>JAABUN010000399.1_pt1 | contig 114396 bp, 89 predicted proteins | sample 5559311 | NCBI WGS metagenome assembly JAABUN01 (sample SAMN10711877, study PRJNA513370) | rock metagenome | isolation source: Antarctica rocks | place: Antarctica: Victoria Land, Siegfried Peak sud | reverse complement strand
CCATTAGAAGCAGATGTGGTAATTTTCTTCTAAAGAAAAAACTGCTAAGGCTTTTTTTATTCACTTGTGGATTAATTGTTACCTGCCTGCAACTTTATTCACAACTTTTGTCATGTACTATAAAAAAAATTATAACTTCTCTTGCAAATAATAAACTTTTTTTGGATATTGTAATTAATATCCTGTTATTTGTTAATGTTACCGTTCTTTTTAATTCAATATATGAAAAACAGATCTAATTTGTTACTGCGCCCTCATTTTTCCGGCTTTTTGAAATTTTGTTTTACCTTATTCTTTTTTCAAATTGCTTATTTCCCGATTTCAGCTCAAAGCTCTTCGAGTGCTTTAAATATTAAAGTTAACTTTCAGGATCCGGCAACAATACCTCCAACAGGGTGGATCAGAGATTTCGGTCAGCCCTATGGAGCTCGCACCTCTTCCTACCAGGGCAGCGGAAATTATTATGGATGGATAAAAAGATCAGATAAAACACTTCTTGATCTTACCAAAAACGGACGAAAAAGAAGTTCACCTTCAGATATTTTGCTGGCTACTGTAATGCATATGCAAGCAAATAATCTGTCGGCTATTTATAACTTTACGCGTATTGAAGGTATTTGGCAAGCCCGAACTGCCAATGGCAAATATGATGTTACTGTTTCAGTGGGTGATAATATCTATGATAGTAAACATACTATAAATGTCGAAAGTGTAAGCGCCATAGCTGGATTTGTGCCTACCTCAACTCAGGCGTTTAAATCTGCAACCGTTACTGTAACTGTCTCTGATGGTTTTTTGACTATTGATGCCATAGGAGGAACCAATACCAAAATAAATACAATTACTATTCAACCGACCAAACCTTCAGTTATTTCGGTAAATCCTTCAAATGGATCTGTAAATATCAGTGCAAATACCTCTATATCTACAAATGTTTTAAAATTACCTAATGGTGGAATTAATAACAACACTATTACCTCAAACTCAGTATATCTTACTGAAAATGCTACAGGCGTCTTAGTACCTTCAAATGTTAGTGGTACAATCGGAAAAGATGCCATCACACTAGCACCTGCTTCTCCTTTAAAACCCAATACTACCTACAAATTTAATATCACCTCGGGAGTTAAAGATATGTTTGGAACTTCTTTTATCCCTTATTCCAGCACGTTCACGACTACTGGGACTCCAAACACTTCGAGTGCTTTAAATATTCAGGTAAATTTTCAGGATCCGGCAACAATACCTCCAACAGGGTGGATCAGAGATTTCGGTCAGCCCTACGGAGCACGGACCTCTTCCTACCAGGGCAGCGGAAATTATTATGGATGGATAAAAAGATCAGATAAAACTCTTCTTGATCTTACCAAAAACGGTCGAAAAAGAAGTTCACCTTCAGATATTTTGCTGGCTACTGTAATGCATATGCAGGCAAATGATCTGTCATCTACTTATAACTTTACGCGTATTGAAGGTATTTGGGAAGCCTCTACTGCCAATGGCAAATATGATGTTACTGTTTCAGTAGGTGATAATATCTATGATAGTAAACATACTATAAATGTGGAAGGTGTAAGCGCCATAGCTGGCTTTGTGCCTACCTCAACTCAGAAGTTTAAATCTGCAACCGTTACTGTAACTGTGTCTGACGGGAAACTGACTATTGATGCCATAGGGGGAACCAATACCAAAATAAATACCGTTACTATTAAGCCGGCAAAACCAACAGTGGTATCAGTAAATCCCGCAAACGGTGCTGTAAATGTTAGTGAAAATACATCTATATCTACAAATCTTTTAAAACTGCCAAATGGCGGAATTAATAACAGTACCATCACCTCTTCTTCTGTATACCTGACTGAGAACGCCACTGGTACTTTAGTATCTTCACATGTTAACGGTACAGGCGGAGGAGATGCCATTACATTGGTTCCCTCTTCTTCTTTAAAATTAAATACTACCTATAAGTTTCATATCACCTCCGGAGTTAAAGATCTGTCCGGTGCTTCATTTGTCCCTTATTCAAGCACGTTCACTACAACATCAACTCCTACCACTATTATTAGCACAATAAAATTTGATAAGATCAGTCTGCCAAATGCTACAGGAATGCATTCCAGCCTTACCATAGGGCCGGACGGTAAACTGTATGCATTAACCATTGACGGAATAATTAAAAGATTCTCAATAAATGCAGACGGTACATTAGGAACACCACAATTAATATATTCTTTACAGGATGCATATGGTACCCGGAAACAAAGGCTGGCTGTTGGTTTTGCTTTTGACCCCTCAGCTACTGCCACCAACCTTATTGCATGGGTTACCCATAGCTATTACGCATTTTTAAATAGTCCAGACTGGCAAGGCAAACTTACCAAACTCAGTGGCAGTAGCTTGCAAAATGTACAGGATGTAGTAATTAATTTACCCAGATCAGCCAAAGACCACGTTACTAATAGTATAGCTTTTGGTCCTGATGGCGCTTTATATTTTACCCAGGGCAGTACTTCGGCAATGGGAAGGGCAGATCAGACCTGGAGCAACAGAAATGAGCATCTGTTGTCAGCAGCAGTTTTAAGATTGGATGTTTCAAAACTTGGTACTCTTCCTTTAAATGTAAAAACAGCAGAGGGTGGAGGTACTTATAACCCTTATAATCTTAATGCACCCTTAACGATTTATGCTTCTGGCGTCCGAAATGCATACGACCTGGTTTGGCACAGTAACGGAAGCCTTTATACGCCCACCAATGGATCTGCTGCCGGTGGAAATACCCCGGCGTCTGTAACTGGTACAATAAGGCCAAATGGTACAACTTATAGTGGTCCTTCTGTACCTGCATTAACCAATGTGCAGCAAACCCAGAAAGATTTTCTTTTTAGAATAGTAAAGGGAGGTTATTATGGTCACCCTAACGCCTATAGGGGAGAGTATGTAATGAATGGTGGAAATCCAACATCGGGAATAGACCGGGCAGAAGTACCAGCTTATCCTCCCGGTACTTTACCTGATGCCAACTGGCGTGGTTATTCTTTTGATTTTAAAAATAACGTTTCTCCAAATGGAGCTATTGAGTACAAAAGTTCAGCGTTCAATGAAGCTTTAAAAGGCAAGCTGCTCGTGGTAAGGTACAGCCAGCATGATGACATTATCACTCTAACTGCCGGTACGTCAAAAGATATTGTAAGCTCTATTGAAGGAACATCAATTGCAGGATTTTCAGGTTTTGTTGACCCTTTGGATCTTACTGAAAATGTAAAAAATGGTAATATTTATGTTTCTGAATACGGGGGCAACAAAATAACTCTGCTAAAGCCACATACCAGTACTACTACTATTGCACAAAAAGAAAATACAGCAGAGGCTATTAGCAGCACTACCTCTTATAAACAGGTTTCATCTTGTGATGATACTACAAGCTTTGTAATCTCAACAGAAAAGACAGTTCTTCCAATTAATGATTGGACTGAAAAACCAAAAATTAGGCCTAATCCGGTGGATAAAAGATTTAACATTGAATTTCCAGTTGAATATGAAGGAGATTTTACCTTACAAATTATAGATCCACTAGGTAAAACATTTGACATAGGTAAACGAAGATTAAAAGCCGGGGGGTCTAATGTATTAGTAGATATTTTCAGCTTCTCCTTTAAACCCGGTATTTACTTTCTTAAAATACAATCGGAAACAAAAACAGAGATAATCAAATTAGTAAAACTATAGGATGTTATAGAAGTATTTCTTTGGTCATTTTTGTAACTACTTAGGTTCTACACTACTAAAAGTGAGAGAGCCTCAAACTCAAATTCTATTTATAAATATGTGTGTGGAAAACTTTATACCTCAATAAAAGTTGAGAAATTAGGAAGGATGTATTAATATTGCAAAAATTTAACAATCTTCATGGAGAATTTAACAATCCTTTTACGCCAAACACTACCTGTCTTTTTAAAGTTTTTTTTTGCCTTATTCTTTTTTCAAATTGCTTATTCCCCGATTTCGGCTCAAAGCTCTTCAAATGCTTTAAATATTAAAGTAAATTTTCAGGATCCGTCAACAATACCCCCAACAGGCTGGGTCAGAGATTTCGGTCAGCCCTATGGAGCACGGACCTCTTCCTACCAGGGCAGCGGAAATTATTATGGATGGATAAAAAGATCAGATAAAACGCCTCTTGATCTTACTAAGAACGGTCGAAAAAGAAGTACACCTTCAGATATTTTGCTGGCTACTGTAATGCATATGCAGGCTAATAATCTGTCATCTATTTATAACTTTAGGCGTATTGAAGGTATTTGGCAAGCACGGACTGCCAATGGCAAATATGATGTTACTGTTTCAGTAGGTGATGATATCAAGGATAGTAAACATACTATAAATGTGGAAGGTGTAAGCGCCATAGCTGGATTTGTGCCTACCTCAACTCAGGCGTTTAAATCTGCAACCGTTACTGTAACTGTGTCTGATGGTTTTTTGACTATTGATGCCATAGGGGGAACCAATACCAAAATAAATACAATTACTGTTAAGCCCGCAGGTGCTGTGCAGCCCGCAAAACCTTCAGTGGTATCAGTAAATCCCGCAAATGGTGCTGTAAATGTTAATGAGAATACCTCTATATCTACAAATATTTTAGAATTACCTAATAGTGGAATTAATAACAGCACTATTACGTCAAGCTCAGTATATCTGACTGAAAATGCTACCGGAACCTTAATACCTTCAAGTATTAAAGGTACAGGCGGGGGAGATGCCATTACATTGGTTCCTTCTTCTTCTTTAAAATCAAATACTACCTATAAATTTCATATCACCTCAGCAGTTAAAGATCTGTCCGGAGCTTCATTTATCCCTTATTCCAGCACGTTCACGACTACTGGAACCTCAAACACTTCAAATGCTTTAAATATTAAAGTAAATTTTCAGAATTCGGCAACAATACCTCCAACAGGCTGGGCCAGAGATTTCGGTCAGCCTTACGGAGCACGCACCTCCTCTTACCAGGGCAGCGGAAATTATTATGGGTGGATAAAAAGATCAGATAAAACACCTCTTGACCTTACCAAAAACGGACGAAAAAGAAGTTCACCTTCAGATATTTTGCTGGCTACTGTAATGCATATGCAAGCCCATAATCTGCCATCTATTTATAGCTTTACCCGTATCGAAGGTATTTGGCAGGCCCGGACTGCCAACGGCAAATATGATGTTACTGTTTCAGTAGGTGATAATATCAAGGATAGTAAACATACTATAAATGTGGAAGGTGTAAATGCCATAGCTGGCTTTGTGTCTACCTCAACTCAGGCGTTTAAATCTGCAACCGTTACTGTGACTGTGTCTGATGGTTTTTTGACTATTGATGCCCTAGGGGGAACCAATACCAAAATAAACACAATTACTGTTAAACCCGCAAATGCTGCTGAGCCCGCAAAACCTTCGGTTGTTTCGGTAAATCCTTTAAATGGAGCTGTAAACATCAGTGCAAATACCTCTATATCTACAAATGTTTTAAAATTACCTAATGGTGGAATTAATAACAGCACTATTAACTCAAGGTCAGTATATCTGACTGAAAATGCTACTGGAGCCTTAGTACCTTCACACGTTAACGGTACAGGCGGAGGAGATGCCATTACATTGGTTCCCTCTTCTTCTTTAAAATCAAATACTAACTATAAATTTCATATCACCTCCGGAGTTAAAGATCTGTCCGGAGCTTCATTTATCCCTTATTCCAGCAGGTTTACTACAAAAGCAACACCTCCCGTTGTACATAGCACTATCGCGTTTGATAAGATCAGTCTCCCAAATGCAACCGGTCGGCATTCGAGTCTTACGATAGGGCCAGATGGTAAATTGTATGCATTAACTATTGACGGGATAATTAAAAGGTTTTCAATAAATGCAAACGGCACATTAGGAACTCCCCAATTATTATATTCTTTGCAGAATGCGTATGGTACACGAAAACAAAGGCTTGCTATAGGTTTTGCTTTTGACCCCTCAGCCACTGCCACTAACCTGGTTGCATGGGTTACTCATAGCTCTTACGTATTTTTAAATGGCCCCAGCTGGGACGGTAAACTTACCAAACTGAGTGGCAGTAATTTGCAGAATGTTAAGGATGTATTAGTTAATTTACCCAGATCAACCAAAGATCATGTGACTAATAGTATAGCTTTTGGTCCTGATAGAGCCTTATATTTTATGCAAGCCAGCATTTCTGCCATGGGGAGAGCAGAACAAACCTGGGGCTATAGAAATGAAAATTTGCTTTCCGCAGCGGTTTTAAGGTTAGATGTTTCAAAACTGGGTACTCTTCCCCTAAATGTAAAAACATATGAAGGCGGCGGTACTTATAATCCTTATAATCTTAATTCTCCTTTAACTATTTATGCTTCAGGTGTCCGAAATGCCTATGATCTCGTTTGGCATAGTAACGGAAGCCTTTATGTTCCAACCAATGGTTCTGCTGCAGGTGGAAATACTCCTGCATCTGTAAATGGTACAATAAGGACAGATGGCAGAACTTATAACGGCCCTTCGATTCCTGCATTAACCTATGTAAAGCAAACTCAAAAAGATTTTCTTTATAGAGTAGTTAAGGGAGGTTATTATGGTCACCCAAATGCATTAAGAGGAGAATATGTAATGAATGGTGGGAATCCTACGTCGGGAACAGACCGGGCAGAAGTACCTGCTTATCCTGTTGGTATTAAACCTGATGTTAACTGGCGGGGCTATTCCTTTAATTTTCAAAATAACGTCTCTCCAAATGGAGCTATTGAGTATAAGAGTTCTGCATTCAACGGTGCTTTAAAAGGCAAGCTGCTCGTGGTAAGGTACAGCCAGCACGATGACATTATCACTCTAACTCCCGGTACATCAAAAGATATTGTAAGCTCTATAGAAGGAAAGTCAATTGCAGGATTTTCAGGTTTTGTTGACCCTTTGGATCTTACAGAAAATGTAAAAAATGGTAATATTTATGTTTCAGAATATGGAGGTAATGGTAAAATAACTCTGCTAAGGCCACAAACACGTGCCACCTCCATTACTGTACAAAAAGTAGACAAAGAAGAGGCTGTTTCTGCCGGTAATCCTTACCAGGATTTTCCGGCTTGTGATGATACTACAGCGTATATATTTCCTCCAAGAGAAGCAGTACTTGCTTTGCAAAGCACGGACGCTTCTGAAAAACCAAGAGTTAATCCAAATCCAATTGAAAAAAGATTTAGTATTGAATTTCCAAAAAGCTATGAAGGAGATTTTACCATACAAATTATAGATCCATTAGGAAAAACATTTGACTTAGGTAAAAAGAGATTAACAGCCGGCGGATCTAACATGTCAGCAGATATTTCTAAATTTTCCTTTAAGCCTGGTATTTATTTTCTTAAAATACAATCAGACACAAAAACAGAAATAATTAAATTAGTAAAACAATAGAATGTTTCTATAAATTCTCGATCATTTTAAGCCAGAACATTTTTCTAAGTTTTTCCAAATTGTGTTCCAGCAAATTAATTTTAAACCTTTCAGGGAAGACACTATACAAGCAGTTTTTAAAGAATAAGCTGCTTGTATAGCTTTCCCAATCTTCTTCGCCGTCGTTTTCTGCAACAAATATCCTTTGCTATACAAACAGTTGAGACAATACGGCATAGCTTTTCGTTCTGTTGCAAGTCCTTTAAGAACCCTTTTGGTGATACCTATAGTTGCCAATAAAGTAAAATAATATTTGAAATATTATACTCCCTGCTAATTCAAGTCTTGGGATGATAAAAATTGTTGATTGAAACTGCCTTAATGATGCAGTTTCAAAGTCATTTCAGAGTAAGTCCTCCTTCAAAAGAAAACTTCACCATACCTGTTAATAGAGATAGATTTTTTTTAATAATTGTCGACAACGATTATTACTTGTACAAAGTAAGTAAGGATTAGTAGCTATACTTTGCTCTTTTTGTTTAGTTTAGTTTTCTTTGCTTGCTCCTTCTATAGAAAAGCATAACAACCTGCGTTAGCTTCTTTTGTAAAACTATATAATTGCAAAAATAACTCCACTGAATATAGCTCGCCCTCAGTTTTGGTCATCCTCCTCTTATCCTTCTATTTTACCGTTCATCATATTCAAAAAAAATATTTTTTCCGTCAATTTCTCCTGAAACCTTTACTGATATTGCCTTTCATGCTATAACTACTAATATTATATACCAGCTACTAAAACAATCAAGGTACTTTATATTGCATAGTACTAAAATTAGTTGCATCTTTGTGCCCACAAGAGGCAGTAGGAAGATAATAGTAGTAAGTGAGTAAGCAAGAGAAAATGTGAAAAAGTGAATTGACATTGAAATGGCTTCGGCCCGGAAAGATGAATAAAAAGATACAAGTACAAGCAAGAGACACAATGACAAACTGTACGAAATTTACTCTTGTGTATGAATGAACGGTTTAAGAAAAATAAGAAAAATTCGATACTTCCTGCTTTCTAAATTTTTGCACAATCTCATGAGTCCATAGAAGAGATTAGGTAGACTAATAAAAAATTAAAACGGCTTACTATAACAATTTAAAATGTTAGGGCTAGCCAAACAAAAACCGGTTTATGAATATAGATAACACGCAAAGCCAGATGCGGAAGGGGGTATTAGAGTTTTGCATTCTGTCCATTATTCGCCAGGGGGAAGTTTACCCTAGTGATATCGTGGAAAAAATGAAAGCAGCTAACCTCAATATTCTGGAGGGTACTCTTTACCCGCTATTAACAAGGCTTAAAAATGCAAACCTGCTTACTTACCGTTGGGTTGAAAGCAACAGTGGTCCTCCCCGCAAATACTTCAGCATGACAGATAAAGGTCTTGCTTTTTACCGGGAACTGGAAGATACCTGGAATGAATTAGCTAACGCGGTGAATGCATTAACTGCAAGAGCAGAACCAATAAAAATTTCTGATAACCAACTTTAACCAACAATGCTGATTACTTGTGCCGCTTTGGTACGGTAAAGCGCAAAAATAAAATTATGAAAAAGGTAATTAACATAAACTTCCAGGGCAGGGTAATACCGATAGAAGAAACTGCCTACGACATAATGAAAAGGTATGTCGAAAGCCTCCGGTTGTTTTTTGCTAATGAGGAAGGCAAAGATGAAATTATAAATGATATAGAAGGCCGTATTGCCGAATTGTTTGGAGAAACCTTGAAGAAAGGTAGCACCTGCATAACTGATACAGATGTCAATACCATTATTGACAGCATGGGAAGACCTGAAGATCTTGAAGATGATGAGGCAAAAGTGCACTCCAAGCTAGGCGGGGAAGGCACTCAGCAACAATCGTACGCTTACGAGCAACGTGCAAATGAGGGTAGACGCCTATACCGCGATGAGAATCATAAAGTGATTGCAGGTGTCTGTAGTGGAATAGCTAATTATTTGAATATAGACCCGGTAGTCATTAGAATATTGTTTTTAGTTACCCTTGGGGTAACCTTTATACCTTATCTAATATTATGGGTAGCAGTGCCCAGTTCTGCATCTACAGTTATTGGCTCCCAACGTAAACGTTTGTTTAGGAATGCTGACGACAAAATCCTTGGAGGAGTCTGTAGTGGATTGGCTAAATACTTTGCAATTAACGTGTGGATACCAAGAGTACTTTTCTTAGTTCCATTCATTTCGATTGTTTTTAGATTTAATCATTGGGGTTGGTGGAATTTTCCCCAAATCTTAAGTTTGTCATTCAGCCCCGGCTCACTATTTGTATACGTCATACTTTGGCTGGTACTTCCTGAAGCTAAAAGCGCAGCGGATAAATTAGAAATGAAGGGTGAGAAAGTAGATTTAAATAATATTAAAACTACTATACAAGGCGATCTTGAAGGATTTAAAGACCGTGCACAGCAATTCGGAAGCGAAATGAAAGAAAAAGCCCAGGAGCTTGGAGAAACTATTGGAAAGAGAGGAAGGCAGTTTACCAGCGAAGCTGAAGCTGTAACAAGAAGAAGCAGACGCGGATTAGGTGACATAATCGTTTTGCTAATCAAAATATTTGCTTATTTCATTGTTGGCTGTATAGTGTTTTCTCTCGTGATTGCATTGTTTTCTGTCGGTGTTGCTTCTACTGGTTTATTACCTGCTAAAGATTATATTCTACGTAGCGGATGGCAAAACATTTTTGCATGGGGTACACTTGTTCTCTTTATATGGGTACCGGTCGTAGGCATAGTTACCTGGATCATCAGGCGCCTCACTAAAAAAAGAGGCAACAGTACTGTTATTCGTTCAACATTTATTTCATTGTGGCTGATCGGATTATTTTGTCTGATTGGTTTAATCACATCTTTAAGTAATGATTTCAGGTATAGAAACTATCCTGCTGAAGAGAATATTCCATTAACAAATGCGGGTGTAAACAAACTTGAAATTAAGACTTTTCCTTACAACCGCTACTATAGCCACAACTGGTTAAAAATGGAGCCCTTTGCTTTTTTTGATGAAGACACAGTATATGTCAGAAACATCAGGCTGAGGATAGTAAAAGCTGATAACGACAGTTTTAAGGTTACAATGGTAAAACTGACAAATGGCAGATCAAGAAAGGAAGCCGAACAAAATGCTTCTAATATAAACTTTACTGCCACCCAGCGTGACACTGCTTTATTGCTTGACAGAGGAATTGCCGTAACTGCTAATGACAAATTTCGCAACCAACGGATTATTGTAACGGTAGCGGTACCGGTAGGTAAAAGAATATATATAAACGAAAATACAGGCTGGGGAGAAGGTTTTAGTTTTCATATGGGTAACGACGATAATTACTGGGATTGGGAAAATAATATGGAAAATGGCACACAGTCATGGAAACCAAATGTGGAATATATAATGAATGCAAAAGGATTGGAAAGAGTAGATAAAGAAGCAGATAATGATAACAGCGATGAGGAAGATAATAGTGATGAAACTATTGACCAATACAGAAAAAGTAAAGAACAGATGGAAAGAGAAAAAGAGCAAAAATTAAAAGAATTGCAGGAATTAGACAAAGAGCTGCAAAATACAACAGACAGCACACGCTATCGGTATCAGCCGTCAACCATGAAAATACCAGCAGCACCCAAAGACAGAAGAACAAAAACAACTGTAAAAAATACAATTGACGCAGATGTACCTAACGGAATAAATGACTTGCTCTTTATAAAATTTGCCTTATAGAACTAGGTTGAAGTTGGGAAAAAGGGCTCAGCCGCATGTATTGGGTGGAGCTCGCCCTCTTTAAAAAGCCTCTCGTCCTTTGAGAGGTTTTTTTTGTTTACGGGCTTCAAACTATCAATTACCTATCAACTGTTATTGTCGCAGATATTAGTCACTCGTCATCGATCAACCGTCATCTTTTTGTTATTTGAACAGAAACTCCTCTGTTAACCGTCAACTGTCATCTCTCTGTTATTATACAAATACTCCTTTTTCAACCGTCATCTTTCAACACTATTCCAATTGCTTTCTCCTATTTTTGCCCTTTAAATTTCAAGTATGAAGGATACTCCTTTCACAGAAAAGCATAAGGCATTAAGAGCAAAAATGGCAGAATTTGCAGGCTACTATATGCCCATCAGTTATACAGGTATAAATGATGAACATGCAACTGTAAGAAACAATGCAGGTGTATTTGATGTAAGTCACATGGGTGAATTTATATTAAAAGGAGAAAATGCATTGCAACTGATACAGCGGGTAACTACTAATGATGCAGGTAAATTAACTGCTGGCAAAGCACAGTACAGTTGCCTAACAAATGAAAGCGGCGGAATTGTGGATGATATTATCGTGTACTGCATTGTGGAAAATAAAATTTATATGATTGTGGTAAATGCTTCAAACACAGATAAAGACTGGAACTGGATAAGCCGTTTTAATACCAATAATGTTGAGATGCATAACATAAGCGACAAAACATGCCTCTTAGCAATACAAGGCCCAAATGCAATCAGAATACTTCAGTCACTTACGGCAATTGATCTCTTGAATTTAAAATATTACACTTTTGCAAAAGGAATATTCGCCGGTGTTGAAAATGTGCTGGTAAGTGCTACCGGCTACACCGGAAGCGGAGGAGTAGAAATATATTTTGAAGACAAAAATGATGATGCTGACAAAATATGGAATGCAATTTTTGAAGTTGGCAAACCACAGGGTTTAAAACCTATAGGACTGGGCGCAAGAGATACACTGCGACTCGAGATGGGTTATTGCCTTTACGGAAACGATATTAATGATACAACATCCCCATTGGAAGGGAGGTTAGGTTGGATAACCAAGTTCACTAAAGATTTTACGGCAAAAGAAATACTGGAAAAGCAAAAGGAAGAAGGGGTAAGGCGTAAGCTTATCGGTTTTGAAATAATTGATAAAGGAATTCCGCGACACGGTTATGAAATCAATGATGAAAACGGCAATAAAATAGGTGAGGTTACTAGTGGAACACAATCTCCATCTTTAGGTAAAGCCATAGGTTTAGGATATGTTTTGAAAGAACATTCCTCTATAGATTCAAAAGTATACATAAAGGTTCGGGATAAGAATCTTGAAGCGAAAGTGGTGAAACTGCCTTTTGCATAATAAAAACCGCATAAGATTTAAACTAAAAATGAATTCAATTAAAATACTTTCCCTTTTCATAATTATTTCGACTGCCTCCTGTGTACATAAAATGACGGAATCAGGAAAAGCCTCTTTTTATGCTGATAAATTTAAAGGCAGAAAAACAGCTAACGGAGAAACTTTCAGGCAATCTAAAAGAACCGCTGCACACAAAACACTTCCATTTGGTACAAAGTTGACTGTAAAGAACCTTTCAAACGGGAGAACGGTAAAGGTGCGTATAAATGACCGTGGACCTTTTGCACGGGGCAGAATAATAGACCTAACTAAAAGAGCGGCTAAAAAATTACATATGGTTGATGCAGGCGTTGCAAGTGTTGAAATAAGGTATAAAGGAAATGCTGTAAAGTAAAAAATGCTATTGACCCTTTATAATTTTATTTGAGGTATTAATTTTACTTTTTGAGTAAAAACAGAAGAAAGAACCTTTTTTATATGAGCACCAGTTGCATTACGTATCGGTAAAAAAATCTGTAACGGGATCAATTAGTAGGAGCAATTTCAGAAAAAATTCTCAAAATTGCTCCTTTATCAATAGAATATTCAGTTTTATTTACTCTTTTATAAATAAGTATAAGATAAGCTGCAGGGAAAACCTATCACGCATGCTTCAACAGATTATTTTTGATATAAGCAATACTTTTAGTTATGCTTTCAAAAGGGTCGCCCGGAGTTTTGTCCTGTTCGACAAAAAAGTATTTTAATCCCGCTTTATCGGCGTTGCTTAATATTCTTTTAAAGTCAATAGTTCCATTACCCACCTCTGTAAAGTTTTTTTCAGCAGTGTCATCCATATCTTTTATATGCAATAAAGGAAATCTGCCCGGATGTTGATTGAATAGATCAACAGGATCTTTACCGGCTTTGCTTACCCAATAAATATCCATTTCCATCTTTACCAGGTTTTTATCTGTATCATTTAAAAGAATATCGTAAGGAAGCTTTCCATTCTGGCTATCAAATTCAAAGGCATGGTTGTGATAGCAAAGCTGGATGCCTGATTTTTTACACCGCTCTCCGGCTTTATTAAGCTGTTCCGCTACATACTTATAATGATCCAATCCTCCGCGCTCGTTTTCAGATAAAAAAGCACAAACCATATATTTGATTCCAACAGAAGCTGCATTATCTACTGCTTTGTCCCATCCATGTAAAATAGTACCTTGTACAGGTTCATTATTCGTTTTTTCCTCACCCAGTCTATAATGACTGCTTGGCATTATAAATCCATTTTGCTTCAAAAGCTTAGAAAAGCTTGCAGCATCCATGCCGTAAAATTTTTCACTTCCCGTGTAGGTTGCTCCTTCCAATGAGTTATATCCCAATTTGGCTACTTTAGCAAGAGTTCCTGCCGGATCGCTTTGCATTGCGTCCCGTACAGTATAGAGTTGCAAGCCGATATATTGTTTCGCCGGTTTGTAAAGGGGAGGTTGAAAATAAGCTCCTGCCGTAAGAAGTGATGCAGATTTGATAAATGAACGTCTTGATGACATGCTATCATTATTTTAATTAAAAATTATTTTGTAAAACCGGAATAAAAGTAGCGATTTACATGCCAAATGCAGAAGGATTTCAGCAAATAAAAAATATGAATATCAAAAGCTTGTAAAACAATCAGGTTTCGATATGGAAAGAAGTATAAAAGTATTATTTAACTATTGACTGGAGTTATACTACTATATGAATCTAAAATAATATTAAACCTTAAATTGCTTCTCTAAAAATAAAAAAATGATTATTTATAATATTACTATAAAAGTGGACTGGTCTGTTGCAGAAGAATGGTTAAAATGGATGCAGGAAATTCACATACCTGATGTTATGAGTACAGGATGTTTTGAAAAGCATCAATTTGTGCGGCTATTACAGGTTGATGAAACTGAAGGTCCTACCTATGCCACTCAATACTTTGCGCATGCTTTAAGTAAATATGATTATTATCTGCAGCACTACGCACCGTCTTTTCGTCAACAAATAAAAGATAAATGGGGCAAAAAATATATAGATTTTCGTACTTTAATGCAAGTAGTAGAGTAGAATTAAAACCATAAGAAAATCAAGTATTTGCACAAATACAATAAATTGAAATTAATTATAAAGCGGAAGGAAGAGGCATTAAAAGGGAGGGTTAGATTGTCAGAAAAATTTTTCCGGTCATTAAAAGCTAATAAATTTGTCCACATTTATCCCGCAAAAAATACTAACATGAATAAAGCTGAATTAATTGCAAAAATTTCAGAGGATACCGACGTAACCCGGAGCCAGGCAAATGCAGTATTAGACTCTTTTGTTGATACTGTCACCAAAACTTTAAAAGAAGGTGGTAAAGTTACCTTAGTAGGTTTCGGAACCTTCTCTGTTTCAAAAAGAATTGAACGCAACGGCCGTAACCCTCAAACCGGACAAACAATTAAAATAAAAGCTAAGAAAGTAGCTAAGTTTAAAGCAGGGAAAGAGCTTTCAGCAAGAATATAAGGTCATTCATTAGAACGTGCAGCAAACTTCTGTTTTGTTTTTAATATTGCCGCTTGCCACTATTATCTGAAGTTAAAAAACAATTATGCTTTGCTAATTACACAACTTGCTGTAGGTTTACATCTTATTTATATAATTTTTAAAAAAAAGTTGTTATGGGAAGAGGTGATAAAAAAACTAAAAAAGGGAAAATCTTTAAAGGATCTTTTGGTAAAACCCGTCCGGCAAGAGCAACAAAGGCTGCTAAACCGGCTGAGGCAAAGAAGGAAGCTTAATTGGTTGAAAGGTTGATTGAGTAGTGATGCTTATAAATGCTCAATCAGCCCGTTCAACTGATTGCATTTATTTAGCCTGAACTTTTAGGGAGCAATTCTTTCAATTTTCCAATCTTCATTTTGTTTGGTATATTGTATTCTGTCGTGAAGGCGGCTTCTGCGACCTTGCCAAAATTCAAATTTTAAGGGTTTCACTATATATCCGCCCCAATGCGGGGGTTTTGGTATATTTTCTTCGCCAAACTGTGCTTTATATTTCATCTCACTCTCTTCTATAATATATCGTCCTGCTATAGGTGTACTTTGTGGTGATGCCCACGCCCCGATTTTGCTTGCTAAAGGTCTTGTTTTAAAATAAGCCTCGCTATCTTCTTCACTTAATTTTTCAACCGTTCCCTCAATTCTTACCTGGCGCTCGAGCTCTTTCCAAAAGAAGACAAGGGCAGCCTGTGGATTTTTTGTAAGCTCTGTTCCTTTATGGCTTAGGTAGTTGGTGTAAAATTTGAACCCTTCATATGTAAAGCCCTTTAATAAAACAATTCTCGCCGACGGCAGGCCGTCTGGTGTTGCTGTGGCCAGCGTCATCGCATTTACTTCTTCTATCTGACTTGTAACGGCTTCATTCCACCATTCTGAAAACTGATCTACCGGGTTGCTTTTAACATCTTCCTCAAGCAAAGATTTAAGCTTATAATCTTTTCTTATATCTGCAATTACCTCATTCATTATTTTAATTTTTCTCCAATATTTATAACAGGCGAATGAATAAAATGTTGGATAAAGCTAAATAGAATTGTTGCTGATGAACGTAATGCGACGCAACAATGCCCAATAGCAGCACAAAAGCCTGTAACAAAAAAATACCTTAATAATAAAAGCAGCCTGAAATTTTTTTTAAAACCCTTAGCTGACAAGTGTTCCTACATCCATGCCCTCGACCACCTGCAGTAATGAGCCGGGCGAGTTCATATTAAAAACTATAATGGGCAGGCTGTTTTCTTCACATAAAGTGAATGCTGTCATGTCCATTACTTTCAGGTTTTTATTTATAACCTCTGCAAATGAGATTTTTTCGTACCGAATGGCAGCAGGATCTATCTCGGGATCTGCAGTATAAATGCCATCAACCCGTGTTCCTTTCAAAATAACATCGGCTTTTATTTCTATTGCTCTTAAAGAACCGGCAGTATCTGTGGTAAAATACGGATTACCGGTACCTGCGCCGAAAATAACCACCCGACCTTTTTCGAGATGACGGATAGCACGGCGTCGAATGTAAGGCTCAGCTATCCGCTCCATTACAATTGCACTTTGCAGGCGGGTAAATACACCAACTTTTTCAAGCCCTGCCTGCAATGCCATGCCATTGATAACGGTAGCAAGCATGCCCATATAATCACCCTGGGCTCTTTCAATGCCAGTCTCGGCTTCGTTCATACCGCGATAAATATTACCGCCGCCAATTACTATAGCTACCTGTACTCCTAATTCTACGACCTGTTTTATGTCAAGTGCATATTGAGCAATAATTTCAGGATCGAGGCCGTAACTTTTGTTGCCCATTAAAGATTCGCCACTTAACTTAAGAAGAATGCGTTTGAATTTAGGAAGCATGTAAGATGTATTTCGGTGCAAAGAAAACGAAAAGTAATGGTTGAAAAAACATGATCTTTTAGCTGACCATCGCGAGGAAAAATGGAAGTGTTTTTGGTATCAGCGTTATAGCTTTTATGAAGTACTATTGCACCGGCACTCTCCTGAATTTGTTTCAGGATTATTTTGGAGATTACATTCTGATAGCTATCATTACGATGAGCTTTGATACTGTTATTTAGCTTTGCTCCAAAATGATATGATAATAGTATGGTTAAAAATTTAAAAATGTATTTATAATTAATCCACCGTTGTATTGAAATACATTTTTACCCCCGATCTCTCTTCCAAGTTGAACTGTTTGGCTTAAAAGTCCGCCTTCTGCTCTAAAATGTTTGTTTGCTTTATAACCAATCAATGCGCTAACCCTGTTTTGATCAAAAACATTTTCACCTATATTTTTTCCAAAACCAATGAATATCTCATCATATAAAGCTGCATACCATTTTTCATTTAAAGGAATATCAAGTCTTGACATATAACGAAGCCTGTTCAGGAAAATATATGTGGGTTTGACAGCAGTTATAGAAGCATAACGCCCAAGCCATCTTTGCTCTAAACGCAACCGGTGTAATAGAGTTAACTTTTTGACATTTGCTGTTACAACCACTTGTTCGTACACCCTGTGTTCGGGAAATATCTTAGGTACAGCCGAAAGAGTGTATGTACCATAAGGGAAGGTTTCAACCCAGCCATAACCGGCATGCAAAGTAACCTGCGGATGAATTTTGAAGTTTACTCCTACACGTAAAAGACTTTGTTGCCAATCTTTTATAAAGTTGGTTCTACGCCATATATATTCACCGTGCAGGCTCACTTTCTTACTTATTGCAGGAGTAATAGTGGTGCTAAACCAGCCGAGCGTATTGTGTTCGCTAATCCGATTTTGTGCAAGTGAAAAATGAGCGGCTAATACTGCCGAAATAACAAAGAATATTTTACTCATAATTATTTTTTAAAGCGGCAAGTTAAATGTGCTTTACTGCTTTTATAGAGTACATTAGAGGCATTTTATTCTCTAATCCCTTGACCCTCCAATAACCATCTTCACCTTGTACAACATTATTGAAGCAATTGAAACAGGAAAAGGGGAATTCATTAAGATGGCGGATTTGTAAGTCATATTTTATTAGTGAATTTATAACCTCGCTCAAACTATGATTCCATGAGTATTCTTCGTATTCTATATCTGCATTCCTTTCAGCATATGTTCCTGATTGTTTTTCAACAATTGTTTCAGCATTGTGGTAGGCATATTTAATGAAATTAAAATCTTCGTCCATCATTGAGACAACAGGATGAAACTCTATAATATAAAAAATGCCACCGGGCTTAAGAAAATAGTTGATTATTGAGGCCCACTTATCCAAGTCAGGTAACCAACTGATAACACCATAAGAGGTGAAAACGATGTCAAATTTTTTATCAAGATATTTTTCCAAATCATAAATGTTGCAGCAAATAAATTCTGCAGATATATCTAGTTCTTTACTTAATTCAACGGCACAATCTATAGCGTTGTTTGAAATATCTATGCCGGTCACTTGTGCACCTTCCCTGGCCCAGCTAAGTGTATCCATACCAAAATGACACTGCAGGTGAAGAAGATATTTTCCTTTTACATCTCCCAACTCTTCAAGTTCTATTGGTTTCAGGGATGATTTTCCTGCCTTAAAAGATAAAACATCATAAAAGGTAGAATTTTTATGAATCCCGGTCCGCTTGTTCCATCCCTCTTTATTGGCTTCAAAATACCTCTTATACTTTTCATCAGCAGACATAGGTGTAATTATAAAAATTAAAAAATACGCTTCAACTCATTTTCAAATCGTCGCGATCATGCTGATCTCAACATTTACATCTTTAGGCAATCCTTTCACAGCCACCGTTTCTCTTGCAGGATAATCTGCAGAAAAATATGATCCATATACTTCATTAACCTTAGCAAACAGAGCCATATCTTTTAAAAAAATGGTTGTCTTTATTACGTGGTTAAAATTAATTCCTGCTTCTTTAAGTATCTCATGCAAATTAAGCATGACCTGGTGAGTTTCTGCAGCTATATCTCCGCTTATAAGTTCATTGGTTGAGGCATTAATAGCTATCTGGCCGCTTATAAAAATCATATTATTACTGATGATTGCCTGGTTATAAGGACCAATAGGTGCAGGAGCCTTAGTTGTATTAATTATTCTTTTATCCATATAAATACTTTAAATAAAATTGTCATTATATTTCAATTATGCAAACATAATTTTGTTTTTATTAGGTTTAAGATTAATAACTAACAGATATGTATAAGAACTGTGTGAATTGGATTAATCTGTTAAAGACAAAGTACAGCATAAAAAAAAATGAATAATCATTAATCACAATATTTATATCAAAATTTTTTCCCTAAAAAAATCTATATAAACTTAATATCAGCTTGGCGTTACTTCTAAATATAGACACAGCAACTGAAGTTGCCTCAGTTTGTGTAACTCTTAACGGGCTTTCTCTTGCTTTAATCAAAAATGAACAGCAAAAAGAACATGCTTCATCTATTCATACAGCCGTCGCCGAACTTTTAAATAAGACCGGATACAAATTAAAAGATATTGAGGCCTTTGCCGTCACTTCTGGACCAGGCAGTTATACCGGTTTAAGAGTAGGAATGGCCACTACAAAGGGTTTTTGTTACGCCTTGAAAAAACCTCTTATTGCTATAAATACATTAGAAGTAATGACAAAAGCTGCAATAGATACAGGTGGCAAAGCAGAAAAAGGAATGTTGTTTTGCCCAATGATAGACGCACGTCGCATGGAAGTTTTTACTGCTATTTATAACGCTGATATAGAAAACCTATTTTCTCCATCGGCTGTAATATTAGAAGAAAGTTTTTTTAACAGTTACATGATAAATAACAGGATTTTGTTCTTTGGAAGTGGAAGCAAAAAGTTTATGGGGATAGTGTCAAATTCTAACAGTGTCTTTGCAGAGATACAACATAACGCGGGACATCTTGGAAGTTTAGCTGAAACAGCTTTTGAAAAAAGGAAATTTTCAGATTTATCTTATGCTGAGCCAACTTATTTTAAAGATTTCCACTCTATACAAAATATTGATATACACAATATTTTTCCACAAAACAAAAATTTAAACAATCATTTATAATAAAAATAATTATTTGTTTTTATATTTGACATTTGAATTTTTTTTAACCCCCAATGATTATTTATGGTAACAGCAACTCAGAGTATTACTATTGCTAATAAAGAGAATAGTAACTCTATTAAATTGGATTTTTTACATTTAAAAAAAGCAGCTTTAGTGTTGCGTGCTATGAATCACAAGCTACGCCAGCAGATGATCAAATTGCTGGATGAGAGCGAAAGGATGACTGTGACTGAGATTTATGTGAAGTTGAGATTAGAACAATCCGTAGCTTCTCAGCACCTTGCCATACTTCGCCGTGCAGGAATTGTTATAACTCAACGTGACGGAAAATTTATTTACTATGCCATTAACTATGACAGAGTAGCTGAAGTAAATCAGTTTGTTGAAGATCTTGTAGCATAAGGTTTATAGACTATTTTTAAAGGGATGCTTGTATAAGCATCCTTTTTTTTATAAAAAACCTTAAACTTCCATTAAACAAACAGTTCATTCCTGATACGTACTTTTGCATAAATCGAGAAAGCATGTTTATCAAACAACTCTATACGTCTTGCCTTAGTGAAGCTGCCTATTATATTGAAAGTGATGGAGAGGCGGCAATCATAGACCCGTTGCGAGACATAGAAGAATATATTAAACTGGCAAGAGAACGCAATACTGCCATTAAATATATTTTTGAATCTCACTTTCATGCCGATTTTGTAAGCGGCCATATTGATCTTGCAAAAGCTACTAATGCTCCTATTATTTACGGCCCAAAAACAGAGACAGCTTTTGAAGCAACTATTGCAGATGACGGACAAATATTTTCTATTGGTAAGATACAGTTAAAGGTTTTGCATACACCTGGGCATACGCTAGAAAGTGCTTGTTACCTTCTAAAAAATGAGGATGGTAAAGACTATGCAGTTTTTACAGGCGATACTTTATTTGTAGGAGATGTCGGAAGACCTGATTTAGCTACAGGAGATACAACCAAAGAAGAAATGGCAGGAATGCTATATGAAAGCCTCCAGGCTAAATTGATTCCACTTTCAGATGATGTTATTGTATATCCTGCTCATGGCCCGGGAAGCAGTTGTGGCAAAAATATAGGCACAGAGACTCAAAGCACTATAGGCGACCAAAAGCAAACCAATTCTGCGTTGCAGCAAACCACAAAAGAAGCATTTGTACAAATGGTTACAGAAGGTCTCGCTGCTGCTCCAAATTATTTTCCAATTAATGCAAAAATAAATAAGGAAGGATACGAAAGCATGGATACAGTTTTAGAAAACGGGCTTATAGCCCTAAGCGTTGAAGAGTTTAAGCAACATATGAAGGAAGAAGTAATTGTACTCGATACACGTGCAGCGACGACTTTTACACAGGGATTTATACCAGGTTCGATATTTATCGGGTTAGACGGAAAGTTTGCAGAATGGGCCGGAAGCATTTTACCTTTTAATAAATCTTTATTATTAGTTACAGAAAATGGAAAAGAAAAAGAAACTGTGATGCGTTTAGCCAGGGTAGGATTATCTAAAATTCTAGGATATTTGCAGGGAGGCTTTGAAGCATGGCAGCAGGCAGGAGAGAAAACAGACCTTGTGATAGATGTGGAGCCGGATGAACTTGCCATGGACATTCCTTTTGATGAAAGACTGGTTGTTGTAGATGTAAGAAAACAAGTTGAATTTGCAGATGGTCACGTAAAAGATGCTGTAAACATTCCATTGAGTAATATGACAGACCCTGCAAGCATGGCAAACATAGAAGAAACCGACAACTTATACCTGCACTGCGGAAGTGGCTATCGCAGTACAATTGCGGCTTCATTGCTTAAGCGCCAGGAAATACATAATTTGCGGAATGTAGTTGGTGGCTGGAATAAAATAAAAGATGAGCCGGGAATTGAAACTGAAAAAGATGCTTCTGTTTTGAATTAGTTGTGCATTATTTTGAAATTAAGTATTTGTTAAATTTTCAATTTTCAGTGTATTAGAGGCTGATTATCTCGCTTTCAGAAAGTCCTGTTGCCTCAATAATAATGTCGATTGAAACCGAACGCTTTTTAAGAGTTTTAGCTATTTCTATGTTTCTTACCAATTGTCCCTCCTCAAAAGCTGTATCAATAACCCCTTTCAAATCACGGTACACTTTCAAGCTATTTTCGTAACTGTCCAATTCTGCTTGTCCAAGTTTGGCAAGTTCAGCTTTTTCAAATGCTTTTATAAACACTTCATCTTTGAAGATTGTTGGAATAGTTTGAAAGTCTTCCAAATGTTTGATGAAGTAGAGCCACTTGTCCAAACGAGTTTCTAACCCGGCTTCTTTCTTCTTAAAATTCGGCATTTCAAGGTAGATGTAAGTTAGTTTCTCGTAAAAAGTCTTACAATTTTGATTTTTTAGTTTAATGATGTGAACGACTTCACTTCTTTCAGGTTCATTTTCATAATCGTCAAATGTGAAGTCCAAAACACCGACACAATAAACAGCCTTCAAATTATAATTCCATTCCCCCTTTTCAGCCTGCTCTCTGATAGGAAAAGTTGAATAATAAATGGTTCGTTCTTTAAAATAGTTCTGTTTAGCTTTTTGAAGTTCTACAATAAGCTTTTCACCATTTTCATTTTCACAATAAATGTCGTAAACAGCTTTTCTATCAATTTCTGTTTGTCCTAATTGTTCTGTATTTTTGAAAGAAAGGTCAATAATTTTGTTCTGCTGCGGCAGAAGTGCATTTAAGAAATCAATCAATAAAGGTTTGCTAGCTTCTTCACCAAAGATTTTCTTAAATCCAAAGTCTGTAAAGGGATTAACATATTTTGCCTTCATGTCTTTATCAGAATGTCAGCAAATTTATCAATTTCTCTCTTGATTTCTTGAGATTGATTGGCCTATTAGGATTTTAATTTCCAGGTATAGTTGCCTAACAGATACAATCAGTTCAACTTACTCATGCATCCTTCCTTTTATTGTCTTATTTCTCCAAGCGTTATTCAGCATCTCAAACTCTTTTATATCTTCCTCTGTAAAAGTTGTTTTTTTCATGTTTTTTAAATCCGGCTGTCCGGCATTTACCCATGCTGTATACCAAAAAGAGGCAACTGAGGCTATGGCCAAACGCATACGCCGTTCTACCATTCCATTAAGCATTTGATTGTAGGCAATGGTAAATGCTGAAGAATATTGTCGTATAATTTTTCCGTTCCTTTCTTCGAATGAATATTTTCTGTCCGCAAAAAATTGCTTCGTTAATGCGGCTTCATCTTTCAATACTGTGTCTGATGCTGCACCACTTTCCCGTACTCGATCCCATACGTATTTTGGTATATCAGAAATGTATGTTGCCTTACCAATCATAAAATCAAATTCCTTTTCAGCCACTAATTCAGGTACACGGCTTTCCCAAAAACCATGAATTCCTTTTTGATTGGTTAGTTGTCCATCATGATTAGAATTTACATGTAACGGTACGTGCGAATCAGCTATGTAATGCCCAATTTCTGCTGATAGCTTTAAAATTTTCGCAACATCTTTTTCTTTGAATGCATTGGTAAGCCGCTGTTGCATTACCTGTATCCACCATGGTACAATGCCATTTGCCAGAACTGTATCTTCTGAATATTTCTTTAGGGCATCATCATATTTTACAGGCAATTCAGGCCATGGATAATGGCCGTAATGATCAATATCAATATAATGCTTCGGCGCTTCTGCCGCCACTGCATACCTTCTTTTATCAGGGTCTACTGCATGATCAGTTAAAAACTGAATATTAGGTTTATATAAAACCATCATTTCGGGAGGCAACAAAAACACTGCATAATAATTAATTCGCTGATGCGCATAAAAGCCCCAGCAAAAACTTTGTTTGTTTATAGCACTGAAGAGAATAAACAAAACAATTTTGTTCATCGTAAAAAAGTTGATCAGCTAATATTTGTAACACCACCGCTTAGTGCAAACTTCATGGCTTCAGTAGATGATACATCGGTTAAAAATTTTACTTTTTCTACGGGCACTATATATACAATTCCACTTACTGCATACGAGTGCGGAACGTATACAACCACATGATCTTTTAACCCGAACCTGCTTCCGCTACCCTGCGTCATAAACCCCATTCTCCAAACGTCTGTTGCATCTACACTCACTAATACAGGTTTATCAAATTTTCTTTTTTCGCCGGCAAAGGCTTCTAAAAAATCTTTTACAGCAGTATAAATAAACCTGATGACTGGAGTTCTCTCTAACACATGGTCAAAAAAATCTACCACCTTTCCTACTATAAACGATGAAGAAATCCAGCCGGTAAGTACAATTATAACAATGATTACCACAAAGCCAACACCTGGTATTTTGTGTATGTTACCTTCTGCATCAGGTTTATAAAAAACAGGAAAAAGAGAATGGATTAAGTTTGGAAGAATGTTATCTATATAATTAAAAAGAGAGATAACCGCCCATGCAGTAATGATGATAGGTGCCAGAATGATGACACCCTGCAAGAAGTATTTCAACAGGTTTCGCCAATGCCATCGCAAAGGTTCCTTCACTTTTATATCCATAACAACAAAATAATAAAAAAAGTTGAGAAAATATACTAAGGGCAGTTTTGTTATTTAGCAATTTTTACTATTCCACTTTTAATTAAGGCTGTGATATAAACAGGCATATTTTTAAACAAGCAGAAGAAAATACTACTTAAGTTTATATTGAAATTATTTAGTCTCCATCACTTTTTTCCATAACTCGGGCAAACGTTTGACCCAGATAAGTTCTTTCTTTTTTATGAGAGCTTCTTCTGCAGGTGAACCCCAATACACTTTGTCATCCTCAAGGTCTTTACCTACCCCACTTTGTGCGAGCACTGTAGCATTATTACCAATAGTAAGCGTTTTACTTACACCAACCTGCCCCCATAGTGTCACGCCATCTTTTAAAGTTGTTCCGCCGGCAATAGCCACCTGGGCGGCAAATAAACAATTTTTTCCAATCACTACATCATGACCAATATGTACCATGTTATCCATTTTGGTACCTGCACCTATTCTTGTGTCCGCAGTTACTCCGCGGTCAATTGTGCAGCCAGCACCTATCTCTGCAAAATCTTCAATTACAACATTGCCGCAGCTTTGCATTCTTTTATACCATATCTCACGATTCTTTCTAATGTTATAATAAAATGCGTCACTTCCTACGACAGTTCCGGCTTGTATTATAACGTTATTACCGATGGTTGTATAATCAAGTATCGCAACATTCGGATGTATAATGCATTCTCTGCCTATAATTACATGATTACCTATAAAAGCATTAGGCATAATGACAGATCCTTCTCCTATAGTTGCTGAGTCGCTTATAGGTTTGTAAGCAGGAGTAAATGGTCTGAAATGGCGAACGATCTTTAAATATGCTTCAAATGGTTCTCTGACTATCAATAATGCTTTGCCTTCAGGTATTGCTACTTCTTTTGTATTAATGATGATAATTGACGCAGCGCTGTTCAGGCATTTATCATAGTATTTAGGATGATCTACAAAGCAAAGGTCTCCATTTTCCACACGATGTATTTCATTAATTCCTGTTGCAGGCAATGATTTATTTCCCAACACTTCAGCACCTATTAAATCAGCTATCCATTCAACAGAAACAGGAGAAGGAAATTTCATTCTTAAAGATTTTTGTAAAGGTAATATTCACACGATGCAAAGGCTTTTTTTATTATTTGAAATGGTTGCCACAAAGACACGAAGGCACTGATAAAATTAAAAAAATTGTAAAAAGATAAAAGGCTGATTATGGAAAATAAAGATGTTGAAAAACCTTCGTTATTAACTGCCGGAGAAAATTTATATTCACGTGATGTATCTTCAATAAATTATTAGCAAGCATCGTCTTTAGTCATCTATTATTTGATAGTCTTATTAACATAAAAAATAGAAATGTGAATAAAATTCTTAAAGAAATTTTTTGCATTAGAAAAAACAATTTTTAATATTGTGTAAGGAAATTTATTTCCTGATATTTACTAACCCATCTATATAGTAAAGCCTGGTTTTTAACCGGGCTTTTTTATGTTATATGCATCGCTACTTTATCATCTATAAGCCATTTAATGTTCTTACTCAATTTTCTGCTCATGAAGGTAAAGCGACACTTGGTGAGTACTTTCATGTTCCTAAAGATGTATATCCTGTTGGCAGATTAGATTATGATAGTGAAGGCTTACTTATACTTACAAACGATGCTGCGCTTAATCATCGTTTACTTGATCCCAAATACAAACACAAACGTGAGTATTGGGTACAGGTTGAAGGAATGATAACCAAAGAAGCGATAGATAATTTGCAAAAAGGAGTAGTTATACCAATAGATGTAAAACAATATAAAACATTGGCTTGTAAAGCTTCTTTATTTATAGAGCCGCCCTGGGTCTATGAAAGAAACCCGCCCATACGTTTCAGAAAAAATATACCTGATAGCTGGATCAGTCTGACATTGATTGAAGGAAAGAACAGGCAAGTAAGAAGAATGACTGCTAAAGTTGGATTTCCAACATTGAGACTGATAAGATATCGTATTGAAAAATTAACTCTGCAAAATATGCAACCGGGTGATTTAAAAGAATTGACTAAAGAAGAAATTTATGAAGCGTTATGTACGCAGACAAAATTATAGCTTAGTGAATAATATCTCATATCAACACATATTTATTTTAAGAGTATAAAGCAAGTTTTAGAAAATGTTGAAAATAAATCATGAAGCTATAAAAAGTAAAGCTTCTTTATACTTTTCCTCTTACATTTAACGCATCACGCAATCCATTGCCAAGCAAGTTAAAAGCAAGTACCAAAATCATTATAGCAATACCGGGAGCCAGTGCAAGCATAGGATTATTAGTGATAATAAAGTTATAATTTTCTTTTATCATTAACCCCCAGCTTGGTTGTGGCGGCTGTACACCGACTCCTAAAAAACTTAATCCAGCTTCGATAACAATTGCTGAAGCAAAATTGCTTGCTGCAATAACTATAACAGGGCCAAGTATATTTGGAAGAATATGAAAAACAATTGTACGTGTATGAGAATATCCTAAAGCTCTTGTGGCTTCAATAAATTCGAGCTCTCTTACAGCCATTACCTGTCCGCGAACAAGCCTTGCTACATTGACCCACATCGTTAATCCTACTGCTATAAAAACCTGTAAGAAGCCTTTGCCCAGCAATAATGTTAATGCAAACACCAATAGCAAAGCAGGAATACTCCAGATAACATTTATAAACCACATAATTATATCATCGACCCATCCGCGAAAATATCCTGCTAAAGAACCAAGCAGAATTCCCAATATTACAGAGATAGTTACAGCAATTAACCCAACGCTTAAGCTAACTCTTATACCTACTATTAGCCTGCTTAATATATCACGTCCGAATTTATCTGAACCTAACAAAAATGTTTTGGTTGTAATATATTTATTTTCTAATTGTGATACTTGAAATGATTGTCTTTCTGTAATCCCTTCATCAATATATTTCTGAACAATTATACTATCATTTACTTCTTTATAATCAGTAACAGGAAGTAAAGTATAAGATTCTTCTTTTCCATTCAACAGCCACGACAGCAAAGACTTTTCTTCAGCAGATTCATTTTTAACTTTCAGAAAATTCATTGTAAAGCCCGGCTCTTGTCCACCTATTTCAACTGTCATCAGATTTGCATTCGGAGTATGATCAGGAGCAATAAAATAGGCAAAAACAGCAATAATAAATGATAGTGATATAATCACCAATCCAAACATTGCTCCTTTATTTTTAGAAAGGCGTTTCCAAAAAGCTTTGGAGTATGAATTTGAAGAAGACATGTATAATCAAAGATAAGTTGACAGTTGACAAAAGAGAAGTTGACAGAAGACAAGTTGAAGGATGACAGATGACAGCATCGACGCTTACTGCGATTTGCGTCCTCACAAATCACTTAACTAAATGACATTCCCCTATAGGGGTTAGAGGCTCACTTAACCACTCTCCCCTTCCATGTGTACTTCCCAAACTTGCCTAACCATCCTGCAATAACCGTATATAAGATGTGAAATGGCTGCATTACAGGAAACCACAACAACAATTTTTCTTCTTTAAAAAACCTGGCAACGGGAACCATAAATCTTAACTCAATTATGGTCTTTGCTGCAATCATTACTAACAAATACAACCAAACATTTTTATACCGTATTGCAGCTAATAGTAAAAGTAGAAAAGAGAGATTGAACAGGTAAATAAAAACCAGCACAGCAAGTATTCTTTTGTCATCAAATTTATCAGCCTTGCTTGCCCATCGTATTCTTTGATTAATAAAATCTTTCCATGTTTCCATTGGCGGGGTTTCTACAACAGACTTTTGTGAAAACAAAAAATGAACTTGTTTTTTAAAACGAATATAAATTTTATGCATCAATAGCATGTCATCCCCACTGGCAATATTGTCAATGCCTTTAAAACCACCTACTTCATAAAAAACTTTTTTATTATAAGCAAGATTTGCACCATTGCACATACTGTGAAAACCATGATGAACAGAGGCAGCGGTTATGCCCTGGAGACTCATAAAATCAAGGCATTGAAAAATAGAAACAAATGAACCTGCATTAGTATACTTTACAGGTGCAGCCACGAAAACAGAATTGCGTTGCTGAATAAAGACATTAAAATTTTGAAGCCAATCTTTAGTAACAATGCAATCTGCATCTGTTGTTACAATCCAATCGCCTTTTGCCTGTTGTATGGCAAGTTCAATTGCTTTTTTCTTGTAGCTGTTCAACTGTTTTTGCTGCAGAACTTTTTCAAGCTTTAGCAGGCGAAGATTAGAAAACTGTTTTTGTAAAGATTGTATCACACCTGCTGTATTATCTGTTGAATAATCATCAGCAACAATCACTTCAAATAAATGTTTAGGGTAGTTTTGATTAAGCACTGTTTCAAGACATAAACCTATCCGGTATTCTTCATTACGTGCAGGAATAATTACGGTGAAAGTTATGCCCGGCAATATTGCTGGTGAAGGAATAAACGTTTCTACTTTTAAAAACCATCTGCGATAGTTTTCAATAAGCAGAGCATGAGTTGCCAGCAGCGTCACAATAAAAATCAGAATAAAAACCATTACGGCAAAGAAAGCGACATTTTAATCAGTAATTAGTTTTACTATTTTGTCAACATGCATTTCGCTTAATAAATGATGACTTGCATCAACTATTTTTAATGAAACAAATTCTTCAATTCCTTGTTTAAATCTTTCACCTCCTGTAAAAGAAATTACTTTGTCAAATCTGCCAAACATCATTCTTACCGTTATATTGTATTTTTTTATTAAACGCTTTAGCTTGCTCAGCGAGGGCTTAAACTTTCTCATAGAAATGTACTTGTGGTAAAACATTAATCTGTGTTCATCATCATCAAGGTAATAACGAACAAAATCTGCGAGGTTGCTATGAATAATATTACGTTTTTCTGCTTTGTTCAGAATCCACTCAATCCATTCGGCATTGTGCATAGTATAGTTCACAAGTTTATTGCCTAACCATGTGTCACTTGCCAGCCATCTCGAAAAATTAAAATGTAAACCATCAGGAGCTAACAGTACCAGGCGTTCAATTTTATCAGGCATAAGTTGTGTAAGATGCAATGCAATGCGACCACCCATACTAAAGCCTAAAAGACTGAACTTAATATTTTCTTTATTTAAACTGCTTCTGATTTGGAGGAGAAACTGTTGTAAATACTTTGGTTTGAAGGTAAGTTCATCTTTCCATTCTGTACGTCCGTGAAAAGGAACATCAATCGCCACGATGGTAAAAATGTTGCCTAATCTTCTTTCCAAAAGATAAAATGTATCACTTTCTCTTCCATAACCATGAAAGCAGAAGAGTAACTTATCACCATTACCAAACTGCCGGTAATGAATCGTAGAATTTTTATAAGTAATGTAGTGGCTTTTCATGGACTCGGAACAGGAATTTTGGAAAATATGCAAAAACGATGCTAATACCTTTCGAACCACCAAGGCACAAAGACGCTAAGTTGCGCTAAGGACTTCGTGTTTCTTTGTGCTCTTAGTGTCTTAGTGGTTCAAACAAAAAAATTAAGTTGAAAATATGTGTGGAGAGAAAGAAAATTACCTAACTTCGAAATTAGTTGCATAACTAACTATATGCCTTATAATCAGTTTAAAAGAGGGGAGCTATACAGCTTTATTACAGGTATGGCATCTACTGCTTTAGCAAGGAGACTTCAAAAAAATTTTAAACTGGCAGGCATTGAAATAACAATAGAGCAATGGAGTGTATTGTATCATTTGTGGAAGGAAGACGGGCTAAGCCAGCAGGAATTGTGCGTGCGTAGTTTTAGAGATAAACCGAGCATAACAAGGCTGGTTGATAATCTTGAAAAACTGAAGCTGGTTAAAAGAGTATCATCAAAAGAAGACAGGCGCATTAATCTTGTTTTTTTATCAAAAGCTGTTCAAGATCTGCAGGAAGAAACTTTAAACCTCGCTAATCAGACACTTAACGAAGCTTTAAAAGGCGTAAGCAAAGAAGATATTGAAGTGTGCAAGATGGTACTGCAAAAGGTGTACGATAATTTGGCCACCACCATTAAAGGCAATATTGATGATTTACAATAATATATAAGAATACTCGTTTATCAATATATAGGAACAAAATTTTTAACAACCTTAATAGCTCCTTTAGGGCGTGGGGCACTTAATAATATGGAAACTGCAAAACAAGCGACTTTTTTAAAAGGAGGTCAATGGCTGATTAAAGAAGGTTCTCCGTATGAAACTTTTATACCTGAAGAACATACTGAAGAGCAGCAGATGGTAAAAGACATGTGCCGTGATTTTTTGGACAATGAGGTGATGCCTATAGTTGACCGTATTGATAAAATGGAGGAAGGCCTGATGCCATCACTTGTAACAAAAGCTGGCGAACTCGGACTGTTGGGGGTATCATTGCCTGAAGAATTTGGCGGATTAGGAAAGGATTTCATTACATCAACCCTGGTAAGTGAAGGATTGGGAGGAGGTTTCAGCTTTTCTGTTGCCGTATCTGCGCATACAGGTATTGGTACACTGCCGATATTATATTTTGGCACCGGGGAGCAAAAACAAAAGTACGTTACGAAACTGGCAACAGGTGAATGGAAAGGCTCATACGGCCTCACAGAGCCTAACAGCGGAAGTGATGCATTAGGAGCTAAAACAACTGCAAGATTGAGCGAAGATGGAAAGCATTATCTATTAAACGGGCAAAAAATATGGATTACAAACGGAGGTTTTGCAGACATATACACAGTGTTTGCAAAAATTGACGGCGATAAATTTACAGCGTTTATAGTAGAAAAAGATTTTGAAGGTTTTACTCATGGAGCCGAAGAACATAAGATGGGAATTAAGGGTTCATCTACTGTGCAGTTATATTTCCAGGATTGCAAAGTGCCTGTAGAAAATGTATTAGGAGAAATTGGGAAAGGTCATATAATCGCCTTCAACATTTTAAATATAGGTCGCCTGAAACTTTGTGCGGCAACTGTTGGCGGTGCAAAAAGGGCTTTAAATATTTCACTTCAATATGCCATTGCAAGAGAACAGTTTAAACAACCGATTAGCAACTTTGGAGCAATACAACACAAGCTTGCTGAGATGGCGTTGCAAACATGGGCTGCAGAAAGCGCGTTGTATCGTGCAGCTAAATGGATTGATGAGAAAGAAACAGAACTGGTAAACAACGGTAAACCTTTTAATGAAGCATTGCTAGGTGCTGCTGAAGAATTTGCAATTGAATGTGCCATGCTAAAAGTATTAGGCAGTGAAGTGTTGGATTTTGCAGTAGATGAAGGTGTTCAGATACATGGAGGAAACGGTTATAGTGATGAATATGTTATTTCAAGGGCATATCGTGACAGCCGCATCAACCGCATTTATGAAGGTACTAATGAAATTAACCGTTTGCTGGCTGTAGATATGATGCTAAAACGCGCTATGAAGGGTCGTCTTGATTTAATGGGACCGGCTATGAATGTACAAAAAGAACTTATGAGCATTCCGGATTTTGGAAGCGGAGATGAAGAACCATTTTTGAAAGAACTTAAAATGATTGCTAACTTCAAAAAAGCAATTTTGATGACTGCCGGAGCGGCAGTTCAGAAGCTAATGATGAAGCTTGAAAAAGAACAGGAGATACTTATGAACATTGCAGATATGGCTATTAAAACTTTTACTGCAGAAAGTGCATTATTGCGTGTAATGAAGCTGGCCGCAATAAAAGGAGAAGCCTCTATTCAGTTTGAAGCAGACATGATGCGAACTTACGTAACAGATGCTGCAGATAAAATAAACAAATATGGAAAAGATGCGGTGAATGCATTTGCCGAAGGCGATGAACAAAGAATGATGCTTTTAGGTATTAAGCGTTTTACAAAATCAGAGCCTTATAATACTAAAGCCTCAAGAAGAAGAATTGCTGAAAAACTTATAGGAGATGGAAAGTATCGTTTGTAAAGAAATTGATAAGAGAACAACCTTTTATTGAGTTTAAAGAAGAGATAATCGCATATTCTATTTGTAACCGCAAAACTTAAGATGGCATTTCGATAGCTTTTTAAATTAACTCTTTATTTATTAATCTTCATAGTATTAGAATAATGGATTTTATTTTTTTTGCTGATAACTTTTACCATAAAGTCGGTTGCTGATTCAACAAAAGAGTTGTGCGTCACCGCGCATCACTCCATTATTTTAAGTTGTCTTTAATTAAATAAAATATAAGACATGAAGCTCTCCATTCTCCTCATGTTATTAATTGGGCTAATGTTTTTTTCATGTAAAAAAAATGTTTCTGATACAGTTCCTACGTCTTTAAACGGTACATGGAAAATGATAATTGTAAAGGAGAATTCTACAAGCGCAACCATGACCAAACCGTCTTCAATTCAAGGGAACGTACTCATTACATTTGTTTCCAATAGTTCAACAACAGGCACATTTTCTGGAAAGACCCCCTCTAACGATATTGATACCAACGATTATTCAACTGGGACAAACCAAGCAATATCAATACCTAATTTGTCAATGACAAAAGTTGGAGAAACGTCTTGGGGTAGCCAATTTATAGACAATATAAGAGATGCTCAACAATATAGTGTTGAGACAGGAGGAAAATTAAACATCAGGACAATTAAAAAAAATCTCACTTTTCAAAAAGTATAATGTCGGAACGCACAGCTTGCCTATTGCTAATATTGGTGGGGAAGAGATTTTAATGAAGTTTTTAATATTCTGTAACAGTATTCTTTGATGAACTTATTAAAATCCATTTCTAAGATATACTGCTGCTGCATGGCATCCATCTTATCTCTCAAACTCCCGGAAGTGTAAAAGGGAGGAATTTTATGATTATGAAAATATCGCCCTGACGAAAGCTTGGTTGAAAATTTTTTTTATATAAGGGAATAAAAGACTGACTGAAAACAGTCAGGGAATAAGACGTATTAGCTTGCCCGCTGCACCTTCATCTAAAAACCAATGTACCGATTTATGTGTGGTTTGAATCAGTTGGGCAGGGTATTTTTCAGGATCATATTTTCCTTTTAATGCGTGTGCCACTGCATCCTGCTTACTTTTTCCTGTTATAAGAAATGCTTTTACGCCAGCCTCATTTATTACAGGACTGGTTAAAGTGATTCTATACAGATCTTCCTCTTTATTATATACCGGAATTACCCATGCTGATTTTTCATTATTTTCATTATTGCCTGGAAATAATGAAAGTGTATTTCCATTTTTGCCCATGCCTAAAATTGCAAGATCAAAAGTAGATCCGGCATTATCAAAGTATTGATGAAGCAGCCTCTCATATTGCATCGCGGAGTCGTGAGGACTTATGTCTGTTCTGATAATATGTATTTGCTCTTTGGGGATGGTAACATGTTCAAATAAAGTGTTTTCAGTCAAATTAGCATTGCTGAGGTTAGCAGAAGAAGAAACAAACTTTTCATCACCCCAAAAAACATGCATTTTACTCCAGTCAATTTCATCAGCATAATTGTTTGCAAGTATTTTATAAAATAGTTTAGGCGTATCCCCTCCTGAAAAAGCTACCGTAAACCTTTCCTGTACATTAAGCGTATTGTTTACCAGTTTTGTAAACCACTCCGCAAAAGCATTGCATGTTTCTTTTTCATTTTTATATATGTGGAGTTTTGGCATATTCAGGTTTTTAATATTTCATAATATTTATAGTATATATATAAGTATCAAAAAATAAGCCGTGCTGGTCTTTTAAATCTGTACCCCTGCAGCCCATATTTTTCAGATCAGCGTACTAAGTTTGCTATTTTTAATACTTATGTTTTTAGCAAAATAATTGAAGAGTTTAACGATTACCGGTTTAAGATTAATGAAGTGATTCGCAGTAAAAATAATCCTGTATGAAACGTCTCCGAAACGGTGACGGGGATACATATTGAAGATGGAGTCTTAGGATAAAAAAGGAATGCCTGGTCTTGTAGCAGTATAGTTTTAAGATGCAATGTTTGCGTAAAATATCGTTCAGGAAAAAGTTATGAGCTGGGTATATGGACAGCAGGTATATGAAATTTTTTCTGTTGCCAATATTGTCAGTGATACTATTGTCGTTCCCGATACCCGTGCTGCTGAATACAGGGAAGAACTTGAAAAAAGAGATCAGTCAACTAAAACGAAAACTAGAGAAAGCTCCTTTGTCAGATAATTGTTTTAATTTTTTTAATAGCTTAAAAAAATGCAAAACCAAAGATAACTCAGTTTATTTTAACGAAATTTGCACTTTCAATCGAAAGGATACTATTCATGTCAACAATAACAGAAACTAAACCGGTTACTTTAACAGCTAAGGATTTTGCAACAGACCAGGAAGTAAGGTGGTGCCCTGGTTGTGGTGATTACTCAATTTTAGCTCAGGTGCAAAAAATTATGCCTTATGTAGGAGTACCAAAAGAAAACATTGTTATTATAAGCGGTATCGGGTGCAACAGCCGCTTTCCATATTATATGAATACTTACGGTATGCACAGCATTCATGGTCGCGCGACAGCTATTGCAAGCGGTTTAAAAGCCGGCCGGCCGGAATTAAGCGTATGGATCGTGAGCGGCGATGGCGACAGTCTGAGCATTGGTGGTAATCATACAATGCATCTTTTAAGAAGAAACTTCAATGTTAACCTTCTTATGTTTAACAACCAGATTTATGGTTTGACCAAAGGACAATATTCACCTACCAGCGAAAAGCAAAAGGTAACCAAAAGTACTCCTTATGGCAGTATAGATCATCCGTTTAATCCTTTGGCGCTTGCTTTAGGCGCAGATGCTACTTTTGTTGCCCGCAGTATGGATCGCGATCCGAAACATTTGCAGGCAATGCTTACCAGAAGCTATCAGCATAAAGGTGCTTCTTTTCTTGAAATATATCAAAACTGTAATATCTTCAACGATGGCGCTTTTGAGATTTTCACTGAAAAATCTTCCAAGGCAGAAGAAGCGTTATTTCTCGAACATGGAAAGCCTTTAATTTTTGGCACAGCCCGCGATAAAGGTATCAAACTGGAAGGTTTACGACCTGTTGTTGTTCAGTTAGGCGATGGCATCGGCCACGACAATCTTTGGATACACGATGAGAACGATTTTTATAAAGCACAGATTTTGACCAGAATGTTTGATGATCCACAACAGGGCGCTCATTTTCCAAGACCTTTCGGCGTTTTTTACGAAACGGAAAGAGCCTGTTATGAAGATATAATGCAAATGCAGATCGAAGAAACAATTGCTGCGAAAGGTTTTGGTGATTTAGATAAGTTATTACGCGGTAAAGAAGTCTGGGATATAGCAGGGTAAAAATTAATAATGAGCTTTTTTAACAGCCACCTCATTTTTTGATGTGGCTTTTTTTATCCGGCAATTGCAGGTTTTACAACCCTTTTTAGTTATACTCGGTATTCAAATCGACACGAAAAAAAGTGATATAAAAAAACCGGAAATAACGATTAAAATTGCATTGAGCTTTTTATGGTTTCGGCGATAATTATCATTTTTGTAAATGTTGCGTTGCACATTTGTACTTTTTTTATCTGTAAGCAGCAGGGTTAGTAAATTAAGCTATGACACATAAAACAAAAGGAATCGTATTGCGTACAGTAAAGTATGGCGAAACAAGCATAATTACTACAGTATATACAGAGCTCTTTGGCATACAGTCGTATATAGTTAAAGGTGTTCGTCAAAGCACAAAAAAATCTTCAGCTAAAGCAATTTATTTCCAACCTGCTGCTATACTCGATATGGTTGTATATCACAATGAATTTAAAAACCTCAATTTTATAAAAGAATACCAGTGGGGCTATTTGTACCAAAATGTTTTATTCGATGTAGCAAAGAATACAGTTGCAATGTATATAGTAGAAATACTGCAGCACAGTCTGAAGCAGCCCGAAGCTAATACTGAGTTATTTTACATGGTTGAGGATACCCTAAAACAGCTTGACAACGGAACGGCTGTATTTATTGCTAACTTACCTTTGTACTTCTGCCTCCATCTTGCAGGTGAATTAGGTTTTCGGATACAAGGTGATTACAATAAAATAACGCCTGTTTTAGATTTGCAGGAAGGACAGTTTGTTAAACACAAACCTCTACATCCTTATTTTTTAGACAACCAATTAGCCTCCGCCACTTCAGACCTTTTAGCAATCAACTTTTATAACGATCTTGAAAATTTACGCTTTAGCCGGAGTGCGAGAAAAGAGTTGATTTTTGCTTATCAAAATTATATTGCACTACACGTAAATGATTTCGGTGAAATAAAAAGTCTTTCCATTTTGCAGGAAATTTTTAGTTGAAATAGATTTTGTAATTTTATTGAAAGAAAAAAACATGGAAGCGATTGAACAGGTTCCTAAGACAGCGTTAGATGTTTTCCGCTTATTGCCGGAAGGGACTTTATGTGAAGTAATAGATAATATATTATATATGTCACCCGCACCAAAATATAACCATCAAAGATTGGTTATGTTATTAGCCAGAAGAATTAGTAATCACCTGGAGAATACAAATACCGGAGAACTCATTATTTCTCCTTTCGATGTTTATTTTGATCATTTGCTTTCCGCTGTTCAGCCTGATTTGTTAGTTGTCTTGAATGAAAACAGGGATATACTTAAAGAAGATGGTTATATACATGGTGCACCTGATATGATAATAGAAGTGCTGTCGATAGATAAAAAAAGAGATTTAGTAAAAAAGAAAAGCTTGTATGAAAGAGCCGGAGTAAAAGAATATTTTACTGTTAATCCTGAAAACCGGGAAATAAATTCGTGGATTTTGAAGGAAAATAAGTACACACTTCAATATACAGATATTGGTAAATTCAAATCTTTTGTTCTTTTATTTGAATTTGAATTTTAAATCCAGATATGTAAAATGTTTTTTAAAATGAAATAAAACAAAAGGATGGTATAACAAATTTTTCTTAGTGAAACTTTGTGTCATTCTGTCTTTGTGGTTCAAGATTACTATAAAACTAAAACGACTTTTAAAAGGATTACAATATTCTTTGAGGTTTTGCTGATTGCAAAGTATTAATATTCAACATATCTAAATTTTGTAATAAAACAACCCCGGGTTGTTTACCTTTTTCAAAACTCCCAAGTTTATCATTCATTTGTAAGGCTTTTGCACCATTATGCGTTGCCCATGTAAGTAATTCTTCGATAGCAATTGAAGGAAATCTTTTTTGAATAGTTTTCATTTCATCTAAAATACTCAGGCTCGAATTGCTTGCAAGGCTGTCGGTGCCTAAAACAATATTACATCTATGTTTTCTCAACATTTCAATAGGTGGAATACTTTGTTCGATATATTGGTTCGCATTAATACAAAGGCAAAATGAAACTGAATGGTTCGGTCTTGCTTTCTCCACAAATTCAACATCCTGTTCTTTTGTAAATGTATTATGCACTAATAAAACATGTGCTGCATCTATAAGCTTGTTAAAATAAGTTTGTAAGCTGCTTTTGCCGCTTGGTTTATAAAAAGAATTCTCAAGCTTCATCATCTGGTACATTCTGATAAAATCTCCTGAGTTTTCTAAAAACAATTCATCTTCAAAAACCGTTTCCTGGTTGTGTATACTGCCGACTTTATTTTTATAATACGGCTTTATTAAATTCCATAAACTATCGGAAACAGAATAAGGTGCATGTGGCACAATGGAGGTGGGAAAATATTTTGAATATGCATCAAAATATTCTTTACTTCTTGCAAATCGTTGTGCAGCAATATCAGGCGACCAACCACTTGCTTCAACAAAGTTGTAGTAATGCATGTTATGTTTCAGTTTTTGATTAATTGTAAGAAGATTATTGCTTATATCACCTGCTGCAACGATGCCATTTTGTATCATCTCACTTTCAGCGGCAGTAATTGCTGCCAGAATTTCTTCCTCAGGAAAATGTCGTTGTGTTACAACTGCAAATACAAAATCTACGAGTCCTGTTTTTTCAGGGATTAACCCTCGCAGATGACTTAGCTCGAGGTGGCAATGACAATTAATAAAACCGGGAGTTAGAATGCCATTTAGTTTTTGAATATTATCTCCTGCTTCCTTTGCGTCTGTAATATCCAGCACAACTCCTTTATTGTTACAAATAAGAACATTGTTTGATGAAAGTATTTGTTTGCCGGTAAAAAGAAAATCTGGCTGGAATTTGTGAAAGCTCATGATGTGCCAAAAGTAAGATAAGATGTGGTTATGCGATAGAGTGGGAAAGGCTTAACTTCGCAGCTGAGTTTTTTTGACACAAAGACTCCAAGACATAAAGGGGGGTGAAGATTACTATGCTCTTTGCGGTACTCTGCGTCCTGATGACCAAAAGATGATAAAAGAGATACAGGTTGAAGTGAGTGACACAACGAATGCCTAATAGCAGTACTGAAGCTTGTACCAAAAGAGAAAATAGAATTATATCAATTTAAAGATAGATGTTAGATAAACTTGAAGCAATAAAGGGGCGGTTTGAACAGGTCGGCGTTGCCCTAACCAATCCTGAAATTATTGGTAACCAGAAAGAATTTCAGCGGTTAAGTAAAGAATACAGAAGCCTGGAGCAAATTGTCCAGCCATTTGAAGAGTATAAAAAAGTTTTGGCAGATTATGATTTGAGTAAGGAAGCGCTGAACAGTAACGACGAGGATATGAGGGAACTGGCAAAAATGGAAATGCCGGAACTGGAGGAGAAAAAAGACCGGCTGGAAAAAGAGTTGACAAAGCTGCTGATACCTAAAGATCCACAGGATGATAAGAATGCTATTCTCGAAATCAGGGCCGGTACAGGGGGTGATGAAGCCAGTTTATTTGCCGGAGATCTTTTGAATATGTACTTACGTTACTGCAGTACGCGAGGTTGGAAAACAGCTATTATCAGCGAAAGTGAAGGAACAGTGGGAGGTTATAAAGAAGTTATGGTAGAGGTGCAGGGCGATGATGTGTATGGAACTTTGAAATTTGAAAGCGGGGTACACCGCGTACAACGTGTGCCCAACACCGAAACACAGGGCCGGGTACATACATCGGCTGCAACTGTAGCCGTAATGCCCGAAGCAGAAGAAATAGATTTTGAACTGAAAGAAAGTGACGTGAAAATGGAAACTGCACGAAGTGGGGGTGCAGGCGGACAGAATGTAAATAAAGTGGAAACTAAAGTTCTGCTTACACATATTCCTACAGGCACTGTTGTTGTTTGCCAGACAGAGCGGAGCCAGTTGGGAAACCGTGAAAAAGCGATGAACATGCTTCGCTCAAGGTTATACGAAGAGCAGGTACGTAAGCAGGAAGATGAAATCAGCCGCCATCGCAAAACACTTGTAAGCACAGGCGATCGCAGCGCTAAAATAAGAACGTATAACTGGCCACAAGGGAGAGTAACAGATCATAGAATAGGATTAACATCGTATAACCTGGATGCGGTGGTTAACGGAGATATAAATGAATTTATTGAACAATTGCAAATGGCAGAAAATGCAGAAAAGATGGCAAATCAGGTTAATTAACTAATTTTCTGTATTGTTAAAACCTTTGACTTAATTCTTTTGTCCTTATGCTGCTATAAATATATGGGCACTCTGGAAAATCTTCAGAATTTAGTACGGTAGTATTCCGACGATGCAATAATTAATAATCCTGCAATACCAATGTGAGAAATTAAGAAGGGGTAGCTGATGATTCAAGTTCAATTGTGAGTGGACTAAAAAAGTGCAGCGCCAATCGAAATACGGATAGTTAGTTAGCTTTTTTAATGGTGTCAGTCAGGCTGCGGTTACCCAAAATAATCAGGCAGGATTTGTTCAAAACTTGGTAAATAAGTTTGGTTTTGATCATGGAAAATCCTAGCAGATTGCAGCATATTTAATTCCCCCTGTATTGCACAAGTTTGTTCATAAAAATGATTCAAATGACAACAGCTTTGATTTAAAAAGCATTATGGAAAGGCCCGCAAGTGGTTCCGGATGGGTAGTATTTCTGCAAATTCAGGTAAAAATGATTAAGACGATGGTGGGTAACGGGTAAGTTTAAGGGCATGTTTAACTGATGATATATGGAAGTTGGGGAGATTGCAGAGTAATCAGAAAGAAGTTTATTATGCCTGGTAAAAGGAAGATCAGATTGGCATAAACTTTGTCATATACAGAATAGATTACAGATTATAAGTAGTCAAATTTTCTCATAAGCAGTTAGTTTTGGTTGCGGCCCCGATTTTCATTGGGGCCTATTTTTTTGAATGCATATTGTCTTATTGCTAATAACCCTGAAAGACTTCCCAGTGCATCAAATAAAATATCTATAACATCGAAGGTTCTTCCCGAAATTAAAAATTTTTGTACAACCTCCATTATTATTCCATACAAAATAACAAAAAAGGCTATCTTAACAAAAACGGCTGTTATGTTTAGTCGTTTGGTTCCGGCCATAGAAAACGGATAGCAAAATAAAATGGTAAGCAGAAAGAACATTACGAGGTGTATATATTTATCAAAGTAGGGTAAATCGAATAACGTACTATGAGGAAGGTCGTTTCCGGGAAGTGTAAGCAAAATGATAGTAATAATAAACCATAGTATAGCCGGGACAAAATGAAATACTCTCATAAAATAAATTTCACTATCTGGTAAATTAAAAGAAAAAAACTCTATGATTACAACTCTGACCTATTTAAAATATTGGAACTACTTGGCTGAGAAAATTTATCTATTTAAAAGTATAAAAATTAACTTAGCTATCTGATGCCAATAATTTATTCAAGGTCTCTGCCTGAATGATATGTTTTTAGTGATAGTTAAACACAAAGAGCAGAACAACAGAAAGCTTCTTAAGTTGCAACATGAATGGAGCTACTGTTAATTCTTTTCAAGGTGATTTATCTCTTTTAAAAAATCATTTCTTAAAAAAAACTAATTTATGCGAAGTATAAGGAGAAAGGTTGAAATAATTGGAATCTATAGTGATAAAAAAGAGCTGCCTGGAAAAAAGAAATTCTTCAGAATGAATAAAAATGCTCTCCACAATGACATCTATATGTTAGATAACAATCCTAGTTACCAAGGTAATCGGGATTAATTAAAACTATCATTTTATTTTAGAGAGGCATTTGTTTTATTCTAACTTAATATTCATCTTCAATAAAAAGAGTTCTTGCATGCCCACTAATTGTATAAGTCGTGGTTGAATCATCAGAAAATATTGCTTCCATGTATATAACTATCGGTAACATTGCCACTTTTAGAGAGGCCTGCCCCAGGAAGAATTTTTTCATTTTTTAAATCTACAGTAATATCATAATACTCATTTTTCTTGCCAGCTTCCTTCAAATTTCCACTCGCATGCAATACCATTACCTTTGGCTAACATTATGTACTGCAACACTGTAACAGGTATTTGTGACTTCCACTGTATAGGTTATAATCATGCTAACGCATATAAAAAAAGCTGCCAAAAAAATTCAGGCAGCCTTTAAGTAATACTCCTAAAAAAGTTAATAGGGAGTTGTGTTTACCGGAGTTTCAGTAAATAAGTCTCCCCCCCCTAACTTTGGGGTGTTTGGATTAGTATTAATCTCGCTTTGCGGATATAAATACCGCTGGGGCAATTTAGTGCCGGTGACAGGCGGAATGCCTAGTATATTTTTTGTTCTTCTTACATCATTAAATTGCTCAATTTGTCCTATGAAAGTAATATACCTTTCTTCAAGAATTTCTAAAAGTAATGCATCATTTAGCGAAAGGGTTCCCGGATTAGCTATACCACCCGAATTAAAATCTGTTATGGTATATGCGTCATATTGTACACCTGAAGAAAGATAACCCGAACGTATATAAGTTGCAGCAGGATCAGCAAGATAAGTCCTATACTCATTTAAAGCCGATAGTGCAGCAACTGGATCAGGTGCCGCTTTTTTCAAATTTGCCTCTGCAAGTATTAAAAGGTTTTCCTGGTAAGTTACTATAGGAAATCTTTCATTAGCGCCAAAAAAGCCGGTTTCAGAGGGGTCTACACCCCAGTCAAAATCGCACAACACATTCGGATCAACCCCTCCTGTATTTAATCCTTCCTGATAAAGGTATTTGAATCTTGCTCTTTCATCGGTTTTAAAATTACCTCTGTAACTTTCAGAGGTGCTATCTAAAATTGCAACGGAGTAAGCATCATCTGCACTTATATAACCAGGACGATCATAAGTAAGGAAAGAATACCAAACCTGAAAATCTGCAAGGTAAGTGGCGCCATGAGGAGCATACATACTCTCAGAAGGAGAAACTAGACCCATTGCCGCTGCTGCAATAGCTTTATCATACTCTTTGGTGTGCAGATAAAATCTTGCTTTTAGCGTATAAGCAGCCTTTATCCATAACTCAGCATTTCCCCCATAGAACACATCGCTTGTGCCAGGGCTTGAACCAACTTTAGCTTCCAAATTAGCTATACCCTTATCTAAAAGGGCTTGTACACTATCATATACCTGGGCTTGTGGTTCAAACTTCGGAGTCGGAAATTTTACAGGATCTCCCACTTCAGAAAATGGTACGTCTCCCCAAAGATCAGCAGCTAAACCGAATCCTTGTGCCATTCCAATTTCAGCAATTCCTGCAATTCTCCTATTATTAACTGCTAATGCAGCATCTTCTGTTAGTTTAAATTGAGTGATAACCCCTTGAAACAAGTTATCCCACTCAGAATCATAATCTCCTGAACTTGTATTGTAATTGTTTATACTAACATACTGCCTGTCTATACCTGTGGTACTTCTAGACCAGACACTTGCTGTACGGGCAAGATTCCCCTCATTTATTAAAATTGAACCAACCTGTCCTGCATTTAATAGTAAGTTAGCAGAGGCAGACCCAAAACGGTTAGGATCCAGGTCATAACCTTCAACCACTTTTTTGCATGAAGCAAGAGAAAGGGAAAGAAAAACAGCTATAAAAATTCTCATTAATCTCATAATCTTTTTCTATTAAATTATCAATAATTAATTCTAAGCGTAACCAAATAAGAGCGTGTACTTGGGTTATTAAAATAATCCAAACCCCTGCCGTTTGACGGACCCGTATTATTTGTTTCAGGATCAATACCGGTGTAATCAGTCCATAAGGCAAGGTTACGTCCGGTGAAAGAAATATCTATTGATTGGAAATGTGTTCTCTTCCTAAAACCTGCTCCGTTGATTGAATATCCTAAGCCTATTTCGCGTAAACGGGTACGCGTTCCATTTTCGATAAATTGAGAACCTACGGGACCAAATCCACCTCCCAGGTCTGTATACCATGCTTGTGTGAGCGCAACCGGCCCGGCACCAAAGTCCTTCACAGCGCCCCTGAATTTAGTTCCGGCAGCAATAGTATTTCCGTCATAGGTAGTCAGATCCTGGGGAGCCGTTACTTCATTTCCTGTTTCTGCATGAGTTCCAAAAGTATAAAGTGCTCCTTTAGTTCCATTCCACACATCTCCTCCCTGCACGTGATCCAAAAGAAATGATAGCCGGAAATTTTTATAACTAATAGTATTGGTAATTCCGCCGATCCAATCCGGGTTCGGATCACCCACTACTGACTCACTGCCTGCATTTTGCGGAAACCCATTAGCATCTAAAACTAAGCCTCCCTTAGCGTCTTTCTGGAAATCCACACTCCATAAAGTGCCCAAAGGCTGACCTTCAACCGCACGTGATGAAGACCCGGTGTAACCACTTAAGAAGAACGACTCAACTCCTTTTAAGCTTACTACTTTGTTTTTATTTGAACTGGCTACCAGGTTTGTGGTAATTGACCAGTCTTTGACTTTTAACCAGTTTACGCCTAAATCAAGTTCTACCCCTTTGTTTTCTATTTCCGCCGCGTTCGCGTTTGTATTAGTGTAACCGGTGGTTGCAGGAACCTGAACAGAGAAAATAGCCCCCACTGTTTTATTTTTATAATAAGTACCACTTAATGAAACCCGGTTATTTATAAAACGAAGATCTGCGCCTACCTCAAGTTCTTTTTTTCTCTCAGGTTCAAGATTTTGATTACCCTGAACACTGCTTCTGCCAAAACCGCCGCCGCCATAAGTATCAGAAGATGCATCTAAACCAGAGCCATAAGACTCTGTGATTGTATAAGGATTAAAATAAGTTGATAATAAGTATGGGTCGGGCTGCACCCCTACTTCACCATAAGAAGCTCTGATTTTACCAAAAGATAAAAAACTGTTATTATCAAAACCTTTTAGCTTGGTAAATTGCCATCCAATACTTGCAGAAGGATAAAAGAAAGTATTACTAAAGGTTGAGGCAGCTTCAGCTCTTCCTGTAAAATCTACAAACAACTGATTGTAGAGACTAAAAGACAATTGACCATAACCGGCAGTAGTGCGTATTTGAGAGGCCGAATTAAAAGGAAACCTGGATGTTGCAGGCGAGTTACCAAAATTGAAAATAGGATTTAGAATATCTTCATTGATGAAATTTCTGACAGTGGCACCTACATTATTAAAGCTTCTATGATTAAAATTCCAACCTGCTAAAGCTGTTAAACCTACATTATCAGATAAGTTGAAGGTACCTCTTGCAAAGAGATCATTATTAAACTGGGTCTCAGAAACATCTTCCATTGTTAACTGCCCACCAGGGAATGCTGATGAAATGGTAGGGAAATTCTCAACCCGGGTATCAGTATAATTGTCAATACCTGCTCTCTCAACTATACTCAACCAGGATAAGGGATTAACAGTAGCCTCAAAACTTCCGGTTACTCTATTTACTACAGACTTATTTAAAATCCTGTTTAAAATCCAAAAAGGATTATCATAACCGGAATTCGTTCTTGCTCCGATAGGATTACGGTAAGAAATTTGCCTGTTAGGAAATTGCAACCCGCTTGCATCAACATAAGTTCCTTCGTAAAACGAATTGTCAAAATCAGGCGCTGTTCGTAACCCTCCTAAAAATATGCCGGAGATATTAGAACCTTGCTGAGCTCTGTTGGAGTTTGTATTAATATAATTAAATGTACCTGCTAATTTTACTATTCCAAACCTTCTATCTGCGTTTAATCTAAAAGTTTTACGATCGTAATCGCTGCCTGCCCTTAAAATTCCGTTTTGATTTAAATTTGAAAAACTGGTATAAAAGACCCCTTTTTCGTCGCCACCACTTAAAGATAGAGTGTTATCCCAAAAATTGCCATTTTTAAAAAGTTCTTTTGAATGATCGTATACGTTCTTTGAACGCTTACCACCGTGAAGATTATCGGCAGTTCCTGAAGCGACCAGGTATCTCTTTGAACCATCTGGTAACAGTGCATAGGCTCCAGAGGTCAAAAAAACGTCTTCCCCACCTTGCCTGTCAGCTATCTTATCTCCCCATGAACGGTTGTTACCGTTTGAGCCATATCCAAAAATACCGTTACTTCCCTGGCCATAACTTGTTTGAAGCGGTACGGATTTGTTTAAAGCATCAACCGAATAGGTACTTGCAAGGGAAATATTTATTTTATTACCTGCCCTGCCCTTTTTAGTGGTTATTAATACAACTCCATTTGCAGCACGAGTACCATATAAAGCCGCGGCAGCAGCACCTTTTAAAATCTCCATACTCTCTACGTCTTCAGGATTCAAATCATTCATGCGTGATTGTTGAACAACACCGGCAACATCTGAACCTAAAGTTGAGTTAGATACGGGGATACCATCTACTACAAAAAGAGGCTGCAAATTTCCCGTAATTGTACTTTGTCCCCTAATTTGAATATAAGCTCCGGCACCCGGGTCTCCACTGGAGCGACTGATTTGAACACCAGAAGCTTTAGATGATATACCGGTTAAAACGCTTGTTTCGCCGGAACGTGCAATCTCAGTTCCTCTTACAGTAGATTGACTGGATGTTAAACGGTCTTTTCTTGTTGTTACACCTAAGGCAGTTACAACAACTTCCGCTAAATTTTGGCTTTGTCTCGATAAAGAAATATTTAATGAAGAAGTAGAGGTTACATCTACTTCTCTATCAGGAATACCAACAGCAGAAATAACAAGTACGTCGCCTGTTTTGGCACTAATAGTAAAATTGCCATCTGCATTTGCAGAGGCACCTGTATTAGTACCTCTGATTGTAATTGATGCCCCACTAACAGGTTGTCCTCTTTCATCAACTACCCTACCCGTAATGGAGTGGGTTTGTGCTATTGCTGATATTGAAATAAATATCAGCATCGTAATTAGGGATACAACTTTTCTCATGCGCATTATAAGTTTTAATATTTATTTTAAAAAACATTTTAGATCTTAAGTCCGAAAATTAAAGAAAAAAGTTAAAAATGTATCAACGGTACTCCTTAAGGACAAGCGGTAGAAAAAAAAAGATGCACAAATATTAGTAAATAATTATTATTTTCAAAAGGAGGATTAAATAAATGCTTTTTTATTAAAATGAGACCTATTAAAATGCAGGAAACAATTATACTATTATTTATAAGCATTATAGCAAATAGTATAAATAGATTTAGCAAGTCTCATCAAGTCCTAACAAGTAGGGTTAGTGATATCACCTATAAAAAAGTTGACGGAGGCTATTGTTATCTAAAATTATAACAGATGTTATAGCAGAAGAATTATGGGTTAGGCTATAGGTGACCGCATAGACACTGACGGTATGAAAAAAACTTTTGGATGGACATTAGTGACAGAAAAATATACTGAAGAACCATTGACACAACAACACTGCGACAGAGGCTTACAATATTGCAGAAATAAATATGTTTAAATAGCTGTACAACAACATCTTATTAGCATAATAGAACAATTAGGTCCTTATGGAAATGCATTGGCAGAAAGAATGAACCGAACATTAAAGAAAGAATTTAGATCAGGATAAATTCAAAAAAAACCCCAGCAGTTTACTTATACAACTATTACACTCACATCTGTCTTTATGATTGCAAACACCTCATCAAATGGATAAAACAAAAATCCCGATTACCAAGGTAATCGGGACTATTTAAAAACGGTAACATGTTTAAAGTTCATTTCAAATCGAATTAAAAAGAATTCTAGATGGCTAGAACTTATCCCAAAATAATTTTGTAGTCACATCATCACCACCTATAGCCTTAGAAGCAGCATCATAATTAGTTGTATTAATATTTTGCTCATCAATAGAGTACGTAAAACGTACAGGAAAATCAGTAACAGGATCAGGGGGTGCCGGAAGAGATGGAGCATCAAATCTTCTTTGCTCTATCCAAGCATCCCAACCCCTGTTATACATTGAAAGCCATTTTTGAAAGCCAATTTTTTGTTTATAATCCAACCCGGCAGTAGCGTAATTAACTAAAGGGCCAGTTAAGTATGCTTCTGCTTCACCTTCAGATCCTCCCCAATAGAGAATAGAAGCTGTTATAGCAGCAGTATAATATTCAGAAGCAGTACCAGGTACATTATAACCCCTTTCTTTAGCTTCCGCTAAGAAAAATTCAATTTCAGAAAAGTCTAAAAGCAAAACAGGAAAATCAGGAGCAGTAATAGTTGTATTTGGCTTAGAAAAAGTTGCATAATTATTTGATGCCCCTGGTATACCACCGGAAAACTTTGTTGATGTAGCATCCAGTGTAAAGTAAAAAGCGAGTCGTGGATCATTAAGAATCATCATAGTATCAATAATGGTATTGGTACCAACAAAATCTTTTCTTCCACTTTGTACAAGGTCTTCCCAAACTGGGTTGGTATTAGGAGGACCAGATAAAAATTGAAAAGAGGCATTATCTGCAGCTGACGTAAAGATGCCTGTTGCTATAGCAGATTCAACCGCTGATTTTGACGTAGCTGGATCAACATCCGCTAATGTCATTCCTATTTTTAGTTTGAAAGATGCTGCAAATTTTTTCCATGCGGCAACATCCCCATTATATATAACATCCGCTACTCCTAAACTTTCTCCCGATAAATCAAATGCTGCAATATCTGCATCTAATCTCTTGAGAAGATCAGCAAAAATAGCTGCTTGATTATCATATTTGGGAAAAGCATTATCGATATTCAAGGCTTCAGAATAAGGTACATCGCCAAAAGTAGTAACAAGATAATACCAGGTAAAAACTTCCATTACATCAACCACAGCCAATTGATTTTTTTGAATTGTTGCATCCGTTACATCTTTTTGTATTAAAATCCTTGTTTCCTGGAAGTCACGTAATACGTCTCGATATAGAGCGTTCCAAACACCGCGGGGTATCTGCCGGGTTTGCAAATCATAATTGCTCTCATCAGTATAGGTGGTTTCTGTCCAGTATTGCTCTATGAGCCTAAAAATGTTAAGGTTAACATTTGGTGAAGAAAGCGTCCTTGCTAATGTTCTCTGTGCATTTGTAAACAATGCATAGGAAGGCACACTTTGGGGATTTTTTGGATCCACATTTAAACTGGTAAGGTCTTTTTTACAACCAGTAAAAATTAAAAAAGGTAAAAGAAATATTGCTAATTTTTTCATGTCTGTATTTTAAAATCTTAATTTAACATTAAAAGCCATTGTTCTTGTAGTTGGATAAGCCCCACTTTGATAACCTTGTAAATTTCCTGCACTAATATTTTCTTCAGGGTCAGCATATGGCATATTTTTATGAATAATCCAAAGGTTTCTACCAATGAGGTTCAAATCTATTCCTTTAAAAACTGGCAGCCTGTTCATTATAATTTTTGGTAAAGAATATGTTAATACCACTTCCCTCAGTTTTACATAGCTCGCATCATATATAAAGCCTGCTGCCGGAGAAAAACGATATCCATAAGCTCCGTAATTTGTTGCACTTACTCTATTCGTATTAAGCTTGCCATCTGCTGTTACCCCTTCTCTTATAATGCCACCTCCTGCTGCAATTGGCGAGCGTAATGGATTCCCCAAATCATTCAACCCTCCTGTTTCAAACGGTAAACCTGTGGCCAAACCATAATACATGTCCAAGGAAAACAAATCCCCACCCTGGCGCATATCAACTAACCAGCTTAACGATAGATTTTTGTACCTCAATGTATTATTAATACCTCCAATCCAATTTGGATTAGGATTACCAATAACTTCATTGGCAGTAGTACTTTGTTGATATCTTCCATTCGCCATTACAACTTTCTGTCCGCTTACAGAGTCGTATACAAAATTGGAACCCCGTAAAGTACCATAAGGCTCTCCTAATGTTGCATTTATTGATACTCCGCCCTGGAAGTTTGCTAATAATAAGTTATCAGATCCTTCAAATAAACTCTGAACTTTATTCCTGTTTCTTGTCCAGTTTAAATTTACAGTCCAGGAAAAATTATTTGTTCTTACAGGAGTTGCGTATACGGATATTTCTACTCCCTTATTAATTATTGTCCCTGCATTTAAAAACTTTGAACTATATCCTGTCGCAGTCGAAACAGTAGTAGGTAAAATTTGATTAAAGCTTTCAGCTCTATAATATGTAGCATCAAACCCTAACCTGCTTTTCAAAAAAGCCATTTCCAATCCTACTTCAAAACTCTTGGTTTTCTCAGGAAGGAGATTTGGATTGTTGCGTGTGCCTTGCACAGAAGCCTGGGCACTTGAACCAAAAGGACTAATAATTAAATATGCATCCCTGGTACTGTAAAAAGGAGCGTCGGCACCAACTTCAGCATAATTGGTTCTTATCTTTCCATAAGATAACGCTGTCGCGTTAGGCAGCAATTGAGAAAAAACAAAACCCAATGAAGCGGAAGGATAATAGTATTGATTATTTCCTTTAGGAAGAGTAGAAGAGGCATCTCTTCTTATTGTTGCATCAAGGGTAAGCATATTTTTCCATGATATAGTTGTCCCGGCAAATACCCCGTCTATTTCTTTTCTTAAGTCCTGCTCAACCGGTGCATTAACCGGGCTGGCGGAATTAGACAATGAATACACCCTTTCAACAATTAAACCTCCATTAGTATTTGCATCAATACTTTCAATACGTTGCTTCCTGATATTTGAACCTACTAATGCTTTAAGATTAAAATCATTTGATATATTTTTATCGAAGGTTAATAATAAATCGTAATTCGTTTCACTATAATTACGATTGAACCTTGAATACTGTGATGTGGTTACACTGCCTAACGCTTGCCTCTCTTCCTGAATTTCAGAATAAGAGTCAAGTGAGATTCTTCCCATTAGACTTAACCAACTGGTTAATTTGTAATTTAAATTAACATTACCAAAATATCTGTTACGAGTATCATTTTCATAATTTTCGTAACGGGAAAAATAGGGATTATCCCAATATATTGGAGTCAAATCCGTTGGATCGGCGGGATTCCATGTGGCATTTTTTTTATTTCTAAAGTAGGCTTCCTTCAGTTCTTTAATATCTACATTTGTTTGCCACCACTGTCTGAAATTACCAGCAACGTTTTTATCGTTATACCCTGTTCCATATCTGCCTAACCCTATAATATTTGAAAAATTAACACTTGCACCGGCAGTCAATTTATCAGTAATATTATAAGTGCTTCCGAAGTTAATTAAGTTCTTAGTTATTTTACTATTTGGTAATATACCTCTGTCATCATTTCGTGTATACCCTAATTTAAATGAGCCTCTGTCTGAACCTCCATCTAAAAAAACACTGTTGTTTGTAGAAATAGGGCTCGTGAAAAAAGTAGATGGATCATTTTGTGCTGCTACCCATGGCCTCGGCTTGTTAAAATTAGGTGAAGCAGGATCGAAAGCATCCCATTGATAAACCATTTTATTAGGATCAAATGGGCCTCCATAAGAAGCATCTTCACTTGTAGGTACAACTAATACACCACCTGGAACTGTTGCAGAATCAAGAGCAGCAAAAGCAACAGGATCTCTATATAAGAAAAATCCGCTGGTATCTTCATAATATTGACCATATCCGCCTCCATAATTTTTTTGATATTTTATGAAAGTAGATTTATCTATTGAACCTACAGATATACCAGAGTTAACGGTAATACCAAGACCTCGTCTCGATTTTTTTGTTGTTATCAAAATAACACCATTGCTTCCCCTGGAGCCATACAAAGCACTGGCAGCAGCACCTTTTAATACTGTAATAGACTCAATATCATCGGGATTAATATCTGCAGCAGTGTTTCCATAGTCAAAGCCGCCTCTGCCTGTTCTTTGGTCGGTAGTATTTGTAACTGAGTTATCAAAAGGAACACCATCAACAACAAATAAAGCCTGGTTATTACCTGTAATAGATTTTGAACCTCGTAAAACTACGTTAGTAGACCCTCCTAAAGTATTAGATTGGCGTATCTCCAGGCCTGATACTTTACCTGATAAAGTGTTAACAAAGTTAGAAGTTCGTGTTTTGCTTGTTTCGTCACCTGGAACAGTTTGGGCTGCATAAGCAACCTGATTACGGTTTCGGGTAATACCTAAAGCTGTTACAACTACTTCAGAAAGGTTTTGACTTTGCCTCGTTAAGGAAACAGATAAAGCAGAACCTGAAGTAACAGTAACTTCCCTGGAAGGTATACCTACAGCAGAAACCACTAATACATCACCTGTTTTAGCATTAATAGTAAAATCACCATTTGCGTTAGCAGATGATCCTGTATTAGTACCCCTGATTAAGATAGATGCTCCACTCACAGGTTGCCCTGCTTCATCTAACACTCTTCCTGTAATTTGCCTGGTTTGTGCCATTGCCAGCGTAGTCACAAGCATCAGCAATGTAAAAAACGATACAACTTTTCTCATGTGCATATAAATTTTTCTAAATAATCGTAAAAATACGTGTTTAAACCAAAAGTTAACAAAAGGCTTATAAAAAGTTATTTTATACAAGCGGTAAATTAATGGAGACAAAAGGTCAAATGTAATTGCTGCTTTAAAAAAAATATTTTTAGAATGACTTTGGCAAGACAGATAAAGACTCCTGAGATAAAAGTTTAAATATTCTAAAGATCTATAGATTTATATTAAATATCTTTAATTTGTGGTAACGAATATTTCAAAAATTATACATCACCTGAAATTTTACTTCGCTTCTTTTATTACCATCTATCTTATCTAAACTACTTCCAATTGATGTTTTATCTGTATAAATTGTTTGAGCCCACCTAAACCAAACTGTCATTTTTTTACTTACATCATAATTTACATTTATATAATAACGAAGACCTTTTCCTGTAAACTGGGGTATGGAATAACTATATAAAACGTCATTCTCAAAAGAATACAGGCGGCTATCTGTACTGTCTGTTCTAAAATATTGCAGGCGGCCAATCAATGAAACTCGTTTACTTAATGGTTTATACCTGGCTTCGATATAGGTTAGAAAACCATGCTGGCTGCGATCTTTCTCGTGAGGATCAAGCCATAACAGTTCAACTCTGTTTCGCAATGTAACCTGACCGTTAACATTATAAGAAATTTGCGTACGCCAGTTTGTACGTGGCCTTATAAAAACAGGCTTTGTTGCGGAGTCGAGTCCTGAGATGTTAATAGCTTTATTCTCATTTCGTAAACGTGTATATACCTCAAGTTGCTTGTTTGGCTTATAAGTTATCTGTAATAAATATTCTGACCCTTTCGTTGGTGCATCAACCCTATAATGCAACCAGGGAAAGCTGAAAACATCAGCATATGCATCTATTTTTAAAAATGCAGCAGGCTTTATGCTTATACCTGTGAATAAACCTTTTTCATTCGAAGGAAAAGTTACTTCAGTAAATGCATTGCCATATAATGTCTGGTAAGTTTTTTCTATATTCCTATATACAAAAGAAGCGTCTATCTTTGGGTCAAGGCTCGCAATGATCCCTCCTATAAAGGCTTTAGAATTATTTTTATCCATTGCTGCTTCTCCAAAAAAATGAAAATTGCGAAAAGTGTAACCATAGTCAAGACTGTAATTATGCCACTCTTTCCCCTGGATAGCATATTGATTATAAGGTTGAATATCGCGAACTAAAGGAACAGAAAACTTAAATGCTATACCATTTACTCCAAGATGAAAACTATTTTTTTTAAATGAAACATTACCACCAAAAGAAGCTTGCGTTATCGTATTTTTCTTGGCAACTTCATTAGCAGTTCTATGGTAGCCCGAAATTGCTATGGATGAAACAAAATCGATGTTGTTTTGAGACGTATCATCATTAAAACCTGCATCAAGTTTTCGAACTGATGCAAAAGCAGTCATGTTTAGATTTTCTCCTCCTGCTGTGATACCTGCACCCCGCATAAAATTATATTCTCCTGCTGAATTATAAGGACGTAAAATATCTGCCTGTCTTTTAACGGCAGTAACATCTGCACTTTTTTTAAAAGCGAGACTTTGCCAATGTATAAGACCTTGCCCCAGGTTTACTGTAAAATCACCAAGAGCTAATAACTTCACCACGCCCAGTTTTCTCGCAAACAAATGAAACGAATAAAAATCAAATCCTGGTTTTTGGTTTCCTTTGAAAAATTGTTCACCTGCATCTTTATCTCCGGTTATTCCAAATTGTAACAGATTACGGTATACATATTTATATCTGAAGAAAAGCTTTTGAGAACTTCCCGTATACCTGTTTTCGATACTATCAGGACGTATAAATCCATTACTTTTTTCTAATACCTGTTGTGACCTGATAAGAACTGAATGCTGACCTCCCGTCAACCTTTGTTTTATATCAGCAGACAAAGGGACTGCATTGCCCACTCTTACATAAGGCAAAACCTGTTGTATCGTTTCTATATCCCACAATGGTACAGCCTGCAGTTCATAAATACTGATAAGGCTTCCCAGTAACTTTCTATAGCTTACGAGGCTTTGAATTTGCAAATCGGAAAGCATTCTTAATTCATGCAGTTCACTTTCCTGTGCAGTGTTCAGGTTAATTGGATTTTTACGAAGCTGAATGAGCGACTGCACGTAACTGTCATCTTCTGTTTCACCTTCCTGCTGCTCCGTAAGGTTTTCGAATTGCTGTTCAGAAACGCTGCCAGGCTGAACGGTGCTATTTTCCTGAGAGTAAACATAAGTGTTAAAAAAAGCAAGTAATAATATCATCGCTTTTTTTCTCACTCTTTATCTGCCTTTTTAAAATTAAATAATAGTAATAATCCGGGAGTAAAACCAAGTTGAGGATGATAAGCTGTATTAACATCAATCCTTGCAAAACTTAATTGCAAACCTACACTAACATAACTATTATCCGTGAGAGTTGATATGCCGGTTCGAATAAAGATATTTTTCTGCAGATTGTATTGCAAACCTGCATTTACAACTATTTGCCTGCCTTCCTGTTTTACAATTTCTGCACTGATAAATACCATTTCAGATGCTTCATATCCTACGCCTGAACGATAAACAGAAGCTAGTTTTTCCATACCTGTTTTGCCTAATCTGCTGCCGGCAGGATTATATACATGAATACCTATATGCAACTTATCAGTAAAATGAAAGATGGCTCCTGCTTCAAAATTAACAGCAGAAGCACTGCCATAACCTGCGATCCTAACAGCATAATAATTAAATTTTGCGCCAATATCAATTAGTTTTGAAATTTTTCTTGCATAAAGAATACCCAACTCGTTTTCATTAAAAGGCGGGGAGCCGAAATAATTGCCCTCAAAGCCAAAGACGCCTGAAGTTGTTGGCACGGCTACCACAGCAGCATATCCATTCAATTCTTCCAGCAAAAATCTTCTTTCACCATATACACCAAACCCTCCGGTTTTTAATTGCGCCAAAGATGCCTGGTTAGAAGTAGCAGAAAAAATATCTGAAAAATTTTTGCTGTATGTACCCAGTCCTGCATATCGTACTGATAGAGGTTGTTTGATAACCTGCGCCTGTGCAGGACATACAACAATCATAGCTATTAGCAGGTAAACTGATTTCAAGCAGCTATATTAAGAAAGTAAAATAATCACAAGAATGCAATCGGACAAAAATTTAATTTACAATACGTTGATTAAGCACCAAAAATTTAAATCTGAGGCAATACCTTTGACGCATGTTACTACTTGATGGAAAAATTGCTTCGCAAACAGTTAAACAAAATTTGGGCGAAACGACTAAAAAATTATTGGAACAAGGAAAAAGAGCTCCTCACCTCGCAGCTATACTAACAGGCAACAACGGAGCAAGCGAAACTTATGTAGCAAGCAAAGTAAAAACGTGTGGTGAAATAGGATACAGGTCTACACTCATCCGGCTGGAAGAAAATGTTGAAGAAGAGGAACTGCTGCAAAAGATAACAGAATTAAATAATGATGACAATGTAGATGGAATTTTAGTTCAATTGCCGCTGCCAAAACACATAAGTGAAGCAAAAGTTATTAACAGCATTAACCCTGATAAAGATGTTGATGGGTTTCACCCGGTAAGTGTCGGACGGATGGTACAGGGTTTAGATACTTATATTCCGGCTACCCCATACGGTATTATGCTTATGCTTGAACATTATCAACTGCAAACCAAAGGAAAACATGCAGTTGTGATTGGCCGCAGCAACATTGTCGGCCGTCCTATGAGCATTTTGCTAAGCAGCAATATACCATATGGTAATTGCACCGTTACTATTTGTCATAGTCACACATTAAACTTAAAAGAAATAACACTGCAGGCAGATATCGTTATAGCTGCTTTGGGCAGGGCAGAATTTGTAAAGTCAGACATGGTAAAAGAAGGAGCGGTTGTAATAGATGTTGGCATAACCCGTGTGGATGATCCCACCTCTGCAAAAGGCTATCGCATAAAAGGAGATGTTGATTTTGAAAATGTTTCAAAAAAAGCATTAGCTATTACACCTGTTCCCGGAGGTGTAGGACCAATGACAATTGCGGGACTTATGAAAAATACTATGGATGCATATGTAAGAAGAAACCTGTCGTCTGACTTATAAGAGGACGATATAACTTAAGACAACGGACCAACAGATTTATTGGTATTACTGAAACACATCACACTGCTTTCCTCAGAGTTTTTAAACATCCAAAGCTTTTGCCAATTTTAAAGTTTACAAAAAGCAGCAGTAAATTTGAGTTGAGCTTTTTGTTTACACACTTAAAACTGCTATGCTTATTCCACACAAATTGCTAAAACTTCACATTCCAGGTAAGTGCAGGAATTATCGGAAATAAAGAGACTTGTCTTGCATCTATTTTCAGACTTCCGTTGGCTGCATTTCCTTCCTGATCAAAATATATAAAATAAGGATTTTGCCTGCTATAGGCATTGTAAATACTAAAAACCCAGCTATCTGTATACTTTCTTTTCTTTTTATGCTTCGGGGTTAATGTTGCTGAAAAATCAATTCTATGATAGGGTGGAAGACGATAAGCATTTATACGGCTGTTTTCCTGGGTTAATACTCCATTAATAAAATAAAATCTTTCAGGAACCGTAACTGAATTACCGGTACCATACACAAATACTGATGAAAGTTTCCATTTACTGTTAAGCTCATAGGTGCCGACAACAGAAAGATCGTGACGACGATCATATCTCGTAGGATATTTATTGCCTTCATTTAAATCAGGAAACTTTCTCCAGGTCCAGCTAAGCGTATAACCAATCCAACCTGATAATCTTCCTTTTACTTTGTTTACAAAAAACTCAGCTCCGTAACTCCAGCCTTCTCCAAACACAAATTCTTCTTCGGGGTCTTTTAAAGATGGCGTGTATCCTTCACGGTATTCAATCTGGTTTTGCATGTTTTTGTAATACAGTTCAACAGATGTCTCAAAAGTATTGTTATCAAAGTTTTGGAAATAACCTGCAGAATATTGCCAGCTTATCTGTGGTTTTACTCTAAAAGTGCTTGGGACCCATAGGTCTGTTGGTAAGGTAGTGCCGGCATTGGTGACGAGGTGAATGAACTGAAGGTTACGGGTAATAGCGGCTTTTACGGAAGCATCCTCATTTATTGAATAACGGACAGTCAGACGCGGTTCTAAACCACCATAATATTTAATGTTCTGACCAGCCCCGTAAACTGTGCTGTCAAGCTTGTTGCCATTTGCATCTGTTATATATCTTTTGTACGTACCCACCTGTTGAAAAGCGCCATATCTCAGGCCTGCATTCACTTTAATCTTATTACTAACATCCCAATCGTCCTGCAGATACAAAGCGTATTCATTAGCAAATTTTTTATTGGCATTGTTAGGGGCAAAAACAGTTGTATCCTGTTGCGCAGTTAAGATATTAGGTAAAAACCGATGGTAAGTATATAATCCTCCGAATTTTATTTTATGATTTGGCAGCGGGTAATAATCGAAGTCTGTTTTGGCATTAAGGTCTTTAATGCCGGAAGAAAGTTTTATTAAAAAATCGTTTTGTGCAGCAGCAAAAGAAAATTTATAATCATTATACACTAATGAAGTATTGCTGAAAAGCTTGCGGTTAAAAATGTGGTTCCACCTGAAAGTGGCCGTTGAATTACCCCAGGGAACATTAACCTTGATAGAACGTTTTGCATTATTAAAATTAAATACATCGCGGCCAAGATAAGCGCTCAGGTAAATACGGTCTTTACCCGAAATATTATAATTTATTTTTGCATTTAAATCATAAAAATAATAACCGGAACCATAAAAAGAACTGGTTTTGCTAATCGCGGGTTTTATAAGCTGGTCTATATAAGTGCGCCGGGCAGAAACAATATAAGAGGCTTTATTTTTTTTTACCGGTCCCTGAATGGAAAAGCGGGAAGCAATCAGACCTATACCTGCATCTACCTGTGTTTTATTCATATTTCCATCCTTCATACTAATGTCTACCACTGATGATAATCGCCCCCCGTACTGGGCAGGCATACCACCCTTTATAAGTGAAACATTTTTTATAGCATCTGAATTGAAAATGGAAAAAAAACCCAGTAAGTGGCCAGTATTGTATACGACTGCATCATCGAGAATAATAAGATTTTGATCGGGACCTCCTCCTCTTACATAAAAACCGGAATTTCCTTCACCCGCATTACGCACACCCGGCAGTAACTGTAAGGTCTTTAGTATATCCACTTCTCCAAATAAAGCAGGCATTGATTTCACTTTTTCCATACTCAAATCAATTTTGCCCATTTGTGCTGTCTTCACATTGTTATCTCTGAGATGACCTGTAACTGTCACATTCTCTATTATATAATTGGAAGGTATTAAGTAAATATCCCTTTTATAATTACTGTCAAGATTTACTGAGATGATCTTGGTATTATAACCAACAAAAGAACAGGATAGAATATAAGAACCTTTTGAAAGCGTTAAGGAATAGTAACCGTACGGGTTGGTTGTGACACCTTTACCTGCCAAAGGTATATTTAGGTTTGCCCCTATCAGGGTTTCGCCCGTAAGGGTATCTTTGATATAACCATTAAGCGTAAACTTCTGCTGGGCATCGACAGACACACAAAACAAAACAATGCAAAAAACTATTGCAAAAAAATTTCTCATTAGCGAAATACGGCTTAAAATTAACCGGTTAGAAAGACTTCGGGCAGAAGTTGTACATTATTTTTTAGTCTTTAACATTAACATTATTCTTTGTGAAGCTTTGTGCCTTCGAGTCTTTGTGGCTAAAAAAATTAATGGATTACTTTCCTCTGAAATCAATAGAGTCTTTCACTTCACCACAGGTAAGCATCTTTTTACCAAAATATGGATTTTTTATATCAGATGACTGGCTTAACCAGTAAGCCCCTGCATCGTTAAAGGCCATAGGACAAAACTGGTGATAAACCACTTCTTTATCAAAATGCACTGTTCTTACAAGATCATACATATTGTCGCTTATCATTTGAAAAGATTTACGCTTCGCTTCCAGCTTTGGTTCCGCAACCAGGGCTTTAGCTTCAGAAGAAATAGAGCCTATATACTGATTAGCCATTTCAACGATACTGCTGTCAGCCTTTACTTCCTTTAAATTCAGGCCTTCGACACTTGCAATTAATGATTTAGCCTGTGACGTTGCCATTGTATCGTTAGATAATACAAACGCGTCTTTTAAACGATAATAGCTGATGAGTAAATTAGTAAACTTATTATTGAAGTCTGATGAATTTTTACTTTGTGCCAGCGGTTTGACTTTTTTTGTTTCAGCCGCCTTATTATCTTCACCAGCGTTACAGGCTGCAAAAAATATCAATGCTGCTATTGCTAAATATTTCATGTTAAAAAAGTATTTATGCAAAAGTAAATCAAATTGCTTTCCAAACACATTGACTTACTTTTGCAAGCCTAGCCCTTAACCCCCTACAGGGGAATGAATGGGTTATAATTTCTAAAATAAATAAAAGCCCCATAAGGGGTTGGTTAACTTATGTTGATAGGTCTTCAGAATGTTACATTTGAATTTGGTGCCAGGGTAATTGTAAGTGATGCTACATGGCATATACAACCAGGTGACCGTATAGGTTTAATTGGCTACAACGGAACAGGCAAATCTACTTTACTGAAAGTATTAGTGGGTGAATATACGCCATCACAAGGCACGATAGAAAAAGGCCGTGATACTACTATCGGCTACCTGCACCAGGATCTTTTAAGCTTTGATACCAATGAAAGCATTACAGAAGTTGCTTTAGGTGCTTTTGAAAAAGTGCGCAAACTTGAAAAAGACATTGAAGAATTAGGCAAGCAACTTGAAAAGGATCACGAAAATGAAGAATTACTCATAAAATATACTGATGCTTTGCATGAGATGGATGTGCTTGATGGCTATAACATTCACTACAAAGCCGAGGAAGTATTGCATGGCCTTGGTTTTGGCAACGAAGTATTGAACAAGCCATACAAACAATTCAGCGGCGGATGGAGAATGCGTGTTTTGTTAGCAAAAATGATATTGCAGTCTCCTGATGTTTTGTTGCTTGATGAGCCCACAAACCATCTTGATCTTCCTTCAATCGAATGGCTGGAAAAATATCTCATTAATTATAAAGGAAGTGTGGTAATCGTAAGCCATGATAAGTTTTTTCTCAACAGGATGGTGAATAAGATTGTTGAACTTTACCAACGTCAATTGCACATTTACACTGGTAATTATGATTATTACCAGAAGGAAAAAGACCTGAGAATTGATATGCAGCAGCGGGCTTTTGAAAACCAGCAGGATTATATACGACAGCAGGAAAGATTTATAGAACGTTTTAAAGCTAAGGCCAGTAAAGCAGCACAGGCACAAAGCGTACAAAAGCGGCTTGATAAGCTGGATGTAATTGAAGATGTGCAAATAGAAAGACCTGATATACGAATTAACTTTTTGGTCGATAAAACGCCTGGTCGTGTATTGGTATCTCTGAAAGATGTAAGCAAAAAGTTTGGTAACCTCACCATTGTTGATCATACTTCCGCAGAAATTGACCGGGGAGACAAAATAGCTTTAATCGGTGCAAATGGAAAGGGTAAATCTACCGTACTAAGGATAGTGGCAGGCACCGAAGTTTTTGAGGGCGAAAGAGTGTGGGGGCATAATGCAGATGAGAGTTTTTATGCGCAGCATCAATTAGAAGCACTAAATCTAAATCACACCATTTTAGAAGAGATGAAAGGTGCCGGAAGTCAAAAAACGGAAATGGAACTTCGCTCTTTGCTCGGAGGCTTTTTGTTTGGCGGTGATGATGTAGAAAAGAAAATCAAGGTGCTGAGCGGAGGTGAAAAGGCCAGGGTTGCATTGGCTAAAACAATTGTAAGCAAAGCTAACTTTCTATTACTCGATGAGCCTACAAACCACCTTGATATGCATAGTGTAGAGTTACTGGCAGACGCACTTAACAAGTACCAGGGAAGCTATATACTTGTAAGCCATGACAGGTATTTTATTTCTAAAACCGCGAACAAAATCTGGGAAATAGTTGACCACAAAATAAAAGAATTTAAAGGTACATACGACGAATGGGTAGAGTGGAATGAAAGGATGGCTAAAATAGAAGCTGAGAAAAAAAATGAAAATGGCAAACCTAAAGCAGAAAATGCTAAGAAGGAAGAAGTAAAGCTCGTTCAACGTATCCAGGAAAAACCGGTAAATAATCCTCCGGTAAACCGTGAACTGCAAAGGGAGTTACAAAAACAACAAAGGCAACTAATAAATCTTGAGGAAAATATAAGTAAAGCATCAGTAGAAAAAGAAAAGCTGGAACAATCTCTGGCAGCTCCCGAAAATTATGCAGACAAGAAAAAATTTGTAACTGTTGAAAACGACTATAAAAAAGCTAAGGAAAAACTGCAAAGCCTGAATAAAGAATACGAAACGTTATTTGAAAAAGTAATGGAACTGGAAACACAGGCTGCTGGTTAGAAAGACTTTCAATAAACCACAGACATATCAGGCACAATAGAAAATATTTATACTTATTAGTTTTCTCTGTTCGTGTGCCTCTATTCTAAATAAGAATAAATGCAGAAACTCTCTAACATGTCCTGTCGTTATTATTATTTTTAAAATAACATTGTTAAAAACTAACCGATTATTACAATAATGTTTTACAAAACCTTGGTTATTTTTTTATAATACTAAAGGCATGGGTTTTGCTAACTGAACTTTTACAATGAGAAAGATATTTATCTACCCTCTATTTTTTATTCTATTTGCAGCCTGCAAAAACAACAAAAATGATAAAGAAATAGCGGGGGGAAATAATAATGAAAAAAGTATAAATACTAAAAAGATAACTAAAAGAGATTATAGTATAAATACATCAAATTCTTATTCTGATCTTTTTCTTGACAGTAATGCAGTAGAAATTTTTATAGCAGAAAAAAAATTAAATGATACATTAACCAGACGGCTAAGAAGTTTCTATAATTCCCGTAATTATCAGTTTGCATGGTTCTCCAACGATGGGGTAACAGAGCAAGGGCGCAGCTTCTGGAATTTGCACCAATATTATACTACCTACAGCAACGATGCATCGCTAAATGATAAAGCACTGAAGAAAAAAATGGATGTGTTAATAAGCGTAGATACATTAACTATCAAAGCCCCCACTCCATCAATTGCCAATACAGAAATAGCCCTTACACAACATTTCATTCAATATATTTTAAAAAATTATAAATCGGGAGAAATCAAACGAAAGGAAATGGAAAGGTTTGTTCCTTTTAAAAAGGAAGATGCGATGTACTACGCGGATTCTTTACTCACTAAAAAACATAAGGACAACAAATATTATTCTGATGTAAATGCGTCTTATAAATTGTTGAAAGACCAGCTCCAAAAGTATTATAATATAGCTAAAAACGGCGGATGGCAATCCGTAGAGACAACTCAAAAGAAAATAAAAAAGGGGGATTCTTTACTGGCGGTCTCAGCCATTAAAAAAAGGCTGCAAATAACAGGTGAAATGCCTGCAGGAGATACAACACCAACTTTTAATGACCAACTTACAGGGGCTGTTAAAACATTTCAGATAAGCCGGGGATTAACACCTAGCGGTGTGGTGACGGCGGCATTGATAAAAGAAATGAATGTGCCGGCTTTAAAAAGAGTTGAGCAGTTGCTGATAAATATGGGAAGAATGCGATGGACGCTCAATAATACAGAAGGTAATTTAATAATGGTAAACATTCCTGAGTTTGTGCTGCATGTATATGAAGGTAAAAATAAAATATTTGATATGAATGTTGTGGTAGGAAAAGAAGGCCACAATACCACGATTTTTACCGGAAATCTTAACCAGATTGTTTTTAGTCCTTATTGGAATGTTCCGTTTAACATAGTGGAAAAGGAAATACTGCCTGCAATGGAAAAGGACCCATACTACCTTGCAAGTAATGAAATGGAAGAAACAGGAGAATCTGTTGATGGCCTTCCTGTAATAAGACAATTGCCTGGTGAGAAAAATTCTCTGGGAAAAGTAAAGTTCTTATTTCCAAACAGCTTTGATATTTATTTACATGACACACCCTCCAAGAGCCTTTTTAACAAAGATAAAAGAGCGTACAGTCATGGTTGCATCAGGCTAAGCGACCCGGTAAAAATGGCTAATTATCTTTTGCGCAATCAACCCGAATGGACACCTGAAAAAATAGATGAAGCAATGAACAGCGGTGAAGAACAATTTGTAAAACTTAAAAATTCCGTGCCCGTACTTATTACTTATTACACTGCCTGGGTTGATGAAAAGGGAATACTGAATTTTAGAGATGACATTTATGATCACGATGCTAACCTAATTCAAAAGATGTTTACTAATCCACTCTAAAAAATATTTAATTAATACCTTAGAAAGAAATATTACGGAAAAAGAACTCATTCATGTCAGCAAGATATTAAGCCTGATATTAAGACATAAGCCTGAATTTGTGGGCATTACTTTAAATGAAAGTGGATGGACGGAAGTGGGATCACTCATTAAAAAGATGAATAATAAGGGTTTGAAAATTACTTTTGAAACCCTTTGTTATGTAGTAGAGAGCAACAATAAAAAAAAATTTGCCTTCAATGCCGATAAAACTAAAATAAGAGCAAGCCAGGGGACATTCAGTAAATGTTGACCTTGGTTATCCGCCTCAAACTCCTCTGCCTGTTTTGTATCATGGTACTGGTTTACAATTCATTGAATCTATTCTTGCTAATGGCTTAATGAAAAAAATCAGGCATGATGTACATCTTAGTGCAGATATACAAACAGCCGAAAAATCCGGGCAGCGAAAAGGCAAACCTGTGGTCTTAATTATTGACTCAGCGCAAATGAATAAAGATGGATTTCAATTTTATATATCAGAAAACAATGTTTGGTTAACAGATCATGTTCCTTCTGCTTACATACAACTTTACAAACTAAAGTAAAAATTTTACATACACCTTCCCTATTGCATTTTTGTTTTTCACACTGTATTAGTAAATATTTTTGTATAAAAGAAAAAGATTTAAGAGAACCAGACATCAAAACAGGTTAACTTTAAAAAGTAAAACTTCATTTTTATTTTAATTGAATCACACTTATTCTTTAAAAATGAAACCTGTAACATTTGTCACCAGCTATCTCTTAATTTTCAGTTACCATTTATATGCACAAACTGATAGTAGCTGGACTGTAAAAGCAAGCCAGGAAATTAAAGAGGCAATTTCTCCGGGCGTACGATTTCGCTATTCTGAATTTGTCTTAGGAAATGTATATTTTAAAGATGGAACAAACTCTCAGGCACCGCTTAATTTAAATTTATTGAATGAAGAAATGCAGTTTATTAATCCCGGAGGCGATACCCTTTCAATTGATAATGAAGGAACAATCAAATACATAACCATTAATAATGATACATTTTATTACTCTAAAGTATATTTAGAATTAGTAACAAGTAATCCTGTGATGAAAATTGCTAAAAAACAAAGATTAAAAATAGGCGACATAAAAAAAATAGGAGGTTACGAGCAACCTTCTTCCGTTTCAGCAATTACTTCATATACCTCTATTTATAATCATTCTCAGGTTACAAATATTACCCCGAGAGCAGAATTATTATTAGTAAAAGAAACTATTTATTATATAGGTAATAATTACAATCGTTTTTTACCGGCCAACAAAAAAAATTTAATGAGAATGTTTGGCAAAAAAGAAGCAGTAATAGAAAATTTTTTACAGGAAAACAAAATAAGATTTAATAACGAGAACGATTTGAAGATGATTATTGATTTCTTACAAAAAATACGGTAATTGTTTTTTAATGTAATTCATAAAGTATGTAATCTTTAGCAATTGATCTGAAAGTAAGAAAGTAAACTATTAATAGAAAGCGCATCATCTTACCCGAAATATTATTCGTGCATTGGATGTTTTTTATATAAAAAATTTTATTCTAAATTCATAAATCCTGCTGGTCAGGATCCCACATCCCACAAATCCCAAATATCCCATAAATCCCGGTTTAGACAACATGGAAATAATCAAAGACTTAAGACTTGCTGTATTGATTGATGCAGACAATGTTCCCTATAGTAATATCAAAGAAATGCTGGAAGAAATTGCCAAATACGGAACACCTACTTTTAAAAGAATTTATGCTGATTGGACAAAACCAACAGTTTCAGGATGGAAAGGAGTTCTTTTAGAAAGTGCTATTACACCTGTGCAGCAATACAGTTATACCTCCGGCAAAAATGCAACAGATTCTGCCATGATAATAGATGCTATGGATATTCTCTATTCAGGACGCGTAGACGGTTTTTGCATTGTTTCAAGCGACAGTGATTTTACGAGGCTTGCTATAAGATTGAGGGAAGCCGGAATGAAAGTTTTCGGTATTGGTCAAAAGAAAACCCCGGTACCATTTATCTCAGCATGCGATAAATTTATATACATTGAAATTTTAAAAGCTGAAGAAGTAGTTGCAAAACCTTCTCCCAAAAAGACAAGAACGGGAAAATCAGCTAAGTCAAAAGCAGCAGATACTCCTGAAGTGGTTGAGATACCTGCACCTACAGTTCCGCCGATTGAAAAAATAGACAAAGAATTAATAAAACTAATCGCAGACAGCATCAATGATCTTGCAGATGAGGAAGGATGGGCTTTTTTAGGTGACCTGGGAAATTTAATATTGAAAAAACAACCAGACTTTGATCCCAGGAATTATGGGTTTAGAAAATTAGTTCCGCTCATAAAAAGCCTTAACCAATTTGAAATTAACGAAAGAGGAACCGGTAAAAACAATATTATTCTGGTTTATGTAAGAACAAAAAGATAATTGTTTTCAGGAGTGATTTATTTACTTCCAAAAGACATAGATACCTGATTTAAGTTAATTTATAGATTTATTTTAACAAACAAAGGAGCCATGATTGCAGAATTAAAAGAAGTGATTTCTAAAGTAGAGCAACTTAAGGAAGATGAACAAAGGCAAATTGCAAAAATGATAGAGGAGGAAATCAAATGGGATACTGCCTTACTAAAATAGCCAGAGTGAATTGAACAAACTAGCGCAGGGAGCTTTCAACGAACATCAATCAGGGAAAACAAAGCAAGCAGATTGATAATTGAAATTAGAAACGGGGCTTAAGCAAGAAGACTCAAAGCTTTTTTCTGTTCATTTCAATAGTATTAGGATAAAATGTTATTAGTTTTGTAAAAACAACAGGCATGGTAATCCTTAAGTTATGACAACCTTTATGACAGCTTTAAAGTTAACAGGAATTCGTAAATTTGAAGATAAACTTTATTGAACATGGAAGGACATATTATTAATATTGACCCTGAGATTTTAGGAGGAACACCTGTCTTTTTCGGGACACGAGTTCCCATTAAAAATCTCTTTGACTATCTTGAGTCTGGAGAGTCTATTGACTATTTCCTTGATGATTTTGAAGGTGTACAGCGGGAACAAGTAATAAAAGTTCTTAAAATGTCACAAAAGCTCATTGAAACATCGTCAAACATTATGAATGAAAATTTTGCTTGACGAGTGTGTGACTAAACATTTAAAGCCTCATTTGACCGACCACGAGGTTTTAACCGTGAGGGAAATGCAATGGAGTGGCATCAAAAATGGTAAACTGATGATTTTGTGCGAAGAACATGGCTTTGATATACTGCTAACAATTGACAAAAACCTTCAATATCAACAGAACCTTGATAAGTTTTCGGTGATAATCGTAGTTCTCAATAGTTTTATTAGTAAGGAAGCTGAACTTATGATGTCCTTGCCAGCTTTTCGTACACAACTTCCAAGCTTTAAAAAACACAAAGTATATCTCATAGACAAATAAGGCGGCCCGTAACATGCGTATAACTAATATTGGGAGCAAGCAATTCTAATGAAGCTTTTGAATATTTTGTAAACAGTATATCTTTATTGAACTTTAGTAATGTCTATCACTTAACATCGGCAATACGAAACCGTGAGAAGCAGGAATTGCTTATTTATTCAGGCAAAGGATCAGGAGAAGCAGACTTAGCAGGATCATAAATGGCTACTGAAACACGGGAATCAGCACATCCATAATACAAAAACCACTTCTTTTTAAAAAAAACCAATCCTTCCATAAATACAGTTCCGTTTACATATTGACCACTTTTTTCAAAGGGCTCCATCGGTCTGAAAAACGGAACATCTAATCTGCCGATAGCTTTAGTTGGGTCATTAAGATCAAAAAGAACCTGTCCGCCACAGTAGCTATTTCCCTGGAAACGCTTATCTCCGGTAGTTGGATTATTTTTACCATTATATAATAATAATATTCCATTATTTGTCATTATAGCCGGAGGTCCGCACTCGGTAAGATCACTATCAAAATAACCCTGCCTTGGAGAAATCAATGCTCTCAATTCACCATTCTCATTTAGGAGAGGTTCCCAATTAACCAGGTCGGTAGAAGTTGCAGCAAAAACCCCTGCTTCACCCCAATACATCCAGTACTTTCCGTTGATCTTTGCTATGACCGGTTTGTCATTTATAAGCTTGGTTACTATTGAAGCAGATTTATGAGCTACATTAAAAAAACGGCCGTTATATGCTTTCCTAAAAATAGGGCCATGTTTCGTCCAGTTAATCAAATCTCTTGAGGTAGCAACACCTAAGCGTGGCAGCTTTCGGTTCCACTGGGTATAAAATACAACGTAAATACCTTTTTCTGTAACAGCTACACGTGGATCTTCACATCCACCCGGCCATTCAAATTCTTTCTGGCTATCGTTAGAAGGATAAAATACCGGCTTAGAACGTCTCTTCATATGTATTCCATCTTCGCTTTCGGCATACCCTAATCGTGAGGTTCTTTCACCGATGGCAATACCTGATTTATCTTCTGCACGATATAAAACCACAATCTTTCCATTTTTTATTGTTGCAGCAGGATTAAAAGCATCATTAGACTCCCACCTTGTTGTCTTTTTGGTAACAGGATCTACGAACACAGATGTTGTATCAGGTGTAATAATAGGATTTACATTTTTAGGGCGCATAAAGCCGCCGAATGCCCAACCTGGTAAAGGATTATTATTTTTTTGGGCAAAAACAGTGTTAAACAGGATTAAAACAAAAAGTAAATTCTTCATATATCAATTAAAATTAAAAGGCTATTTAAATTTTCATTAACAATTCTTAATAGAGCCAAAAGATACACAATGAGATGCCGATGAACGAAATGTGTCGCAACGAATGCATGAAGGATAAATGCTGGTATCAAAATAATAAATTTAAAGAGTTTCTAAAAATGTTCTTATTACCTATTTTATTTAAATACAACTATTATGACCAATAATTAGGCTCCTCGAACGACTTCTTATACTGGTTAAAGTTCTCTATTTTCTGGAAGACACAAGGTTTTAAAAAGAAGTAAGATAACATCAATTAAATTATACACTTAGACATCTTTGCTTTCGTATTCTTATTTTTATAGAAATTTGTTGTATTACAGCATATAATGCACCGGAAGGACACAATGTTATTTAAAGACTATTACAAAATATTAGAGATCACACCGTCTGCTACACTTGCCGATATTAAAAAATCTTTTCGCAGGCTTGCCTTGCTTTATCATCCTGATAAAAACTTTGGAAGCAATCTGCATGAGGCAAAGTTTAAAGAAATAAAGGAGGCTTACGAGGTACTATCAGATGTAAGGCAACGACAGGAATATAACTCAAAGCGACACGACCAGTCTCAATTTGAAAAAAAGAAAACCTACCGTCAGCCCAATTCCCGGGCTATTCTTGACCAAACTATTGTTTTCAGAAAAAAAATAACCGCTCTTGACCCCGAACGAATGAATAAACGTGCGCTGTATCATCATTTGCAGCAACTGCTGGCAATCCAAAATATCCTGATACTAAAGCATAGCAATGACCCGGAGATAAACAGAAGCTTCATAGATGAAATAATTACCTGCTCACGCTTTTTACCCTTTTCGCAGGTAGAAAAAATATGCCTTCAGCTTATACAACTGGCAGGAACTGACAATGGCATTTACGAGAAAATTTATCACTTTTCCAGGCAGTCACGCTTTCAAACCTATTGGAATAAGTATAAGTTCTCTATTGCTGTTATAGTTGCTTTACTATTATGCCTGCTGATTTATGCAATAAGCATAAACTTTTAGCCCATCTTTTTGTTATAAGCCTACCTAAATCATTAGCAGTACTGTCTATCTTGCAACCAATGTATGCATTTCTTACTATTGTGCGTTATCCAAAACGGACGGCCTGGGCGGGTTTTCTTTCTATGGCTTATTTCCGGCTTCCATTACTTTTTAATAAAAATGCTGCTTTTTACAAATTGTTGGGATGCGGAAAAAATGGCACTTTTGACAAAGTGCCCGATTTGCAACAATGGGCAATTTTAATAATAACAGATAAACATAATAAAAATAATATTCCCTCATCTTTCGATTATAAAAACCTTTACGGCAGCTTTATAGAAAACTGGTGGAAATTTTTTGGCTGCTCAAAATGGACCATAATTTTAGAACCAATCGAAGGTCACGGCACATGGGATGGTAAAGAAGCATTCGGAGCATTACCGCGCACTACTGATTATGACGGCCTCATTGCAGTGCTAACGAGGGCAACAATACGGATCAGTCGTCTGCCACGCTTCTGGAAACACGTAGACAGAGTTGCCCGGCTTATGTCTTCGTCTGATGGTTTTATAACATCATTCGGTATTGGTGAAGTTCCATGGATAAAACAGGCAACATTTAGCATCTGGAAAAATAAAGAAAGCCTGAAAACCTTTGCTTATAAAATGCATGAACACACTGAGGTTATCAGGAAAACAAGGCAGGAAAAATGGTACAATGAAGATATGTTTGTACGTTTTAAAATTATCGCTTCCCTTGGTTCCATCAATGGTATAAATCCTTTAGATAGAAAATAGTAACTTTGTCTGTCCAGGTTATGCGCTGTTTTTTTAATCATATTAAGGCAGTTTCTTTTGCCATTTTATTGCTTCCGGTAAACTTTTATATACCGCAGTAGCTCCTCTGTACTATCATGTCTGTTTTCTGTTTTTAGTTCAGCATAACCTTGTCGATGCAAAAATTTTTATGAAAAATATTAAATTAATTGAAGCTCCTTCAGAAATTGGCGCTGGTACACGAGGTGCAAGCTTAGGCATTGATGCTATTAAAATTGCCGCTCTCGATTTTATGAGCAATTTTTTTGTTCATTTTCCTTCAGAAAAGATTCCTGCCGAAAATAATATATTGTTCGAACCTATCGCCTCACCTTATGCCAAACGCATAAAAGGCGTTTGCACCGTGTACGAAAAAGTGAGTAAAGCAGTAATGAATTCTATCAAAACACACTTTTTTCCTGTTGTTTTAAGCGGTGATCATAGCACATCAGGAGCAACTATTGCAGGCATCAAAATGGCTAAGCCAGCCTCAAAACTTGGCGTAATATGGATAGACGCTCATGCAGATTTACATACCCCGTACACCACCCCGTCAGGCAACATGCATGGTATGCCGCTGGCAACAGCATTGGCAGAAGACAACCGGGAAAGTGGTGTGCATGAATTAGATATTGAAACAGAAAAATATTGGAATTATTTAAAAAATATTGGAAATATTTCTCCCAAAATTTTAGGTGAAGATATTGTATTCATCTCCCTTCGCGATTACGAGCGCGAGGAAAAGCTGGTAATGGAAAAATATGGAATGAAAGTAATAACCACGGGTGAAGTACGACGCAAAGGTGTTGAAAGTATTGTTCGTTCCGTTATCCGCTATCTAAGCGATTGCACCGATATATATGTGAGCTTCGATGTAGACTGCCTCGACTCCTCGATAACAAAAGGCACTGGTACACCGGTAAGCAATGGACTTCGTGAAAGAGAAGCCGAAGACCTGGTAAGTAAACTTATGCAAAATCGTAAGATTTGCTGCCTGGAAATAACTGAAGTAAACCCTACCCTGGACAAAGAAAACCTAATGGCGGAGATTGCATTTAATATTTTACAGAGAAGTGTGAATGTGCTGATGATGAATTGATATGGAGTCTAATACAGCTTGTGGTAACTCAAACCAGTATTGAACAATATTAAATAACTAATCCAGTTAAAGCAGATTTAGTGCTTTTGCTAAAAAAGTAAATAGAAACGGAAGCACTACCCAAAAGAATTTAGGCGCAACAATACACATAAAAACTAATGCGATTAGAGCGATTAAAAAATATAACCAGTATCTTCCTGCCGGTTTAGTTGTCTCCATACTTTTTTTGTTTTTGCAAAAATAAGAAGAGGAGGTCCTATAAACCAATATTTTGTTTTGTTTATTTTGAACACATTTTTGAAGTGTTTTTATTTATTTTCGCCGCCTATAAAATTTTATCAACTTGAGTAACGAGAAATTTTTGATGGAAGACTATAATAATGATGCATCACAAGATGCTTTTTCCGACGAAACTGCTCCTGCGGACAATGGTAAACATGAAAGTGAGGAAACTACTTCCGGGAAAAAAGTTGTGAAGAAAAAAGCTTCAAAGGTTACTGCTGAACCTGTACAGGTTGAAAAACCTGATGCGGCTTCTGCAAAAACAATTAAAAAAGCATCACCTAAAAAGACGAGTGAAACAAAGGCAGAAACTATAGAGCCCAAACCTGCAAAAGTAAAAAAAGCTGCTGCAAAAAAGACTGAAGGTAAAGAGCATACGGATAGTGAGCTACAGCCAAAAATAAAAAGACAAACAGCAGCTAAGAAACAACCATCAGCAACGGAACAGGCAGACCTTTCAACAGAAGATATTGTTATATCCAACACGGTTCCTGAACGGCAGCAGATATCCGGAGAGCATGCTATTGCACTAATGCCTGGAGAACAAGAGAAAGCTTTGCCTGCAGCAGAGTTAGAGCAATCTTCAATTGATACACCAACTGCAAGTTCTGCTGCATCATATATGACTGATGATGCAGCCGCTGCAATAGAACCTACGGCTGAAGAAAAATTGCAAATTGATGATAATCCTGAATTTCGTGAACAATCTGAAGTAACACCGCAGCCCGAGGTCTCCGCAATACCAGGTGTTGAAGAGAAGCCGGTAACCAATGAACAACAAGTAACTGCAGACGCAGAAGCAAGCCCATCGCTTGACAATACTTCACTTCCTGTAACTTCTCCATTACGAAAAATAACTTTTCAGGTTAAGTATCATACTAATCCGGGCCAGTCTTTATACGTTACAGGCAATCATGCATTATTAGGAAATAATGATGTTGAAAAGGCTTTTCCGCTTAGTTATTTAAATAACGAATATTGGTCTGACACGTTAGATGTTCCCTCAGTGCAGGAGCTTTCAGAGGATATTTCTTATAATTATATTGTTAGGAATCATGATGGTACGACTACGATCGAATGGGGAGAAGACAAAGTTATTCAACCCTTGGCTCATAAAACAAAAGAAATTTTATTAGTTGATTCCTGGAACGCTTCGTGGTTTGTAGAAAATACTTTTTATACAGAACCATTTCAGGAGGTCCTTTTAAAAGCGAATTTTACAGAAGTCGAAGTTAAAGCGCCTGAAACCGTTACTCACATTTTCAAAGTAAAAGCTCCATTACTGGCAAAAGGTCAGACTTTATGTATTACAGGTTCTGTAGCCGAATTAGCCGAATGGGATACTGACAACGCAATATTACTTTCAAGAGAAGCAAACGATGGGTGGTATAAGATCGAACTAGATCTTACAAATGCGACTTTCCCTATTGCATATAAATACGGGGTTTTTGATATAAACACGAATACCTTTATAAGGTATGAAGACGGAAATAACAGGGTATTGTTTGACAGTGCTTCGCCCGGTAAACTTACCACAGTTTCTGATGGCTTTGCGATTTTACCTTTTAACCAGTTTAAAGGTGCAGGAGTCGCTATTCCTGTTTTCAGTTTAAGAAGTGAGAAAAGCCTCGGAGTAGGAGAGTTTTCTGATTTAAAGTTACTGGTTGACTGGGCAAAACAGGTGGGATTAAAATTAATCCAGATATTACCTGTTAATGACACAACCGCTACTCATTCATATACTGACAGCTACCCTTATGCTGCTATTTCTGCTTTTGCTTTACATCCTTTATACCTGCATCTGGCAGTAATAGTAAATAAGGAAAACCAGTCTTTATTAAATTCTTTACAGGAAAAACAAGCGGAACTCAATAGTAAAGCCGATGTTGACTACGTTGGTGTCATGGCAGCTAAATGGGATTTGATAAAACAAGTTTTCTCTTCTCAAAAGCAGCTAATGTTTAACAGCCCTGATTTTAAAGCATTCTTTTCTGAAAATGCTCATTGGCTGGTACCATATGCCGCATTCAGCTATTTGAGAGAGAAATACAAAACTTCTGATTTTAATCAATGGCCAACAAATCAAACTTTTGATGCAGAGCAAATCAAGGCTATAGCTTCTTCGCCTTTAGAGGACCAGGATGAAGTGAGCATGTATTATTATGTTCAATATCATCTTCATCTTCAATTAAAAGATGCAACCAACTATGCTCATCAAAATGGCATTATTGTAAAAGGTGATATACCTATTGGCATATATCGCAATAGTTGCGATGCATGGCAGGAGCCGCATTTATACAATATGGACATGCAGGCAGGAGCTCCGCCTGACGATTTTGCTGTAAAAGGTCAGAATTGGGGGTTCCCGACTTATAACTGGCAGCGGATGCGCGAAGATGGTTTTACCTGGTGGAAAAAGCGCTTCAAGCAAATGAGCTTTTATTTTGATGCTTTCAGAATCGACCACATACTTGGGTTTTTTAGAATTTGGAGTATTCCTATAGATGCAGTTGAAGGCATAATGGGACATTTTGTTCCTGCAGTGCCTGTTCATATAAACGAATTCAGACAGAGAGGAATTTCTTATGATATAAAAAGGTTTACATTCCCTTATATCAACGACACAATTTTATCAGAGATTTTTGGCAGTGATGACGTCGGTGTTATTTTGCAGTTTCTCAATAATTTATCAGGAATAAATTACACTTTGAAACCTGAGTTTGATACCCAGAGAAAAGTGGAAGCCTATTTTTCATCTTTAGAAGATACAGAGCAAAACAAAAAAATAAAATCCGGAATATTTGACCTTATAAGCAATGTAATTTTATTTGAAGCAGAAGAATCAGAAGGGCAGGAATTTCATTTCAGGATATCAATGGACAGCATTCCATCTTTCAGACATCTTGACGCACATACACAATACGTGTTGAAGGAGTTGTATGTGAATTATTATTACCGCCGCCAGGATAGTTTTTGGATGAAGGAAGCGATGCTTAAGCTGCCCGAATTAAAGCGTAGCACGAATATGCTAATATGTGGTGAAGATTTGGGTATGGTGCCTGCGAGCGTACCCGGAGTAATGAAGGAACTTGCAATATTGAGCCTTGAAATTCAAAGAATGCCAAAAGACCCTGCACAGGAGTTTTTTCATCCCAATAATGCTCCATATCTAAGTGTGGTTACCCCTTCAACACATGATATGAGCACTGTAAGAGGATGGTGGGAAGAAGGCCGCGCAGTAACCCAGCGTTTTTTTATTAATGAATTAGGCCAATGGGGTACTGCACCTTATTTCTGCGAGCCCTGGATAAATAAAATTATTCTTATGCAGCATTTATACTCTCCTGCAATGTGGAGTATATTTCAACTGCAGGATTTGTTGGGAATAAATAGTAAATTACGAAGAGAAAATCCACATGAAGAAAGAATAAATATACCTGCAGAGCCAAAGCATTATTGGCGCTATCGAATGCATCTTACACTTGAGCAGTTAATTGATGAAAGTGAATTTACTTCTGAACTAAAAGGTTATATCGCACAAAGCGGAAGGTAAATAATAGTGTATAACATTGTGAGTAATAATTGGTAAAGCCATTGAGTGAACAACTCAGTGGCTTTATTTTAAAGAAGTAAAAACTACTTTTATACCTTTTCTTAAATTATAATTACCACAATCATTCGCGAAGGCATTCTGAAAGAGATTTATGTTGACTGAAATTAATAGCAGGTATATTGAACCTTATGCTATGCCTATTGTTGTATGTAATTTAATTTCACTAAAAGCAGTTTTTACTTTTACTTCTTCTGCCACCAAGCCCAAGTAGACCAGGCAAGCTGCGGTTGGCAAGTTATTAAGTCAAATTATATACAGCACCTCTTCCTTTTGAGTAACAGCACTTTTGCTATTATACAAAAATGAAACAGGGAATATTACTTCTTCGTTATTTCCCCATGAGATATTTCCATCTTTTACATCAAATTTTTAGAAATTAGCAGGTGAAAGATATTTACTATAATAACCTTTTAGGGTTTTTGATAATAAAGGATAAAAATCTATGATTTTTTGCCTTCCATTTTAAAAAGATATAAGCACCTTGAGACTGCTTATATAACTAGCTTTAACAATACTTAGTTTTTGAATTTCCTGATTTTTTCTTTTATCACCTCGTTTTCTATCTTTTGATGGTATATAAAAACCTTGTTCCATTCTCAAGAATTTGTGTATGATATGCTTTCAAAAATACAGAAACTTCCTTAGCTTCTTTTTGGGTAAGAGGCTCTTTTTGCTTTACTTTTTTTAAATAATACTGTTATCACATTTTGTTCTAATACAAATTCGACCTTCATTTCTCTTTCCTGTATTTGTACATGAACATGAACAGGTAAATGATCGTTGGTATAAAAAGGTATTACGAAAGCTAGTATTCTAAAATTTTAGGCATCCTTTTATCTTACAATCTGCCGTTTTTAATCTCCTCGACTACTCCCGGATCCAGCAAAGTTGAGGTATCTCCTAAATTATGCATTTCGCCTTCTGCCATCTTTCTTAAAATCCTTCTCATAATTTTTCCGCTTCTCGTTTTCGGCAGATTTTTTACAAATTGTATTTTATCCGGTTTGGCAATTGCTCCGATTATCCGGCTAACAGTGGCTAAAATATCTTTCCTGTTACGGTCATCTGTATCCTGATGACCATTATAAATAACATAGGCATAAATCCCCTGACCTTTGATATTATGCGGGTAACCGACAACTGCACTTTCCACAACACCTGCGTGCATATTTATGGCATTTTCAATTTCGGCTGTACCTATGCGATGTCCGCTTACATTTAATACATCATCTACCCTGCCTGTAATCCGGTAGAATCCTTCTTCATCTCTCAGGGCGCCATCTCCTGTAAAATACATACCGGGATAGGAAGAGAAATAAGTTTGCCTGCATCTTTCATGATCACCATAAGTGGTTCTTAAAATCCCCGGCCATGGAAATTTTATACATAGATTACCCGATGATATTTCACCGGCGGCGGGTGGAATTTCATCTCCTTTTTCATCTACAAGTGCCGGCTGTATTCCGGGTAAGGGTAATGTAGCCCAGCCAGGTCTTGAAGGCGTAACACCGGCAAGGTTTGATATAAGAATACCGCTATTTTCAGTTTGCCACCAGGTATCTACCACCGGGCATTTTCCTTTGCCGATTTGTTGATCATACCAATGCCATGCTTCTTCGTTTATCGGTTCTCCTACGGTTCCTAAAACTTTCAGGCTGCTTAAATCTGTATTTTCAAGCGGTGCATCTCCATATCCCATCAGGCTTCTTATAGCCGTCGGAGCTGTATAAAAAACATTTATTTTAAACTTATCTATAATCTTCCAAAATCTTGAGGCATCAGGATAAGTAGGTATGCCCTCAAAAATAAGAGAACTTGCGCCTGCGCCTAAAGGCCCATATACGATATAACTATGTCCTGTTATCCAGCCGATGTCTGCGGTACAAAAATGCACATCGCCAGGCTGATACTGGAAAACGTTTACGAATGTATAATTTGTATAAATCATATAACCTCCGCAGGTATGAACCACCCCTTTAGGCTTGCCGGTGCTGCCCGAAGTATACAAAATGAAAAGCGGGTCTTCGGCATCCATTTCCTCAGCAGGAAAATCATGCAGCCCTAATGTTTCTACTTTTTTTATTTCATCATCCCACCACACATCCCGCCCTTTGATCATACTTACAGGAGTATGTGTGCGGGTATAAACAATCACCTTTTTTACAAAACGGATCCCAATCAAAGCATCATCAATTATGCTTTTCAGCAGTATATCTTTTGCACCCCTGAAAGCGCCGTCGCAGGTTATTATATATTCTGCCTGTGCATCTATCAGGCGGTCTGCAATGCTTTGTGCACTAAAGCCGCCAAATATTACACTGTGAATTGCACCGATACGTGCACACGCTAAAACAGCAATGGCAAGCTCGGGTATCATGCCCATGTAAATACAAACCCTGTCCCCTTTTTTTACACCATTATTTTTTAATACATGGGCAAACATGCACACCTTTTCATACAGCCGTTCATACGTCAAAACCCTGTGATGTTCTTCGGGGTCATTAGACTCCCATATTATTGCAGGCTGGTCTCCCTTCGTTTGCAAGTGCCGGTCGAGGCAGTTTTCAGTAATATTTAATTTTGCACCTTTAAACCATTCGATTTTAGGTTCTTCAAAATTCCAGTTTAAAACATTGTCCCATTTTTTTCTCCAGCTAAAGTTTTCTGCAACTTCTGCCCAAAAACCTTCGGGGTCTTCTACGCTTTTTTTATAAGCAGCTTGATATTGTTCAAAGCTTGTAATCTGATAGGGATATGGCATAACAATTATTATTAAACTTAATGATAAAGCAAACCTATGAAAAGGGATTTTACAGGCAAAGAATAAATGTTACACTTTGAATTTAAGCCATAATTTTTTTTACCGGCAGTTGTTGTTTTCCCTATCATGCGCAATAGCTATCGGACGACGCTCCTGTTGGCAGCTGAAAATACAGAACAAAGCAAAAAATAGCTTCTTTGTAAGTAAGGAGTTCTGAAATTACTAATTTTAACATAGATAAGAGCGTTAAAGAATAATTAATTCTTCCAATTATTCTTATTTTTTACCATAATTAATTGCCTCTTGTCTTACGAAAGACTATACAATACATCAATTTTTCCAAAGTTATTACCTACTGCATTTATTGCATTGACTATCTGATCTTACAACACCACGTCAGCCTGAATTATATCAACTGGAAGGTAATCTAAGATGAGAGCTTTAAAAGAATTGGTTCTATCCCAAATTTGAAAACTCCTGCAAATATTTATTGATATAAACATCCTTTGTTTTCAATTTGTACTGCATGATAAATCTCGGATGTGAAAGCGGAACTATTTTATCAAATAATTTATAAGTCATATTCAGCTTTGATAAAAACTTATAGTTCGTTCCTTCTCCAAGACAAAAAGCAACAGAAGTTTGCAATCCCCATGCAATTTGCATTCTGAAGCATTCAATGGCAAAAGGCACAATACTGTCAATTAAAATCTTATCATCATAGTAATTTAGATTTTTACCTGCTTTTGTGAAGCCTAAGGGACTGATAGCAGTAAAATAAAATTTGTTATAAAAAGCTTCAACTCTACCGTATGCATTAATCATATCATAAACAAAAACAGATGACAGCTCCTGCTTCCGTTGCCATTTATTTTCTATGCCGCACTCTTTCTCTAACCGAATTGGGTCGGTAAAAGGAATACCAGTTACACCTCCACCAAATCTACCAGGGTTAATACCAATTATACAGTATCTCGGATTGTTATCATTATAATATTTATCATAAAAAATTCTAACAATTTTTGCTGTTTCTTCATCTGAAAAAGGGTTCATTACCTCAACTCCAGCCTGAGAGTCAAAAGAAAATTGAAGGTTGAAAAGAAAGTTAAGGATTTTATTTGAAAGCATTTTGTGTATTGGAACCTTAGTTAGAATTGTTGCTGTTTATTTTATTAAAATAAGTCCTTGTTTCATTAGTTATTATGTCATAATTAAATCTCATAATTCTTCAGATTCAAATCCTGTGGTAAGCCTACCCGCATAAAATATCTTGCAAAAGCCTGTGAAAGATGTTCGCGATAAGGAGGCAGTAGTCTATATCTTTTTTTAAATTTCGCTGAATGTCTTTTCAATGCCTCCAGTTTTATTCCATAAACATTTCTAAAATCAACTACCTGATAATCACTTAAACTTTCAATATCGTCTCCTTTATTTAACAAGTGATAACTGGGAAAATGTCCTTTTCTAAGGTCTTCAATTGTTGATCTCTTATTTTTAACGCTTTGGTCTTTTAAACGATCTAAAAAAGTTTTTAAGGGATAGTAAGCACAAACTAATATTATTTCTGTTTTACCATTTACTAAGTCACACGATTGAGAAAGTATTATTGAGTCAATTGTATTTATTTCAAATTCCAAATCTTCTACATCTGAAAAATCAGAAGGAGGAACAACTAATGGACAATCATGTATAAAATCACCTTGCTGAAGGTCATCTGCAATTTCAACTAAACTATACCAGGTATATTCAACCATTAATCTAACGAAGGGGTAATCTGTATTTTAGAAATTGAATTTAATCTCCCTTTTACTTTAAAAGACTTTTTTAGGGGCAGAGGTACAAAAAGATCATAATCAGGGCCTGAATTATTTATTTCTGCATTTGTAAAATTTGCACTGATGTTATTATCAATAGAAGCACGTGTAAACGATTGATAGGGAAGATTTTTAGTACTCTTAATAAAAAAGAGACTATATGAGGCAGCTTTTTGTAAAGAGGAAGTAGTTTGAGTAGATGGAACCCATTCAAGCCTCTTTCTTTCTATAATAGTTGAAGTAGTTTCTATGAGATATAAATCAAATAAAGGCATAATTTATTGTTTGAAGGTTTCGTATAATTTACCTTTTGTCATTTCCTTGAATAAATCACTGCAAAAAGCATGCGCCTTGTCTAGCCACGACATGATATCATCTGTACTCGGTGTAACTGCAGGTCCATTGAGTTGAGTTCTGATTACCAAACCTGTTTCATTACTGCCATTCAAACCTGTGTTTAATAAAATATCCAGCTTTCCTAAATCTATGACATAATTGAATGCTAAAGTAATAGTGGATGGATTATTTGTTGTTTTGTAAAAATTTTGCCCTAAAACTACATTCAAATTATCATTAATAAAATGAATGATATCATTATTTAGAAAATCAAATTTATAAAAATCCAGATAAATTAAATTTGGTCTGAACTTCTCGTCCTCTGATAATTGATAAACATCAAAAAAAGAAGTTGTTAAGCTTTTACAACTTTCATAGTAATCCTCCCAAAAGTAGGCGGCATCAGTAGTATTTAAAGATAAAACGCCTGGGCCTAATTGAAATAAAGGATAATTTTCTTTACTTTTAAACCTATACGTTGGATTGTTTATCATTAACGCCATAGGCATATCAGCCGGTGTTAAGAGTTCTCTTAACGGATAGTTTAACTTTTGTGCCGCATATAAATCTCCGTGTAAATATTGAAATTTAACCAAATCTTGCTCATTTTTAATATCCCACCTCAATTCATAAATAACTTCCAACAAAGGCGCGTTGGGTAACTTGCTCATATTTTTTAATTATAGATCCAAACCATTTAGGCATGAAAGTAATAAACTAAATTTAATATTTATAGCGATTGCAACATTTACAGAAATTAAAGAACCAACATAACTATCGTTGACCTAATGTGCCTCCAGCCAATTGTCTCCTACCCCTATGTCTGCACTTGCAGGCACCCCATTAGGTAAAGCCAATGCAGATTCCATACAATCAATAATGATAGGTTTAATCAACTCAACTTCATCTTTATAAGCATCAAACACCAATTCATCATGTACCTGCAAGATCATTTTTGATTTAAGGTTGCGCTGCTTAAATTCTTTATGGATTTTTATCATTGCCAGTTTAATCATATCTGCAGCAGTGCCTTGTATAGGCATGTTTATGGCATTTCTTTCAGCATAGCCTCTTACAGTAAAATTGTTGCTATTGATGTCTTTCAGCCATCTTTTTCGTCCGAGCAATGTTTCAACATATCCATGCGTTTGGGCAAATTTCATTTGTTTATCCATGTATTGCTGGATATTAGGAAACTGCTTTTTATAATTTTCAATAATTTCCCTCGCCTCGCCCCGGCTTATTTTTAAATTTTCAGAAAGGCCAAATGCGCCTTGTCCATAGATAATTCCAAAGTTTACACTTTTTGCTTTGTAACGCATTTCTTTAGTTACACCTTCTTCATCTATATTATACACTTTTGACGCAGTAGCGGTATGAATATCTTTACCTTGCTTAAAAGCATCACACATATTGGGGTCGCCGCTGATAGCAGCAACGATGCGTAATTCTATCTGCGAATAGTCAGCGCTTACTATCACATGATTTTCATCTCTTGGCACGAAAGCTTTTCTTATTTCTCTTCCACGCTCTGTACGTACCGGAATATTTTGAAGGTTTGGATTATTGCTGCTTAATCTTCCGGTTACAGCCACCGCCTGGTTGTAGCAGGTATGCACTCTGCCCGTTTTTCGGTTAATCATTTCCGGCAATGCATCTATATACGTACTCTTGAGTTTTGTCAATTCACGAAAACCAAGAATATCGTCTACAATCTTATGTTGCGATGCCAGCTTCATGAGTACATCTTCACCTGTAGCATATTGACCGCTTTTTGTTTTTTTTGCTTTCGGGTCAAGCTTTAGTTTTTCAAACAATACTTCACCCAATTGTCTTGGCGATGCAAGGTTGAATCTTACTTCTGCCACAGCATATACATTCTCTTCGCAGCAGGCTGCTTCTTTTTCAAGTTCCCTGGAGTATTCGTTTAAAAATTCTTTATCTATCCGCACGCCTTCATATTCCATATCCAAAAGAACCCTCACCAATGGCGTTTCTACTTCGTTGAAAACTTTTTCAACCTTTCTCTTTGTAATTAATGGGGCGAATGCATTTTTTAACTGAAGCGTTATATCAGCATCTTCCACTGCATATTCCTTTATTTTTTCTAACTCCACATCACGCATCGTAAGCTGGTTCTTTCCTTTTTTACCAATTAGGTCTTCTACAGATATAGGCTCGTAACTAAGGAATTGTGCGCTTAAAAAATCCATGTTCCTTCTTCCTTCAGGCTCTATAAGATAATGAGCAAGCACGGTATCAAACATTTGTCCGGCAAATTCAATCCCGTACCACTTTAATACTATCAGGTCATACTTTACATTTTGCCCTACCCATTTCTTACCCGTGTCATTAAACAAAGGTTTGAAATGCTCAAGAAACACTAATGTTTCTTCATGAGTTTTCGGAGCAGGAATATAATAGCCTTCACCTTGTTTGTATGAAAAACTTAATCCTACCAGATTAACATCATGTGCATACGTTCCTGTTGTTTCGGTATCAAAACTTATTTCTTCAATAGCCATAAGTTCATTTACCAGTTCTTTTATTTTTTCTTTAGTGGCAATCAGGGTATAAGTATGAGGGGTATTCTGAATATTTCTATCAGCAGTGAGACCCGGAGTTTCTAGTGGTTCAACAATGTCAGTTACCTGTACATCAATGGTTTTCCCATCTTCAACCGTTACAAAAAGATCCATTTGTCCGCCTGATGGCAGTGTCGCTACTTTTTCAAACACGCTAAATTCTTCACCCAGGATTCTTTTACCCATTGCCTTAAACTCGAGCTCTGTAAATATGTCTTTCAGTTCAGGCCGGTTCCATTCTTTCAGTCTATAATCCTCTTCGTGAAACTTCACTGGTACATTCGTAATAATCCTGGCCAGCTTTTTACTCATAATAGCTGCCTCTCTTCCGTTCCTTATTTTTTCTCCTAAAGAACCTTTTATTTCAACAGCATGTTCAAGTATATTTTCTAATGTTCCATATTCTTTTAAAAGTTTACAGGCTGTTTTTTCTCCAACACCTGCGATTCCCGGTATGTTATCTACGGCATCTCCCATTAAACCAAGCATATCAACTACCTGCTCTACACGTTCGATGCACCATTTTTCAGTTATTTTTTTCGCATCTAATATCTCTTCCTTGCTCCCCATATACGGTGGCTTGTATATATACACATGATCGTGAATCAGCAACTGCCCATAATCTTTGTCAGGGGTTACCATATACACTTCATATCCCATATCTGCTGCCTGCCAGGCAACGGTTCCAATGACATCATCAGCTTCATAACCGTCTAACTCTACAACAGGTATATTAAAAGCTTTAATTATTCTTTTAATATCATCAAGTGAACCTAATAAATCTTCAGGAGCAGCCTGCCGGTTTGCTTTATATTCTGTAAAATCTGTATGACGTTCTGTAACGGCTTCTGTATCAAAACAAACAGCTAAATGCGTGGGTTTTTCTTTATTAATTATATCAACTAAAGTTGAGGTAAAACCAAATTGTGCATTTGTATTACGACCTTTACTGGTAAGCCTTGGATTGCGGATTAATGCATAATAGGCGCGGTATATGAGCGCCATTGCATCTAACAAAAACAACTTTTTTGCCATTTAGAACCACGATTGAAAGGATTAAAAATGATCATGGAGAAATTGAAACTACGATTACTTCAGAACCACGATTAATCGGATTATTAGTAAATTACCGAAAATAAAAGATTTTGTTTCACAAAACTATTAGCAAAATTCATTACGAATAATCTTTTAAGCCCCTTTGCGGGTTTGGGGTTTATACAATTTCTTTTACCACATTCCATATAACCTTTGGCTTGCCCAAAGTATAATAATGCAATACTGGCACACCAAATTTTTTTAACTCCTTACTTTGCTGCGTTAGCCATTCGGCACCAACTATTTCACACTCCTGGTCTGTTTTACAGCGCATAATAGCATTTGAGAGATCTGAAGGAATATCTACATGAAATATTCGTGGCAGGATGGATAATTGTTTTTTACTGGTAATAGGCTTCAAACCCGGAATAATAGGAACTTCAATTCCTGATTCCCTGCATGCCTTTACAAAATTGTAAAACTTTTGATTATCAAAAAACATTTGAGTCATTATATAACATCCGCCTGCATCTACCTTTTCTTTTAGACGTTGCAGGTCTATTTCAGGATTTGGGGCTTCAAAATGTTTTTCAGGATAACCTGCTACGCCTATGCAAAAATTAGTTTTGCCTCCGTTTTGAATATCTTCATCGAGATAAACACCATTATTAAGATCAACAACCTGTTTTAAAAGGTCTATTGCATAACTATGCCCATCAGGTTCCGGCTCAAAGGAAGTCTCATTTTTCGCTGCATCACCCCGTAACACCAATACATTGTCTACATCCAGAAAATTAAGATCTATCAAAGCATCTTCTGTTTCCCTTTTACTAAAGCCTCCACAAATAAAATGAGGCACAGCGTCTATTTGATAATGGTTCATAATAGATGCGCAAATGCCAACAGTACCAGGACGCTTTCGAACTTCTACTTTTTCAAAAGTTCCGTCCGGTTTTTTCTTAAACATAGTTTCGCTGCGGTGGTACGTAACATTAATCCAGGATGGTTTAAATTCCATCAAAGGATCAAGATGATCATAAATTGAATTAATACTTTTACCTTTTAGTGGTGGCAGAACCTCAAAAGAAACAAGCGTATCCTTCGCCTGGTTAAGATGGTCAATAACTTTCATCCTCTATTTTAAAAATTGTTGCAAACATAAGGTGTATAGAACTAAAAACAAGAAGCAGTACAGACTGATCAGGTAGTAACAAATGAAAGAATATTTTGTTTCCTGATTTTGTTTCAAATTTTATTAAAAAATGTTTAGAAGTTATCGCCAAACTTACTATAACTACTACAGTTATTTGTACCAACCCCAATAAAGTGTTAAGAGGTTTCTTCTAATAATAATAAACTTGCTATTAGTGTATTTTTGTTAAAATTTACTGTCATTGGGCCTTATTATTCATACAAAAGAACTTATTAAAAGTTACCGTAACCGTACTGTTGTTAACAACGTTTCAATAGATGTAAACCAGGGAGAGATTGTAGGTTTACTTGGACCAAACGGAGCTGGTAAAACAACCACTTTTTATATGGTTGTAGGTTTAATCAAGCCGGATCAGGGAAGGGTTTTTTTAAATGATCAGGATATTACAAGGCTGCCTATGTATAAAAGAGCGCAAATGGGTATTGGATATTTGCCCCAGGAAGCAAGTGTTTTCAGAAAACTATCTGTTGAAGACAATATAAAAGCAGTGCTTGAAATGACAAAGCTGAGCAAAAAAGAACAAAAAATAAAACTTGAAGGCTTGCTTGATGAATTTAATCTGCACCAGGTACGAAAAAATAACGGAGACAGCTTAAGCGGAGGTGAAAGAAGGAGAACAGAGATCGCCCGTGCACTTGCGGTAGATCCAAAATTTATTTTATTAGATGAACCCTTTGCCGGTGTTGACCCTATAGCTGTGGAAGATATTCAAACAGTTGTGGCAAAATTAAAATATCGCAACATCGGTATATTGATCACTGACCATAACGTAAATGAAACATTATCTATCTGCGACCGTGCTTACCTGCTGATCGAAGGAAAAATATTTAAACATGGCACCGCTGAAGAGTTAGCAGGCAATGAGCAGGTAAGAAGATTGTACCTCGGTACTAACTTTGAGTTACGACGCAAAGACTGGATTATTGAAATGGAAAGAGACAATGCCTTATTAAGGGCCACTGAGGAGCTTACAGCCGATAAAAAGGCATAGAGAGGTAATTGACAATATTAGAGGAATAAGTAACTTTAATGATACGCCTTCTCCTCTCTCGTATTTTTCTATCCGTTCCTGCAACAATGCTGTTACTTCAGGATCTTCATCAAATGTTTCTTCCCCATTTGCTTCATCACTTTCAATGGTTTCCCATAACTCATCAATTATCTGCAGCTTTTCTTCGGTAGAAAGTTTCTTTATTTCTGAAATATCGTAAGGCATTCTGAAAGGATTTGTTTTTTTAAGATATAAGTATATAGTTGGGAAGACGCTAAAAGAATACTCTTGTCTAATATTGACAAAAGACAAGATTTCAAATAAAATTTCTCTTAATCTCTCGTCTTCGGCATTAGAAGATATCAATTCGATCACAGCCTGGTACGAACAGCAAAGTATTGAACTTGGCCTTAAATTTATCACAGAAATAGAATTTTCTCTGAATAAAATAACTAATTCTCCTCAAGCTTATGGTGCTTATAGAAACCATATTTCTGGCAGAAGATATACTATGAAAGTTTTTCCTTATGTAATTTTCTATCATTACATTTCTTTTCATATTGAGATAATAGCAGTTATCCATACTTCCCGTTCTTCCCGCTACATTAAAGGAGACTAAATTTCTGAAGATATACCATAATAGTCTTTCCTTATGTAATCTTCTACCATTTCATTTCTTTTCATATCCGGATAATTGCAATTATCCATACTTCCCGTTTCATAAAAGAGGATTAATTTTTTTCGTTTTATTTCGAATTTATATAAATGGTAGAATATTTCCCAATTAAAGTAAAACGATTGCCACAGGTTCTTAAACCGGAATGGACTAATGGTACAAGCTTGCTCCCCTTAAACTACCAAAAAATTTGATAATTCAGTGTTTAAAATATTTTTTAAAGAAAATTTTTTTGACCTGTATACTTATGTCAATATAAATTTATATTTGACATTAATAATTCGGTTATCCAAGAAATAATAAGGTCATTATTAGTTAATAATTCTATGGAAACATGACGACGATTGGGTTTCCTTTTAACAAAAGTGTCTTTTAAATATTAGTTTAATCTTTCTTTAAAATAAATTGCTGTTGTATGAGAATTAATAGAATTAATGCCAGGCCTGCTTTTTTTGCCCTGATGCTTCTTCTTTTTATAATGCCTTCCATTTATTTAAATGCACAGGGACAATCTGGCTTAGTAAAAGGGGTTGTTCAAAATAATAGTGATGAACCTTTGGCTGGTGTTTCAGTTATTGTTAGAAATACAAATACAAACTTTACGTCAGGCACAAGTACAGATAGCAGCGGACGTTTTACCTTTTCAAGAATATCTTCCGGGGGGCCGTATTCCTTCACATTTTCAACAGTTGGTTATGAGCCGCAAACAGTCTCAAATTTTAGTATAAAAGAAGGTATAACCTTGCCTTTATCTATAAAAATGACTCCAACATCTGCTTCATTAGACCAGGTAATAGTTGTAGGTTATGGTACCCAGAAGAAAAGCGACCTTACAGGTTCTGTGACACGAGTTTCTATGGAGGATAGGTCCTCTCTTGCAAATGTTAACCTTTTACAAGCATTGTCAGGAGCTGCAGCGGGTGTTAATGTTCAGGCGTCGGGTCTGGCGGGCGGTGAACCCAGTTTTTCAGTAAGGGGACAGACGTCTTTGTCAGCCAGTGATCAGCCACTAATTGTTCTGGATGGTATAATTTATAACGGATCTATTTCTGATATTAATACCAGTGATGTGGAATCCATTGATATTTTGAAGGATGCCAGTTCAGCTGCTGTTTATGGTTCGAGATCAGCGAATGGCGTAGTGCTAATCACAACAAAAAGGGGAAAAACAGAAAAACCCGTTGTCTCATTTAACATGTACTATGGTTATCAGGATATGACCAATAACCCTATGAAGGTGATGAATGGGGAGCAGTATGCTATTAGAATCGCCGATTATTATTATCAACAAAGTTTGTATAAGTGGTATCAGACAAAACCAACTGGTAGCACAGGAAAGCCAGTCAGACCTGATATGACAGACCGTAATGTTGTTGCCTCTTTTTTAAGAACGACGGAGGAAAAAGAGAATTATCTTGCAGGAAAGGAAATTGATTGGGTTGATGAGGTGACACAAATAGCTCCGATTCAAAATTATAATCTTAGCCTGTCGGGAAGAAGTGGAAGAAGCAATTATTTTTTGTCAACTTCATATACTAATGAGAAGGGGATTCTCCTGAATGACCAATTTAAGAGACTTACGTTGCGTACTAATATTGAGAGTAAGGTTACTGATTGGTTTACACTTGGATTAAATTCATCGTATTCGGTTCGCGATTATTCCGGATTGCCGGCGGTTTTTGGCGGAAACCAGGCCGGAGCCAGGACAGCTTCCCCACTGGTAAATAACCGGATTGGTTCTCCGGACTATGAAATGTATCTTACCGGAGAAGCATATATGCCATACCCTCTTAATAATTTATATGTTGATAATAGTGATATTGGAAATAGCCTGTTTATGGTAGGAAGTGCCAAGATAAAAGTACCGTGGATAAAAGGGTTAAGTTATGAGTTTAATTATTCCAACACATATACCAGCAGGAAAAATAATACCTTTTATCCTGCAACAGTTCCGGAAGGGTCAGGCAATAGAGGTCTGGCTACAAAAATTTCCACTGAAACAAAAAACTGGATTTTCAACAATATTATCTCTTACAATCAAACTTTTGGGGATCATCAGGTCAATGCTACATTATTGTACAGCCGGGAAAACCGTAAAGGAGACAGCTCAAATCTTAGTTCACAAGGATTTGGAAATTCTGTTCTGGGCTATAATGCAATGCAGTTAGGCACGTTGTTCGGAGTGGCATCGGGAGCATGGGAAGAAAACAGTCTTTCATACATGGCGCGTTTTAACTATACATTTAAAAATCGGTATTTGCTAACAGGAACCGTTCGCAAAGATGGTTTCTCCGGATTTGGACCTAACTCCAAGTTTGCAACCTTTCCATCGATTTCATTAGGCTGGGTAGCTACTGACGAATCTTTTTTCAAAGATATTAAAGGGCTCTATTTAAAGTTGAGGACGTCATATGGTATTAATGGCAACCAGGGTATCGGACGCTATTCGAGCTATGGAAGAATGAGTGTCCAGCCTTATGTTTATGGACCTACAACAGAAATTGGTGTTTATCCAGCCGCTTTAGGTAATGCTGATCTGGCCTGGGAAACCACCGCCTCATTTAATTTAGGGTTGGACTTTGGTTTTCTGAATCGCAGAATTTCAGGCTCACTTGATGTGTATAAAGCACGAACCAGTAATGTATTGGTTAGCAGAGCTCTTCCTACAGTTACCGGCTACAGCAACATCTGGGCAAATATCGGATCTATCGGTAATAAAGGCATTGAATTAGGATTAACAACAGTTAATCTCAAAGGTCGTCTTCTCAATTGGGAGACCAATTTTACATTTTCGCTTAACAGAGATAAGATAACCAAACTTTATGGCGGCAAAAATGACATTGATATCGGCAATTCATGGTTTGTTGGAGAGTCTATAAGTGCTATATATGATTACAAGATGTCAGGAGGCCTCTGGACAGAGGCAGAACTCTATAAGGGCGGCATACTTGCTAATTGGTATTCTGGTCAGTTCAAATATGTTGATCGGAATGGGGATGGTATTATAGACCCCAATAATGATAGAACGATTATCGGATATAAGACACCGAACTATCGTTTCAGTATAAATAATACTCTGTCCTATAAAAATTTGTCGTTAACCTTAATTATTAACTCAATACAAGGAGGTAAAGGTTATTATTTAGCAGATAATTCATCTGTTGTCAATGTCGACTGGAACTCAAATACCGTATATAGAGTAAATGGCTCTGCAGTTCGTCCTTACTGGACCCCTGATAATGGAGTGAATAACTCTACGGGTGTCTATAACGCACCTATTGTACACGGTGGCATTTACGAAAGCAGGAGTTTTGTAAGATTGCAGGATGTTTCCCTTATGTACAAATTTGGTCCCAGTTTATTAAAGACTTTAAGGCTGGAGGGATGCCAGGTTTATATAGCTTCTAAGAATTCGTATACATGGACCAGGTGGTCAGGCTTTGATCCGGAATTAGGGGTCAGTGAGTTACCGCTTATGAGAAACCTTACTGCAGGTTTCAGGGTTACGTTCTGATTTGATTCACAAAATTTACTGTTGGAATAATTATAGGACTTAAAATTATATAAAGCAATGAAAAGATGTTTATATCAGGATTGCAAAAAGTGTTTGTTGATTGCTGGTATTCTGCTGGTAATATCTACATCATGTAGTAAGAGCGTTCTCAAAGAAGTCCCTCTGGATTTTCTTGCACCTGACAACTCTTATACAAATGCTCAGGGAATCCGGCAGGCAATAACCGGATTACATTGGTACTTTCGCAATAGTTTTTATGATGAAGCAACCAATCAGGATGCCTTTGCTATAATGAATGGTGCTGTCGGTACTGACGAGGCGTTTCATGGTGAGAATCCAGGTGGTAACAGAAAACTGGTCAATTATGAATTTGAAATGACTCCAAGCAATCCTGAATTTGTTCCCTTATTCTGGGACAGACCTTACCGGCTGATTCAAATGTCAAATATACTTATAGAAGCGATTAAGACTGCAGATGTCAAAATTTTCCCAAGTGATGTTAAAAAAAATGAATACTTAGCAGAAGCAATGTTCTTCAGAGCCTGGTCATACCGAACGCTTGTTATGCTATTTGGCGATGTCCCCATTGTAGGTATAATTAAGGCTGTGAAAACTGATTTTGTGAGATCTCCTAAAGCTGATGTTTTTAAGCTGATAGAAGAGGACCTTACTTTTGCTGCTGCTAACTTGCCAACGCCCGGTACGGAGGAGGGACCGGGCAGGATAACACAGGGAGCCGCATGGACCTTATTAAGTGAGGGATATCTTAGTCAATCTAAATTTCAACCGGCTATAGATGCAGCTTCAAAAGTAATTGACGGGGGCTACTATCACCTAATGACATCTCGTTTCGGATCTACAGTTGATGCGTTTGGGTCAGGTGATGTTTTTTTGGATCTCTTCGCATACGGAAATCAAAACCTGCCTGAGAACAGGGAAGCTCTTTGGGTAATACAATTTGAGCCACTTGTTAATGGAGGAATAAGGTGGGCTGGTGAAAGAGCCTTCGGCCCTGCATATTTCAGAGTGGGTAATACACCTGATGGTTTCCCGGCATTCAGGGGAGATTTGCTGAATGGCAAGTACACCGGGTATTCTGATACCTTAGGTCGTCCGGTAGCATATGTGCGTCCTACAAATTATATGGCTTACGATATATGGAGAAGCGATTGGAATAATGATATAAGGAATGCGAAACATAATATTAAAAGAGACTTTTATTTCGATGCTCCCGGTTCAGTATATGATAAGCAAAAGATTGATTTCAGTCTTTATCCTCCAGGTAGCAGAAATGCATTGCTGGATACCTGTCAGTATATTTATCCGTATATTTTAAAGTTTGCTGATCCCTTACACCATTTTGATGACCCCGCCCGGGCAGGTGGTGGCTATAACCATAAAGACGTTTATGCATCTCGTCTTGCTGAAACGTATTTTCTACGTGCTGAGGCTTATATTGGATTAGGAAACAAAGGCATGGCAGCAGCAGATATAAATGCTATCAGAATCAGGGCGAATGCAACTCCGGTTGATCCTGTAAATATAGATCTGGATTATATTTTAGATGAACGGGCAAGAGAAGTTTATGGTGAAGAATGGAGACATATTACTTTGCGTCGCATGGGTAAATTATTGGAAAGAGTTCGAAAATATAATAATAATCCTATCTACCCTGCTTGTAATATTAAGGATTTTAATATATTGTTTCCAATTCCTCAATCTCAGATTGATTTGAATATAGATGCCGCATTCACGCAGAATGAAGGGTATTAAAGTGCTCAAGTTTCCTATAGGCATAAATATTTTATAAAGAATTATTGAGAAGTCGCGCTCAAATAATTACAATCGATTATCCTGACCGGGTTCGAGAACAGAAGCCGAAATGGAAGAAAAATTGAAGGACCGGATCCTGGTATTATTCCAACGGAAAATTGAAGTTTAGAACAATATTAAGTATAGGATCCCCAGTGGTATTACAATTGCGAAGCATAATACTGTATCGTTTACAATGTATAACTGAATTATAATAATAAGCCATATGAAAAAGAGACGTGAATTCATTAAGAATGTAGCCTTAGGTTCTGCTGGTCTTGCCCTTGGCCAAACATTATTGGCAAGAACTTCAGTTGGAACTAATGCAAAGAGCTACCAAAATATCATAGGGGCTAACGATAGAATCCGTTTAGCTGTGATAGGAGTAAATGGTCGTGGAACAAGTATGGCAGCCACGATTGCCGGTCAGCAAAATGTGGAGGTAGTGTGTATTTGCGACGTCGATGAAAGAGTTCTTCCTAAGGCTGTAAAATCGGTTATGGATGCAAAACAAATTAATACGCCCCGTACCGAAAAAGATTGCCGTAAAGTACTGCAGGATAAGACACTTGATGCTATTTATATTGCTACACCTGACCATTGGCATACTCCGCTTACAATAATGGGCTGTCAGGCAGGAAAACATGTTTATGTTGAAAAGCCTTTAAGTCATAATGCAGGAGAAGGAGAAATTGCTATTGCCGCTGCACGAAAATATAACCGTATTGTACAAATGGGAGCCCAGCGTCGTTCCGCACCGACCCTTACTCAGGGGATTGAACAATTGCATAAAGGGATTATTGGCCGGGTATATTTAGCCAAAACATGGTACACCAATAATCGTAAACAACTTATCCTGCAACCGGGTACTGTTCCTCCAGGTCTCGATTACGATTTGTGGCAGGGTCCTGCTCCGCGTGTTCCTTATAAAGAAGGTTTGATCCACTATAATTGGCATTGGTTCTGGAATTGGGGAACCGGTGAAGCACTAAACAATGGTACGCATGAAGTAGATGTTGCACGTTGGGGGCTCGGTGTTGATTATCCCATCCGTGTTAGTTCAGTTGGTGGCAGGTACGAATTTAAAGATGATTGGCAAACCCCTGATACTCAAATTATAACTATGGATTTTCCGGGTCGCGTTTCCCTAATGTGGGAAAACAGAAGCTCAAACGGCAGAAAAATTGAAGGGTCTGACAGGGGTATTATTTTCTATGGTGAAAATGGAAGCTTAGACACCGGTGGTGACGAATACAAAGTGTATGACTTAAGTGGGAAATTGGTTAGCGAAGTGAAATCTCCCGCGAAAGCGGAAAATATCGAGGGACGAAATACCGCAAGCCCGAGTTTGGGGCTGGATAGTTTTCACGTGGCTAACTTCCTGGATTCCATTCGTAATAATCGTCGTCCAAATTGTGATGTTGAGTTGGGTCATAAAAGTTGTGTTGCCATGCATTTGGGAAATATTGCCTGGCGTTTAGGCCGCGATATAAAAACTGATCCTCAAAATGGTCATATCTTAGGTGACAAAGAGGCCCAGAAATTATGGAATCGTGAATATGAAAAAGGATGGGAGCCCAAAGTCTAGCTAAGAAAATTAAGTATCAGATCTATGGAGCTTATTAACCTTGAAAGTTGTACAAATCACACGTGACAAGGCAGGATAAATATAAGCCGTACGCTAAGTAAAAGTCTGTCTTTCGGTCAGCTATAAATATAATCATCATGACTTTAAAAAAGTTAAATCTAATAATTCTTGCCTTTGTTGGCTCATTCGGATTCTTTTCTGTTTACTCACAAAACAGGAATTCGCAGTTAGCGGGAAAACTAGGAATGGTTTCTTATACTTACCGTAATGATTTTGCTAAGGATATTCCTTCAACGCTGGATAAGGTCAAAGCGAATGGGATTACTGATATGGAGTTTTCTAACCTCTTTGGAAAAACTGCTCAGGAATTAAGAAAACTATTAGATGAAAAGGGCATTAAATGTTCGTCACTCGGAGTGAGTTATACTGACCTGGTTGATAAAACAGCAGAAGTCGCCCAAAATGCTAAAATTTTAGGTGCTTCTTATGTAAGAGTTGCCGGCATCCCTCATAAAGGTGCATTTACATTGGAAGACGCTAATAGCGCGATTAATGATTTTAATCGTATTGGTAAAATACTTAAAGAAGAGCATAATTTAACCTTTGTGTACCACAATCATGGATTTGAATTTGAACCCTTTGAGGACGGTACTTTATACGATTACATGTTAAAGAAAACTGATCCGAAGTATGTGAGCATGGAATTGGATATTTTATGGGCTTTCTTCCCCGGTCAGGACCCCGTTCAATTATTAAATAAATACGGCAACCGTTACAAACTCATGCATCTGAAAGATTTGAAAAAAGGTATATCCGGCAATCTGTCAGGAGGAACCTCTAAGGAGAATGATGTTGTTCTTGGAACAGGTCAAATTAATATTCCTGCTGTAATAAAAGCAGCAAAGAAAGCATGCGTTGAACATTACTATATTGAAGATGAAAGTAATAATGTAGATGTGCAGGTTCCGCAAAGTATTAAGTATTTACAAAGTTTGTAAGAATAGGAAATAATAGCGGCTGCAGATTCCTATTACTTAAGATTGTAATAAAAAAACGATTGAAGAGGTAGCTAACAATTCAAGTTTCAGTGTGACATAATAAATGAAAGTTTTTTAAGCGAAACTTACCTTTTGCCATACAATGAATAATTATATTAAACGAAGAAACTTTCTTAAAACTATACTTGCCAGTCCTACCCTTGCATCCACCGGAATTTTGTCAACCCCGCAACCGATACCAGCAAAAGATAAGATCAAAAAAACAGCAGGTTCAAAACTAAGAATAAGCCTTAATGCTTATTCTTTTAATCAGCCACTAACAGAAGGAAGTATGACTTTAGACGACCTGCTTGATTTTTGTGCTGCTAATGATTTTGATGCTGTTGATCTTACCGGTTATTATTTTCCAGGCTATCCCGCTATCCCTGAAGACAGTTATATTTTTCATCTTAAACAGAAAGCACATCGGTTGGGTTTGGACATTAGTGGCACAGGTGTAAAAAATGATTTTACAAACCCTGATAAAAGTAAAAGAAAGAAAGATGTAAAACTAGTAAAGAAATGGATTCAATGCGCTGCGAAATTAGGAGCTCCTGTTATAAGAATTTTCTCAGGCCTTCAAATTCCTGAAGGACATTCATGGGATGAAACAGCAACATGGACGGTGAAAGACATGAAGAAATGTGCTGAGTATGGTAAGGAGTATGGTGTTTTTGTTGCTATGCAAAATCATAACGATTTCATCAAAACAGGAGATCAGGCACAGCAAATTATAGAATTAGTAAATTCTGATTGGTTTGGTCTTGTATTAGATATCGGCAGTTATAGAAATGGTGATCCTTATAAACAAATTGAACAAACTGCTAAATACGCTGTAAACTGGCAGCTTAAAGAAATGATGTTTTTAGATGGAACTGAACAAAAAACAGATTTGAAAAAAATAATAGCAATCATTCAGTCTTCTGGCTATAGGGGCTACTTACCCATTGAAACCTTAGGCACCGGAGACCCGAAAATAAAGGTGCCGTTATTTTTAGCACAAGTAAGGGAAGCACTGGAGGAAAACGGATTGTAGATATATTACTATTAAGAGCGAATTAAATGATAACAGTCATTAAGCTACAAAAGATATTAGAAATTTATAGAAGGTTGTATGTTTTCCTATAATTTCGTTAATTATTAAACTAACAGGTTTCTATTCATTTCCTTACTGGCATTGTAGTAAAGGTGTTCTTCCAAACTCTTTTTTTTGTCTTATCCTGTTATAATTCAATTGCTTTCATTTTCGGCACTAATATCCTAAACATGATAAACCAGGCAACCAGGTATCCCAATCCACAATATAAAAACAAGATATAATAACCGGTTTGAATGTGACCAAGACTTTTATAATAATCAAATAACAGCCCTGCAATTTTAGCAACAGCCATACCGCCTAAACCACCTGCCATTCCACCAATACCGATAACAGAAGCTACCGAATTTTTTGGAAACATATCTGAGACCGTGGTAAACAGGTTAGCTGACCATGCCTGGTGTGCAGAAGCGGCAATGCCAATTATAATGACGGCGTACCACATTCCATAGCTTCCTGCAGCCTGCGACACCATTACCAGCAATGGGAAAAAGGCGTAGATAAGCATAGAAGTTTTTCTTGCGCGAACAATATCCCACCCTTTCGCCTTTACAAACCACATTGGTAACCACCCGCCAAAAATACTGGCGACACCTGCAAGGGTATAAACAAAAGCAATAGGCAGACTTACCTGCATACCAACCAGTTTATACTGAGAATTTAAAAAAGCAGGCAACCAGAATAGAAAGAACCACCATATACCATCGGTCAAAAACTTCCCCGCTATAAAAGCCCAGGTTTGCTTATACCTCAATAATTTACCCCAAGAAATTTTGGGTTCTTCTTCCAGCCCAATAGCAGTAGAAGGTGTTTCAATATCACTATGAATATACTCAAATTCAGCCTGTGAAAGTCTTTTTTGTTTTGCAGGAACTTCATACCATCTAAACCAAAAAATTAACCAGATAAAACCAATTGCTCCAATTGATATAAAAGCAATTTTCCAATTATAATGAAGTGCTATGTAAGGCACTAAAAGGGGAGCAAGGATAGCACCTACATTTGTTCCTGAATTAAAAATACCGGCTGCAAAAGCACGTTCTTTTTTGGGAAACCATTCAGCAACTGTTTTAAATGCTGCCGGAAAATTTCCTGCTTCAGTAAACCCTAAAAAAGCGCGAAATACAGCAAAACTCAGTGTACCTGTAGCAAATGCATGTAAAATTGACGCAATACTCCAAAGCAATAAAGTAATTGCATATCCTAATTTGGTACCTATCTTATCAATAATTCTTCCGGCCCCTACCATACCTAAAGCATAGGCAAACTGGAAGGCTACTACTATGTTAGAGTAATCAGATTCTGTCCAGTTAAATTCTTTTTCTAAAGTTGGTTTCAGCAGGCTTATCACCTGCCGGTCAAGATAATTGATAGTAGTGGCATAAAATACTAATGAACAAATTGTCCAGCGGTATTTTCCTATTTTAGAATTGAGACCTGTTTTACTTTCGATGGCTGGCTTATATGAGGTATGATTATTCAAAACTTAAGTGTATTAATGGGTTAGGATACAATTGTTTTATTTCGTGAATACGATGAAACGAAGATTACATGAGTCCAATTACAGAATTATTATTTCTACCTCTGCTCCTTTTCTTTCTGCAGAAACATACCCTGCATAAATGGTCGCTATTACATCTGACGCCAAACTGCTGTTACTTTCGATGGGGTCTCCAAAAGCAGCGGATCTATAGAATGCATCTATTTCATGCTGATAACCTGCAAACCATCCTTCATCAGGTGATATGGATGACCACCCTTGTTTCGTTTCGGTTTTCTCTACTACATAGACCTCCTTGAAATATTTTTCTGTCGGCGTATAAGCCTGCATAGATGTATTAGGATTGATATTACAAATGGTTCTGTGATTAGTAGTATTAACTTCTATCCAGTTATGAACACCACCCAACACTAATTCACTGGCAAATAAGTCTGCAATGGTTCCGTCCTCAAATACTATATGCAGCATGGCATAATCTTCGGTGTCCTTATAAGTTGTTTTTAAATACCCTTCATTCTTAAATGTTGGCATCCTGGTTATGGCATGAGTACGGGCAGAAATACTTTTCGGTCTTATTGGATTTCCATTCCGGGCCCTTCCTTCAACGTGCTTTAAATAAATGGCTGCAGACAAAGGATGACAACCTTTTCCTATCATGGAACCGCCTCCTGAAAATTTCCATTGTCCGTACGTCAACGAATGTGAACCTGAATGAGATTCCTCACCATGCATCCAGATAATCTGGGCACCTGTTTTTTGCAATAGTTCTCTTTCTTTTTGGATGGCAGGGGCATAGACCCAATTTTCTGCATACATAATCCGTCCTTCACTTTCTTTTTCAGCTTCCAGCATTCTTCTGACACTTTCTATTGAATGCTCCAATCCTTTTTCCTTTGAAAAAGTATCTCCGTTAAATGCTTCACTGCCATCTCCAAAATACCCGGTAAATGGTTTTTCAACTATGACATGTTTATGTTGTTTTAAAGCTGCAACTACAATTGGTTCATGTGTAACAGGCGGTGTACATACATGAATTACATCTGCACTATCTATTAAATCATCAACACTGTTGAATGCCTGTAAGTTTCTTGGTTCTGTAAAGTTTAAAAGGTTTTGCCGTGAGACCGAGTAGGCGCCTGCAATATCAACTTTTGTACTAAAAACACGTTGAAGGGCATCGTAATGAAACTTTGCAGCAAAGCCAGATCCAACTATTCCTGCCCGTAACTCTTTTTTTTCCATAAATTTTTTTAATTGAGAAAACGGATTACAAAAACACTGTAAGCTCTACGATGCTATATAACTTCTAAATACAGGTTGTCATGCCCCTTATATAACTATTTCAGTTTATTCAGTTCTTCCATTGTAAAAGTTGTTTGACGATCTTTAAACTTGTTGCGGGTATTGGTTACATCACTTGCGCTTATCTGCTTCCCTTTGTTACCCCATGAGCTGCGAATGAAATTCAATACCTGGGCAAGGTCATCATCAGAGAACTCCTTATTCTGACCGATACTTGGCATATCACCATTAATTTCTGGCGCTTTATATACTTTGCCTGCTACTTTCACCGGTCCTGTTAATCCATATAACACAATCGGGATTAATTTATTCTTATCTCCCACCACCAACTCAGAGCCATTTAAAGGCGGTGCCAGCGATGGTACCCCATTCCCATCTTTCCCATGACAGGTTTGGCAAACAGAACTAAACAGAGCAACGCCTTTGGGATATAACTTTGCAATATTTTCAGCGTTGCTATTGTTTTTTGCCTTTGCTATATCGTCAATCACTCCTTTTAAGCGTTTATTAATAGCAAGACTGGTATCCGAATTAAAGCTAACTGCTTTTTTATAATAACCAGCTTCCTTATTTTGAAGGTTACTTATTATGGCATCGGCAACAAATACATTTGCAGCATACTTTTTAGTCAGTGAAATTAAAAGCTGACGAGCGGCAGCAGGATCTACAGGTTGAATAGCGTGAACTAAAAAACCAATATAGGGAGCGGCCAATGTATCATTCTGAATTATCATTTTTTTCAAAACCGGCAGGAACTGCTTATAATTTTTCTTGTTAAGAACTGAAGGCAAAACACTCAAACCCTGCATCCGAATCTTCCATTCGGTTTGCTGAAGCAATGGCAATACATCGATTGGCTTTAAAACACCTAAGCCTTCGAGTGTCCATAAGGAATGAGTAAGGGCTAACGTGTTATTTGTAAGGGTTAAGTTATTGCGTAAAGCAGGAGCTACCTCCTTATACTTTCCATCCACTAAAAGTTGTTGGGCTTTGTTTCTAATCCATCCATTCGGGCTTCCTAACAGAGATACCAGCTGACCAGTATCTTTTGGAATTGTTCCAACTTCCTGTTTTTTATTTTCAGGAAATATTTTATAAATACGGCCACAAGAGAGGGGCTTTGTTAAGCTTCTTGCTTTTATTTCATTTTTCAAATAAGGAGTCAAATAAGTCTTATGCTGAATTATACCCCGATACATATCTATTATATACAATGACCCATCCGGACCTACAAATAAATTTACCGGGCGAAACCGCTCATCTTCACTTGCTAAAAATTCTTTTTTTATATAAGCTTCCTTTCCCTCCACTTTATATCCCTGCTCCTGTAAAATATTTCTTTTGATGAGGTTAGCTGATGGCTCTGCTACGAACGCGTTCCCATAATAGTCTTTATCAAACAGGTTACCATTGTAAATGACAGGGGCACAGGCAGCGGTAAAGTTTACAAGCCTTAAGCTGTCATCCAGTACACCTTCCACATAACCGCGGTTTACCCCGGGAGTAGGTCTTACTGGATATACGCTGTTATCGGCTACTATTTTTTTTATATATCCTGATACCGACTGCTGATGTTCATTAGAAGCACCAAGGCCAGGACTAAAAAAGTCTCCTAACAGATTTTCTGAATTGGTATTATAGAACAACCGGCCCTGGTCATCCTGCGTTATGCCCCATTGCCCCCGGAAATGGGTTTTTTCTATCAGCCACCTATTTCCTTTTTTCCGGTACCTTTTGTTTGATTTTGCACTATATATCCAGTTATCCAAAGCCCGGAATAAACCATTGGGCTGGTGCTCTACGTTACCACCCTCTGCATACTTGGCATCTACCAATCTTTTATTTACAGCACTGTCATTTTTTATTTCGTAGTACCAGAGCTTAGGCGATTCTGCCACCAGAATTCCGTTTTCTATCAAACAGATAGCGCGGGGCAGTACCAAAGAGTCCAAAAAAACTTTTCGGTCATCCATTGTTCCATCCCCATTTTTATCGCTGAGAATTACCACCTTCCCTTTATGCTCATCTTCGCCTGTACCTAATGTATCCGGCATATAATCTTCCATTTCTACTACCCAAATTCGCCCGTTGTCATCAAAATTTAAAGCTACCGGGGCGGTAGTCAAAGGTTCTGCAGCTACCAACTTTACCGTAAAACCTTTTTCAAAGTGCATTTTTTTTATAGATTCTTCAGCAGATAATACAGGTGATGTAAGATCTTTTTTAAGGACTAATGAATCAAACCCAGCTTTAACCCCGGATGTATCTTTAACCCCGGATGAATTATTACAGCCAGGCACAGTTATTCCCGCTAATGCACCAACGATCAGTAAAACAGGGAGGAAATAAAATATTTTTCTCATTAATTAAACTATTGTAGTTATTATTTCTATTGTCATGAAAGGATAAAAAGTAAACAACTATTTTTTGAGCCCGGCTTATTGCATCTTCGGACTTCCATTCCGGCAACTTAGGTTTTTCTCTATTCTGCCCGAACTGCAAATGCTATCACTTCCGTCTGTCAGAAAAGCATTTTAGGATAATTATGCCATTACAAAAAGAAGGTTCCTGTATTTCTTTTATAGCTTTTCCGAAATCTGTTCCGGCTCTGATAGCATCACCTATATGTACACATAACTCATCCGTTGATCCCTATTAAATGCGTTCCTGCATCTGTTATTGCTCATTCTGCTGACAGGTCAAAAAACCAAAATAGCCTTGTTAATACTTTTCGTGAAACAAATTTATAAAAAAAGTGCCGCCTTCTTAAAATAACTGATGGATCATTAACAGATCCTTTTTGCAATTCACCGGATACTTGTGGCATTTGGGCAAATTCTCTTTGTAATGTATTTATTATTTCAGGAGGTTCCGTCATTATATTAATATATTCTGTTTTTTGAAGACTATTGCCTGCTAATACAACTGCATTACCTTTCTTTTCTGTTGCCATCTCATCCGGGAATCACTTCGCTAACTGAAACATTTAATTACTATTCATCCCACAAAATAATCCCTACCTACCTTTACCCATACAAAGTATCCTGGAACATTAAAATAATCAATGCCATTTTCGTATTCATTTCTTAATTTGCCCTCATTGTAATCTAATGAAACTGTTAAGCCCTGCCATATCCCGCCTTGCCCGTTACAGGTTCTGGCGAATTGAAAACTGGATTAACAATCCAATTGCTGCACAATATGAAGTATTCCAGGATCTGATAACTTCTGCCCAATATACAGAAATAGGAAGGAAATACGATTTTGAAGATATTTATACAATAAAAGACTTTAAAGCCTTTGTTCCAATTCATGAATATGAAGATTTGAAACCATACATAGAACGTACTATGAATGGTGAGCAGAATCTTTTGTGGAATACACCTATTACATGGTTTGCTAAAAGCAGTGGAACCACAAGCGACAAGAGCAAATTCATTCCTGTATCAGAGGAAAGTCTTGACCAAAGCCACTTTCAGGGTGCCAAGGATTTACTGACTTTATATTATAATTTTTATCCGGAAAGTGATTTACTCACAGGTAAAGGCCTTGTAATTGGTGGCAGTCACCAGGTAAGTAAAGTGAATGAAGAAGCACAATACGGAGATTTAAGTGCAGTCCTTATGCAAAACACTCCTTTTTATGGTCATTGGTTCAGAACCCCGGAACTATCCATTGCTCTTTTAGACGAATGGGAAACAAAAATAGAAAAACTCGCAGAAACTACTATTTATGAAAATGTCACCAGTATTGGCGGAGTTCCAACGTGGACAATTGTTTTAATAAAAAGAATACTTGAAATAACCGGAAAACAATACCTGAAAGAAGTATGGCCAAATCTGGAACTGTATATTCACGGAGGAGTTTCTTTTACACCTTATAAAGAACAATTTGAGAAACTGATAGGTGCCCCCATATATTATCTTGATTTATATAATGCAAGTGAAGGTTTTTTTGCTGCCCAAAATAACCCTAATGAAGAGGGAATGCTGCTTTTTTTACATCATGGAATTTTTTATGAATTTCTTCCTGTTGAGGAATATGGAAAAGAAAACCCTCAAACAATCCAACTGGACGAAGTTGAAATAGGAAAAAATTATGCAGTCGTCATAAGTACCAATGGTGGATTATGGCGATACCTGATAGGAGATACAATACATTTTACATCATTGACACCATTTAAAATTAAAGTCTCAGGAAGAATAAAACACTTTATTAACGCATTTGGAGAAGAGGTAATTGTAAATAACTCAGATAATGCAATTGCTGTTGCGTGTGAAAAAACAGGCGCAATAGTTAATGACTACACTGCTGCTCCAATTTACTTCACCCAGAAAGGAAATGGAGGGCATGAATGGTTAATACAATTTGAAAGGGAACCTCTAGATATAGGCTTATTTACGTTTGAACTTGATAATGCCTTAAAAAATGTAAACAGTGATTACGAAGCAAAGCGCCACAAAGACATTGCTTTAAGAATGCCTGTAATCAGCTCTTTAAAAAAAGGAGTTTTTGAAGAATGGCTCAAAAGCAAAGGAAAACTTGGTGGACAACATAAAGTGCCAAGATTAAGTAATGATAGAAAGTATATTGATGAGATAAAAAGTATTGCCGGGCTTTAATTGTTATTTAAAAAATTTGCTGCTTTATAAATTTACAAATGATGTTAGTAAATAATTAAAAAAACATGGGCTGAGCCTGCTGTTGTATGATTATATTTAAAAGTCGAACTTTTTTCATTTTAAACCTGAATCCACTTGCTGATTCAATTCTTTTTTTACAGAGGCTTAAATTTTAGTCCTTCTTGTTCTAATATAAAATAGCAAAACCGAAGTACAATAAATAAGTGTGGCTTTGGAAATTTATGACCCTTACAGATAAACAAATAAAACCTTTTAATACTTCTTCCGTTCCTCTTGAAGGCAGCAACCTTATAGAGGCGAGTGCCGGCACCGGTAAAACTTACTCTATTGCAATAATGGTATTGCGGCTGATATTGGAAAAAAGGATTTCTGTAAAGGAAATCTTAATGGTGACTTTTACAAAAGCCGCAGTTGCTGAACTGGAAGAGCGGATAAGATTATTTATTCGGGAGGCACATAAAGTAAGCGGGGAAAACCAGATTACCGATGCCGCTATCACTAAAGTTGTTGAGCAAGCTATAAGAGACAGTACAAGAAAGGAAGTACAACAATTACTTAAAGAGGCGGTATTATTTTTAGACGAAACTTCTGTCCTTACCATCCATGGCTTTTGCCAACAGACCTTAACTGAATTTGCTTTTGAAACCAACCAGCTTTTTGGCTCTGAAACTTTAAATGACATTGCTTCTCTGATTGACAGGGAAGTAAATAAATTCTGGCGGGAGAATATTACAACTTTACATATAAATCTTCTTGGGCAATTAATAGAGCATGGATTAAAAAGATCTGATATTGTTTCAGTATTAAAAGACCATATTTCCGGAAAAAAATACTTTGAATATGACGAAAATGAAAGCTATTCGCTTTGCGGCGAGGATCAGGTAAGCTTTTCTGCCACGATCAAAGAATTGACAGAAAAGGATAAGGAAATTAAAGAGTGCGTTTACGACCATATTAAGAAAAATTCGGCACGTCTTAAAACTATATCTGAGAGTAACCGGCATGCACAGGCAAGTGTATTACATCTGATAGATACGCCTGCTGAATTTTTAAACACGATAGTAAGTAGGAAAGATAAGATCTACATAGATAAATTATATGGCGACATTATAGAGCAACACGATGAATGTGATAAACTGATACAGGATAAAAATGATATCATTCAATCCGTTATTAATAAGATTTATTGTCATGCTATCGGCACTGTAACAGCAGCCATTGATAAGTACAAGCAACGCAATAGCCTCCTTGCTTTTGACGATATGATTGTTAACCTGCATAAAGCGATTGTAAGTGATAACAATAAAAATCTGATCTCTTCTTTGCAGAAAAAATATAAAGCAGTATTTGTAGATGAATTCCAGGATACTGACAGACTGCAATATCAAATTTTTCATACTGCTTTCGGCAGCGGACATACTATTTTGTTCTACATAGGCGACCCCAAACAATCAATATATGCCTGGAGAAAAGCAGACATCTTTACCTATTTCAAAGCCTCCGATGAGACAGACAATAAATATGGTATGAACACAAATTATCGTTCATCCGCGCGACTCATACAAGCTATGAACCTGTTTTTTAAACCTTATACTGGTTTTGATACCTTTTATTTCACTGAACAGGAAAAATCGATTGAATACATTGGTGTAGAAGCACCTGCAGACAACAAAAAAGGAGAATTATTTTTTAACGGAGAACCAGATGCTCCCATTACAATATATGAAAACCAAAACAACAGCGAAGTAGCAGAAACTGTTACAGCCCAAATTATCGCATTACTCGAAAATGAAAACTATAAAATAAAAGAAAAAGGAACATCCAGAAAAATAAGACCATCAGATATTGGCATTCTTGTAAGAAAAAACAAACAGGCAATCGCAGTAAAATCATGTCTTGCAAAGCGTGGAATTCCTGCTGTTACTATTGATGATTCCAAAATTTTACAATCAGAAGAAGCTCAATATGTGTTATACCTGTTAGAGGCTTTAATAAACATTAACAAGTCAACTATTAACAAGGCTTTATTGTCTCCTTTTACCGGTTATGATACCAAGGCAGTTTTAGCGCTTAGTGAAGAAGCAGTTCTTAACGACTTTAGAGAATACAAAAACATCTGGGACAAAGATGGGGTGTACAGCTTTTTGATGAAATTCGTTTTTGATTACCAGGTGAGGACGCTTTTATTAAACCGCCATACCGAAAACGGGGAGAGAACAATTGCTAATCTTTTCCAGGTCATAGAGGTGCTGCATAAGGTACAGTCAGAAAAACAATTTTCAGCTTCCGAACTGACCAATTGGTTAAAAAGAGGCATCGATGGTATGCAAACCGAAGGGGACGAATTTGAACAACGGGTAGAGAGTGACGATGAGGCGGTAAAGATTGTTACCATACATAAGAGCAAAGGGCTGGAATACAATATTGTCTTTGCACCATTTTTAGACCTTGATAAAAAAATACATTTTCGCTTTAGCAGTTTCAGAGATACTGTTACCGGCGATTATATTTTTGCAGACAGCCAGCAATTAAACCAGGAACAACAGCAAATTTTAGATGAACAAACCGAACAGGAAAACAGGAGGCTTATATATGTAGCTATTACCCGTGCAGTTTATAAATGCTATATCAGTAAAAGCCTTGCTCCTTATTATAAAGACTCATCTCTGGTGCCCTTTTTATCTTCCCTTAAAGGAGCCAATGCTACTTTGATCCGTTTTGACAATTTCCCTGTAATTCCTGAAAAATATTATTATTCTAAGGCCGATGAATGGATACCTGTTAATAGTAAGAAGGCGGTGAATTTTAGATTATCGCAATTAAATTGGAGAAAGTTAAGTTTTACCTCGCTTTCTCCCGGGCACACTGGCGTTATAAAAAATAGCATCAATAGTCATAACGACAAATATGATCATTTTGTATTCAAACAGCTTGTCAAGGGTAATAAAACAGGGAACCTGCTTCACTTTATTTTCGAAAACATTGATTTTACAAACAACAGGTATTGGGAGTACACAATAAACAATGCTTTAAAAAGGTTCATGCCCAAACATCAGAAGGAGTATGCACCTATGCTGTTGCAATTACTCCATCACCTCATTAATGTACATATCAATGTTTCAGGACAACAATTTACTTTAGCCGGGATACCCCAGGAAAAACGCCTTAACGAATTAGAGTTTGATTTCAATTTATCTGTATTTGACCCTTCAGATATTACGGATTTAGAAGAGAATGAAAAACGAATCAACGTAAAGTACAATTACCAGGAATCAGAGGGCATTATGAATGGCAAAATGGATATGTTCTTTGAGCAAGCAGGCAAATATTATGTACTCGACTGGAAGTCTAACTTCTTGGGCGATACATTGGATTATTATAAGAAGGAACTGCTTACCGAAGCTATGAGTGAAAACAATTACCATTTGCAATACCTGTTATATACTGTAGCTGCAAAGAAATATTTAGAAAGCCGTTTACCTGTATTTAATTATGACACTGATTTCGGAGGCGTAATTTATTTATTTGTAAGGGGAGTGAGGAGTGAGGGAGATACTGGAGTGTTTTCGTATAAACCCACGATAGAAATGATTGAGAGATTGGAAGGAATATTTGATGGCAAAGTGCGGGAGTGAGCTGTTACTGGCATGTAATTGGAGACATAATTATAAAAAACAGTATTATGAACAACAAAGAACAAGACCCGCAATTGCAGGCACCGCAGGAGGCAAATACAACCAAGCACATTAACTTTCTTGAGATAGAAGAAGGAGATACAAATACAACTGAAAGAAATGATAACGCCGATGATGATAGCCCTACAAAAAAAGCGTGGGAAGAATTGAGGCAGGAAAACAGCAAAAGAAATGTGGATAAAAAATAAAGTTTGAATTGGTAAGAAAAATTAAACATCTCGAAATTGAGGTGTTTAATTTTTTTATAGCTATTACTGCCCAGTCATTCTGCTTCTGCTACCACTTCTTTCACTTCAGGTATCATGCGCTTCATCATTCCTTCAATACCTGCTTTTAAAGTAATCATACTTGACGGACAGCCACTGCAGCTTCCCTGGAGCATCAGGTTTACGACACCATCATCATAACTTCTAAACTGTATTGCTCCACCATCCATCTCAACTGCAGGCTTTACATAATTTTCCAATAGCTCCTTTATACGTTTTACAACATCATCATCATCTGCACTAATATCGTTACTTGCATTGGACTTGTTCACAACAATATCTTCTTCAATAACGACCGGGCCGCCATTTTCAAGGTAATCTTTTAAGAATTGTTTAATCGTAGGTATTACGTCCTGCCAGTCATCTGTGTCAGCAGTCTTGGTAAGTGTAACGAAATTGCTGGCAATAAAAACACTTTTGATAAAAGGAAAACTAAAAAGTTCTTTTGCAAGCGGGGAAGGACCTGCTGTATTTTCATCAGGAAAATCTATACTCTTACCTGGATACAATAGTTTGTTGGCAACAAACTTCATTGTCTCCGGATTTGGGGTCATCTCTGTATATATACTGATAACCGGGTTACCTGTTTTTATCATAACTTATATTTTAAACACATAACAAAGGTAAGAAATGCCATTCAAAATAATAATAATAATTGAGGTAGTCTCATATGCAATAGAAATTTTGAACTTTATTGAAACAACAGATTTTTTGTTATTTTGAATAAAAGGCGGTATTCAGATATGTACCAATAGTTTTTGCAGGTAAAGAAAACTATGATTGGGTGAAGAGTAAGTAACATATAATGAATTTTTTAATTTTGTTTAATATTCCAATAGTTTCACGAAACAAAATTAGAATTATCTCATTTCGCGAAATGACATAAAAGAGTAATAATAGAAAAAATTAGGTATAATGCACAGAAGAAGACATTTTTGAGACTTCAGTAGCGATGGAGGAAGTTATTGTACACTCACGGTTGTACACTCACGGTATTTGCTTCCTGTTAATCATAGGGGAAAAATACTTGACATACAAATATGACTTAAACGTATATTATCCAACTTTATTTGAAAAAGCTTTGAGCTTACTTAAAACTTTAAAAATGATCTTTAAAAGGTTTCTTTTAATGTCTTCCCTCTCTCTTCCAGGTGGATAGTAATCATTGTGAGCTTTACCGTGTTTTCTCTTACCATTAGATAGGTATAGAAGAATTTATAAAAGGTTTTAAACATGCAATAGCAAAAAGGTAAAAATAAAAGCCCCAACCTATTTTTAAAAATAGTTGAGGCTTTTATAGTGACGTTGTTTGCTTTTTTTACTGTGGCTTAGTAGTCGTATCAGTAGTTGCACCACCACCTGTAGTACCGCCTGAAGTTGTATCAGTAGTTGTACCACCTGTAGTGCCGCCCGTTGTACCACCACCTGTAGTGCCGCCCGTTGTACCACCACCGTCTGTAGAAGTACCGCCCGTTGTACCACCACCTGTAGTGCCGCCGTCTGTAGAAGTACCGCCTGTAGTACCACTGCCGGAAGCATCTGTACCAGATGTACCTGTACCAGATGTACCTGTGCCTGAAGTACCTGTACCAGATGCATCAGTACTTGTACCAGATGTACCAGTACCAGATGAACCTGCTTGTTGAGATGGGTTACAATAAGCAAGCGTAAAACCAATTGTGAATACGATGATCGCTTTTTTCATGATAATAATTTTTAAAAAATTAACCATACTATTACCATGCCACCTATGTGTTTTATTAATAATTTTTAAAAAAAACCTAATAAATATTGTTAAAACCAATATTAATCCACAATTCTTAGTTTTGCATAATTAAGCATAATTTTTTTTTCCCCGTTATGCTCAAATTTAACAGTAGCGATAGGATTATGTGCATGTCCTTCCATTTTTATAACTTCTCCAAATCCAAATTTCTGGTGTTCGACTTTTTGCCCCGCTTGCAAGCCCGAGGTATCACTTGCTGTAAAATCAGCCGTGGGCTGGTGTTCAACTACTTTAGGAGCAACGGAAGCAGTGGGCATATAAGCAGGCTTTGATTCTTTTCTGCCTGCTGGCGGCCCATATTTTTCAGCTACCCTCGCACTATTACTTTTCCATCCGGTACTGCCACTTCCATTCATTCTATCAAAAGCAGAGGTACCTCCAAAGTCATCGTAGCCCTGGTTCCGGGCACCTCCGCCTGCAAAACTTCTGTCAATATATTGCTCCGGCATTTCGGCTATAAACCGGCTTGGTTCATTTTTAACCAGCTGCCCAAAACGGTACCTGGTGTTTGCATAGGTAAGCCACAAATGTTTTTTTGCCCTGGTAACAGCTACATAAAACAAGCGGCGTTCCTCTTCCAGTTCTTCGCGGGTATTTATTGACATAGCACTGGGAAACAGAGTTTCCTCAATTCCTCCTACAAACACACAGGCAAACTCAAGACCTTTCGCAGCGTGTATTGTCATTAGTTTAACTACGTCGCTGTTTTCTTTATCCTCATCCGCATCGGTCAATAATGTAATCTGTTGCAAATAACTTCCAAGACTTTTATCCCCCAGTTCTCCATCATCGTTGCCCGGACTTTCTGTCCACTCTTTTATTGAATTTAATAATTCCTGGATATTTTCATACCGTGCAAGTCCCTCAGTGGTTTTATCGTTAAACAATTCTTTTATTATGTTGGTATGCTTCCCTACCTGTACTGCCACATCATAAGCATTTTTACTGTTTAGCATACTCTGGAAATACTTAATCATTGTCACAAAATTATTTACAGATTCCAGTGTAGCTGCCTTAAAACCAAACTCGCCTGCTCTTGTAAGCACTTCCCACATACTTATATTATGCTCGTTGGCAAATATTACTGCCTTTTCAACTGTAGTTTTACCAATGCCACGAACAGGATAATTAATAATTCTTTTAAGCGCTTCTTCATCCTGCGTGTTTACTATAACTCTCAAATAAGCCAAAACGTCCTTTATCTCTTTACGTTGATAGAAACTGACACCACCATATAATCTGTAAGGAATCCCCATTCTCCGCAAACTTTCTTCAAATGACCGGCTTTGCGCATTTGTACGGTACAAAATGGCAAAGTCACGGTTATAGAAATGATTTCGAAGCTTTTGCTCCTGTATACTATCTGCAACATACTTTCCCTCATCATTATCTGTCATAGTACGCACAAGTCGTATTTTCTCACCTTCAAGGTTTTGTGTCCACAAATTTTTGGGTATCTGACCTTTATTATTTTTTATCACCTCGTTGGCGACATTCAAAATGCTTTGTGTACTCCTGTAGTTCTGCTCAAGCTTCACCACCTTTACATCGTCATAATCTTTCTGAAACTGTAAAATATTCTCAATGGTAGCTCCGCGAAAACTATAGATACTCTGTGCATCGTCGCCTACCACTGCAATGTTTTCGTGTACGGCAGCGAGCAGTTTTATAATCTGATACTGAACAGCATTGGTATCCTGGTACTCGTCTATCATTATGTATTTAAACTTGTGCTGGTATTTGTATAATACTTCCGGAAAATCGCGCAGCAGTTCATACATTTTAAACAATAAATCATCGTAATCCAATGCTCCGTTCTTAAAGCAACGTGCACCATAGCTTTGGTAAATCTGGCCTATAAGCGGCCGGTTAGCCCGCATGTCTTCCTGCTGAATGTAATAATCATTCTGATAAGCAAGAGGTCCGACTAATGCATTTTTAGCTTGAGATATACGATTATGCACTACATTAGGTTTGTAGTGTTTGTCATCGAGGTTCATCTCGTTAATAACTGTTTTCAGCACACTTCGGCTATCATCAGTATCATAAATAGTAAAATTGTTAGGAAAGCCTATTTTAGGTGCTTCTGCACGTAATATTCTTGCAAATACACTATGGAATGTTCCGATATATAAATTTCTCGCCTCAGTATTTCCAAGAATTTTCTCCACCCTCTCCTTCATTTCTGCCGCAGCCTTATTAGTAAACGTTAGTGCCAGTATGTTGAACGCATCTATTTTATGTTCACTCATTAAGTGAGCAATTCGTGTAGTAAGCACTTTAGTTTTACCACTCCCTGCTCCCGCCACTATCATAATCGGCCCCTCTTTATGGATAACCGCCTCCAACTGCTGCTCGTTCAGTTCGTTCAGATAATTAGACATAATTTGCTCTTCTTTACCACCCAGGAACATAGAAACATAAAATGGCACATAGTTTTCGTCAACTTTCTGTGGTTTAAATTATGACTCTAAGTAATTAATTGATATTAAGCGAAGTTACATCCTTCGCCTGTTATCCTCAAGCTGTTTACTGATCTCTTGATAAAGTGTTAGGAAATTTTTTGTTAACTGTAAACAAAAGCTGTTGGCAGAGGTACTGATGAATAACGCTATTGTTTAAGCCACTTTAGGGCGCTGGGTTTACTTCTCAAACATTCTCTCTAAATAATCGCCCTTAAACTCTAAATAGGTTGGACTGCCATTAGGAGTAACATTAGCTACCTGGCATCTAAATAATTCTTCTGCCAACACGGTCATTTCCTTTTGAGCCAAAGCTTTTCCACTTTTAATGGCTTGTTGTTTAGCTACACATCTTATCAGTTTTTCACGTTTGCTAGACTTAATATCACTGCTAAAGTGTTTATATTGTTCAAGCAATAATTCTATTACAATCTTTTCATTTCCCTGTAAGATGTCGGCAGGTGTTCCCTGTACTACGTAAGTGTTAGTGCCAAAAGGTTCAATAAGATATCCGAGCACTTTAAGATCAGGTAATAACTCTTGCATTAGTACTGCATCTCCTGCACTTAGCTCAATTGCAGAAGGAAACAAACTATGCTGGGCGGGCATTTGTTTTCCATTCGCTGCTTCACTATATCTTTCATACAATATTCTTTCATGTGCCTGTTGCTGATGTATCAGTAAAAAACCATTACCTGTTGAAGCTATTATATAAGTTTGATGAATTTGAGTAAACGGGACATCATAAAGTATGACAGGACTGTTTTCCGGGACCGCATATTCAAAAGCGTTTGATTGATGGTTTGACTGCTGTTTATCTTTCAACTGTGAACTATCAACTGTCAACCCATGTTCTGCAGGTTCGTAGAAATCTTTCCAGTGCTTTAATTCACTGCGGTTTGCGCCTTCGATTTTGTGTGCCTGATTCTTTTGCGTAAATGTTTTAAACAGGTCAGATGAAGTAATTGCCTCAAGCCGCTCTTCGCTTGCTGGTTTTGAAATAGCTTCCATTTGCTGAATATCTGCATTGAGGCTAAAATCGAGGGAAGGTGCAATACTAAACTGGGCGAGCGCATGTTTTACAGCCGCCTGTACAAATGCATATACAATCTTTTCGTCTTCAAACTTTATTTCCTGCTTGGTAGGATGTACATTTATATCAAGCTGAGATGGATCAAGATCTATAAACAAAACATACATAGGGAAGCTGTCCTTCGCAATCATGTCGTTAAAAGCGTTCATAACGGCATGATTTAGATAAGCACTTTTTATAAAACGGTTATTTACAAAAAAATACTGTTCACCACGTGTCTTCTTGGCTGTATCAGGCTTGCCGACAAAACCAGAAACATTCATATAATCCATATTCTCATTTACACTTACCAGTTTTGAACTGTAAGAAGTGCCTAAAATTTGTAAAATTCTTTGCTTAAGGCTTCCTGCTTCAAGGTGAAATACTTGCTGACCATTACTGGTTAATGAAAAAAAAATGGGAGGAAAAGCCATAGCCACACGAACAAACTCATCAACAATATGACGCATTTCTGCCGCATTACTTTTTAGAAAATTCCTTCTTGCAGGCACATTAAAAAAAAGATTCTTCATGCAAATGTTAGTACCGGCAGAAGAGCCGCAAGGTTCCTGCTTTTTTACGATGCTATTTTCTATTTCGAGACATGTCCCTAATTCTTCATCAGCTTTCCTGGTTTTTAATTCTACCTGTGCGACCGCAGCAATTGACGCAAGGGCTTCTCCCCTAAATCCCATAGTCTTTATTCTGAAAAGGTCTTCAATATTAGAGATCTTGGAGGTAGCATGACGTTCGAGAGACATTCTTGCATCTGTTTCACTCATGCCTTTTCCATTGTCCACTACCTGTATCAGGTTTTTTCCTGCATCAGTCACTATCAGCTTGATTTCAGTTGCTCCTGCATCCACTGCATTCTCCAACAACTCTTTTACTGCACTTGCCGGCCTTTGAATCACTTCTCCTGCCGCAATCTGGTTCGCTATATTCTCTGGTAATAACTGTATAATATCCGCCACTGCTTATAAAGTTTTAATAAATTGCAAAATGATATTATGCTTCCTGTATTTAAATTTGCAGAAACAATATTTGGGCTTTGTTTGCTTTTTTCTATATTCCCTTGCGTTTTTTTAAAAAGGACTTATTCTGTGAAAGTTAAATTATTTATTTTAAGTATGGCTCTGCTTTCTTTAGCATCCTGCACAAAGTCGGTTGACAATATTGCAGGCGACATTCCCGCTACAGGGCAAGGCATTACTGCAACTGCTTCAAATCAATTTATCCGGTACGTGATTTTGAAGGGCCGGCAATATTGCGATAAAAGTACTTACCAGGCTGTAAAATACGATCAGTTATCTTTTATTGTAAAATTTGACAGTTCAGCTATTTATCATACTTTAAACAAAGATAACCAGGATGACATTAATAAATTATTAGGTTTTAGTGATAATAATACCCAGCACCTGCAATATAGTGCAAGATTTGGCTGGAGATGGAGCAATAATGCGTTGCACCAGGGCAAACGCATTAAAAATTGATTTACACTTATCCACATTCTATCATGTCATGTAAGCTTTGCTTTTTATTTATCCAGACTAAAGAAATAAATCAATAATTTCATGTTGATTGCCATCAAAAAA
>JAABUN010000398.1_pt1 | contig 114472 bp, 106 predicted proteins | sample 5559311 | NCBI WGS metagenome assembly JAABUN01 (sample SAMN10711877, study PRJNA513370) | rock metagenome | isolation source: Antarctica rocks | place: Antarctica: Victoria Land, Siegfried Peak sud | reverse complement strand
CGCGAGCAATGAAGCGCACGCCGTTGAAGCGTTCCCGCAAGGAGTGGAGGCGTTGCGGGGCATCCTCGCGCATGAGGGTGAGGGAGGGGACAAGGAAGGCCCATTCGTCATCAGAGACATCGGTCGGGTAAGGAGTGCGGGGCATCGTATTCATACCAGAAATGGTACGACGCCCCACCCCTAAAGTGCATAACAGGCTCTAGGCGAGGTGCCGCAAAAGGATGGATGAACGCGATGCTCGTACGTCTGGATTATCACTTGGGTCGAGAACGTGATCGCATGCGGATCGAGATTGGCAGATCTGTTGACGCTACAGACCGCCGATCCGGATTCGCGTATGGAAGGTCAATGATGTGACAATGTCTGCTTCCGGCCTGCTTCGACTTCTCCAGCTGAGCGATTCATCGTTTCCGACCGGTGGCTATTCGCTCTCTCATGGGCTGGAAGGTCTCCACGCAATGGGATGGATCAAAGGAGAGGCTGATGTGCGGGACGTCGCCCTGACCCACATCGAAGAAACCTTGGCACAGCAGGATCTGCCGGCCGTCAGCAATGCGCATCTTTGCGCGAGTGGTGTTGACCTGAACGCGATCGTTGCACTGGACGAGTTGCTGACGGTTCTCAAGCCGGTGCCCTCGTTTCGCAACGCCAGCATGCGCGTGGGGCGTCGGATGATGGAATCGGCGCAACCGCTCTATTCGTCGCTGATTGCCGATCGGTACCTCCACGCGATTCGGAACGGTGCCACGGACGGGCATCATGCGGTCGCGTTCGGTGTCGTGACCTGCGCCGCTGGGAGTGCTGCCGGGAGCACCGCTGGGAGCACTACTGGGTGCGCCGCTGGAATCGAACGAGCGGATGCAGTGACGGCCTTTGCAGCGTCATCCCTGAACAGCTATGTTGCGGCGGCGGTTCGGCTGGGAGTGATCGGGCAAAGAGCAGCGCAACGGATCATTGCCACGCTCGAACCGGCGCTGATGGCGGCGATTGCCATGGCACCGCTGGTGGCATTGGAGGATCTCGGCGGCTACATGCCGTCGATCGATATCGCGGGCATGCGCCAACCGGCACTTGCCGCCCGGATGTTCGCATCCTGAAAGGGAACGGCAACACCTAACTTCCCGCACGACGTTACTCAAGCACTCAATGGAAAGGAATCGCATGGAAACCGAGCATCGCCCCGTTCGCATCGGCATCGGAGGTCCAGTTGGCACTGGCAAGACCGCGCTTGTCTGGCGTCTGTGCGAATCGATTCGAGACCGCTACGACATGGCGGTTATTACCAACGATATCTACACGCTTGAGGATTCCGAGTTCCTTGTGCGGAACACCGCGCTCGCTGCTGATCGGATCCTGGGAGTCGAGACGGGAGGGTGTCCGCATTCCGCCATCCGAGACGATCCCTCGATGAACTTCGAGGCGATCCGTGATCTCGAGCAGCGTCATCCCGGGCTCGATCTGATTCTCATCGAGAGCGGTGGTGACAATCTGTCGGCGACATTCAGCCCTGAACTCGTCGATGCATCGGTATTCGTGATCGATGTTTCCGGTGGCGACAAGATTCCCCGCAAGGGCGGCCCCGGAACCTCTCGCTCGGATCTGCTGATCATCAACAAGATCGACCTTGCACCGATGGTGGGAGCCTCGTTGGAGGTGATGGAACGCGACGCCAGGATCCAGCGTGGAGAGCGTCCAACACTCTTTACCAACCTTCGCGATTCGATCGGCGTTGCAGAGGTGATCTCCTGGATCGATGGCGAGGTAGAGCGTCATCGTTCGGTGACTGAAGATGTGACACTCGGGGCAGATGCGTGGCTGCAGAGAGTTCAGGAGCACGGTTTGCCCGAGGAGTACATGCATACGCATGGCGACGGCGCGACACACTCCCATCAGGACGCGTCCGATCGTGTCCACTGACGCGGCAACGTGCGCGCTGGAGCGGAGAGCGTCGTCTTCAATCGGTTCCGAAATCGGTGCACTTCGCATACGGGCCGAGCAGATCGGCTCCCGGACGGCAGTGGTCGATGCCTACCGCACAGCTCCGTTCCACCTCGGATTGCCGAACGACCGGGACGGCAATGGCGCGGCAGAACTCATCATTCAGGGCGTTGGGCCAGGGTATCTGCCGGGCGACCGTCTGACGATCGATATCTCGGTCGGGGGCAGCGCGACGCTGGCGGTGCGGGGTCAGGGTGCGACGAAACTGTTTCCGTCACCGCACGGTGTTCCTGCCAACGCGCACGTTTCGCTCAGTGTGGACGCTGGTGGCCGCCTCATGTATATGCCTGGAGAGCTGATACCGTTCCGGCAGGCAGTGCTCGAGCAGGACACTCGAATCAACGTGGCGCAGGGAGGCGCAGTGGCGCTGGGTGAAATCCTGACTCCCGGTCGGATTGCGATGGGTGAGGAATACCAATTCACGCGACTCCATCTGAACGTCGAGGCACGCAACGAGGGTCTTCTCTGCTTGATCGAACGAGCTCGCCTCGATCCAATCCGCCGACCACTCATTCGAGCTGGTCGGCACGGCTCGTATGGTATTGCTGGAACGCTCTATCTGATCGGAAGTGATTGGTCGATGCCGACATCACCGCTGATTCCAGATACGATTCGGTGGGCTGCGGCCGAAGGCGTCGGCTTCAAGCTCGTTCGATTCCTTGGCCCCACTGCGCAGGCGGTTGGCGCCGCCATGAAACAGTTCATCTCATGGTCACCCTCGATGCGGACACCCGATCAGGCGGTCTAGAGCCGGTTCATGACGAAGGTATTCTCGGATCCATCCATGAGAATCCGGGTGCTTTATCCGACAAGGATGTTGGTAAACACCAGCCACATCAACAGGGATATCGCGATCAGCCTGATCGCGATATAGGTCTTCTCGCCGAAGAGGCAATCTCGCCACCGGTCCACTCCCCGGTACTGGAGCACCATGTTGACCGAGAACGTGTTGAAGAGGACAAAGAGCGAGATGATGATCCCGTAGACGAATGTCGGCGGACCAAAGCCTTTCGACTCCGACGTCGCGATCTGGATGACGATCACGATCCACGGAATGGAACCGGCAATACAGCCGTAGACATACGGCAACCCCTCCATGTGATCGCTCCCCGGACGGGTAAATCGTTCCTGAAGCAATCCGAAGAAGATCATCGCCGCATTGACGCTTGCGATTGCCAGCAGCGCACCGAAATCGGTCACCCCAGTAATCATCGCGATCAATACGATCATGAGCGACGCGCTTACGGAATATTCGATCCAGCGCGCGTCGTTTCGTTTTTCTCCCAACATCCGGTTGTACCAGCCGTTGATGCCCGGTGCGGCCATCAGCAAGTGATCGATCGCTGCGAGGAGCAGGAAGGCCGCGACCGCTGGACCGAGCCGGAGGTTGAACCAGGCATCCTGGGAAGGCGTGGTGCCGGGTGGCCCAGTCAAAAACGTGCGTGTGACCTGGCAAGGTGAAATCGTTAATCGTTGCTCAGAATGAGCATTGCGATCGCCTGAGCGAGATGAATCAGGCCAATCACGAGATTATAACGGCGGAGTCGTCCCAATCCGGTGGTTGTTCCGGCGGCATTTTCCATCATGCCCTGATCTTCACGCGGCCGTGTTGCCATTGAGATTCCCATTCTTCATCGCCTGCAATCGGAAGCTTCGTTCGCCTCCCTCTTGCACATATGAAGCCGCCGTCTCGATGCTCCCTTGCGGGAGAGGCTTTGCGGCCTGACCGATGCAAAACGTCACATCACGTCATGAGACGGATGGGGATTGAACTGCGATTCCCGCCACACTGGAGCGTTTGGTTCAGGACGACGAACTGATCGCTCACTCGTTCATCGGTCAGCATAACAAGCGAGGTCAGGCAGCTTCATCGAGACGCAGATAGGTATCACGGCGCCTGAAGATGAGTGTATGAACCAGGTTGTAGAACGCGAAAATCTCGAGCGCGAACGGGAAATATCCGCCGAACCCGAGAACCGGCATCTCGAAGATCTTTGGATGCCCGACGTATGGAACATGGTAGACCCATTTGGGAAGCGACCAGAAGTTCCACATTTCCCAGAAAAATCCGCAGGTAATTGCTGCGGCGAAGAGGACGAGAATCGTATCCCACCGACCTTCGGCCACTTGGCTGAGCAGGCTTTTGCCACCGATCAGCACGTTGATGGGGTCCAGCAGAAGAAAAATGCCGACCCAGACAAGCGGAAACGCTACCCCGGGGAATATCAGCGAGGCGACAAACATCGCCATCCCAAGTACAGAGATGGCGATGAGTCGTTTTCGCGTGGGGACGAACCTGATCCAGTGGCGAGTTGAGGACAGTGGCCCAACGCCGCGATACATTTCAGCCGTGACAAAAACGGCGGGCATGACTGTGGAAAAGGCGATCGAGGCGAGCGCGAAGTACGTGAATGGGGTGTAACGATCCGCTTGCTGATACGTCCAGTTCTGGAGGTACTGATTGGCGAATTCGAAAAGCCACCAGAGCGGAATCGAGAATACGAAGAGGAGGAGAAATCGACGCCCGTCGCGAGCGATCAGTGAAGTTCCGGTTCGACGCAAGGTGAATCCGTCGACGGTCAGGATGTAACCAAGCCATAGTGGAAAGAATGAAAAGGCGGAGACCGCGAGCGGTCCGAACCAGGCGAGTGGCCAGGCGACCACGATCAATACCACTCCGATGATCAATTGCCACGGCTGGCCCGGCGCGAAATCTTTCGCTCCCTCCTGAACTCGCGGGCTTTTCCGAATATCTATCACGCGCATACTCCGGTACCTGACACGACACAACGCTGGATCGACTATCGCATCTTTGGTTCCCGGAATGATCCGTGATGCCGAGACGATGAATGATGATTGTGGTTTGATGCACGTTCCTGCACCAATCGCACTTGACCACGAAGCAACAAGTGACACGGAATCCGGTCGAGTGGAGTTGAATGGTATGCGAACCGGCACGACCGGCGTCGATCATGAAGGACCGCCTGAGGCATCGAGCCATTAGGAAGGAGTTTACCCTCGCAGCGCGGTCGAGCGACATCGAATTGGCACGGCACCGCTGCCCGTGCCGCTGCCTAGATAGGCTCTCAAATCGCTCGGGCGGGGACATTCATTCCTGCGGGACGTCAACACCTACCCGACTACCAGGCGTTCAGCCAGATTTCATGTGACAGGGAACCAGCATTCTGAATGTCACTCCATCGAACGCCGAACCCGGGCGCGATTCGCTTCAATTGCCATTCAATGCATCGCTCTGACGCGGCATCGACCTGGTTCACGATACGGGAGAACTCATCGATTTGCCCGCAATAAGCGTGAAGCGGCAACCTTGCGCTGTTGTCTGGTTGTCCAGGATCACCCCAGGAACTGCGCGGATGGTGCGCAATTCCGACATGCCACATGCGCTGCGATCCTGTCGTTCTCGAGTTCGAGCCGTTGGTGGGGAAGCCACGCGGCGTTCACGATCCACGAGACCTCGAGCCGGGACTGCGCCGCGAAGATGCTGCCCTGAGGATGTTCGGGATGCTTCATCTTGGCGAGATGTTGAAGGGGCCGAGCAGGAAGTCGTCCCTGCCCGACGTACAGGAGCGAGGGGTCGCAGTCTCCACGGATTCGGTAGAGTCCGTCGTCATTGGCAGAGGATTTCGGCAAGCTCGCAACCGAAGCCCAATCCGACCACACGTGCCCATTCCAATCCTTCGCCTGCACGAGCGCTCCGAGAGGACCAGCCGAAGCAACACCGGGAGCGTGGCATATCAACTCGATATCCGGTGCCATCCCACCGTGCACGAGCAAGCCGAGCGTCGCCAGATGCGCGTTGTTCGACGACGACGGCTGATATCCCGCCGGCATGCGCCCGAACTGGACGGTCGGCGAGGACCGATGTTCCTGGCGATACAAGCCGATCGCAAGCGCTTCCAATCCCTTGCGCCAGGCTGCCGATCCTTCAATCGGTACGACAGAAACCTCGAACTCGCAGCTCGACGTGTGCCGGAGTGCCCTCAGCCCGGGACCTGCGGTGTGGGGATCGCGATACGGCATCGTGTCCTCGTAGATGCCATGAAGCATGGCGATTCTTTGCCTCAAGCCGACTCCAGTTTGGCCGATATAGTCCAGGTCGATGCCACATGCGCGGCGTATCCGGTAGAGCCCTGGCAATCGAGGGATGCATACATCCTTGGAGGCCGTTTGAAGTAGCCGCCAAGGGATCCAAGGCAACAGGTCGGTCGCAACAGAATTCATCGGACCTTCACGTCGTATGCGAAGCCGCAGTGCCCGCTCTGAATCGCGTTTCTTGTGGCCTGCATCATTTTTCCGAGCGGGAGGCCGGCGAACGGAAAAGCGAGGTACACGGCGCGCGAGGCGAATGCAGCAGTGATAGCCTCCCGGTAGGCAACGCCGCCGAGGCCAACGACGACCGGATAGCGATCAAGTGCATCTCAACAACCTGTCGTTCGAGCACCTCGATGTTCACGGGGCGGGTCGATGGGCGTTTGAACGTCACCTCGTACGATTCGGGGATCTCGAATTCCGGCAGGACGAAGCCGTATTTGGCACTGAGCACGACCCAAGCACCACCGAAGCACTCGGCATACTCGCGGTTGAGCTTGAACGGTGTGCCGATGTACGCATCGGCCGCTGCTATCGGTCCGCAGTCCGGCTGCTTCGACCATATCTTGCTCGATCCACAAGGAACAATCACCAGAACATCGTGCATTCGTAACGCACCTTATGTGATTCGCGGCCGGATACCTCTCGACTGCGCGTGGCGATCACTCCCGATCGTGCCTCAAAGAAATCCTGTGATCTCCCCGATCGAGTCGCATGACCGTCGTTTGCGAACGTATCATGAACACCGGCCACCGTAACAGGTTGAACCGCACGTGCCACAATTCTTGGAATCAGAAGAGCGATTCACGCACTTCGGCTCGCTGCCGAAGCCCTTGCCTGGACAGAGGTCTTCGGAGAAACTGCATTCCGACTGAGAAGCCGCCAGAAATTCGTGGTTCATGCTGGCAGTAGTGAAACCAAAAATGCCGGCCAAAACCCCGCCGATGACGCTTCGCCGATTGGCGCGAAGCGCAAGTTTGCGGGCAAGAAAATCAAATCCTGGCTCAGACAAGGATGTTCGCCTTTCATATACAGGGCAAGGATCCGAGTTCCCGCTCGGTGGACTATTCGATGTCTATTTCTTCTGAACTTGTACCACAATCTTGACGTATGTATCCGCCGGCTGCCCGGATAAAAAAGCGCTAGCAATGTCTTCAAATTGGTCAAAAGAAGAAGCGCTTGCTCTTCTCAACCTGCATCAATGCCGATCGTTCATGCGCGGTGAATTCGAACATTCACTGTTTCGAAACCTGAACAACGGTAACCGCATTCGCTGTTCACCCGGAACCGATACCACACACCACACCCGCAAAGGGAATCCGTTAGAATCGACGATAGCGTCAACAGTGCGATCGAGCGATCGAACGGCATCCGATTCGGTCGCGATACTGAGGGGATGAACATGGCGAATACCCGGCTGAAACTTGGTCTGCAGCTTCCCGAAGTCGAGTACGTTGCATCCTGGAAGCAGCATCTCGAGATGGCGATGCTCGCCGAAGGTATCGGGCTCGATTCCATCTGGCTCGGCGATCATTTGCTCTATGCCTACCCGGACGACCCATCACGTGGTCCATGGGAATGCCTCACCATGCTGACGGCGCTCGCCGCGTCGACATCCTCGATCGAACTCGGACCGTTGGTCCTGTCAACATCCTTTCGTAACCCGGCATTGACCGCAAAAATAGCGGAGACGATCGATGAGATCAGCGACGGACGTTTCATTCTGGGCATCGGGGCTGGCTGGAACCAGGCTGAATACGATGCCTTCGGCTTCCCCTACGATCGCCGCTTTGCCCGCTTCTCCGAGGCGTTCGAGATCATCCGCACGCTGATCCGGAAGGGCAAGGTTGATTTCGATGGCGAGTTCTACTCGGCGAAGGACTGCGAGATCGTGCCGCGTGGACCGCGACCGGGCGGCATTCCCCTGATGGTTGGGTCGACCGGGGAAAAGATGCTCAGGCTGACACTGCCCCATGTCAACCTCTGGAACATCTGGTATGCGGATTTTGGCAACACGGTCGAAGGACTGACCCCCTACCTGAAGCGGCTCGATGCGATCTTCGATGAGATCGGCCGAGATCCTTCGGAGGTAGGACGCACGGCGGCGGTACTGATCACGGCGCCAGGCGGAACGAGCCGGTCATCCGGAGCCGCCCATGAGCGAAACGCGGCGGGAATCAGCGGAACTCCGGAAGAGATCGCGGGCCAACTGCTGGCGTTCCGCGACGCTGGAATCAGCCATGTCCAGGTCGTGCTTGATCCGATCACCCCTCAAGCGATCGAATGGCTGGCACCGGTGGTGGAGATCGTCCGGAGTGCATAGATGCGACTGCTCGTGCTCATCTGCTGCAACGTTCCGCCGCAGGTGCGATTGTGCCGAGCATGTAAGGTGCAGAGATCGAGCCATCCTGTATGCCGGGATAGGTAGTGTCGTGAGCATTGCCCGACGCGCTGCCCGACGCGCTGCCGATGGCAATCACGGCTTCCGTTTTCCGAGCCTGCAGATCCATGATCTCGACATGTGATCCCTTGTGCTGGATCAACGGTCGCACATCAGAAGTGACCGGGTTCCATGCTTTCTCGACCAAATCCGCAATCGGCATCTCATCCCTCTGTGAGGAATGTTCCCGCAAATCAATCGAACCGATGCCCGTTTAAACGCCTACCCGCCTGGTCGCAATGATTGTTTTGGAGTACCGCGTCGCGGGTTTCACCAAGTGAGTCGATCGTATCGGATTGAAAGAATTCCGTTCCAGCGCATCCAGGCAGGGCCAGGTGAAGCAGGGCGCCCGAACGACCTCCACAGTCACACAGTGCCTGCGGGATGAACGGATGCAAGCCATTTCCGTGCCTCGATCACACTGATTTCCTTGTTCTTGATCTCCAGCATGATAACAACAGCCCTGTGTCCAAGGGCCCCGATGACGCGTGCGAAATCCTCCATCTCGATCGACATCGTATGAGCACCGGACTGCCGATCTGGGTGTTGCGAACTGTAATCCATCATCGGCGTTCCGTGACCGTTCCAAGTCGGCATGAAAAAATCGAAGGCGTCCGGAAGCGACTCGCCGTTATTCAGGATCGTGTGATGGAACGTATCGAAGACGAGCGGGACTCCACATGCTTCATGGATGATCAGATTGTCCTGGAGTGAGTAATGACGTTCGTCGTTCTCGATCGCCAGCCGTTCCCGAATTCGTGCTGGTAAGGTCGGATACCATCGGATGAATCGTCGCGTTGCCTCTGGTTTGCCATCAATCACCCCTCCGGTGTGGATCTGGATCTTGTTGGTGTTGTCGAGACCGAGGAGATCGAACAGATCGCACTGATGGTTGAGATCGGCGATGTTCTGTACCCGGACGTCAGGGGAAGGTGAATTCAACAAGATGTATTGACCGGGATGGACCGTGATGCGCATGTTGTTGCCAACAATAAACGCGCCGATAGTGGCAAGTTGATCGGCGAAGTGATGCTTCCAGTCAGCATCCATGACGGGATGAGAGCCGAACGGTATCAAGGTCGTTGGCAGCCTGAAGTAGCGGATATCATGTGCCAGGTTCCATTCAAGGATAACCATCAGTGCATTGAGGTTCAGGCCAACGGTTTCCAGAAGAAGATCGGCGGAATAGGATGCGAGGCTGAAACTTCGCGAGGCGTACGAATCGATCGTGATATTCGAGCATGGGTATCCCAGATTCATGCGTCACCGTACCGTCACTGTGATGATGTGCATCCCACCAATCGGACGTGCGTGGGATCGATCGAGTTCGAAGCCTGTGGAGTGTCACGAACCAATTGCTGGACCGGCGGGGAGAGATTTCTCGACATCGCTCCGATGCGCTGCCTGAGGAGGCTTCCAAAATCACGAGAAGGAATCGTCATTCGCCTGTGAGCGTCCCGGATGATTCACTCCTGGTAAGCTCACTGGGAATGCATGAGATATGCCAGGCGAGCCAGGTTTCAGGCAACAATACCTCCCGGGAGAAGCCGTGTGGTTGCCTACGCGATTCCCAACTTGACTGTGAGATGAATCGTCACTTCCATGAACAGTGACACGGAACAGTGACACGAGCAATCGGCGCGTCGAGAACGTCCTTCGCTTCAATGTTTCGATGCGTTCGATCGATTGAGGCACGGGGTCTCGGAATCTCCACCACTAATTCCGCCGGAAGCGGCTTCGATTGCAAGACTATCCACATTCAGGTGTTTCCATGGAAGGTGCCGCATTCGAACGTGATCCCACGAGCACCCCCTACTTACCGGTCGCCGGCCTGGATATCAGCGGATGCAGGATCGCCATTCTTCCGCTCGAGTGGAAGTCGCATCGTGAATGTGCTGCCATCTCCCTCGGTGCTTTCGACGCTGAGCGTGCCTCCGTATTGCTCGACGATAAGCGTCGCACCGGACAGGCCTATACCGGTGCCACCGATTTGCCCTGCGACGTTGCCGCCGCGTCGGAAGCGCTCGAAAATGTGCGGAAGGTCGTCAGCCGGGATGCCCACCCCTCGGTCGCCAACGAGCACGACCGCCCATGCCCCGGCTGCATCTACCTGGCGGTCCACCTTGACGACGACCTCTCCACCGAGCGGGCTGTACTTGATGGCGTTGCCGATGAGATTCCCGAGCACGCGGCTCAAACGGGGGGCATCCCATACGCCGATGAGCGACGGTATCTCGGCAACCAGCCGAACGACGTGTCGGGTGGTCGCCACTCGGCCCTCCTCGACAGCCGCTTCAGCCAGGGCGACCATGTCGGTTGCGGCTGAGTGAAGGTCCAATGTTCGTCCTGCCTCCAGACGGGCAGCGTCCATCATCTCGTCGATCAACGACACCATGCGACGTGCGGCAGCGTTGATCGCTCCCAATCCGGACTCCAGCGCGACTGGATCCATCTTCCCCCGTTGCGTCCGGCGGATCATCAGCTGCGCTTGACCCATGAGCGATGTCAGCGGTGTCTTGAGGTCGTGGGCGGCGGATGCGGTGAACGCCTCACGCTCTATCTCCGCCCGTCTGCGCTCGGTGACATTGCGGAAGTTCCCTACGATCGCGTCGATGCTTGGGGTTCCGAGATGATTGGAGAGCGTCGTCTCGACCCACGCCCACGAGCCGTTCTTGTGCCTGACCCGGTATTCCATCGTCCCGACATTGCCGGAAACAGAAACGATTTCGGCCAACCGGGCAGTGAACGCAGCAAGCTCGTCGGAATGGATGTACTCGACCACGCTCCGACCGACCATCTCATCCGGACTGTATCCAAGGACGGCCTCGACCGAATCGGATGAATAGAGGATCGTACCGTCCGGGGCAAAGAGCTGGATGGCGTCGGTGCTTCGCTGAATCAGCGTCCTGAATCGTTCCTCGCTCGCGCGCAGATCCTCTTCCGCCCGCTTGCGCGTCGTCACCTCGAGCGCCCCACCTACCGCGCGAACGGCGCGCCGTTCGGCTCCCTCACCCTCGAAGAACGCCTGTCCCGAGAACGCGAGCCATCGCTCGTCTCCATTGGACTTGATCCAGCGGACTTCCTCTATGAGGACACCCGGACCGGTCGGGTCAACAAGTGCCTCTGCCGCGGCGGCATATCGTGCCCGATCGTCAGGGTGGATGTTTACGCTGAGCGCCGCCGCAAGAGAGAAATCCTCGCCGGGTTTCAGGCCGACCACTTCACGCAGGCGGTCGTCGACATCGGTCGTGTCGGCGATTGGATCCCACGTGTAGACTCCCATCCTGGCCGAGTCGAGCGCCATCCGCAGCCGATCCTCGCTCACCCGTAGCGCCGTTTCGATCGCCTGCCGGTCGGTCACGTCGCGGACGGCGGAGACCATTGCCGTCCGTCGGCCCCCCTCCATCACGAAGTCGACGCGCGATTCGACCGAGCGTTCCGACCCATCCTTGCGAAGGACGCGGGTTTGATACGCCTGCGGAAAATTCGCTTCCGCGTTGGTGAATACGAGCTGGTACTGTTCCGCCGCAAATTCTCGCAGGTCTTTGGGAAAAATGACGGCGAAATTGTGGCCAACGATCTCAGCTTCCTCATAGCCGTAGAGCGCCAGATAGGCCGGGTTTGCAACGAGCACTGTCCCATCAGGACCGGAAAGCGAGATTGCATCGGAGGTCGCTTCCCAGACGGCGCGGAAGCGGGATTCGCTTTCTCGAAGGGCAAGCTCCGCCCTCGCTCGCTCGACCGCGTCCCATGTTTGATCCGCGACTTCGCGCACCAGGGCAACCTCATCGGCTGTCCACTCCCGGACGGTCGCATGGTTGACATAGAGGCCCGCCTGCCATCGACCACCCCGGACGATCGGGGCGCCGATCAGCGACCGTGTGCCGATCTCCGCGAACGCCGAGTCGACGGTCAGCGGATCGTGCCGGGCGTCGGCGATGCCAAGGGTGCGACCGGCACGGACCTCCGCGAGGTATCGCGTGCCGATACCCACCGCGGGAAACGTGCCGGAGAGGGGTGCTAGCGTTCCGTCGGTGTCGCAGACGGTAAAGCCGAGTGTCTCGTCGTCGATCATCTCGAAGAAGCCAACCCGGTTCACATCCAGCTGCTGGCGCAGCGCCTCAGCGGCGGCGCCCATCATCGCATCCGGATCGCCTCGTTCGCGTTGACCCTGCATCAGCCGGAGAAGAAGCGATTCCCTCGCCTCTTTCGCCTGCAATGCCTCCTCCGACCGTTTGCGCGCGCTGACATCGCGGAGCATCACCGTGTACCCATCTCCGGACGGGTATACGGAGGCCTCGAGCCAACCGCCCAAGGGTGGATAGTGGGCCTGAACGTGGGCGGGTTCGCCGGTCGCTTCGGCCTGACGCCCAGCGTCGAAGAATGGCAATCCGATTGCTTCGGGAAAGAGCTGCTGGGGCGTGAGTCCGACGAGATGCTCGGGGACACTGCCGATAAACCGCGCGCCGGCCTGGTTGACGTGGGTCGTGCGCCAGGTGCGGTCGAACGCGAACACGCTGTCCGTGATCCGCTCCAGCATCGCCGGAACGCCATCCAACGTCCTTGCGGCACCATGCACGTGAACGGTTGCGGGGTTATCGTCGGTGCGGGGTGTCGATCCGGTCTCGTTCACGTCATCCATCCATCGTCGATCGTTCGTCATTCGAGGCATTGTACCCTCTGCACTCCGCTCCAAAGCGAGTCCCCGCTCGATCGCGGCGAAGCACTTTTTCCACAGGTTTCGGGCCGGACCTGCGGACGAGGGTCGGGACGTGGCGAGACTAGTAACCACCACAGTTCCTTGAGTGCTCGTGCAACGAAGCGCAGATGCGGACGCATTGGTTTTCGAGGCTATCGAAAAGTCCAGGCGGGCCGATTCCCGTTGTTCGACGTCATGCCAACGGCGAGGTGACATGATCGGTTCACGCCATCGACCGTTGTGGCAGCCAACGGTTGCCGAGCGATGAGGCTGTGGTGTGGCCGACGAACGGAAGGATTGCTCAGTCGGAATGCGGATCAGCAGGCTTCGTAGATCGCGTTCGCAATCGCGGCCTCATCCTCGAACACTTCCGCCACATCGCTGATCTGTTCGATCGGTCCCGCATCGTTCACGAAGATCGCAAAGGCGAGCTGCCGACCATTCTTCGAATCGATATATCCAGCCAGATTCTGCGCCTTCAGGCCGTTCTTGTCGAGCGTGGTGCCGGTTTTGGCGAAGACATGCCCCCTGGCCGGCATCGTCACTCCACTGTTCGCGAGAGACCCATCCACTCCGAGCACGGGAAGACTGGCCTTGTAGATGGTGCCAACCGCGCTCTTGCCCATCTCCGTGAGCATCTGCACCGTTGCGCGGGCCGTGGCCTGGCTATCGGGCGAGCCGCTTCCGTTCGTCGGGAAGTCGAAGGCATCGCCCTCGATTCCCACCCTGCTGACGAGCATCTGCCGCTCCACCGCAAGTGCATCGGCGATCGTTCGCTGACCGTGAGCCAGCCCAAAGAGCATCAGACTGCGATTCGCGCCCAGGTTGAGACTCACCTTCAGGATGAGTTTTGCGTATTCGGAATAGGGCGGAGAGATGAACTCCGCCACCCTGCTCTGCGGCGCATACGAGTTCGCGGCCGGGAGCGCATCCGTGGGATTGGCAAGCGCTGACGATGTCTTGACCGTCACGCCAGCACGTTCGAGCGCCTCGATGAAGGCAATTCGGGCGAAGGCGACCGGATCTTCGATGCGGAACGTTTGCACCGATTCCGGCCGGCCCGAGAGTGACGCCTCGAAATCGACCGGGATATCGCCCTCGATTGTCCCGGCGCAATCCGCTGTGCCGACACAGGTCACCAGGGAGTCGCCAGAGAGCGAGATCGTCGAGGGTGTTCTCGCCGCCGTGGTGGTGACGTTGTTCTCCACGCGGAACGAGCCCGTTTCCGGTCGCCATGTGACAGCCGCCGGTTGCCCCACCTGTGCGGGGGTCACAGTCACATCGACCATGTTCTCGTTCACCATCATCGGGGTGATAAGCAGCTTCTGGTTCGGCACCCGGAAGCTGTCGAAGAGGCGGTCGTCGACGGCGATCTGCCCGCTCACGGTGGTGATCCCCGCCGCCCGCACCTGTCGTGCGAGGCTATCGAGACCATGCAGCGGGTCCTGCGACGGCAGGATGGCAGTGCCGAGATTGTTGGCGTCGTTGTGGTCGAAATCGGTGTAGGCGATGGTGCCAACGTCGTTCAGACGGCCGCCCATGGTGAGATCGCCGGCAGCCACGAGGATCAGATCGCCCACGAGCACACCCTGGTCATCGACCTTGCCCTGCCGGTAGACGGGGGTTGTGAAACGATGGTCGGCACCGAGCTGCGTCAGCGCGAGCCCGACCGAGAAGAGCTTGCGGACCGATGCGGTCAGCGCCATCTTGTCCGGGTCGAGTTCGTAGACCGTCTCGCCGGTCGCTACATCGACGACGAGGAGGTGCCAGGCGGATTTGGCGTAGCGAGGTTTCTGCATCACGCTCGTGATTCCGACTGGCAAGGAGCCGTCGGCCGGCGAGCAGCCGTTGGTGGGGAGGGCACCCCTTGTCGACGAGCGCCGCCACGGTGACATCCCCACAACCATGGCAGAGACCCCGGCCAACCCGGATGCGCGAAGGAGCCTCCGGCGATTCAGCCGGGTCAGCCGGGTCAGCTGGGTACGATCCGCGCCGAACGCGGAATCCTCGCTGGTTTTCATGGAGACACCTTCCGCCATAGACGTCGACACATCTGTGGCGACGATCCGTTGTATCAGTTGTTCAGGGACCCGTCTCCATGATTCTAGCAGTCAGCAACGCACCGCGAAAGCTGCCGGGTCACGACGGGCGTTACCAGATCATGAAAAGCCGAGTGGCAGGCGGGGTTCCGTGCACACAACGGCCAGAAGATCGCAAACAGCGATCGCTATCCAGGCTCGTTTCGCGTGCAAGATGCTTCACAATCAATCGAGCCGGCGGGTGTGTGGTCTCGTAGCTGCATGCCGGAGCAGTGGGAGCCATCGAGACGTCGAGACGTCGATACGGCGATACGCCCCGATTGGTCCGATACGTGCGGGGATCGCGTGAGGCAGATCATCTCATCGACGTGTATCAGGCGCATGTATCCAGAGAGTGAGACGCATGGGATATCCAGACATCACGGGGGATCAGCGAGCGATGGCGGTGGAGATGCTCGCCAATGCGTTGCGCAAGGACGCGCATCTTCGCGCACGCGCGCACCGATTGCGGGATCAGGACAACCCTCTGCAGAGAGGCATGGCGACTCGGCGTGCCGATCCCTCGCAGCGCTATGTCGAAGGAATGCGCGACCTCCTGCGTGTGCTGTTTCCCAATGGCCACGCTCTGGCGGATGAGTGCCTGGAAGAGGCGTACGCACGGGCGATCGGCGTGTCCGCACCTGCGATGAACGGTGGCAACGGCACGCAGTTTCACTGAGCACCTCCGGCTGCGGGCCGATGACTTCTCGCTGACACTCCTGCACGAGCGGACCTGCACGGTAAAGGAGTCCGTCACAACGCGAGATACGGGGGAACTCTCGGTTGGGCTACTCAATAGGGTATGATGGTCATTCTTGAGGCCCCGCACCGATAGACAATCCTTGTCCGTTGGGGTTTCTGTGTCATACGCCTGCATCGAACAGGCACAGGAGCAGTACGCGGATGACGGCTCGTCATATTGACGCGATGCATGATGCGCGTCCAATTGTTTCCGCCGCTCCCGCCACCATCGGCCACGGAACCGCACGTATCCTGCGGTTCGTGCGCGTCTCCACCATGGCGATGCTTGCGGTCCTCCTTTTCACCGTCGTTCTCTTGAGAGTTGCTCCACTTGGGAATGACGGAAACGTGTATCCGGGGGTACGCATCGCCGACATTGAGGTGGGAGGGTTGAGTGAGACTGCTGCGCTGGAGCTCGTGCAGAGCCGAATTGTGGCCCTCGCGGAACAACCGGTCACGCTCAGTTTCGACGGCCAAACGTTGACTCCGCGTCCACGCGATCTTGGCATCACCTACGATGCGGAAACCTCCGTCGATGCTGCCATGGCCTATGGCCGAGAGTCCGGGACCACCCATGGATTCATGAACGCAGCGTCCCGAGACGAGGAGAGCGCCATGATCCCCTTGTCGATCCAGTTCAATGCCGATCAGTTCAATGCCTATCTCGATGGCATCCAGGCCAGGCTGGGCTCAGGGCCGCGCGATGCATCCGTTGCCATCGACGGCACCGATGTCGTGGTCACCCCTGCTGAGGATGGCTGGGGCATTGATCGGGCAGCCGTTCAAACGGCGTTGCTGGACCAGATCGGTGGGCTGTCGCCAGTCGCCGTCACATCGTCACGACTGCGGCAATCAGCCGCCATCACGACGGAACAGGCCGTCGCGGTGAAAGGGGTGATCGACCGCGCATTGGCCGAGCAGGTAACCCTCACGCTTGGCAGCGAAGCATGGACGATCACGCCCGAGCAACTGGCGGCCGCTGTGCGGGTGAAGCCGAACGGCGATGGCCTGCTTGCCGCCGCCCTTGACCCGGCGGGCGTGAATGCGATGGTGGCGACGATCGCGAAGAACGTCGATGCCGGGGCCACCGATGCGTGGGTGCAGGACCTAGGCACGCATCAGTGGCTGGTTCCGGCGAAACAGGGACGCACGCTCCAGCGCGATGACCTCGCGCAGTCGCTTGGGTTGGCCTTTGCGCATGGAGAACATACCATCGGGCTCGTTGCTCCCGAAAGCCAGTCACCCAAGGTCACCACTGAAGCGCTCATGGCCAAAATGGGTATCACCGATCTGATTGCGACCGGGGATTCCGTGTTTGCCGGATCAGGCACGGGGCGGACTCATAACGTCACGGAGGCCGCCTACCTGATCGACGGAACGCTCGTCCCCTCCGGTGGCGTCTTCTCCTTCAATGACGCCGTGGGATCACTCTTCACGGGGGAGTTCGAGGATGCCGGCTCGTACATTGACGGACCCACGGGACAGTCGTTGGGAGGAGGTGTCTGTCAGGTGTCGACCACCGTCTATCGTGCTGCCCTCCAGGCGGGACTGCCAATAGTTGAATTGTGGCCGCACAGCTACCGGAGCCCGTTCTATGAAATTGGCGGCTGGTCTCCCGGATATGATGCCGCAATCGTGCAGGATTCAGGCACTCCCGCAGAAAGCACTGACTTTCGCTTCGAGAACACGACGGGATCCTGGCTTCTGGTGCGGGCTTTCGCAACCGACGACGGCAATCTGCGCGTGGAATTGCATGGCACGAATCCCGGCACCACCGTCCGGTTCGATGAGCCAGTCTCCGACGTGATTGAGACAGCGCCAACGAGTGTGAGCATTGTGGCGGATGCAGCGCTCCCACCGGGCACCGTACTGCCGGATCAGCCAGCGATGGACGGTCTCCGTGTGACCGTCGTCCGCCATGTCTACGCCGCCGACGGTCAGGAAATTTCCACCGACACGTTTGTTTCGTCTTACAAAGCCTCCGCTGCAATCAGACGCGTCAGCCCCGATATGGAATAGATCCAGACCCGGAACGGCTCCATGATCCGGTGCCACAAACGCATCATGGTCATCGTCGCTGGACGTTCTCAGTGGGAGAGGAGACTCCGTAAATCCCTGGGGGTTCTCTCATTCATTGGCGCTATTGCCCCAGATGCTGAACCAAAAGTATACCTGTGGTCATGCGCGATCCAGTCTCACCCCTGATAGGTACAAGAGACGGACTTCCTTTAGTCAGGAAGTTGTCGTATGGTTGGGACCATCGCTGACTCCATTCATCATGCCTCGTTTGTGGATGACGATCCGTTGCTGCGTCGCTATGGTAGCAACGGCACGCTGTTTTACTGAGCATCTCCGGCTGCGGGCCGATGACTTCTCGCTCACACTTCTGCACGAGCGGACCTATAGAAGGAGTCCGTCGAAACGCGCGAGGGCGTCTGCCGGCTGATGCCTCAATTGACGACGATGCTGGCGGAAGCGAGTCCCCTCTTCCCCAAGCTCACCGCTCCCAACGTCGAGAAGATCGCCTATCGGCTCGGAGGCACGGCGAAGGAGCATGGGCTGGGGTATCTGCTCAATCCGACCGATCCCGCGTCAGATGATCGCGACTGGATGCGCCAGGTCTGGGGGGACATCGTGCGCGAAGATGGCGGAACTGCGGGCGGCGGGCAAGGATCCGTCCGCAGGTGGGAAGAATGCGGAGATTCGGGCAGTGAAAATCAAACAGCGACGAGAGGACCTTAGGGTTCAACTTCAGAATGACTGCAATGCAAGCGGCTTTAGGAAGTTCCCAGTTAGGTAGATTGGATGACTACGTCGAGGTAAGCAGGGCCAATGCGGCATATCTCACCAATAGGTTGTCAGACTTAGCGCCGTTACAACTTCCCCATCAAGGTTTACACTCCAAGTCAAGTTATTGGAAGTACGTGTGCCAGATCACTAACCCAATTAATAGTGATTGCTTGGAAGACTTCCTAGGGGCGTTACGCGCCGAGGGTGTTCCGGCGTTTCCGCGATATCCGGTTCCTTTGGATAAGCAACCCGTATTTGCCAGAATATCAGCAGGACAGCACTGCGGAGTTACAGATGGGTTAAAGAGCCAACTATTTTCTCTGCCAGTTCATCCTGGTCTTCGGAGCGAAGATTTGGACAATATAGCCATTGGCATTGAAAAGGTCCTCGCAAGCACGCGGTATGGCCTAGGATAATAGCGTAAGCACTGTAATGGCACGATGAGAACCTGACGAATCGAGAGACTGATGCTTTCGTTTGCCAGGGGGAGGGTGAGGCCACATCGTCCCTGGCGAAAACAACTAGAGGACACGTGTGGGTAGAAAAGAGAACATCTATTCTTGGTTCGCTGTTTATGCTCGCAAATGCGAGGAGTCGTTCAAGCGCTCAAGGGTCCAACGTGGTCGTGGCCATGAGTCTGGATCGCCGATAGTTAGCCACTCAGTTATTCCCGTTGGCGCAATGCGTAAATCAAATGAAGGTGATAGTGGAAGGCCTCCGAAGAGTGTGAGGGAGCTCTGAACTACTTCCGCATGGGTGACCACTATGGTTAACTCACCGACGTGACGAGAACATATGGTATCCAGAGCTTGTCCAGTGCGGGCAATGAGTTCTGCCCAAGTTTCATTTCCGCGTTGAAATGGGCGATAAGCACCACCTCCGACCAAAGTGCTTGACGACTGATATTCACTCCATAGCATTCCATCGACTTCAGTGGGAGTGTGCCAAGTGCAAAGACCGCAATCTTGGTATACATCTCTTTGTCCGAGTGCGTTTGCTATAATGGAAGCTGTTTCGATCGCACGAGGTATCGTGGAACTGTATATCGCTTTCACAGGTCTAAGGAGTTCGTTGAGGAAGCGGTTAGCCAAAGCGGCCGATTGGCGTCGTCCAACTTCAGTGAGGCCACGACAGCCTATTGGGCCACCAATTGTGCCTGTTTCTTTATGATGGGACGCTGCATGGCGGACAATGAGCAATTGTGTAGTCAAGGTAGTCTCAGCCTCCCGGCATGTGATGTGCACTTAGGAAGCGACGCCTATTTGCGTAGATTTGGCGCTCGTCGGCAATGCCGACTGTGCCTTTCTCGAGTCGAGACGATATTGAGACAGTGACTGACGTGACTGATGCTCTATTCTTCCAGTAGCCTGTACAGCGTGGAAAGCAGCGTAGTGGCGTAGAGGCACGAATGGGTGATAGTCGCCAGTGCGTGAAGTGAGGCACAAGGGGAGTATCGGCATAGATGACTTCGGCGCAGAGTGTCAATCATCTCAATGAACATCTTGGACTAAATCTTAGCTATTTGGGTCAGTTTGTGCGTGGTACGGAGGGAGCTATCTTAGTGTCCCGAGCGCGCTGGGAGGTCTTGAAGGTATGGCCGTTTAGCACGGAAAGATATGATGCGTTAGAAACCACCCCACGTCGCTGGCTACTGATCACGCGTGAGGCAGCCATCCCCGGCGAGGAGGGGGGCGCTGGGAGGTAGGCACTCGACCATCTCTTCCTGGATCAAGACTCCGTTCCGACGCTGGTTGAGGTCAAGCGAAGCACCGACACCCTGACCCGTCGTGAAGTCGTCGGGCAAATGCTCGACTATGCGGCCAATGCGGTTGTTTACTTGCCAGCGGAGACCATCCGTGCCCAGTTTGAAGTCGCGTGAATGACTTCCGGCCGTGACGCAGACGAGACGCTTGCCGGATTCCTCGAGCCTGCTACGTCGTCGCCTCGTGTAATGCGCGGATGAGAATTGGTGCGGATCCATCTGAATGTGACGTTACTAATATATTCCAGACGTCTGCCTTCGGGAAAACACGCCGATGCGGGATCTCGAATTGCGGCTTCCATGTTGCAAGCTCGACCTCCGCTCGCCAAAAGGACCGGACCAAGATGAGCCCCTTCAGTGTTCCCTCCACGCAGACGCTGCGACTGAAACCTAGGAGCCTGGCTTGGATGACAGAGGCGCATGCCTCTTCATGCATTTCTCGCCGCAAGGTCTCCTCCCATGTCTCGAATGCTTCCGTTCGACCACCAGGCAAGCCCCAATGATCGCCGTCAGGACTGATCAACACGATCTCGCCGTCCCCGGTGCCACAGACGCCCGATGCTCCGTGTGGTGTGCCATCAGGAGGCACCAGAGGCGGGTGCCACGAGGCGATCCACTTTTGGTCGTTCGCCCGCACGATTACGTCCTCACCGTCTTGAGTGACCATTTGCCGCATTTGCATGGAGCTCTTCCCTCTCACTGCCTGACAGTGCACTTTAGCACCCATTCGACCCTACGGAGGCGTGCCAACCAGATAGATGCGGAGTAAAGGTGATGCCAATTCCTTCAGAAAGAGGCATAGCTTGGAAGGTAAAGATACGGACATGCATCCGGCTGCCGAGGAGGAGATGAAGTCTTGGCGACGTTATTTCCTATCTCCTATCCCTCATTCGGGTTGACAGGCCCGGCCGATGTCTCTAGAATACGAACAGAATAGAACATTTGTTCTATTATCAACCATGAACGAACGAGTCGCGTGTGGTAGCGGACCCGGGAGTGGGCTGCGCGGTCGCCTGGATGGGGTGGCCGTGCAACGGATGCAGTGGCGGCAACCATACCTGTGAGTGCCTGATGCACTGGGCTGTAAGGGTGTTCGGGCCATGCCACATCTGCACCACGTCACATCAGGAGGCAGGTGCAAGATGCAGGCGCAGCAATCGCGGGTATGTGTCGCCGAAGACGACCGTTCGACCTGGCTGTGCAAGTGAGCAAGCGAGCAGTCGATGAAGCAAGTGAACCAAGCTAACAGACAAAGACAAGAGTCATTTGGATGGTCAGAAGGGAAGCGAACGATGGCTGACGCGCGTCATGACGAGGAGGTTCGGGACCGGGACCGGGATCAGGATGGGGATCGGGAGCGGAAACCAGGACCGCGAGCTGGGGAGGGGGGAGATTCCAAGCGGATCACCGCCTCCAGGTCTGAACCCGAACCTGATCATGCGCCTGAATCTGAGCCTGAGCCTGAACTGGCACCTCGCTCGGTGCCGTTGCCCGAACGGCTGAAGGAACACGAAGCGCCGCCGACAACAGAGTCCGAGCGCGTAGTGGAACAGCGGGTCGAGCGGCTGCCCGAAAAAGAGCCCGAGCAGCAGCACGAGCGGCTGCCAGCGCAGTTGGTGGCGATCGATCCGGAGGTGTCGGTACAGCGGGAAACCGCCGGTGGGAGACGTTTCCAGCGGACGGTGACGGATCGCCACGAGCGCACCATTCGCTCGACTCCGCCTGTCTACCGGTGGGTCTGCCCGTGCCAGAATCCGCCGGTGCTGCTTGCAACCTATGGGCCGAATGCCCGCATCAATATCAAGGTCCGTGACCGGTACTGGCATCTGCAGGGGTTCGGGATGGTCGAGGCCATCTGCCCCCGCTGTGCCGCCGAGCACATGCTGGACATGCGCCTGCTGCGTCACGCGCTGGGTGATTCCGAGCGTGCTTCTTCCATAGAACATGACGACCCGGCGACAGCTGACTGAGGCTGTCGTTCCCCGCATCATCCCCAGAGCTCCGAAGAGCCTCCCGCAGTTCTCATTCGTTCGATCGTCCCGCCTGGCTATCAGAGCGGATCGTGCATCAGATGTCCATGTCGATGTCCATGGCTTCATTGGCGACAGCCACGGCCAATCGCAACGGATTGGCCGGCTTCCGTCAGGAACTGCGAAGGCTGTGAAGGCATTGCTGGCAATGGACACCCTTCGATGCACGATTCGGTTCTCTCGATGCGAGGGCGGGGCGAAGAATACAGCGGAGGCTCTTCTCATGACCCAGCCCAGAACATCGTCGACACGCGTGTACCGGGCGTTGCGTGAGCGACGCGCGTCCCAGCAACAACGACTTCCAGGCTCGGCGGGCACGTTGGGCTCGGCGGGCCAGACGGGTTCGCCGGCCGGAAGCGACCTGATTCGCATTGCGAGAATTCATCCTCAGCATCCAGCGAACTTGATCGGCAACAGCGCAGGCGGAAGCGCAGGCCATGGCGTGATCGCGATCGAGCTCGCGTCGGCGGCGGGTGGGGGCGCCGTGTTTCGCAATCCCCTGGCACCGATGGTTCCCGAGCGCGTCCTGCTTCCGGTGATCGGCGCGAACGACGAGCTGTTGCCATCCTTCGAACGCACGCTGGAGCCGATCGCGCATCGGGCATGGAGTGGGGACCGGGCGGCTCGCGATGCCTTGTACGCCGCCTTCGAGCCAAAACTGATGCGGTTCGCGCGGAGCATTCATGTTCCGTTCGCGCCTCCGGGGACGTTCGCGATCTGGGATCGGCACGACGTTGCGCAGGAGGCCTATCTCGCATTTCTCGACGTGATCGCAAGCTGGACACCGCACATCCCGTTTGGCCGGTATGTCCTCGCGCACTTTCCGTGGCGGTTGCGGGATGTTGTCTATCGAGGTCTGGCGCGGTCGGTTGTGCCGTCCGGATTGGTCGTGGTTTCGGAGGAGCGCATCGACTGGATCGGAGATGCGACGACCGCCGCAGCGGAATCGCGTGTTCTGCTCGAATCGTTGGCGGAGTCGTTCGATTCGCCCTACGACGACATCCTGCGCTGGCACATCGGCGATGGCGAGTCGCTGATGACGATCGCCGGTCGCCTCGGTTGTAGCCGGCGGACGGTGACCCGGCGGTGGCGAGTCGTCCTCGATCGCCTGCGCAGCGAACTGGGTGTCGACATCCCTGCGTGACGAGGACGGCCATACGGCATGAAGGGATCGGTATCCAAGCGCGGCGAGAGTCAAGACATTGTTGCGTCATCCCGAGCAACGCGAGGGATGACGGAAGGGGCTTGGGCCCAGCGAACGAACGGGTTCCAGATGACCGTGAGTGCATTGGCGGACGGAGGCATTGGGTGATGACAAATGCCGAAGGAAGTCCGCGACCGTCGTGAAGTCGGATACATGCGGCTGATCCGAAAGATTGTGTGCCGAGTTCCCTATTGCAATCCAATACTGTAAAATGTAAAGCGTTCATGCACGCATGCGTGCCGGCAGCAGCACCGACCGAAAGTGGTCGACGTCTGCGGGAACGATGACAGAACGCACCTCGGCACCAGATGGGCAACGACTTCGGCCGGACACCGAACCGTTTGCTGCGCGGTCGAACGTGACGTGACCTGCACAATACGATCGAAAAGCGATCACTGTTCTCTTGAGGAAGGGCTATGTTGTCATGAGTTCCACCGCACTTTCCCCCAACGCGACCGATCCCGTCGACCAGCGAAAACGCATGTTCGAGAACGTGATCGAGGCGATGGGCGACACGCCGATCGTTCGCCTCAACAGCGTCACCAAGGGCATTCGCACGCCGATCTACGCCAAGCTCGAGATGATGAATCCGGGCGGGTCCGTCAAGGATCGCATCGGCATCCGCATGATCGAGGAAGCTGAACGTCGCGGATGGCTGCGACCGGGTGGCACGATCGTCGAGCCGACATCCGGCAACACTGGCGTCGGGCTCGCGATGGCGGCGGCGGTCAAGGGCTATCGCTGCATTTTCGTCATGCCGGACAAGGTGTCGACCGAGAAAGTCCAGCTTCTGCGCGCCTACGGTGCGGAGGTCGTGACTACGCCAACGTCGGTCGAGCGAGATTCGCCGGAGAGTTACTACGCGGTCGCGGATCGTCTGACCCGGGAAGTGCCGAACGCGTTTCAGCCGAACCAGTATTTCAATCCGCAGAACCCGCGTACCCATTACGATGCCACGGGCCCCGAGATCTGGGAGCAGACGTCAGGCAAAGTGACACATTTCGTTGCCGGTGTCGGAACCGGCGGCACGATTTCCGGGACCGGGCGCTTCCTCAAGGAACAGAATCCCGCGATCGACGTCGTCGGTGCCGATCCCGAAGGCTCGATCTATACCTCCCCGATCATTCACCAGTACAAGGTCGAGGGCGTCGGCGAGGATTTCTGGCCGGGATCGTTCGATCGCAATGTGGTGGATGACTGGATTCAGGTGACGGATACCGAGTCGTTCCTGATGGCGCGCCGCGTGACGCGGGAGGAAGGCATCCTCGTCGGCGGGTCCTGCGGTCTGGCAGTGCATGCTGCCGTCGAACTCGGTCGTCGCCTGGATGATCCCGAGGCGCTGATCGTGGTTCTGCTGCCCGACAGCGGACGTGGCTATCTCTCCAAGATCTACAGTGATGACTGGATGCGCGAGAACGGGTTCCTGTCACGCTTCACCTCTCCATCGCGGATGGGCAACCTGATCGACGCGCGCTCGGGCGGCATTCCCGATGTGGTGGCGGTCGGATGTGACCAGACCGTGCGCGAGGCGATCGAACTCCTGCGCGAATACGAGGTCAGTCAATTGCCGGTCGTTCGCGATGCGGCGAGCGGGAACGATCGTCTCCGCGATTGTCTCGGACCGCAACCCGGTGTCCCGATCGATGTCCACGGAATTGTCGGCTCCCTGCAGGAGCGGATGCTGCTCGATCACATCTTCAGGAATCCGGATGTCATGAACGCGCGCGTAAGCACGGTCATGGATGGTCCTTTCAACCTCGTCGATGCGAACGAGGAGATCGAGCGAGTGATTCCGATACTGGCGGCGAATTCTCCGGCAGTGCTCGTGCAACGCGATGGCATCCTGATCGGTGTCATCACCCGCGCCGACATCCTGGACTACGTCGCTCGCAATCGGACCCCCCGGTAGCCGCCGACGCGCGAACGTCGATCGATTCGACGTCGACGACGTTTTCGATCTCATATCCGACTACTGCCTCGTATTCCAGGAGAACTCATGTCTCAGCACGATTGGTCCGCCGCAAAGTTCGAAACCCGCGCAATCCATGCCGGTCAGGATCCGGATGTTGCGACCGGCGCCGTGATCACACCGATCTACCAGACCAGCACCTATGCGCAGGAAGAGATCGGCGTCACCAAGGGCTACGAATATTCCCGCTCGGACAATCCGACTCGGACTGCCCTGCAAACCGCACTCGCCTCGCTTGAGGGTGGCGCCTGGGCGCTCGCCTATTCGAGTGGGCTCGCCGCGACGCAGAATCTCGGATATCTGCTCAAGCCCGGCGACCACGTCCTGCTCTCGAACGATACCTACGGCGGCACCTATCGGCTGTTCGCGAAGGTCCTTCATACGTACGGCATCAACTTCTCGCTTGCCAATCTGAGTGATCTGGACGAGGTGCGCTCCGGGTTGCGTCCGGAAACGAAGATGGTCTGGGTCGAGACGCCGACCAATCCGTATCTGCGGATCGTGGATATCGCGGGGGTTGCCGAGGTGATCGCCGGTACAGGTGCCCGTCTCGTCGTCGACAATACGTTCGCTTCTCCGTATCTCCAGAATCCGCTTGCGCATGGGGCGGATTTCGTTCTCCACAGCACGACCAAGTACATCGGCGGTCATTCCGACGTTGTCGGTGGCGCGGTCGTTGGCAACGATGCCGAGGCCTATGACATCCTCAAGTTTCATCAGAACGCGGCCGGAGCCGTGCCCGGACCATTCGATGCGTGGCTCACGCTGCGGGGGCTGAAGACGCTTGGCATGCGGATGGAACGGCACAGTTCCAACGCCCGCAAGGTTGCCGAGTTCCTGCTCGAGCACGATGGCGTGGAGGCGGTCTTCTATCCCGGGTTGCCGGATCATCCCGGTCACGAGATCGCCGCGAAGCAGATGCGCGACTTTTCCGGGATGGTGTCGTTCCTTGCCCGGGGCGGGTTCGAGTATGCGGCGAGGATCGTATCCAATACCCGTGTCTTCACCCTCGCGGAAAGTCTTGGTGGGGTTGAATCGCTGATCGAGCATCCTGGCAAGATGACGCATGCGAGCGTGGCCGGGACCGGAGCCGAGGTCGAGGATTCGCTCGTCCGGATCTCGGTTGGCGTCGAGCACATCGACGATCAACTGGCCGATCTCGAACGCGCGCTCGGATAGTATTCGTCGCGACAAGGACAACGCCCCCGCTGCGCTAGTCGCAGCGGGGGCGTTTTTGTGTCCTGTTCTGGCTGACGGTGGTCTCACCGCTCAAGCGTACGCAGATCCGGGCGGAACATCGACGTGATACATATCAGCCGGCCATTTGAATGATTTGAATGAGCGGACAGGATTAGGTACAACAGAGTCACACACGGGGAAATCCGATATTGTGCGGGCCCGGACACCTGCGCGATGACCGGTGCTTTCGCGATCAACTGTCTGTCACCGATACCCAGGAGCATTCATGTTCGACCCGTCCAAACCCAACCAGCGGCGCCAGCCAAATGACTGGAGTAGCCAGCACTTCGAGACCCGGGCAATTCGAAGTGGACAGGATCCGGATCCGACGACCGGTTCGGTCGTCATTCCTCTCAACATGTCGAGCACGTACCGGTATGATGCACTCGGCCAGTTCAAGGGCTACGAGTATGGCCGGACCAGCAATCCGACGCGCACCGCGCTCGAAGATCTGCTCGCATCGCTTGAAGAGGCGAAGTGGGCGTTGTCTTACGGCAGTGGTACGGCAGCGGCCCAGAACCTTGCCTGGCTTCTGAATCCGGGGGACGAGATTCTCTTGTCCAACGACATCTATTCGGGCACGTACCGTTTCTTCACCGGCACACTCGCACGCTATGGCATCATCACAACCCTTGTGGATTTCAACGACCTCGATGCGACGGAAGAAGCGGTCTCCGCCAAAACAAGGCTCGTCTGGGTAGAGACCCCCACCAATCCGAACCTCAAAGTGACCGACATTGCCGCCGTCGCCGCGATCTCGAAGGCCGCCGCGGCGCTGCTGGTTGTCGACAACACGTTTGCGACCTCGTGCCTGCTCGTACCTGCAGCAACCCCTCGCGCTCGGCGCCGATCTCGTGATGTACAGCACGACCAAGTACATCGGCGGTCACTCGGATGTCGTCGGTGGCGCGATCGCCGGCAACGATCCGGAGATCGGTGCCTTCCTGCAAGATCTGCAGAACGCCGCTGGAGCGGTGCCGAGTCCGTTCGATTGCTGGCTGACGGTTCGCGGCCTGAAGACGCTGGCAGTGGGAATGGACCGGCATAGCCAGAATGCGATGGAGGTCGCGACCTTCCTTGAAGGGCACTCGGCCATCAGGCGCGTGTTCTACCCCGGGTTGCCGAGCCATTCGGGTCACGAGATCGCCGTGCGGCGGATGAAGGCATTTTCAGGGATGGTGTCGTTCGAAATGAGCGGTGGATTCGAGCAGGCCCGGAAGCTGGTGGAGGGAACGAAGCTGTTCATTTTGGCGGAGAGCCTGGGCGGGGTCGAATCGCTGATCGAGCATCCCGGCAAGATGACACGCATCAGCGTTGAAGGAACAGGGGTTGGTGTGAATCAGGATCTGATACGGATGTCGGTCGGCATCGAAAATGTTGCGGACCTGATTGCCGACCTCGAACAGGCACTTGCCTGATCTTTCAACGCGAGTCCCGCACGATCCGCCCGTATCGTTTCGATGCGGGTGGTTTTGTCTGAACGTGGGATGAGCATCAACGTCGCCCCGCAGGGTAGAGGACATCACTGCACGTCAAGGACCGCTCGGAACACGCTCGTTCACCGATACGCATGAACCTCAGATAATCGAGCCGTCGAATGCCACGAACACGTCGAACCACGGTCCAATCGACGCGCGAATGCGGGTGAGTCGGGCTTCGATGGACCAGGGGATCTCAACCTCGGCTGGCACCTGAACGATGACCCGGACTGTCGGATATAGCGCAGCGTGTCGATAAGACCGCTATAGGGTCATCCAACCTCACGCTCATATGGCGCATAACCATGAGCGAGGTCCCCGGATCGAGGGTCGCTCAGTCTCATGCCCCCGGAAAACACCGCCATTCCCAACGGACGTTTGATGCTTCCCCCAAGGTCGATATCCCTGTTCGTCGGCGCGGGAATGGATCCATGGCACAGGTGATGTGACCGTTCCAGCCACGGCCATCAGATGGTGGTCCTGGCCCACAGCGTGCTTTCATTGACGTTGTCCGGCGTGATGTGGTGCGTCAGGAATCGGCCATGAGAGAGGTCAAGTCGTCCCGCTCTTCAGGGGTAAGGGTCCATTCAGTTGCCTTGATGTTCGAGGTCAGCTGTTCTGACGAACGTGCACCGGCAATCACGGACGACACCACGGGATGCGCCAGCAACCAGCCGATCGCGGCTTCTGCCGACGAATGCCCTCGTTCGCTGGCCCAGGTCTCGACGTTGGCGGCCCTGGCAAGTCTCTCGTCGGTAAGACGGCTTCGTATGCCCGGCAGATCGGCGAATCGGGTTCCTTCCTCGGGCTCGACATTGGCTTGATATTTTCCCGTCAGGATGCCTGATGCGAGTGGTGTGTACGGGACGATGCCGATTCCCAGGAACCCGGCGGCCTGCTCAAGCTCGGGACTGTCCAGGCCATCGATCAGATTCCACCGGTTCTGGGCGGCAACCCAGCGGTCCAATCCAAGGTCTTTGGAGACTCCGACCCCATAGGCAACTTCCCACGCCCGGTAGTTCGAGCAACCGATGTACCGAACCTTGCCGGAGCGGACGAGGTCGTCGAAAGCTCGCAGTGTCTCCTCGATCGGTGTATGGGGATCAGGCCGATGGGCGTAGAAGAGATCGATGTAGTAGTCGGTGCCGAGACGGCGTAGTGAATCCTCGGCTGCCTGGGTGATCCAACGACGTGAGAGGCCGCCGGCGTGCGGGCCGCTATCGAGCTGGATCCCGCATTTCGTGGCCACCACGAGCGATTCTCGCCGACCTTGAATCGCCTTGCCGACCAATTCTTCGGAGCGTCCCATCGAGTAGACGTCCGCCGAATCGATGAATGTGATGCCTCGATCGATCGCGTGCTGGATGGTCTCGACCGCTTCGTCACCATCGACGGTTGCGCCGAACGTATTGCCGCCGAGACCGATTGCCGACACCATCAAGCCGCTCGTTCCGAGTCGTCGCTGTTCCATGGTGGTCCTCTCGCAATGATTGCCGTATCGCTGCCGAATGTCTCACTGGACCTGAAGTATGTTCCAGATTCGCTTTTTGGCAAGATGTTGACCACGCCTGATATTATCGTTACAAGTTTCACAAAGGGCCAGGCCACAATGCAGTGGGAGGTATCAGATGCCAATTCGTCGAGACGGAGACAAGCGGGAACAGATTTCAGACTGGGATAGTTGGGTCGACAAAGAGATAAACGATGCGCGAGCACGTGGGGAGTTTGACAACCTCGCAACGCAGGGCAAGCCGATCGATCTCTATTCCACCAACGTCAACCAGCAGTGGGACTTTGCCTTCAGTCGCATGAAAAACACGGATACCGTTCCTGCGTGGATGGAGCTTGACCGCGACTGCCATGCCTTGCGAGTCGAGCTGGATACCTTCCTGGTGCGTTCGGCCAGGTATCTTGAAGCTCAGCTGCGTTTGCTTTCCCGCCCGGGTCCACAACATGAACATCCAACGACGGTCGAGGATGCCGCTCCCTGGTGGAAGGTCTGGCAGCATCTGGCGACCTGGCTGGCATTGCCGGGGAAGAACGTCGAGGAACCGCCGCTCGATCGCCTCGATTTGATACGCATTCGGAGGCACATGCTTGAACAGTATCTTGAGCGTGCTGCAGCGCTCGACAAGGCGATTGTCGAATTCGACGAGGTCCTGCCTCGCACGCTCATGCATCTGGAGCGCATGCGAATGCTCCCGGCTCGTGCGAAGCGTCTGTTCGATGCGGGATGCCCGCCAATTCCATGAATGCCGACCGATTGAACGATGAGCATTCCTCCACCAACGTATCGATGATCCTTGCCAACCAGAACGTGGGATTGGCGACGTCGGGTTGCCAGCGTGGTGTGCGCTGGGTGGCACGGAACAGGAATTCAGGCGTTCGCGGAAAAATCTGCGTGCCGAAGGACATCCATCGACTCTCTGCTTCCCGTTCCGATGTTCCAACGTTTCTACAGTCGATGGCGCATTCACAGAACCTGAGCCGGAGTGGAGAGCAGCATCACCGCCATTACTCCCATCTTCACTCCAGGAACGAGCAGCGCGAGCGCGAATGTCACGCTCACGAGCAGGATGTTCACCCTGGCCACAGTCAGGTCGCCAGGGGTAATCGTGGCACCGTGCATCAACAGATCAGGGTGGCGCGTCAAGACCCACGTCGAGGCGCCTAGGCAACATTGCCGACGTAGAGCAGGACCGTCGCTCGCTCGTCCGCATGATCGGCAATCAGGGCCGTACTGAATGGAAACACCGCGATGCTCAAGAGCCAAAGGACACCGAGGAGCATCAACGACGGACTGTAGGAGCCGACGAGTTCGAACACCCGCTGATGTGCCATCCACAGAATGATGATGACTCCAAAGCTGAGGAGAAAGCCGAAGATCTCTCCCTGACTTTGCTTCAGCAGGTCCGATACTGCCATTTCCTTGCTGCTCGATTGTGTGATTGCGTCCGCCACTGGCAAAATCAACAGGGTCACGGCGATTGCCGTGACAGCATCGGTGAAAAACAGAAAACGATCGAACCCTCGTCGCTTCCTCTCTGCAATCAGTCTTTCTTCCATTGAATCCTTGCTCCCTGGATGTGCAATTCACCAGACTTCGGCCGTTGTACGGGAGCTGATGTATCAGTATTCACATACTCGATTGCTCGTCAGACCCTCAGCCCCGAACTGCGTGTCGCGAGCAAGTTGATACTCGATCGTTTTGGTGGCGTGCAACGCTCACACCGATTTCCTGAGAACGGCGAGCACATGGGATTCCTGGAGCTTGCACGAATTCGGTCGCTGCTTCACTCCTTCATGCGGTCCGGCTGATTTTCGGGTGCTCATCATCCAGCTGACGAACGGGATCACCAGCATCCTCCTTGGCGTCGCACATGGAACAGAGGTACTGTCGCTTAATGGGCAATGCTGACCGAATAGAGGACCATTTCGCAATATGATCGGGACGACTCGGAGTCGGCATCGTCACGGTAAATGCCACGTATGCGGCACTGGCTCGACTGATTGGACCTGAAGCTGATCCATCACGATCTGCTCGAGCGCTTCCTGCCCGATGACGGTCTGGTACAGCATGACGTGATTCAGCACCGAGCCGAGCGAGTACTTCGTGTCTTCCCGGGAGGCGGCGTCCTCGACCGCTTCCGAGATGGCAATCCCGAGCGAGCCGGACGTTTCTGGGAACTGGGCGAGAATCTGTCGCCCAGCCTTGGTATTGATGCTGGGACTGGCAACGCATTCGGCTCCCCAGGTTTCCATCAACGCCCGTCGATACGGTTTCTGCTCGTACGAGATCTTGACCATGTAGACCTTGAGATCGATCTCGAAGAAGGAGCACGCCATTGCGAGCGAACTTCCCGATTGGCCAGCTCCGGTCTCGGTCGTGATGCGCTTCGTGCATTCTTCCTTGTTGTAGAAAGCCTGAGGGACGGCGGTGTTGGGTTTGTGGCTGCCAGCGGCGTTCGTTCCTTCGTACTTGTAGAAAATGCGTACGCCGGAGGGGAGATCGAGCGCTTTCTCGAGACGCAATACCCGGTACAGCGGGGTCGGTCGCCAAAGCTTGTAGATGTCGCGGACCGGATCGGGGATCTCGATCTGTCGTTCGGTCGAGACCCCCTGCACAATGAGCGCCATCGGAAAGAGCGGAACCAGATCCTCGGGACCAATCGGCTGGTGCGTTCCCGGAGTCAATGGTGGCGCGAGCGGTTCCGGCAGGTCAGCGGCGATGTTGTACCACGACGTCGGGTACGGTCTTCATCCAGAAGGTGCTTGGTTTTGGCAGCGCTCAATGATGACTCCTCTATCGTAAACGTGAACATCCGGCTCAGGTGCCGGGCACGGTAATCCGTGAGCGGTTCGCAGCGGTCCCTTCATGAGATGATGATTGTACGAAGAATCCGGGTACATGGAAGCCCATGGAACTACCTGGTCATTGGGACGGTGGAGGCACACTCGTGAGGATATGGCTGGTTCGGAGCGCAACGCTGATGGTCGAATATGGAGGCAAGCGATTTCTGGTAGACCCGATGCTCGATCCGGCGAAGGCACGGCCGGCCGTTGCCAACACGCCGAACGACCTGAGGAATCCGCTCGTCGAGTTGCCTGCCAATGCCGACGCATTGCTCGCCGACATCGATGCACTGATCGTGACGCATCTCCACCAGGACCACTTCGACACCTCTGCTCGGTCTCGACTCGATCCGTCAATAACGCTTTTCGGCCAGCCTGAGGACATCGACCGACTGACTGCGGATGGATTTTCCAACCTTTATCCGGTTGAGGATCAACTAACGTGGGAGGGCATCGCGTTCACGCGCACCAAAGCGCGGCATGGAACAGGTGAGATTGCGGAGGCGATGGCTCCGGTATCCGGTTTCGTTCTCGAGGCTGGAGGGGAACCGACCTTGTACCTGACTGGTGATACGGTGTGGTATGAGGAGATCGCCCGGACAATCGTCTATCAACGTCCGGACGTGATCGTGGTCAATGCGGGTGGTGCCCGCTTCAACGAGGGTGATCCGATCGTGATGACCTCAGAGGATATCGCTCAGGTGCACGCCGCCGCACCATGGGCGACGATTGTTGTCGATCACCTGGAGGCGATCAACCATTGTCTGGAAACTCGCGACTACATCGATCACCGATTGACGGAACTGGATGCCAGGAAGCGAGTTCTGATTCCACGTGACGGCGATCTGCTTGACTTCGGGGCGGATCGAACGTGGTAGACCACGTCACGATTGACCGATGTATGAGTTGCCGGCTCCTTCTGGAGAAAACGAGTCGACTGAGACAAAAGACGATGTTCGTTCGCGTCGATCGGTTGATCTTTGCATTGTCCCAAAAGATGTCCGCATACAGGATATGCTACGTTCAGACTGGTTTCATACATAGCGAATGGATGATGGGAAACATTTTGCCGACGTTAGCAAGCGTTTGATTCGTGGTGGTTGGGTTGGGTTTAGCCACCGCAATTTTTAGAGAACCGCCTCTGCGAGCCACAAATCTCGCAGAAAAACGAATCGTTGAGATGGCATCGTATCCTGTTGGGAGCGCTGAGAACCCTGCGCCTGTTGGAACGACGATGAGTGACAGTCTGCTTTCGATGACTGTTGCGCAAAGCAATGATGACAATACCACGCATGAACTCTCCGTCGAGGTGCGCATTGAGAATGTCAGGACAGCGGCACCGCAGAGGAACCGCAGCGGCACCGCGGCTGATTCGTGTGGCTACCTTGAACTGGGGCGATGAACCAGGGATTGCACTGGATCACCGCGCCGGAGACTCGCTTGTGACAGGTAATTCTATGGAAGAATATGTTTTCCTGTAGGAACGGGCACAACGATTGAGAACCGTCGAAGTCGTTGCCTAGTACCGAGATGCCCGGACTCGTCCAGTGAACCGACGGTTCTTGCCTGGATTGCCTGGGTTGTCGGCGTGATGCTTAACCAGCGTTCCCAATCGCGTCTTGCGTGGATACGTGTCGTCGACTATGGTCGAGATCGAATACGGCATCGACACGGTTTCGCACATCAACAAGGGACAGGAAACTCGTGGCAGCTGATTCTGGAAACTCAAGGTATCGGATTGGAATCGGTGGGATCGCGATCGAGAGCAGCACGTTCTCGCCGCTGGCATCGACCTCGGCGGATTTCACCATCCAGAGGGGTGACGAAATCGTCCTCGGGTATCCGTACTTCGAGAACGGGACATTCGAGGGCCGAGAGGACGTCGAATGGCTTGGGACGCTCAAAGCTCGGGCGATTCCGGGCGGACCCATTGCGCATGAAAGTTACGCGGCGATGAAAGGCGAATTGCTGCAGCGTTTACGGGCGGCACTGCCTCTCGATGGGTTCTTCTATGACATCCACGGCGCTATGTCCGTGATTGGCCTCGATGATGCCGAGGGTGACCTGATCTCGGCGATCCGTGCTGAAGTCGGGCCGGAATGCATTATTTCCACCGGTATGGACCTGCACGGAAACGTCTCCGAGATGCTGGTCGGGGCAATCGATTGCTTCACCGCTTACCGGCAGGCGCCGCATGTCGATGCGATGGAAACAAAGGCGCGTGGCGTTCGCAACTTGTTGACGCTGCTCGATACGGGGGTTCGACCCTATCGCGCGTGGGCCCGGATCCCGGTGAACTTGCCGGGTGAGAAGACCAGCACAATGTGGGAGCCTGGCACTACTGTCTACAAGCGACTGGAAGCGTCGGACGGTCTGCCGGGGTTGATCGACGCCTCGTTGTGGGTTGGATATGTGTGGGCCGATCAGCCGCGCGCCAACGCAACGACCGTTGTGACGGGGACCGATGTCGAGGTGATTCGAACCGAAGCGGAGCGGATCGCGAAGCTGTATTGGGACGCCCGTAACCAGTTCCGATTCGGAGTTCCGACTGGTACTGCCGACTGGACGATCGACGAGGCACTCAAGCTGAACCAGAGGGCGGTTCTGATCAGTGATTCCGGGGACAACCCGACGGCCGGCGGTGCTGGCGACATTCCATTTATGGTTGAACGATTGCTCGCCCGACCAGAGCTCGCATCCGGAGAGAGAACCGCGATGGTCTCTGCGATCGCAGGCCCCGAGGCGGTTCGGATTGCGAAGGAAGCTGGAGTCGGAGCCGAGGTCGATGTGATGATCGGCGGCATCAACGACCCGGTAAATGGCTCGCCTTTGCCATTGCACGGCACAGTGTATTCGATCCTCGAGAATGATCCGGTCGGCGGCGACATCGTCGTGATCCGCGTGGGTGGCGTCCATGTCGTCATCCCGACCAAACGCAAGCCGTATCATCACCTCGTCGAGTTCGCGAACCTGGGACTAGCGATCGCCGACTTCGATATCACTGTCGGCAAGTGGGGATACCTTGAGCCGGAGTTGAAGAATGCGGCGTCTGCGGCATTTCAGGCACTGACGCCCGGTGCCGTCAATCAGGATATAGAGTCGCTGCCGTTCTCACGGGTTCAGCGACCGGTCTTTCCGCTCGATCGCGACATGGTGGAGCCGGAATGGACGGCTAGAATCTTCCCGCCCATTGCGTGATCCCCAGAGCGAAAGTGGCACGAACGACGGGAGTAACGTCCAACCGTCGTTCGTGCCAGTTATATGGAGGCTGGTTGAATCATGGGTACATCAACTTCGCAGACGCCGATTTGAAACGATATGCTGGACCTATCGACCCATTCGGCTTCGCTCGGCACCGGTGCCTGTGACCCTGCCGGCCCCGCTGTCGGCACCGCTGTCCGTCACGCTTTCGGGGTAGGCTTTGCGGTCGATCGGGCGGACGTTTCTGCGGGACATCAACCCCCTCAGCCTGCCGCTGCTTACCATGCGTTCAATCGGATTCCATATTATCCGCTTTGGCCGCGGACCACGCCGGCAAGAAGCTGGCCGGATTCCGCCATTACGAAGCGCAGGCTGTCTATGTAGTCGAGGGTATCTATCAACTCCTGCCCTTCGAAATGTTCCACCGCCTCCGCAAGTTCTCCGCATTGGCGAAGCGCATTGACGAGATTCTCGCGTGCACGGGCGGCACGGGCAGCCATATTTGGATCGAACGGTTCCACGTATGATTCTCCTGTCGATGCGCTGTGGAGTAGGTTGCGCGGTGTGTCGCCTCGATCGACTGGCGATGACTCCGAAAGCAACACCACGATGTGATGAACTCAGTGTGACGGCAAGCTCGGAATTGCGCCAACGAGATGTGAACAGATGGTACTTATACGTAAACTCACGGGCTGAAATACCCACTTCTTACCGATGCTCGCATGCGAATCACGTAGACGATCAGTGGTATCGAGTGGAAAGTTGCGTAATTTTGCGGATGGCAGGTTCTTGGTGATCTGTCACTATATAGGTGGCCTGAAGAGACCGATGCAAGACGGTTCTCGGTGGATCAGCCCTCTACTGATGAATAGACCGTTTCGTTTTGGTCGAAACATCGCCGAATCTCGAGTGTGGTGCCCGAGGATCGGTGATGGCAGGGCCGCCAGGAAGAATGTGTTGTCCCTGATCATGGATCAGTGCCGACCACAGGTTTCCTCCCCTCTCCCGGTGACGTGAACTCCCTCCAACGATGTTCGCGTCACCACCTTCCCTCACCAACTTCGGTTTTGGAGACCATCTCCATCCGACCCAGCAACACTGATGTACCCCGAACTCCCTTGAAGTGAAGCCTGCTCGTGGCCGTGCAGGAACGGAGCCAGTTTCATGACACCCACGAAACTCATTGTCATCAGTGGAGCGCCCGGAAGTGGCAAGACAACGCTCGCCGCTGAACTCGGAGCGCGTCTCGACTATGCGGTGATCTCCCGCGATGCATTGAAGGAAGTTCTGCTGGATGCGATTCCGGCGGCCAATCGGCAGGAATCGATGCGTCTCGGGTCGGCATCTTGGAACATGATGTACGCCGTGCTCGACGCGCTCATCGGACGTGTGCCGGGCGTGATCGTGGAGAGCAATTTCTCGAGCGGGCGTTCGGAAGCCGAACTCCTTCCGCGTATCGGGCAGTGTCAGACGGTGATCGTTCACTGCACCACGTCGTCGGGTATCATCGATGCGAGGATCGAGGATCGAGGCGCGAGAGGGTGACATGATGCGTCATCGCGGCCACTTCGATCAGGATGCCCTCCCTGAAGTCAGGGGGGCGATTGCCGATGGACGATATCTGCCCATGCAGATGCCAGCGGCGACGATCGTCGTCGACACGTCGGCAGGGTACGATCCACCAGTCGAGACCCTGCTTGCTGCGATCCGGCGATGTTTGCTCTGACGTCCAGAGGTGATTGGCAACAGGTTTTCAGGTCAGGCGGGCAAAAGTCCTTCGACCTTGAAGAGCTCCGCATTGAGGATGGAAGCTCCAGCGGCTCCACGAATGGTGTTGTGACCGAGCACCACGAATTTCGTGCCGAGCAGTGGGCACTCGCGAACGCGGCCCACCACTGACGCCATGCCATGCTCCGCGTCTCGATCGAACATTGGCTGGGGACGGTTGTGCTCTCGACGAACCACGATCGGTCGTTCCGGTGCGCTCGGCAGTCCGAGTTCCTGCGGCTTTGCGCGGAACGATTCGAAGACGTCGATCACTTCGGCAGGTGATGCCGGCTGCTTGAAGCGGACCGAGACCGCCTCCATGTGACCGTCACGGACGGCGACCCGGTTGCAATGTGCGCTGAGGATGAAATCGGCGGGAACGAACCCTCCGCCGGCGCTGTAGGAGCCGAGCATCTTCTGCGATTCCGTCTCGAGCTTTTCCTCTTCGCCACCGATATAGGGGACGATATTGTCGATCATGTCGAGCGATGGCACACCCGGATAACCCGCACCCGACACCGCCTGCATGGTGGTCACGAGCACCGCGTCGAGACTGAACGCATCGTGCAACGGCTTCAGCGTCAACGTCAGATGAATAGCCGAACAGTTGGCGTTGGTCACGATATAGCCCTTCCAGGCGCGGTTGTGCTGCTGCTGGGCGATGGCCGCCACGTGATCGGCATTCACTTCCGGGATCAGGAGCGGAACATCCGGTTCCATGCGATGCGTGGACGTATTGCTGAGCACCGCATGTCCACGCGCGGCCAGTCGCTGCTCGATCTCGCCCGCCACCTCTCCGGGAAGGCCGGAGAAGACCAGAGGGCTCTGCAAATCTGCCTCGTAATCGAGCACCATCAGATTCGAAGCGTCGCTGGGCATGTCGGAGCCAAGTCGCCATTCGGTCGCTTCCGAGAAGCGCTTCCCGGCGGAACGTTCGGACGCGATGAGTTCGGCCACCTTGAACCAGGGGTGATGCTCGAGCAACTGAATGAACCGTTGCCCAACGTTGCCCGTTGCTCCGAGTACGGCGACTGGAATGCGTCCATCTGACACGGTGGAAATCCCTCTGACCTGATGGATCGAATCGGCTACGATCCATGCGAATGAGTTGCCTGCGTGCGCGTAGCGTTACACGATTTGGATAGGAGTTCAACGTCTTCTCGACACGAAACGAAAGGTACGTGATCCCGTCTATCCGACGCGAAGTGATTCGGCCATGATGTCGGAACGACGCCGGCGGCGCGCGCGATGGGAGGAGATCTGCGGTCTGATCAGTCGCTCGTGAAGTGCGGCGACCGCACGATCTGCATCCTCGTCCGGTATAACCACCAGCATCGCGACGTTGGAGGTCTGCTGATTCGTCGAGAGAATCGCCACTCCGGCGCGATGGAGTGTCGTCAGCATTGCGGAGAGCGACGATGGCTCGCCTGCCGCGCCAGCACCGACTGCGGCGACCGCTGCCACGTTCTCCGAGCAGGAGATCAATGCTTCGCGATCGCTCATCTGGAGGTTCAACCTACCCTGGAGCGCCACGCAACCGCCCATCACCGCGTCGATCAGGAACGTCATCCGTCGGCGCGACGATGCCTGGTTGACGGTGACGATCTCGACATGCTCTTCATCGAGGATGCGGAAGACGGCGGAGGCAGCCGGAGCAAGATCCTCCAGTTCCGGGACATCGAGCGTCAGCAGAATGAGACCCCGAAGCGCGGTGACAGCTTTGACATGCGTTCCGGAAGATTCTTGGGTCACCACCGTACCGGGTTCATCGGGCGCAAAGGTAGAAAGAATGTGAACGGGGATGTTGCGGGTGACTGCCGGTCTGATCGTCCTCGGATGCAGCACTTTCGCCCCGAAGTGGGCGAGTTCCTGCGCTTCGTCGTAGCTGATCTCGGGAACGACCCGCGCTTTTGGCACCTTGCGGGGATCTGCGGAGAGGACACCCGGTACATCCGTCCAGATCTGAACCTCGTCAGCATCGAGCGCTGCCCCAAGCAGTGTGGCCGTGTAGTCGGACCCTCCCCGGCCGAGGGTGGTTGTGGCGCCGTCCGGCCCGCTCCCGATAAATCCGGTGGCGATCACCGTCTTGCCTGCATCGAGCAGAGGGCGGATGACGGTGTCGGCTCGTTGGCGAGTCAGGATCGGTTCGGGATGGGCGGCCCCATGGCGTCCGTCCGTGGCAATAACGATGTCGGCGAATACGGTCGCAGACAGGAACCCGATATCCTCGACCGTCGCGCTCATCAGGACACAGAGGCATTTCTCACCGGTGGAGACAACCCGATCCGAAAGGCGGTCGGAGAGGATGCCTTGGCCTTCGATTTCTGTCAAGGCAGCGTCGAGGGCCTCATGCAAGCGAACGATGTTCGACCTTGCAGATGCCTGGAGGGCGTCATCCGCGACCCCGGAGAGAATCTCTGCGTGGCGTGCATGGATGAGCTCGACCATCTCTGCGCGTTTGGCGTGATCGCCCTGAGCCGCCGCGCGGGCCGCTTCCAGCAACGCGTTGGTCACACCCGTGGCGGCGGAGACCACCACCACACGGGGGGCAGGTTGGGCAAGGGCGATGTGGGCCGCCGCTCGAACGCGCTGGCTGTCACCGACCGATGTCCCACCGAACTTGAGTACGATCATGATGAAGGCTCCTCGACCAGGATGCAGGCGCTCCGACATTACGTGCGTGTCAGAAGCCGATGTTCAGGCAACTGCCTTTCGGCCCGTTCGTTGTCCGATCACCGCAACCGCGGGGAGCTTCATTGCTTCCGAGGCTGGAACAACTCTCGTCCCGAGAGCGGCGGCATTGCCGGTCTCGAGGCTGGAGGATCACCGCATGACCCTGATGGAGTGCGGCCCTGTAAACACAAAGAGGCGGGAGCGTTGGTGTTTCGCTCCCGCCTGTCGTTCCGGTGTGTGTACTCGTTGACGATGCTTTGCGTCAGAGGACATCCGGCCCGACAGGCCAGCGAATAATGATCCCGGCAATGGTAATCATCAGCGAGGTCTTCATCTGCTTGGTCTCGTCAGTTGTGATGTCACGCACAAAGTCATTCATGTTTCGACTATAGCGCGTTCAGGGTCATTTCGCAAGAAGTCGTCCAGGCGATCAACCGACGTCGTACTTCTGGCGCAATTGTATCGTCCATCCAGCGTCGAGTCCGCCGAGATAACCGGGGGACGGGATCACACCATGACGTGATCTGATCCATGCAATTCTTCCGCGTCACCTCTTGTGGCGATTGGCTTCCGGCTCATCGGAATCGAACGGCACCGCCAGCAACTCGTCCCAGCAATCCTGCGGGATGTTGTGATGCGCCAGCTCGATCGTCTGAGCGATTCGCTCGGGCTTGCTCATTCCGACGATCGTGACATCGATGCGGGGATCGAGCATGGAGAATTGGAGGGCCGCGGCACCGAGAGGAACGTCGTACCGATCGCAGATTCCGGCATAGACACTCGTTCGCTCGATCATGTGCTCGGGAGCTTGCTGGTACGCATAGCGTGGATACGCTTTTTGCCCCTTCGCGAGCATTCCGCTTCCGTAAGGGGCCGCGTTCATGACGCCCAGACCGCGCTCGCGTGCCAAGGTCAGGAGCGGATCAGCGGCGCGATTCAACAGCGTGTATCGGTTGTGGGTAATCAGCAAGTCGAACATGCCCGACTCGACATAGCGGGTTTCGACATCGATGGGGCCGCCGGCAACGCCCAGGAAGCCGATCGCACCTTGGCGCTGGAGATCCTTGAACACATCCATCGGTCCGCCCGGTGCCATCGCCGATTCGAACGGCGTATGCTCGGGATCGTGCAGGAAGACGATTTCGATTCGATCAGTATCAAGCAGCTGAAGGCTTCGCTCGAATCGCCGTCTGATGGCGTCGCCGCTGAAGTCCCCGTCTGGTCCTGCCCCCACTTTGGTCTGCAGGATGGTGCCGTTTGGCATCCCGCCGAGTGCCTTGAAGGCAAGCCCGATCCGACGTTCGCTCTCGCCATCACCGTACTCGGCAGACGTATCGATATAGTTCAACGGTCCGGCGAGCGCCGCTGCGATCGTCGCGGTTGCGTTGTCCTCGGAGACCTCGTAGCCAAATGTGTCGGGCATGTTGCCGAGCGGCGCACAGCCGATCGCGATCGGAGGAACCTCGATACCGGTGGTGCCGAGGGAAACGCGGGCAAGGATATCGTGAGTCATGCAAGGTCCTTCGGTTGCGATCGGCGGTCACGTGTGAGGTGGCGAATGGGTGCAAGCATGCTTGCGCCTCGATAACCAACGACAGAATGGCATCGAAATCTGGACAACGGCTGGCAACATGCATCTTCGCACAGTCTGCTCGTTTGGACGAGATCCCGATTCCAAATGAATGATGGCCGCATGTCAGCTGACCGCAAAGCCAACCATCCCTGTCACCGGCGCGGAAACGACCTTGACACCTTCAACGTGTGCGTGCGGCGAACCGCTCTGACACCAGGTGTGAAATGAGCAGAGTGCGGCAGGCGGACCCTCGACGACGATCTCTACCGAGCCGTCTCCCAGATTCACCGCGGAACCGGCCAACCCCAGCCGGATGGCTTCTCGCTGCGCGTAGGCTCGGAACGAAACGCCCTGAACGCGGCCGGTAATGTAGAGATGCCAGTTTTCGATCGCAGGTTGATTCGACTGGTCTGTCATGAATTGCTGATCCCTTCCACCTGGCGCGGTCATTCTGTGCCGCATGAGCATGATACCGGTCACTTCTCCTGAGAAGTGACCGGTATCATGCTCTCCAGAATGCCCCTGAATTTTTTACTGCGCCGATACCACGTCTGACGACGGGATGTCCTGCGATGTACGGCGCGCCAGGAAGGCAGGAAGGCAGGAACGACAGCCAGGCATCCGTCCGACCGTCCGGGTGAATATCCGGCAGGAAGCGGATCGGGGAGGATCGGGAGGGTTTCTAGCCCATGGTCCAGACGTCCAGTGACTGCAGATGCCTGGCTCCCCGGATCGAAACTTCGTCGCTCTCAGGGCTCGCTGGATAGATACGATCGCTGATGCAGATGCGGTCGTTCAGGAACACCTCGATGATCGAATGATCGAGAAACACGCGAATGGTGATCGATCCTTCGATCGCGAACTCGACCTGGGCAACACTCAACATGCCCTCGACCTCCGGGTCGGTGCTCGAGCCGGTCGTGTCGAGACTCAGCGTGCGCGCGACCGGATCGAACAGGACGATCGTTTCTTCGGATCGGTCTGCGGCGCGGGCTACGGTCATGCCTACAGGGGTCACGGGGGTACCGAATGTTGCCTCGATCTCCAGGGCCATGCCGCGAACGCCACCAACGATTTCGTCCTTCGAGGTCGATTCCGGCCGGATGCGTACATGCTTCGATCTCAGTGCCATCGCTTCAGGTGCAGGAGCTGCAATCAGCCCGCCATCAGATGCGATGTGCAGCACGCGCGGCAGCGTCATTGCCCCCGACCATCCTGCCAACACCTGCTCGCCATCGCTCCGGCGCTCGCGAAGCCAGCCGATCATGATGCGGCGTCCAGCCTTGTCGGTGAAACTTTGCGGCGCGTAGAAGCTCGGTCCGCCATCGACGAGTCCGGTGCGAGCCGGTGCCAAACGCTGATTGCGATACTCGCCGGTCATCCAGGCGACGTTGAGGCCACTGTTGTCGTGCGAGGCGAAGATAAGCCCGTGCTGGCCATCTACCGTGAAGAAATCGGGACATTCCCATCCGGTTCCGGTTGAAAACGGAACGGTCTGTCGAGCATCGCCGACAAGGAGCGGATGCAGGTATTCCCAGTTTTCGAGATCAGACGAGCGATAGACGAGCACGGTTCCGCCTTCACCCACAATCCCTGAACCGATTCCCTGGTACCAGGCGCCATCCTCCCACCAGACCGTGTGATCCCGAAAGAAGACGATATCAAGATCGGGTGGAGGTTCCGTAATGACCGGGTTGCCTGTGAATTTGGACCACGTCTGCAGCATTGCGTCCGAATTGGTGGCAAGGCAGGGGCGTTGCACGTCGTTTTCGCACACACCGGTGTACATCAGCGCAACGTGGTCGCCAAGATCGATCGCGCACCCGGAAAAACACCCTTCGCTATCGGGACCGCCGGGAGTTGGAGCGAGCGCAGGCGGGAGATGCTGCCAGTGCACCAGATCGGTGCTGACTGCATGACCCCAGTGCATGTTCCCCCAGAGTGGACCGAAGGGGTTGTGCTGGTAAAAGAGGTGAAAGTTTCCGTTCCATTCGATCAACCCGTTTGGATCGTTCAACCAGTTTTTTGGTGCAGTGAAGTGATAGCGGGGGCGGAACCGATCGACAATCGGCGAGTCTGGAAGGTGCGACGTTTCAGTCACGGGAAAAGAACTCCTCAGTGAGATGCGGACGGTTTCGGATCGGTGCGGTCAAGATAGCAGGGGAAATGAAGAACTGAAACCAGAAGAGGTGTTTTGCGGTCGCAGGACCGGGAACGTTCCCGCCTGTGACGTCCCGTGCAGAGGGTGACGTGGGTATCCTCGCCTGGTGAACGCTGACCTATCAATATGTGGTGCTCTCCCGCGTTACACCTGCGAAGCTGCCCGGCGCGGCTGCCCGACGCGGCTGCCCGACGCGGCTGCCCGGCGCGGCTGCTTGACGCGGCTGCGGAGCTCAGCTGTTGGATCGACTGGAGAACGAGCGCGTTCGGATGTTGGGGAACGAAACGAGGACCGCAGGTATCTGCGGTCCTCGTTGCGAAACGACGGTGTTTCGATCAGTCGACATCGACTGGAGCGTCAGACCACGATGCTTACTGGGCCGGCTTGATGGTGTTGATCCACAGTGGCGAACACCGGTGCCAGAAGGCGGTGTTGATGTACGGATTGTTCTCGTCCGGGAACCCCTTCCAGTACGTCGTGTTGGTCGGGATACGATGGAACCATTGTGCGAGCTGCACGTCCGGCATGGCGGTGACCCAGAGCGCCATCGCCTGCTTGAAAAGTTCCTCGACCTTGGGATCACCTTCACCGGTTACCGCCATCTCGTCGACGAGCGCATCGAAGTCCTTGTTCACCCACCGGTATGGCTGCTGTGCCCGCTCGCCCGTCGGCAGCGAATACTGGCTGTGATAGAGATTGAGCGTGAAGTACGGATCGCGGACACTCCCGCCGTGCCCGAGGATGAACGCATCGATCGCACCGGTGTAGACCGTATCGGCGAACTCGTTGCCAATCGCGTTCTTGAACGAGGCGTCGAATCCGGCCTGGCGAAGCTGCTCGGTCAGGATCGGGGCGATGTCTTGGAACAGTGTCAGGCTGGTGATGACCATCGAGAACTGCTTGCCGTCCTTCTCCCAGAAGCCGTCGCCATTCTTCGCCCAGCCCTTGCCTTGCATCTTGGCATCGACCTTGGCCTGATCGTAGACGTTGATCCCGTCGGTAAGGTCCTTGATCGTGTCCGTATAGGCCACCAGCGCCGGGAACTTCGGATACGGGAGGGTCGAGGACTCGCTAGCACCCTGGTAGGCGAACTGGATCAGCTTCTCGCGATCGATCGCGTAATTGAGTGCCCATCGGATATCGGGATCGCTGTAGGGATCCTTCATGCAGTTGAACCCGAGGCCAATTGGCCACCAGTCCAGGTAGCCATATGGTGGTTTCGTGCCGGTCCAGGTCTGGATGGCGGGGTTCTGCGCCTGAACGGCGGAGATGTTGTTTGGCCGAAGGTCGATCGAAAGATCGTCCTGATTGGAGATCGCAAGCTGGACCATCTTCGTCTCGTCGGCGCCCGGGATGATCAGAATGCGCTCGACACTTGGCAGCTCGTGGAAGCCGATCTTCTTCGCCCACCAGTCGTCGCGGCGATCGTAGATCCGTTGCTCCCCGCTGGTCTGGACCATTTTCCATGGACCGGTCGTGACGGGCAGACCTTTGGCAATATCCAGGAAGGTATACGTTTTCGGATCTTCCTTCTCCCAGATATGTTTCGGCACGATGATCATGCCGATATCGAAATGATAGGTGAAGAACTGGGTCATGAAGCGGGGATTCGGCTCGGTGAGGGTGATCGTTGTCGTCAGCGGGTCTGTCGAGACCGCCGTCTTGACCCACTTGGTCATATCGATCGACCATGTGAGGGTCGGCGAGTTCTTCTTCAGCATGTCAATGGTGAAGACAACATCGTCTGACGTGTATTTTGTGCCGTCGCTCCATTCGATGCCGTCACGCCACTTGATGGCGACTTCGGTGAAGTCCTTGTTCCACTTGGCGGATTCCGCGAGCCAGGGAATAAGGCCTTCCTCGCCGGCAACGCCTTCGGGGCCACTGACCGTATCGGTGTGATAGGCATTGTAATAGAAGGCCGGTTCGAAGCAGTACGGAAAGCCGGTGCCCGTGCTGATGCCAGGGACGTAGGGATTGAAGGTCGTGGCATCCGTGATCTGGACGGCGGTTATGCCGAGGATCAGGGTCCGGTTGCGGGCGACATCCTTCAACTGGCCGGCATCCTGCGCGGCCATGACCGATGCAGGCAGCGCGATGTCCAGAATCATCCCGCCAGCGGCAACGGCAGCTGCGCCACCCATGAGCTTGCGGCGGCTGATCGGTGCGTTGAATCGTTTCGTGAGTTCGTCCATGAACGTAGCTCTCCTGTACTCGAAAATGCATCTCGTCGGAAGTTCTCAAACGGACACCTGGGACAAAACCAACGATCCTCCTCTCACGGTGATTGACGCAATCTCAAGGCTGCGGCCCGGGAACAAGCAGAAGCGGACGGCGCAGGAATGGCTAGGAGCCAACTGCGCGGGCTGCAGCCGAAGGGAATGTCTGGGTGATGTCGCCCGTGACGATGGGCAAGGGCGAATTCGACGGGTCGGTGGTGCCATGCCCGGTTGCAGGCAGATAGCAGGCGGCCGCCCGCTGATCCGGCAACTGGTAGAGGGGAGGCACGGAATTCGAGCAGATGGACATGACGTGTGGGCACCGGGGTGCGAACGTGCATCCGTCGCGGGACGCCGGCCGTTCGTCGACCGAGGCCGATACAACCTCCTCCCCCCAACGTCGACTCGGGTCGGGGAGCGGAATCGATGCGACCAGCAACTGCGTATATGGATGCGTTGGCGCCTTGATGACCGGAACGACGTCGCCTACTTCCGCGACTCGTCCCTTGTAGAGAACGAGGATGTTATCGCTCACCTGATAGGCGGTCGTCAGGTCGTGGGTGATGTACAGGAGGGAGATGCCGAGATTGTCGTGGAGGGAGCGGAGCGTTTCGAGAATGGTTGCGCGAAGCGAGGCATCGACCATCGAGACAGGTTCATCTGCGATGATGACTCGCGGTTTCAGGATCATGGCGCGCGCAACCGTGATCCGTTGACGCTGGCCGCCGCTCAACTGGTGAGGGAATCGGCCCAACGTCTCATCCGGCTTGAGCCCGACCGCCGTCAGGGCATTCTCCATCAGCTTTCGCGCTTCCGCCTTCGAAGACGCCAGCTTGAACTTCTTGATCGGCACGTCGAGCAGATGGTCGATCTTGTAGAACGGGTTGTACACCTCGAAGGGATCCTGGAATATCGCCTGTACCTCGCGCCGGAATCGCTTCAGGCCCGGACCTCGCAGCCCAGCAAGATCCTCCCCCTGGTAGAAGACACGGCCACTGGTCGGATTCTGGAAGCCAAGCAGAAGGCGGGCGAGGGTGGTCTTGCCGCTGCCGCTTTCTCCCACGACGGAGGTGAAACTCGGGGTGTCGTTCGCGATCGAGAAGGTCAGATCGTCAAGGGCGACTGTGCCGCCTCGTTTCGGATCGCCAAAGATCTGCGAGACGTTTCGCATCTCGAGCAGATTGGTGGAAGGGGACGATTGGACCATTGGTGATACTCCACGGTTACGGATGTTCGGTTGCAGTGCGCGGTAAGCAGTGAACCGATGTTCAGATTGCCGGAGTCGGTTTGACCTGCTGATGAGGCGTCCTGAACACCCCTCGCTCGGATAGGGTAGGCAAACTGGAAATCAGCATCCGTGTGTAGGGATGCTCCGGTGCGCTGAATATCTTGTGGATCGTGCCGATCTCGACGAGCTTCCCGGCGTACATCACTCCGAGCCGGTCGACGAACTGGGCAAGCAGGCCCATGTCATGACCCACGAGCAGCACGCTCGCGTTGAGCCGGCGCTGCACGGCGGCCAGGGTTTCGACGATGCGGCGTTGAACCACGACATCCAAAGCGCTCGTGGGCTCGTCGGCGATGATCAGTTTCGGTTCAAGCGTGATTGCGAGGGCAATACAGACCCGTTGTTTCATGCCGCCGCTGAGCTCATGCGGATAGAGCTTCTCGACGTCCTTCGATAGCCCGACCATCGTCAACAGCTCGGCTGTCCGTTCCTTGATCTGGCGGCTTGTGGTCTTGGTTTCGTGGGCGAGGATGCTGTCTTCGAAATGATCGCGAACCCGGCGGACAGGGTTGAGCGAGTTCATGGATCCCTGCGGGATGAGGGAGATCGACGAAAGCCGCAGCCGGCGGACTTCTTCCTGGGAGAGACGCGCGAGATCGGTCGTTCCCTCGTCGCCATGAAGCAGGATCCGCCCTGAGGTGATGTGTCCGGGTGGCTTGATCATGCGCATGATCGCGAGTGCAGTGGTGGATTTGCCAGATCCCGACTCTCCGACCAGCCCGAACCGCTCGCCCTGCCGGAGTTCGAACGAGATGCCGTCGACTGCCTTGAAGTCTCCCTTTGACGTCTGGAACTGCACGTGCAGATCGTCGACGGTCAGCACGGGATTGGCTGTCTCCCAGCTACGGGTTGGCGGAGTGACAAGAGTGGGTGCTTCGCTTGTCGAAATCATGCTTCTGACTTTCTGAGTCGTGGATTGGCTATTTCGTCGAGACCTGCGCTCATCAGGAAGAGGCTGAGAAAAAGCAGGACAATGAGGGCAATCGGGATTGCCAGCCACCACCACATCCCGCGGATGACCGCGTTGAACGTGATTCCCCAATAGATGGTCATGCCAAGGGTGGGCTCGTTTTGCGGACCAAGGCCGAGCGCCTCGAGACCGACCGAAGCGAGAATGGCGGCGGAAACCGAGCCAACGAAACTGGCTGCCAGGAATGGAAGCAGATTCGGCATGATCTCGCGAAAGATGATCTCGTCTGTGCGCATGCCGGAGAGTTTCGCCATCTGGATGTAGGCCCGCTCTCGAAGACTCAAGACCTGTGAACGAATCGTTCTCGCGGGCCACATCCAGGCAAGCCCGGCTACGACCAGCGCCATCGTTTGCACGCTGATCGAACCCTTGATCGAGGCAGCGACGGTGATCAATACCACCAGTCCCGGTACTGTCAGCAGGATGTCGCAGATGCCGCGGATGATCAGATCTACCCATCCGCCGAGATAGCCGGCTGTCAGCCCGAGGATCGTGCCGATGATGATCGCCACGGTTCCCGCGATCAGTCCGATCTGCAACGTAAGCGGCAGGCCGACAATCGCGACCGCCAGCAGGTCCCGGCCCTGGTCGTCCGTTCCGAACGGATAGGCACGGGTCGGTGCCTGGGCGGGCATCGCGGACATCGGCTGTGCGTCGCCGGTATCGATAAAGAATGGGCCGATGAAGGAGAATCCGAGCAGGCAGACGAAGATCAGGAATCCCAGGATCAGCTTGGGATTGCGCCGCAGGTAGCGGGTGATTCCCCGTCGCCGGAAGCCGGAACTGGGTGGTGCGTTGACGAGTTGTTCCTGTTGTGCAACCACCATGCTCATGAAGGATCTCCTTGAAACAATTCGCCGTCATGTCGTGCGCGATGCGAGACGATGTGGCCCTCCATCAGGTCCGAATCCGGGGGTCCAGCAGAGGATAGAGAAGGTCGACCAACAAAGTGGCAAGGGCGATCGTCAGAATCACCATGAACACGACGCCATAGATGATGAAGTAATCGGCTGTCTGGATGGCGCTGTAGAGGAGCGATCCGACTCCGGGGTAGGTGAAGACCACCTCGACGATCAGCGCGCCACTCACCACGTTGCCGAGAGACAACGCCAGTGCCGTGAACTGGGGCAGCATCGCGTTCCGAAGTGCATAGCGCGTGAATATGGTGCGGTCGGTGAGCCCACGCGCCTCGGCAAAGGTCATGTAATCCTCACCACCGGTGGTGACCATCATGGCGCGGATGCCGATCGCCCACGATCCGATCGCGGCGAAGATGATCGACAGGGCGGGCAGGATCGAATGCTTGAGGACATCCAACCAGAAGCTGACCGAGGCCTCCGGGAGCGTCCCCGGCTGATAGCCGCCGGAGAGTGGGAACACTTTGAGCGTGAACGCGAAAATGTAGACGAAGATCAGGGCCAGGAGGTAATAGGGGACGGCGGCCAGAACCAGCATCGGTGCCAGCAGTGCTTCCAGGAACTTTGGGGACTTTGGCCAGGCGATCAACGCGCCAAGCAGGGTGCCGATGGTGAACGAGAGAATTGTGGTGACGGTTAGAAGACCGATCGTCCAAGGGAGCGCGCGCATGATGAGGTCGATGGCGCGCGTTGGAAAGAACGAGAGCGAGTACCCGAAATTGAAGTGGGCGGTGTCCCACAGATAGTTCAGATACTGCTGGTAGAGCGGCTTGTCCAGCCCGAAGCGAGCCTGGTAGGACTTCACCATCTCCTCGATGCCGGTTTGCTGGTACCCGCCCTGAGTCATCATCGCAAACAGGCGAGAGCGCACGGGATCTCCCGGCGCAAGTCTGGGCAGGAAGAAATTCAGCGTCGCGGCACCCCACACGACGACGAAGAAAAGGCCCAAACGCTGCAGGAGATATTTACGGGTCATCGCCCACTCCAGAGTCACAGCTCCCCGGTGTCGACGGCATCGTCAGAGACAAGACCGTCGGGCTCGGACACGCACAGGAAAGTGTGTGGCGATGCCGGAGAGAAGGAATATGCTGTTCAACAAGTGCGGTCACTCTAACATGATGGTTCAATCCTTCACAAGAGACGTGCTGCACAGAGAGTCGGGCACGCGTTCCGGAGTCGACCCGTTGACCTGTTTAACGGACGAGCGAAGTAGAAGGGTGCTCCGCTTGGACGAGGAAGCATCGAGCATCCAGTGGCGGGGACTTGGGTAGGTGACATCGGTTCAGCGAGGGAAACGCTGCATCAGGTCTGCATGCGTGTCATCCCACGGCGTGACGCGAAAGCACACGCGATTGCGGACCGGCTTCCCAGAAGCCGGTCCCCTCTTGTGCGTGTAGGAACTTATTCGAAGACCTGTCGCTCAGGCGCTCTGCGCGTACTCGATCGGGTTGTCGTTGACGGTCAGCAGCAATGGCCGCGAGCGGTTGTTGATGACATTTGCATCGACCACGCATTTGCGGACGTTGTCGAGCGATGGGATCTCGTACATGACTTCGAGGAGGACTTCCTCGATCGACGTACGAAGTCCACGGGCACCGGTCTTTCGCTCTTCGGCGTGCCTGGCGGTCGCTTCAAGCGCGTCCTCGGTGAAGACGAGTTCGACATCGTCCAGCGCGAAGAACTTCTGGTATTGCTTGACCACCGCATTCCGTGGCTCGGTCAGGATCTTGATCAACTCCGGCCGGGTCAGATGGTTGAGCGACACGGTGACGGGAAGTCGACCGACGAACTCTGGAATCAGGCCGTACTTGAGCAAGTCGTCATGGTTGAGCTGAGAGAGCGGGTTGTCTGTCTCGATGCCCGACACAACGCTGCCGCCGAAGCCCATCATGTTCTGCTTGCCGATCCGCTTGGACACGATTTCTTCGAGGCCCTCGAAGGCGCCGCCGCAGATGAACAGGATGTTCCGCGTGTCGATCTGGATGTATTCCTGATGCGGGTGCTTGCGACCACTCTGGGGCGGAACGTTGGCAACCGTCCCCTCGATGATCTTCAGCAACGCCTGCTGAACGCCCTCCCCGGAGACATCGCGGGTGATGCTCGGGTTGTCCGACTTGCGCGCGATCTTGTCGATCTCGTCGATATAGATGATGCCGTGCTGGGCACGGGTCACATCACCGGCGTTCTGGATCAGTCGCAGCAGGATGTTCTCGACATCCTCACCGACATACCCGGCTTCGGTCAGCGCCGTGGCGTCTGCAATCGAGAAGGGCACGTCGAGGAGCTTGGCAAGTGTCTGTGCAAGCAGCGTCTTGCCGGATCCGGTCGGACCTACCAGCAGGATATTGCTCTTCTGAAGCTCGACATCATCGTCGTTCAGCAGGCCGGCGTTGATCCGCTTGTAGTGGTTATAGACCGCGACCGAGAGGATCTTCTTGGCCTGGTCCTGACCGACGACATACTGGTTGAGTTGCTCGTAGAGTGCTCGGGGCGTTTGAATCCGGGCGAGCGTGGGTTCTGAGCGGGGAACTGCCGGTTCCTCTTCCTCGATGATCTCTCGACAGAGTTGAACGCACTCGTCGCAGATGTACACCTGATTTGGCCCGGCAATCAGCCGTCGAACTTCTTCCTGACCCTTGTTGCAGAATGAGCACCGATAATGCACCCGAACACCTCGTGTTTCTTTTTCGTGAATCGTCGCTTTCCAACGCGGGAAGTGACCGTGGCCCACGGGAAAGGCCGACGCGAATCGAACGATTGATACCGTTCGGTTCGCGGTATGAACTAGCCGCTTCCTAGTTGCTGTCGCCGTTCGAAGCGGATTTCAGCGGAATCGAAAGTTCGCTCGGCATCAGCACTTCATCGATCAGGCCATACTCCTTGGCGTCATGGGCGCTCAGGTAATAGTCGCGCTGCGTGTCGGCCTTGACCTTCTCGAAGGTCTGTCCCGAATGCGTTGCCATAATTTCTGTCAGGGTGTGGATCACCGCGAAGGTTTCCTTGGCCTGGACCTCGAGGTCCGGGATGTTGCCGCGGAACCCTCCGGAGCCTTGGTGAATCATGATCCGGGAATTCGGCAATGCAAAGCGCTTGCCGTGCTCGCCGGCCGCAAGCAGAACTGCGGCCATGCTGGCGCCCATTCCCATGCAGAACGTCTGAACAGGTGCACGCACCATGCGCATTGTGTCGTAGATCGCGAGTCCGGCGTATACCGCGCCGCCCGGAGAGTTGATGTAGAGCTTGATGTCCTGCTCGGGATCGTCGTGATCGAGAAACAGCATCTGGGCAATGATCAGATTGGCGATTTGATCGTCAACCGGTGTTCCGAGGAAAATGATGCGGTCCTTGAGAAGTCGTGAATAAATATCGAAGGCTCGCTCACCACGGTTGGTGCTCTCGACGACCATCGGCACGAGATTTTCGATCTTGGGGATTTCCATTGAGTGTGTGACCTTTTCGTCGTCTGTCGTTACCGCTATCGGGCCAGTCTCGAGTCGAACGTAAAAGCGGACGATTGCCCACTCGTTCATGAAGTAATGATAATGCGCGCGGTCGAGGCAGACCCTGCCCATTCGGAGGATATTATGCCGGATGTCTGCGGATTCTAGCTCGATTGGCGGCAGGTTGTGCAAGACCGAATCGCGTTTGGCACGTGTGAAACTGGCCCTTTTCTGCGTCTCTGGCATCGCTGCACAGAACGCTTGAAGGGAAACCGTTACGATCGCTCTGCTGGCACGTCATCGCAGATGATCGCCCATGGCTTGTCGAGATGCCGTGTCATCGCAAGCATCACCGGGCGGCTTCCTTTCTGGCGAAGTCGCTTGCCGATCGCATCTACATCGCCCGCCAGGCCGCGACGCCGAATGTCCATCGCGCCCGCATCCAGATCGCGGAGCAACTGACGGAGATGCTTCTCGTTCCAGGGGGCGGACGCGATGATCGGCAGCGACCGTGTGAAGGGCGACGGGGCCCGATCTGAAGTCAGCAGAAATGCGATCTGCTCGTCGATCTGGGAACCTCCAATGTCATTTGCAAGCTGTTGAACGAGGCCCGCGCGTGTCACGGCAGGATTCGGGTCATGGAGCCACATGCCGATAACGGGTTCGATCGGTTCGGGACGCGGTTGGAGACTTTCGGAGCGATCGCTGCTCATCGTTTCGACCCCGTGTTCGGTCACGATCGTTGCTCGCCGCCAAGCGGTGGCAAGCACCGGCGACCAGAGCGCTGCTTCTTTCAGGTCGTGACCGATGGCGACCGTTTCGAGTTCCCAGCCATCGGGCATGACATCGTGCGGGATGCCGGGAGCGGTTTTCACGCCAATGGCCGGGACGCGAGCGTCAAGGCCGAACACCCAATCGAGCGGAGGCTCGCTTCCACCGTCAAGTGTCCGGCCGTGTTCGTTCCGGCGGGCCGGATCGATGAAGAGACCATCGATTCCCGTCAGATCGACGGTGCGAACGTCCTCCCACCTGCCGTCTATCGCAAGTTCGGAAGCATGAATGTGGGCGTTGGCAATTGCCATCGCGAGATGGTCTGGATCGAGGTCTGCCGCGATGAGGCGCTCGAGGCCCGGGAGTTGGGCCAGGGCGATCAGATCGCCGCCAATCCCGCAGCAGAGATCCGCTACAACCTTCATTCCCGCGTACCGTTTCGCTCGCCACACCGCTATCCGCTCGGACGTCGATTGTTCGAGGCCCTCGCGAGTGAAGTACATCTCGGCGGTTCGGTCGAACTTGCTGCACGCGTGGCGACGGAGATCGTGCAGGGTTAAAGCAGCGGCAACGATTTCTGGCGGAAACCCCTTGCGCAATTTCTTCGAGACGGAGAGAGACTCTGCAGGAGTAGGATCGAGGGCAACGATCTGCGCCAGCGCATCCTGCCCGAGGGGAGAGACGAGAAGATTGAACAGGTGCGAGTCCAATTGGCGGTCGATAGTCGTCTCCATACTATGCGTGCAGATCCCGTGGTGGATCGGGGCATCGAGATTGGCGATCGAAACAGAGACTTGCCGTGTACCGGTCTGTAGGGACGTTAAGGCGCGTTCTGTTTCCCTCAGGTTTCCCCGGCGCATCGAAGCCTGGCCTAACCCAGGTCGCCTGCATATTCAGCTCTCGGACGGAGTAATCTATCGCACCCTTGGGGAGATCACCCGTCCAAAGGCGTGCGAGATGCCGTGACGTATTCGAACTGGACGCCAACCGGGCAACTCCGGAAGCACGTCAGCGAATGTCAGTTCGGCCGCAATCCACGGCCTTCTCACACTGACATGGGAGATCGGCGATTCTGCAAACAGCCGTTCAGTCCGACAGCTCCAACAGCTCCGACAGCTCCGACAGCGTCGAATCCCGGCGGCCATCGAGAATTTGCCCGAGATGCTGCTGACGAATGGACCTTGAGCGCAGGTGCGCGGAGGGGAAACCCATCGTACCCGGTCGTTCGACCTCCGCGCTGCTTGACGATCGGGTGAGGCATCCGAGACATGCCAATGGCGAGTGATTGTGCCATTGGCTATCGGCCATTGGCGAGATGAGCAGATGCTACTCTCTGAATCCGGGACCAGCGCCGTCTCCCGTTTCAGTATCCTCGTCTGGAGGGGGCGACTGCCTGGCGTTGACCTGATCGCGTGCCTTCTGCAGCCGGATGCGTGACCCGCCATCCGTCTCTGGGGGCTCGGGCGTGGTCCAATCCTGTACCTGATCGTCCGCGTTTGCCAGAACACCTCGCTGTGCGTTGTCGGCATCCTGGGCATCCAGCGCGGTCCATCGGTCGACCTGGGTTTTCGCATCGCTGAATACGCCGCTGGCGGCATCCGATGCGATGCGGGCTCTGCGAATTGCAGATTCGTCTGTGGGAGCGTGCTCCTCATCGAACAGGTCGGCGTCCCGAATCGCGGCATCTGTCTGACCCCGACCCGCGTCCGGATCATTCGCGCTTTTCGAGTTCAATGAAGGATTCAGAGACGCGGACGCGGGTCGGAGTTGCGAATCGGGAAGGGCGTCAGCCTCTTCGGCCCGCTTCACCGCATTCGTCAGCTTGCGCTTCAACTCCTCGATGCGTTCATCGATGTGGCTGTCCGATTGGCTATCCGCCTCAGGGACGGCAGGTGCAACCGGCGATTTGGCGGGACTGCCCGTTGGAGCGGCCTGATTTGGTTGAGGTTCTCTGATGGCGGATGAATCGGTCTGAACTGGCGATGATGCGACATTGGCTCCCTGGGAACGCTGAGGTGCAGATCGGGTGGCGCGCGATTCCGCAGAAGGTGCGTTGATGTTGGTCGGTGAATCCGTCTCCGGTGCAACGAAGGAGTCGGTTTCTGCCCCGGACACTGGCTTGGATCCTCGTGAACTGGTAATGGATGATTTTGGCATCGGCTGCACCCCGGATGGTGCAACACGGACGTCGGGTGACGTGCCCACATCAGGGGCCGCCTGCCAATCCGCACCATCTCGCGAGGCTGACCCGTCCGATCGGGGCGCTTCGATGGCTGGGGTGGTGGCTTCAGGTCGCCTGGAATCGTCTTGACGAGGAAGACGCTCTGTGGGAGCCTGATCCTCGAACCTCGTATTCGGGTCACGTGCGATTGCGTCTGCGGCATCGGCGGCTGGCTTGTATGGCAGTGGTGGCGACAACCATTCCTGAAGCAGGGGATCGTCCTGCGAAACGGTGAGCATCACGGTGGCACCATCGACGCTGGCGATATGCTCGTAGGGAACGTAATAGATCTTCGTTCGGAGGAACCCGCCGCCGGTGACCATGATATACGTCGCGGTGCGGTCCTGAACCTTGCCGAGTTTGTGGTCATCGCTCAGACGAACTCGCTGGCCGGCCCGGATCTGGCTGGCCACGCGTTCTGCGTCGTCCAACTCTTTACTCATCCCGTTGTGCCTCCGCCTGTAGACCCACGATCCCGAGATGGACGTGTTCGATCGGCCACATCCCGCATGCACAAGACCTGATCGAGTTATTCGGAATGGGCCTCGAAGACCCCCCCGTCCCCGTCCATTTCTCCTACTATAAGACATTGCGCAAGCATCCACAGGTGACGCGTCTATGTGAGTCGATGGAGCCGTTGCCGGTTCGGGCCGTGGTGGCGAAAGCGACGATCGCAAGGGGTGATTCCGACCGGACCGCGACAAGGCGGGGCCCCAATGAGCCCCGCCTTGTCTTCCGTAACGTGGCTGCGCCCATCGACCGTGAGCCGAAACAGGATTTCCACGCCTCAATCATTCGAATCGATCGGTCGGTGGTCAGAAATGGCCCCACAGATCCGTCAGGGAAAGGCGTTGCCCTGACAGATGCCTCTGGGCGGCAAACCCGCAACGAACCGGTTCGCTGAAGATGACTACTTCTTGTCGCCAGTGGCGTCGGACTCGTCAGCATCAGCCTGGAGGCCACGCGGTTCCGGCTCGTGCGTGCTTTCCTCCGACGTCTCCGACGTTTCCGCCTGTGCGATGACCTCAGATGGATCAGTGTCGTCGGACGCATCCGTGTCGGAGGCGATCTCGCCCTCGACCTCGATCACGTCGTATTCCGACTCGTCATCGACGGTTGGTTCGGGAGCAACGTACGCATTCAGCACCGCACCCTTGCCATCTGTCGCGATGTCGATAATGCGATCGGTCAGCTTGCGCTCGAACAGCTCGTTGCGGAGCATGTTGCGGAAGTAATCTGACTTGTAGATATCACGCATCCGCTGAGCTTGCGCTTCGGCCTCTTCGCCAGCCGAGATCCCCGGATTCGCGCCGATCAGCTTCTCGACTTCTGCATCGAGATCCTCATCGGTGATCTCGATCTCTTCCTTCTTCGCGACTTCCTGCATCAGCATCGAGCTTCGCAGGCGACGTTCCGATTCCGGCCAAAGCTCGTCGTGCAGAGATGCTTCGGTCTTGCCCTGCATTGAGAGGTATCCCTCCCACGGCGTGTTGTTTCGGGCGAGATCCTGCTTCAGATGCTCGAGCTGGTGGTGCAGTTCATCGTGGATCATGGCCTCGGGGAGATCGAGTGTTGATACGGCACCCATCTCCTCGATAACCTGGTTGAGGACCTTGGTTCGGCCGTCGCTCGTCTTGCCCTGATGGATGTCCTCGCGAATCTGATCGCGCAACTCGTCCATCGAATCGGCATCGGCAACGGTCTTTGCGAACTCGTCATCGAGCGGGAGAATCTCCCGTTCCTTGAGGCTCTTGAGCGTCACCTTGTAGGTGAGGGTGAGGCCCCGGATGGATGGATCGGCAGTCTCGTCATCGTCCTCGAAGGGAATGTCGAACGACTCGGTCTCGCCAACAGTCATCGTCTCGATCTTGTTCTTCAAGGGGGCGAGCAGGTTCGTCTCGCCGAGCACGAAGAGGGCGTCGACGACTGGCTCCTGGAATGCCCGTTCGCCATCGGTGACTTCGTAATCGACCGTTACCTGATCGCCGTCGTGCGGTGAGCGCGTGTCCGCCGGGTCAACCCACGGGCTCTGCGTTCGCTGGAGGCGCTCGATCACGTCCTCGATCTCGGCATCCGTCACGGCGGCATCAACCGGCTCGACTCGGACGCTGGTGTAGTCACCAAGCTCAAGCACGGGATAGACCGGCACGGTCACCTTGAAGCTGATCGGCTCGAGCTCCTTGATCTCGACGTCGGGTTCGCCGACGGGGGTGAGATCTTCCTGCTTGAGAGCCTCGCGGTAGAGCTTTTCCATGATTTCGTCGGCGGCCTCGCGAACGAAGACCTCCCGGCCGTACATGCGCTCGACCGTGGCCCGCGGCGCCTTGCCCTTGCGGAAGCCCGGTACCTGAGCGTCCTTGCTCACCTTCCGAACCGCAGCATTCATGGCCGCCGCAAACTCGTCGTCATCTGCAGTGATATCGAGTACGACGACGCTTCCTGGATTCCGTTCAACGGAGAGTTTCACGCTTGACGCGTCCCTTCTACCTGGCATTCCGGCACGGGGTGCTTCGATCGCCCGATCGAATTCACCTCGGTTGTGCGTGCGTTCGCAATTTCACACCATTGCGAAATGCGCGCTACACACCATGCCGTTGTGGAAAATAGTGTGCCGGCGGATGAATCCGGCAATTCAAAGTGCTTCTTCACCGTCCTGATTCGTGACCGTACAGTCACGAATCAGCGGTGGACACCCCATCTCCCGAAACATGATGGACATAGCAAAACGACCGCTTTCACGGCCCCATCTCCAAGGCTGGAGTATACCACCCATTTCGTATCGGTCGCGAAATCGTGCCGATAGGTCACACACACGTCGATTACCTCTTCCCCGCAGCTTCCGGGCTTGGAAATTTTCCCGCCACATCAGCCCGAAATCAAAATGCACGGGGTGCCCGAACAAAGCGTACGTTCACATTGTCACCCCCGATAGCGGGTGGTATCGTCGCTTCAGGCATCGAATCTCCGGGTCGTTTGCGTGGCAAGGGTCACCTCCTGCCCGAGGATGTCCGGACAGTCTTTGCATCGCCTTGGGCAGTTCCATCGAGTGCGTTGGTTCAGGTTGTGATCGAGCGGCGATGGAAGATGGTGCCGTCAAGGTGGCAACGATGGCTGAGATTTTTCACGGGGAGGGTGGTTTCCAATACCGGAGCGATAGGGGAACCCGCACTCTGGACGTTTCTCGAGGATGTCCTGATGGACCACGGCGTGACTGAATGGAGCGGTTGCGGGGTGGAGGACATGTCGAGTTCAGCCTTTGCACGAGGGTAAGCACGCGCTAAGCGGGTTCAGCTGACGCTCGGTCAGTCTCCGGCATGTCGTGCAGGACGGGTTCTCTCGTCGCTCTCGGGTGATCGCTTTTTCAATTGCACTACGTGAGGTCAACTCAGGAGGGAAGGCGCGGTGTCCACCGCTACAACAAGCAAATACTCATCGCTTCGGCGGCGAGTCGGCACGCTCGCTCTGGCGGGAATGATTGCGGCGGGAACGCTGCTTCAAGGCTCGTCAGGCGTGTTCGCGGATGCGGGTTCGAATCAGCCAACGCCGACGCCGGCGACGGAATTCGCCGTTGTGGCAGATGGCACGTTGACCGGTTTGACGGCCGTGATTGCCGGTAGCGGCGACGGAGTCAACCTGCGCGCGGACGCCAGGCACGATGCGAACATCGTCTCGACGCTCGCGGATGGAACCGTCGTCGATCTCAGGATCGATGCCGTCGACACCGTGCTGGATACAGATGGAATCACTCGCTGGTGGCCGATCTCGGCCGGTGGCAGGGATGGCTGGATTTCCGGTTTCTATCTGAAGAATCCGGATGATGTCAGCGGCGATGGGGTTGTCACGATCGCTGCGCCGGTCACACCTGGTGCGACAGCTGCTGCGACCGCAACCGCGACATCGACGACGGGAATCGAATTCGACTTCACCGGCGAGGTTGTTGCCGGCATCCAGGCTGTCGTCAACGGAAGCGGCGATGACGTCAATCTGCGTGCCGAACCATCCTTCACCAGCGATGTCGTCACCCGCATGAAGAACGGCACGACCGTGACGTTGCGGATCGATTCGGTCGATACCGTGACGGAAAGTGCCGGCAACCGCTGGTGGCCGATCACTGCGGACGGCAAGGACGGCTGGGTTTCGGGTCTTTACCTCCGCAGCACGTCGACGACTCCAGGCGAAACGCCTGCCTCCGGTAGCGAGGCATTCGCCGCTGGTTCTTACGTGCGCGTCAAGACCCAGGCAGGCGATGGTGCTGTTGTTCGAGCAGAGCCGAACCCAGGCGGTGCGCAACTCAAGGTCTGGGCCGATGGCCAGGTCGCGCAAGTGATGGAAGGTCCGCTTTCCTTTGAGTCCAGCGTCGCCGGCTGGTACAAGGTCACGACCGGTGACCTGACCGGATACGTCGATGGCGATCTTCTGGTCGTTGCCGGCCAGCCGATCTCGACGAACGGTGATGCCGCCGATGCGGCGTTCGCTAGAGGCTCCAACGCCCTGGTGAAGACTCAGAAGCAGATGGGCGCCAATGTTCGCGAGAATGGTGATCCCACCTCCGCGAAGGTCGGTTATGTGCCAGAAGGCGCGGTCGTTACGATTGCAGATGGACCCGTTAGCCATGCCAGCAGCACCGCCGGCTGGTTCAAGATTACCTACAACGGGATTACCGGGTATGTTGACGGCGATCTGCTGATTGCGACAACTGCCGCGCCGGCGGTGGATAGCGTCGACGAAGGCGTTGCCGGTGATTACAGAAAGGGCGACTACGTCATGGTTGCGACTGCCTCCCAATCCGGCGCCAATGTCCGGACGCTTCCAACCAGGACATCGGCCGCGACCGAATTTCTCGCCGAGGGCCAGACAATGCAGGTCATCGATGGTCCGGTGAAAGATGAGAACGGCGACGTCTGGTACAAGGTCTCCAATGGTGGCGACAATCGAGGATGGGTGGCTGGCAATCTGCTGGATCCCGCCAGCGATCCCGCGGTCGTAGGTACGGCAACGGCCCCCGCGGCCTCTACTCAGACACCTGCCGCAGGCACGACACCCGGGGCAGTTGCGCCAACGGTGACGTCGTCCGCGACCACTCCAGCCCAGTCAAATCCGACCGCTACGGTCGCGACGACGATGCCTGCGCCGACAACCGGTAACGTGTCTGCTCAGGGATTCATCTATCCTTTGACCTCCTACACCATCACTCAGGGATTCGGGTGCAGCAATCTCGGATTCTATGCCTACGATGCGGCGCTCGGCTGCCCGGTCCACGATGGCCTCGACCTCGCGGCTCCGGCGGGTAGTCCCATCATGGCCGCCGCTGCCGGTACGGTTGTCGCCGCCGGCTGGTGCGATTGCGGTCTCGGGAACTATGTTGAGATCGACCATGGCAATGGCGTGCATACGCTCTACGGGCATATGCAATCCCAGCCGTATGTGTCGGTTGGACAGCAGGTAGCTCAGGGTGACGTGATCGGTCCCGTCGGAAGCACCGGCCTCTCGACCGGTCCACATACCCATTTCATGGTCACGATCGACGGAGTGGCCCAGAATCCACAGAATTACCTCCCGTAAATTCATCCCGGTACCAGGCTGGCCGGATCTGACTCCTGTGACACAAGATGCCTCTGCGTTCATGCAGAGGCATCTTGTGTCGTATCGTGTGGATAACGAATATGTGCATGTGGACGTGTACAATCGCTTGTATTGAGAGGGTGCGAGCGGTGGCGACGTATCCGAAGTTTCAAGGAGTTGCACCACATGACGCAATGCCAACGCCGTGGCCAACGCCGTTGTCAGCACAATTGGCGATCCCATTGCCATCGCTGTGATCGAGGTTGTGGTCGACGCCACCTCATCGAATTTGCCCGAATGTTCGCACTGCCAGCGGTGATTCCATTGCTGGTTCTCGCGCTTCTCGCTGGAACGCTCTCTTCTGCCTCAGCGCAGACGGACTCGTCAGCGCCGGTGAGCGTGGGGGTCACAGTTCCGGCTGTTGTGAGAGCCGAGATCACTGACGTGCTCGTTCCTGACCCAACCGAAGAACCGCCGCCAGCGACTGATGTTCCGGTTCCCACCACCGAGTCGCCGCCAACCGAAACGCAGGTCGATCCAGAACCGACCGCGACCGACACTCCGATCGACCCCGAACCGTCGATACCGCCGCCAACCGAACCGGAGATGCCAACATCAACGGTGGTCGCCTCGGAAACGCCAGTTCCCTCGGCTACGGCGACCGACGTGGCGAGCCCCGCGCCGTCGCCTTCTCCGACCGCAACGCTGCAGGCTTCTCTCTCGTACATCCTGGACAATGCCATCCGCTGCCAGCCCTCGACATCGGTCACCGAGGTTCGCCACGGATCATCGATCGATTATCGGTGCTCGCTCGCACTCTCGATGGAAGGTGAGGGGCTTGCGGTGGGATCGGTGCGGATCGACTGGCAGGTGAAAGCGGATGTTGACGAGGGCTGGACGGTTCAGCTTCGCAACCAGGGCGCCGAATGGCAGGCGGCGGCGTCCGGTGCTGTCGTCACCTCGACCGAAGAATTTGCAGCGTCCACATTGAAAGACGGTGGAAATGGTGCCCATGGTCTCTCGGTCGATTTAAGGATTTCGCGTAACCGCTGTGTTGCCGATGGTGGCAATGTCGCGCTGATCGGCGGCGCCATCGTGAGTCTTCCCGGTGCCCCCGATGCCGTCATCAACATCCCCTCTCGAAGCTCGGCGAGTGCCGACGTCGCGCCGGGACTCGTTGCGATCCCGGAACCAGACGTCACGTTCTCGGGCACGCTCGAACTTGGCACGGTTGTGCTCGGGCCGACTATGAACGCGACCTCGACCTCGGGCGCCATCACGCTCGAGGTCACTGGGCTCGATCAATCGTGTGGCAGCTGGAATATCGTGCTCCATGGGGAGGCGTTGAGCGGAGAATCGGGTTCGATGATCGACACAGGCCATCTCAGGCTCGTCGCCGTGAACGGGGAGCCGGTCGATAGTGGACGGTGTAACCTCGCCAGCGGTTGCGTTGTGGCAGTGGCAAGATTCGAGCCCGGAGTAGCAGCAACCACAGCCTATGAGCTGCAGTTCGAGTTGGACATTCCCGCTTGTACTACCGCTGGACCATTCACGTCGATCTGGGCCTCGGTCGAAGCACCGTGACTCGGCCATCAGATCCGAGAACCGTCGCTGTCGAGATCGACCCCAGACTGGTATTCAATAGTCTTGCCCGGATCCCGCTGTGCGGTCGAATGCCTCCGCTGTAGTGGTTCGACGAGGGAATTTGAAGAGATGAGGGCGATGTGTCACCCCGTCATCGTGATCCAATGGCGTGTTAGCAGGGAGCGCTAACATGCAGTAGGGGTATCCCGCGTTGCGGCAATAAGGTAATGTCATCAAACATTGACGTAAATAATGGTAGTGTAATGCTATGACTGTAGCTGAGGAAAAGCGGCCCTGCATGATCGCTACTGAATCAAGCCTCGCAGACGCTCACTGGCCCTTTTCCTGTCCTCTTCATAGGTCTGGCAACCCCAGTCGAAAGCGTTTCAAAGCGTTTCAATCGTCAACTTCAAGTCAAAGCTTGTCGGTGTGTTCGGTGCGGTCATTTTGACATTCAGCGCAGTAGCCGGGGTGAGCGCTGACGCGACGGCCGATGTGAACGTCAAGGTGTCGCAGCCACACAACGGGGTGCTCTCTGCGTCAATTACCAGTGGTCGTTTCCAGGATGTGAAAATATCGCGCCGGTACGTTTGAGCAGAACTCGACGGGTGTGATTGTGGTCACCGCCACGGACACGCGTGGAGTTGGTTCTGGCTGGACGCTTTCCCTGGCAGCAGATGGCGACTTCAGGGATGCGCACGACAGTTTCCCATTGACAAACTTCTCGCTGCAGGCTGGTTCAGTTCAGGGTAAGGACAATGCCATTGGCATCACACCTTTCGCGATCGGAAACGTCTCGTGTGGTGCTCAGTCGGTGATGGTCCTCGCCAGGTCGCGTGGTCTCGGAGTGTTTGACGACACCATCAACGGGACGATCAAGGTCCCCGATGGCACGTTCGCCGCCGACGGAGGGCTATGACGTCGGTTGCTCCGGTACACTGCGGCTGATAGCAAAAATTCCTTGAATGAAAAATGGCGGACGATTGAACGGATCGATGGGATGGGGTGCACTGTGATCCAACGGAAACGCCGCGCGCTGTTCACGATGTTCTGTTTCGTGCTGATAGTATCGGGCGCCCCGGCGAACGGCGCCCGCGCTCAATCTTCAACCCCTGACGGAGCTATGGCGACGCCGGAGACTGCACCGCAGATCAGCTTTTCGCTCAACCCAAAAGGTGAGCCGGATGGCTCCTTCTTTGCCCTGACGATCGATGCGGGCGAAACCAGGCAGCTTACGGTTCAGTTCGCGAACCAGCACGATCAGCCGTTGAAGTTGTGTTCGTTCGTGTCCGACACGTTCACGCTGATCACTGATGGTCTCGGAGTGCGGGATGGAGATCAGAACACTGAGGTTCCCGCGAGCTGGATTGCGTATCCAACCGATGCTTACTCACTGAAACCAACCGAGGGCCGCGAGATTTCCTTCAAGGTGACGGTCCCAAAGGATGCGAAACCCGGCAAACCATATCGCAGCGCTCGTGTTTCAGACGGAGGATGCGGTGCGGTTCGAGGTACAGCCCTCGTCGACCAGATCATTCGCAAGACGATTGCGGTCGATATAACCGTATCCGGGGCGAGTGTACCCGCATTCTCGATCGGCGACGTCACGTATGCGACGGGTCCGAGTGTGCCATCGCTCAGCGTCGACATCGCGAATACCGGAAGCGTCTGATTTCTGCCAGCCGGCAAGATCACGGTCGGGCATGCGTCCGGGCAAGATGTCCTGTCTGCCGATGTCGCGATGGGAAGCGTTTACGCGGGTACCGCCACATAACTGCAGTTTGTTCTCCAGTAGCCGTTGCCCGCAGGCACGTATACGGTCGAACTCAGCCTCATAGACAGGGCGACGAAGGCACAAGCCTCGACGAACACGTTGACATTTGCCGCCCCCGCGCCCTCGACACCGCTTCAGACGACGACTCGGTTCGCTTTGCTGAGCGTGACGCCGGGTCCAGATGCGGACAAGCTGCAATTTGCCACCATCAGTGGGAAGAGCGTGAACGGTGGACAACCGGTTTCGAATGCGCGGCTTACCGTCCATGCGCAGAAGGACGGAAAGGATGTCGAGAGTTTCCAGCTCATCCCTTCGCTGTCGCTCGTTCAGGGAGAGACCGCGATCGAGCAGCGCTACATTCCGGGAACGGGATTCACAACAGGCACGTGGAGTTTCAGTCTCACCCTGGAGTCGATCGATCCTGCGACCGGGGCCGCCTCGCTCCTGCTCGAACAAGAGATCGGAAAGACGATCGTGGTCCCCTAGAGAGGCGGCATATGGAGGTGCGAAGTGGGAACGGATCGGACGAGTCGTTCGCGTGGGAGGGCGTGTCTTGCATCGCGCGCCCGAGGGATGGAAGATACGAACGAGCAGAAGACGTTTTCGCCGTCCAGGTTGAATCTGCGATCGGTCGAATGTTCTTGTCCGTTGCCGACTAAAGGGGTGATCCAACCGTGACTCAACCTGAATCCGTGACCCTTGCCGCGCCCGTTGCCGAAGATCTGCAATCCATCGTTTCTGCTGAAGCGCTGGAGTTCGTTGCCGGATTGCACCGCCAGTTCAATCCTCGAAGGCAGCAGTTGCTGGCGGCACGAACTCGCCGTCAGCAGGAATTGCTGGGCGGCGGCGCGTTGGGTTTTCTGGAGGAGACAGCCGCTATTCGGGAAGATCCTCTCTGGCAGGTCGCGCCAGCGCCAGCCGATCTCGATGACCGCCGAGCCGAGATCACCGGTCCCTGCGATCGCAAGATGGTGATCAACGCCCTCAATTCCGGTGCGCGTGTCTTCATGGCCGATCTCGAGGATGCCTCTTCCCCGACATGGCACAATGTGATCGACGGGCAGCGAAATCTCCACGATGCGGTGCGCCGCACGATCACGTTCGAGAATCCGGACGGTCGGGTCTATTCCCTCAATGATGAGACCGCGACCCTGCTGGTACGACCACGAGGATGGCATCTGAACGAGCGCCATGTCCTCGTCGATGGCGAGGAAGCGTCCGGAAGTCTCGTCGATTTCGGTCTCTACTCCTTCCATAATGCACGGGAGTTGATCGCGCGCGGCAGCGGTCCCTATTTCTACCTGCCCAAGATGGAGAGTCATCTCGAGGCACGACTTTGGAACGACGTCTTCGTCGCGGCCCAGGAGCAGCTTGGCATTCCGGTCGGTAGCGTACGGGCGACGGTGCTGGTTGAGACGTTTCCAGCGGCGTTCGAGATGGAAGAGATCCTGTACGAGCTTCGCGATCATGCGGCTGGCTTGAATGCTGGTCGCTGGGACTACATCTTCAGCGCAATCAAGACCTATCAGAACCGGCCGGACAAGATGCTCCCGGATCGCGTTCAGGTCACGATGGCTGTGCCGTTCATGCGGGCCTATACCCAATTGCTCGTCAAGACCTGCCACGCCCGGGGTGCTCACGCGATCGGTGGCATGGCGGCGTTCATTCCGACGCGGCGCGATCCCGCGGCCAATGAGATCGCGATGGCGAATGTCCACAAGGACAAGGAGCGGGAAGCCAACGATGGATTTGATGGTTCCTGGCTGGCGCATCCGGGACTGATCCCGATCGCGATCGAGCAGTTCGGCAGGGTCCTTGGCGATCGTCCGAACCAGAAGCATGTCATGCGCGAGGATGTGCAAGCCGATGCGGCGGCAATGACGAACTTCGCCGTGCCGGACGGCAAGATCACGGAAGCCGGTGTTCGTCTGAACATCAGCGTGGCGCTGCAGTACATCAATTCCTGGCTCAATGGCGTCGGTGCCGCCGCGATTAATAATCTGATGGAGGACGCCGCGACGGCAGAGATCTCCCGGGCTCAGATCTGGCAGTGGATCCGGCACGGCGCGTCAACCGACGATGGAGTGCTCATCACACGCGATCGCTACGAGCAGATTCGCGATCAGGAGATGGCGACGCTGACGGCGTCTGATCCGAGTCGCTTCGCGGAGGCGGCGGACATTCTGGACGGATTGATCCTGAACGATTCGTTCGTGTCGTTTCTCACCTTACCAGCCTACGCGTACCTTGACTGATTCGTTCGTCGTCGCGGCGCATGGAGCGCATCTCGGACCGCGATATCGGATTTCCTCGTTCGTTCAACGTGCTCTCGGGGCATTCGTCTTTGCCCGCGTTGTTGTTTGCAAAGGGCAGAAGGCCAACTGCGCAGGGCGGTGGGGTAGTGGGACAGCAGGACAGCGAGTCGGGGACGTGTGAGCAACGCGAGGGCATGGGGGAGCGGGGTGAGATGGCAGAAAGGGACGGCAGGTCAACTGGTCGAATGACGGGAGGCGGAGAGGCGTGGACCGGTGCATGAACGAGACGACCATCAGCGTTCCCGATCTGAACGGACTCGAGTCGGGGGAGCTTCTGGAACGTCTCGGGCACCTCTACGAGCACACGCCCTGGATCGTGCGGGACGCCTTGGCTCAGCGTCCCTTCGCTTCCCGACTGGCGTTTCAGGATGCGCTGTCTGCAACCGTCCGGAACGCCGATCCGGCTGCGAAGCTGGCCCTGATTCGGGAGCATCCTGACTTGGTCGGTGACGCAGCTCTCCGGGGCACATTGACGCGTGCCTCGGTCGACGAGCAGACCGCCGCCGGACTGAGTGCAGACGATCTGTCCGACGATGAGCGGGAGATGTTCCGGCGCCTCAATGCAACGTATCGAGACACGTTCGGATTTCCTTTTGTGATCTGTGCACGGGACAATCGGAAGGTGAGTATCCTTGATGGATTCGACGCCCGGTTGCGTAATGACCGCGAGACCGAGATCGAGACAGCTCTGGGCGAGATCGAAAAGATCGCCGCCTACCGGTTGTCCGACATCATGACAGACGAGTGACGAGGAGGGAGGGTAACCGTGAATGACGGGCCAAGTGTCCTTGAGCAGGACGTCAGGTATCGCATCTCCTATGGCAAGAAGAAAGTTCCGTTTCATCGGCTCCATGCCCGGCCGCTTGTCGGACTAACCCCTATCCCGGAATCCGCCTTCATCGGGCGCCCCAACATCCTGTTCGCCTGCGAGGTCGATCTTGTCGTGCTTGGCGAGGACTTTCTGGCCGCCTATACGGTTGGCGACAACTCTCTCGTCGTCGCCACGGATAGCATGAAGAACATCATCATCAAGCAGGCACTTGTCTACGACGGGGCGACGCATGAGGGGTACCTTCTCTTACTCGCTCGGGCGCTCATCGATCGCTATGACCACCTGCGCGATCTCGAGCTGGATATTCGAGAGCTGCCATTTCCCGCGTCGATCGTGGCGGGTCCAGGCGAGGCATTCATCGCCAGCGATGTGCTGTTCGAGAATGTCCCGAATGGCGATCGCACCGTTGCCCGGATGCGGGTGCAGCGAACAGGTGAGAACGGCGGCGAGGCGGTGGTTGCCATCGCCGAGCATGAGTCGGGACGGATGGGGTTGCGGTTGCTGAAGGTAACTGGCAGTTCCTTTACCGCCTTCGTTCATGATGAGCATACGACGTTGCCCGACCGCCGAGATCGACCGCTCTTCATTGACCTCGATGTCTTCTGGACGTATCTCGATCCTCAGGATGTGACCGGCGACATTCCTTCCCGTTATGTGGCGGGTGAACAGGTCGCTGACCTTTGCCGTACGGTCTTTCACGCATTTGTGAGCGAATCGATTCAGCATCTCGTTCACCAGATGGGACGCACGATGCTGGAGCGCTTTCCTTCCCTGGGATCGGTCCGGTTCGTCGGCCGCAATCTGACAAAGGATCCGTTCCACGTCTCCGAACTCGATCCGACAGTCAAGGTCTACAGTGATCCATTCCCCGCATTCGGTGAGATCACACTCCAGATGATCCGGAAATCCTAGGGGAGTGACCTCTTGAGCCTGAGTACACACGTTCTCGACACCGCCCAAGGGAAACCCGCCGCTGGTATGCGCGTGTCGCTCATGAGAGTCGATGGGGCCGCGCGCCATCTCGTGACCGAGACAATCACCAACGCCGACGGCAGATCCGACCGCCCACTTGTTCAAAACGACGACGACCTTGCTGGAACGTGGGAGTTGGTGTTCGCGGTGTCAGGGTATTTTTCGCAGCAGGGTGTCGTTCAGGACGATCCTCCCTTCCTCGACGATGTCACCATCCGGTTTACGATGACGGATGAGCAGCGGCATTATCACGTGCCGCTGCTCATCTCACCCTGGGCGTATTCGACCTACAGGGGTAGCTGACGCTATCGATTCCCAGGCTCCGACGAACTTCGATTCGCTTCAAGGAACATTGCACATGACCGAAGAGACCTTCCGATCGACAATCGATCGAGCCACTGCGCTGATGCGTCGGTGCGATGAGTTGAACGCGTTTACCTCATCCGAGGGGCAACTGACCCGGTTGTATGGCACTCTCGCGCTGCGGGGAGCCATCGATCAGGTTGCCCGATGGATGGAGGCGGCCGGGATGATCGTTTCGATCGACCATGTCGGAAACCTCGTCGGGGTCTACGAAGCTGACTCGAACGTGCCGCAACCACGAACGTTCATCATCGGTGGCCATCTCGATTCCGTGAAGAATGCCGGGAGGTATGATGGCCCGCTCGGTGTGCTGTGCGGTGTCGCGTTCATCAAGGGCTTGGCAGCCAGGGACAAGCGCCTTCCATTTCATGTGCAGGTGATCGCCTTCGCTGACGAGGAAGGTGTTCGATTTCATACGACCTATCTCGGATCGCGAACCCTTGCGGGGACCCTTTCACCAGAGGCGCTGACGCTGACCGATGAGGATGGCGTCGCCCTCTCTGCCGCGATCCGGGAGTTCGGAGGAGATCCAGACAAGCTCTCGGAAAACCGTCGTGATCCGGGCGATCTCCTCGGATTCATCGAGGTGCATATCGAGCAGGGCCCCATCCTCGAGCGACGAGATGTGCCGGTCGGAGTAGTCTCTGCCATTGCCGGTGCAACGCGCGTGAGTGCGGGATTTACGGGTATTGCCGGGCATGCTGGCACGGTGCCGATGGATCTGCGACGTGACGCACTGCCGGCGGCTGCCGAATTCGTTCTTGCGGTAGAGCGGATCGTGAGCGGTGAAGAAGGATTGGTCGGGACAGTCGGCCAGCTGATCGTGTCTCCTGGAGCCAGCAACGTGATCGCCGGTCATGTAGAGACCACGCTCGACCTCCGGCATCCAAATGAAACTTTGCGAGCGACTATCGCCCGGCAGATCGAAATGGAGCTTCACGCCATCGGCAACCGGCGTAAGATCGAAACCCAGTGGACGGAAGTGCAAGGCTACGCCACCGTCGAATGCGATCTCGATCTGATGAGCCGTCTGATCGATGCGATCGCCGACGAGGGGTTTGAGCCGCTTCAACTGGCAAGTGGAGCCGGTCATGACGCGGTCGCACTGTCCGAGATCACGCCCGTCTCGATGCTCTTTGTGAGATGCGAGGGCGGCGTCAGCCACAACCCTGCAGAGTCGATCACTGTCGAGGACGTCGAGGTGGCGATCCGGGTGCTCGATCGCTTCATGTTCGGGATCGTCGGATCCGTTGCCTCGAGCTTCCAGTTCGATGAATGACCGACTCCTGGCGAGAGGTCGATCACGTACAATCCGAGCAGGAACACCGATCCTCTGAACGCCCTGTTGCGAACGCGTCCTCGACGGATTCCCGGAAGGGTGAGCGATGCCCATTTTCGATTTGATTGCACGCAACGCGACGGTTGCGACAGAACGTGGCACATCAAGCGTCGAAATTGCCGTGCTTGACGGTTGCTTCGTCGAGATTTCTCAGGAGATCACGGGTAGTGCTCGTGAAGAACTCGATCTTTCCGGGCAAACGGTTCTTCCAGGTGCGATCGATCCCCACGTTCACTTCAACGAACCGGGACGCGGCGACTGGGAAGGCTGGGCCACGGGAAGCGCCGCGCTCGCTGCCGGAGGTGCGACTGCCTGCTTCGAGATGCCACTCAATGCCTTGCCGCCAACGCTTACGGGCGCGGACTTTCGGGAGAAGGCAAGGATCGCGGCCCGTACGTCGCGTGTTGATTTCGGTCTGTGGGGAGGGTTGACGCCAACCAACCTGCAAGACCTGCAGGATCTCGCGGAGTGCGGGGCGATCGGTTTCAAGGCGTTCATGTCCAATGCGGGGACCGATGACTTTCAGTTCATCGACGACTTCAGCCTCTTCGAGGGGATGGGGATCGCAGCGTCGCTCGGGTTGCCAGTTGCCGTGCATGCCGAAAACGATGGTATCACGAGCGGACTTGCCGCTCAATCTGTTCTGCTCGGAAAGACCAAAGCCCGCGAGTACCTTGCGAGCCGGCCGATCGTGGCCGAGCTCGAGGCAATTGGCAGGGCGCTCGTTTTTGCAGAGGAGACCGGCTGCGCGCTGCACATCGTCCACGTCAGCACCGGACGCGGTGTTGCGATGATCGCAGCGGCTCAGGAACGTGGGGTAGACGTTTCCTGCGAGACATGTCCGCATTACCTTGTGTTTGTCGATGATGATGTCGAGCGGATCGGTGCGTTGGCAAAGTGCTCGCCACCACTTCGCGACGCGGCGACCTCTCTGGATCTGTGGTCGACGTTGCTGGCGGGTGATATCGATATGGTATCGTCCGACCATTCTCCAACACTGCCCGCCATGAAGAGACACGCAGATTTCTTCGCCGTGTGGGGCGGTATCGCGGGATGTCAGCATATGCTTCCGGCGCTGATCACCGCTGGTTCGTCCCGCGGATTGTCACTCGCGGACGTTGTACGGCTCACGTCGAGCAACGTCGCCCGTCGGTTCCATCTCGAGCACAAGGGTGGGATTGCCGTCGGCAACGATGCGGATTTCAGCTGGGGATCGGCTCAGCGGGCGGCTCCGATTCCGCTCGATTCCGTCAACTATCGTCACCCGCGCTCGACATGGGATAATTTCCCGATGACCTATCGTGTGAACGGAACGGCGGTACGCGGCCAGGTTGTGTTTCGCGAAGGTCACCCGGTCGGTGAATCGCGTGGGCAATTGCTGAAACCGGAGCGAATCGCTGATGTGACGTGGCCGTTTGACGCTCGCGATTGATCTCGCTGGCCCACGTTGCGTGCCGCGACGGCGTTTTCGTCAGAAAACCCTAGGTGGTGGAGTTCAAGTTATCGAGGGACCACATGCGGCAGACATGGAGCGACTATTTCCAACCGACAAACCTCGATGAGGCGTTGGCGCTCCTTGACCGATACGGCGCTTCGGCGCGGGTGATCGCTGGCGGCACCGATGTCCTCGTCGAACTGTCTCGCGGGATCAAGACTACAGACACACTGATCGATATCACGCGGATCGACGCATTGCGCGGGATACGAATAGATGAAGACGCGATCGTCATGGGTGCGCTGTCCACCCACAACGATGTCATCGCTTCGGAGGTGTGTGTTCGCGATGCGTTGCCGATTGCCCAGGCCTGTCTGGAGATCGGGGCACCGCAGTTGCGCACCACGGCGACGGTCGCTGGAAATCTCTGCACCGCCTCTCCTGCCAACGACACGATCTCCGCGCTCCTCGCGCTCGACGCCCAACTCGTCCTCGTCAGCGTTCGCAGAGAACGCGTTGTTCCGGTCGCCGATTTCTACGCCGGCTTTCGCGCAACCGTGCTCCAGCCGGACGAACTGATCCGGGAAATCCGAATCCCTCGACTGACCGAAACCCGCCGGGGTCTCTTCGTGAAGCTGGGACTTCGACGGGCGCAGGCGATCTCCGTGGTCCATCTCGCGATGGTGCTCGAATTCGACGGGGAAGTCGTGACCGACGCCCGGGTCACTCTCGGCTGCCTGGCACCGACGGTCGTCCGGGGATCGAGTATCGAGACCTGCCTGGTGGGGAAAACGCTCTCCGCGCAGGTGTGCGCCGAGGCGGGACGGATCGTGCTCGATGACGTCAGCCCGATCGGTGACGTCCGGGGCAGTGCGACGTATCGTCGCCAAGCCCTCGAACGTTTGGTTCCGCATGCCCTGTCGAAGTTGGCGACTCGCACGGAAGCGTCCGAGTGGCCGGCTCGCGCACCGATTCTGCTCGACGTTCGTGAGCGGGATACTACGGACGAAACCGTTTCCGAACCCTATCGCGGGCAGATTTCAACGGTGATCAATCAGAAGCCATGGACGTTCGAGGGCATGAGAAACGCCAAGACGTTGCTCAATCTGTTGCGTGAGGACGCCGGGCTGACCGGTGCGAAGGAAGGATGCGCGGAGGGCGAATGCGGTGCCTGCACGGTTTGGATCGCTGGGCAGGCGGTGATGTCCTGTCTCGTCCCCGCGCCTCAAGCGCATGGTCGAGAGATCACGACGATCGAAGGCTTGGCTGACAGGGATACGGGGTCGCTTCATCCGCTCCAGTCCGCGTTTGTCGATTCGGGGGCGGTGCAGTGCGGGTTCTGCATTCCAGGCATGCTGATGGCTGGTGCGAAACTGCTGCAGGAACGGGAGTCACCGACTGTCGATGAGACGCTGCATGCGCTGAGTGGAAATATCTGCCGGTGCACGGGCTACAGGAAAATCATCGACGCTGTTCAGATCGCAGCGTCCGGACAAAACCGATGATCGCGCGTTCGTTCCGATCTCCCTCTGTCATCGGGGAATCGCACAGGCGGCCGGATGCTCTCGGCAAGGTCACCGGCGCTGCGATGTATCCCGCGGACATGATTGAAGCCGGACATCTGCACGCCAAGATCGTGTTCGGCCATCGGGTACATGCCCGGCTCGTGAGCATCGATGCGGCTCGTGCCCTGGAAATCCCCGGGGTGATCGCGGTGCTGACCGCCGAAGATGTCCCTTTCAACGTCTATGGCCTGATCGACGCGGACCAGCCGGTGTTCTGTGCGATCGGGGAATGTGTCCGGTTTCAGGGCGACAAGGTTGCCGTGGTGATCGCGGATTCGCCATTCATCGCCGAGCAAGGGGTGAACGCGCTTGTGGTCGAGCTGGAAGATCTGCCTGCCGTCACCGATCCTGAAAGCGCGCTCCGGGAAAACGCACCCCGCGTTCATGCACTTCGCGAGGATAACCTGCACCTGCACGTGCCCATACGCAAGGGTGACGCGGATGCGGCGATAGCCGTGGCCGATGTCGTCATCAGCGCCACCTTCTCGACCCAATGGCAGGAGCACGCGTTCCTCCAACCGGAAGCGGCGACGGCGTGGGTCGATTCGGAGGGTCGGCTGATTGTCGAAACTGCGGGCCAGTGGCTTCACGAGGACCGACGGCAGGTAGCGTCCATCCTGCAGTTGCCGGAGGAGCAGGTGATCGTTCGCTATAACGCGATCGGGGGAGCGTTTGGAGGTCGCGAAGATCTGTCGCTCCAACAGGTCGCCGCGGTTGCCGCGTGGCGGATGCAGCACGACTTTCCGGGTCGCAAGGTCGCGCTGCAGTGGAGTCGTGAGGAATCGATCATCGGGCATCACAAGCGACATCCGATGCGGATCGAAGCAACCTGGGCGGCGACACGCGATGGCACGATCACGGCGGTGAAGTCGAGATTGGTGGCGGACGGTGGAGCATATGCATCGACGTCGGCAGAGGTCATCAAGATCGCCACCGTCTTCGCAAGCGGTTGTTACGACATCGCGAACATCTCTGCCGATGGCTACGCCGTCTATACGAACAACATTCCGAGCGGTGCGTTTCGCGGGTTTGGCGCGCCGCAGGCGCAGTTCGCCGCCGAGTCGATGGTGACACGACTCGCGCACGCGCTCGATATGGATCCCCTGGAGCTTCGACGGCGGAACATCTATCGCGAGGGGAGCCTCGAGCCAACGCAGGAACCGCTTCCCGCCGGGGTCTCGGCGTGGCAAGTCCTCGAGGCGGTCACCGATGAGGCGCGGAACCGATACGGCGGGTTGCAAGCCACGCGGCAGCGGGAGTTTCAGCCTGGAAGTGCGTCCCACCTCAGGCGTGGAATCGGGTTCGCGGCGGGAATCAAGAACGTCGGCTACTCGTTCGGCTTTCCGGAGCAGGCCACCGCGACCGTGGAATTGTTCGGTCGCGGTGCTGTCGAGCACGCCATTGTCCGGGCCGGCGTGGCCGAGGTCGGCCAGGGATCGCACCTTGCCATGCGCCAGATTGCTGCCGGGGTTCTGGACCTGCCGATCTCCCAGATCGCGATCATCGCCGACGACAGTGCCGAAGCACCAAATGCCGGGTCGGCCTCCGCGTCTCGTCTGACGCTTGTCGCGGGACGCGCCGTCCACGACGCCGCGACCGATGCGCTCGCCAAATATCTTGCCAGCGAAGATCAGCATGTCGTAGCCACCTCGCAGTTTCGACCGGCCGGAACTACCCCACTCGACCCGGTTTCGGGTCGCGGCCATCCGAACTTCAGCTACGGATATGCGGCGCAGGCGGTGGAGGTCGAAGTCAACACCCTCACAGGTCAGGTGCGTGTGCTTGGCATCATCAGCGGTCATGATGTTGGCAAGGCAATCAATCGGCAACAGGTCGAGGGACAGATCGAGGGGTGTCTCGCCCAAGCCATCGGGTATGCCCTGCTCGAGGACTTCCGCGTGCAGGACGGGATCGTCCAGACCCAGTACTTCAGCACCTACCTTCTGCCAACGACCCTCGATATGCCTACCGAGATCGTGCCGCTCATCCTCGAACTCGCCGATCCGCTCGGTCCGTTCGGTGCGCGCGGTGTCGCCGAGATGCCGCTGGTACCGTTTGCGCCGGCAATCGCAATGGCGATCCACGATGCGGTCGGGGTCTGGCTTGGCAAACTGCCATTCACTCCGGAGCGGGTCCTGTCCGCCCTGATTGCTGGAGAACCTGGTGGGGTGGGGGATAACCATACCCCGGATCTTCACGGTCACCGCCTGCCCGGCACAGACCTCGGGGTCGGATACTAGGTCCAGAACCCGATTGCTCTCGACTTCATCGCTGAGGAACGGGCGCCGCTGCAAGGACGACGAACACGATGGACACATCTGGCAAGCAACTTCAAACGAACAGCCTCGAAACGAGCCCGGCCCCAATCGCCCTCCCGCCGTCAGCCGAGCATGCATTCTGGGACACGCGGGCGGACCCGTTTGCGAACATGCCGCCGCCTCCCGAACCCAAGCGTCGCACGCGAGAACGGAGGCCACCACGACCGACCACAGATTCGGCCGCCAAGCATTCCAACGGCAACTCTGGCGCACGCGCCAATAGGGAGCCGACCTCGCTTGATGGTGATGGTCTCTCCAATTTTCTCGGTTCGAATTCCGCCAATCGTCTTTCGGCGATCAGCAATCCAGACATCGTCTGGGAACGTCTCAAGGATATCCCGGGAGTTCGAAACTGGCGCGTTCTGAACGACAGCCTATTCCTCGTACTCAGTTTCGTGATGGGACTCATCTGGTTTATCGTCGGCGCGATCATGTTTTCGATCGGTGCCAGTCTGCTCATCGTCTGGGTCGGGATCCCCATCCTGGCGGCAACGTTTGCGATCATGATCTGGGGCGCGCAACTCGAGCGCAGCCGGATCAAGGTGTTCCTCGGCGTGGCGATTCCAACGCCATACTCGTATCTGCCGAAGGAGGGTGCTCCCTGGAAACGTGCGTGGGGATTCGTGCGCAATCCGCAGTTGTGGCGTGATGTCACCTATCTCTTTCTGCTCCTGCCGATTGGCATTTTCGAACTGGCGGTCGTGTTCTATCCGTTCAGACTACTGGTCTCGCCGATTGTCTGGACTTTCGGGGGCCAGGATTCCATTCTCTTCTGGAATATCAATGGGTTTGGAGAATCGCTGCTGGCGTGTATCGTCGGTCTCATCATCTTCGTACCGATGAGCATGGTCATCAATGCGGTGGCCATGATGCATGTCGAGTTCGGCAAGTGGTTGCTGGCGCCGACATCCGAGGAAGTCCTTTCCGACCGGGTCGAGGAACTGACCGAGAGCCGGTCTGCCGTGATGCGGGCGATGTATCTGGAGCGACGGCGGATCGAGCGGGACCTTCACGATGGCGCGCAGCAGCGGCTCGTCAACCTTGCGATGGAGCTCGGTCTGGCCCGCGAGAAAATGGGCACGGATCTCGGTGCGGCGCGCAAACTGCTCGAGGAATCGCACGAGGACGCGAAGCTGGTCCTGACCGAGCTCCGCGAGTTGGTGCGCGGTATTCATCCTGCGGTGCTGACCGATCGTGGTCTGGACGCCGCGATCTCCGCGATTGCAGGTCGTTCTCCCATTCCCGTCGGTGTCGATATCGATCTGAGCGGTCGTCAGCGGGATGAGGTCGAGAGCACCGCCTATTTTGTGGTCGTCGAGGCGCTCACCAACATCGCGAAACACAGCGGCGCCACCGAGGCAAATGTGAGTATTCGCCGGACTGGTTCGTGGTTGCGGATCATTGTGTCGGATAATGGCAAGGGTGGTGCGGATCCCAACTATGGAACCGGGCTGCGCGGATTGAAAGATCGGATCGCCGCGCTCGATGGTCGTTATGCGATCGAGAGCCCCTTGGGCGTCGGCACAAGCATACTGGTGGAAATTCCATGCGAGTAATGATCGCGGAGGACTCGGTTCTTCTGCGCGAAGGCCTGATTCGACTGCTGACCGAACTGGACTGCGAGATCGTCGCGGCGGTTGGAGACGGCAACGCATTGATCGAGGCGATCGAGCACGAGCGCCCTGACGTCTCGATTGTCGATGTCCGGATGCCACCGACGTTCCGTGACGAGGGCTTGCGAGCCGCGATCCAGATTCGCCGGAGGTGGAAGAATCTGCCCATTCTCGTGTTTTCCCAATACGTCGAGGAACGATACGCCGCCGAGCTTTTGGAAGGTGGCACGTCGGGAATTGGCTACCTGCTCAAAGATCGCGTGGCCGATGTGCGAGAGTTCATCGTGGCCGTGCGCCGAGTTGCGGCCGGGGGGACTGTGCTCGACCCCGAGGTGGTCGCGCAACTCGTGACCCGCCGTCGGCGCGATGAACGCATCGCCTCGCTCACGCAGCGAGAACAGGAAGTCCTCGCGTTGATGGCCCAGGGGTCTACCAACAATGCCATCGCGGAGAGCCTCTTCGTGAGCGAAGGAACCGTCGAGAAGCACATCCGTGGCATTTTCATGAAGTTGGGATTGGAGAATGCCGAATCCGTTCATCGCCGGGTGCTGGCCGTTCTTACCTACCTGCGTCTTGGAGAAGGGGAACCCGGTCAGGTGGGTCAGGCCGGTAAGGCCCGTGCGTTCTGATCCTGGTCCCGATCGCCTGGGTCCAACCCGATAGATCTTTTCGATTCACTCCCTTACCGGTGACGGCAAGGGAGTTTTCCGTGTGGTCGAAGATGGAACCGTGGTGAGCTGGTGACGCTTCCCACCCCGTGCCGTGGGGGATAACTGGTGGCTCGAATCTCCGGAATAGGGGCTTCGGCACAGGGCCGCGCAAGCGCAGAATCGAACGAGGTCGAGGACGGACCTCAGTATCCGAACGGATCGCGATATTGCGCCATGACCGGTAGGGGAGAAACCGAATGAACGACGAACAGACAACCATGAGCGACGTGATGATCGAAATCGAGACAGCCCGGCTGATCGAGCAGGAACTGCATCACCATCGCGCGGAGCTTCAGACCTATGAGCATCAGGTCAACGAACTGAAGCGCCTGCGAGCGGAACTGCATTCGATGAAGCTCGCGTCCCGCCGCCTGAGTGCTGTGGAACCCGCCAGCCAACTCGATCGAGCGATGCGTGATGTGATCGTGGCACTCAATCAGCACCTCGCGACGAACGCACTCGCCGGACAGGACATCGATCCGGCCATTGAGCAATTGGCTCAGGAGTTTCTGACGGAAGCACTTCTCAACATCGCGAAGCACAGTGAGGCGACGGAATCCAACTTCAGCATCAAGCGGGAGGAGCGATGGCTGTTTGTCTCGGTCTTCGACAACGGCAAGGGCGGAGTCGACGTCAGCCAGGGCTCTGGATTGAACGGCATGCGACGGCGGGTTGACGAGATGCACGGTCATTTCTCGGTAAGTAGCCCCCCAGGACGCGGCACCCTGCTGACCCTCGCGATTCCCTGCGGAACCTGATCTCCCCGAAACGTCGATTCAACAAACCCGCAATTGCCGAACACCCACATGAGGAGTTATTCGATGAACCTGTCTCCCGGACGTCTGGCTGGCGCAAGCGCGCGTCACCCATGGCGCACGATTGCACTCTGGATCATGTTTATCGTCGTGATCACGTTGCTTTCAGGAATTGCTGGCGGCAACACAAACGACCAAAGCTTCGGGTTTACGAACAACCCGGAGGCCCAGGTCGCCGATGAACTCGTCAAGAAGCACCTTGGGAACGATACCCGCGCGAACGAGACGATCGCGATTCACGCCGATACCCTGACTGTCGACGATCCGGCATTCAAGGACGTGGCAATCCAGACGATCGCTAACCTGAAACCCTGGAACGCCGATATCGCCTCGATCGCGAACTACTACGAGTTGGCGTCGAGTGGCGCACCGGAAGCGACGCAACTCGTCTCGAAGGATCGCCATTCCTTGCTCATTCCGATCACCTTCAACGAGGAGAGCAGCACGTATGAGGATCGAGGCGAGGCCTATGTGAAGGACAGCCGCCAACGCCGAGGTCAGGGTCTATACGGTGGGCGACCTGAGTGGAGACGCAACCTATGGCAAGATCGCCGAGGAAGATACCAGCAAGGACATCTCGTTTGGCCTGCCGATGGCCGGGATCGTTCTCATAGTTGTCTTTGGAGCACTGATTGCGGCCTTCTTGCCGCTGCTTCTGGGAATCGTCGCGATTGGAACGACGGTTGGAGCGGTTGGATTGCTCTCCAATATCTTTGTCATGCAATCGCAGACGATGATTTTGGCTACCATGATCGGCCTCGCGGTCGGCATCGACTACGCCCTGTTCTTCATGGAACGTTTCCGCGAAGAGCGACGTCATGGGGCATTCAAGATCGACGCGATCGAGCGCGCCGGTGGCACCGCCGGCAAGGCGTTGCTGTTCTCGGGCCTCACCGTGGTGCTTGCCCTCATGGGCCTCATGCTTCTCCCGATGACCGTGTTCCAGGGCATGGGGATCGCCTCGATCGCCACCGTCATCTTCGCGGTCTCGGCCGCCCTGACGCTCCTCCCTGCCTTGTTGCGACTGATCGGCGATTGGATCAACTTCCCTCGCATCGACACCATGCGCAAGCTGAAGCGACAGGATCAAACGCGAGAGTCGCAGTTCGAAGATCGTCAGGGGGCGGGATTCTGGGGACATGTTGCGAAGGGCGTCATGCGCCGGCCGGGTCTCTCGATCCTGTTCGCCGGCGGAATCCTGCTTATCGCAGCACTGCCTGTCTTCACGCTGAGAGTAGGTGAGCAATCTGCGTCCTCGTTGCCGGACACCGATTACAAGAGTGGATACGAGATTCTGGCTCGAGATTTCTATGCCGGGATGCAGAGCCCGATCGATTTCGCGATCGAGGGTGACGCTAGCAGTCAGACGACGAAGGACCATGTCGCGAGACTGACCGCCGCATTGCAGGACGACGACCGGCTCGGCGAGCCGACCGTCAAGATCAGCGACGATGGCCGGCTCACCCTTGTCCAGGCGGTCACAACGATCGATCCATCGTCGAAAGATGCCGAGCTCCTGATCGAGGACCTGCGGACGAGAACGGTCCCGGCGATCTTCGGCGACCAGGCATCATCGGTTCATATCGGTGGCGATTCCGCGTTCGTCTACGACTTCGACGAGGCGCTCACGAGCCGATTGCCGCTGGTCTTCGCATTCGTGCTTGGGCTGAGCTTCCTGCTGCTGCTTATTGCCTTCCGGTCGATTGTCGTGCCGGCGATGTCGATTCTTCTCAACCTGCTATCGGTTGGAGCGGCGTATGGCGTGATGGTGGTCGTCTTCCAGTATGGCTGGGGGGCCGATCTGTTCGGATTCACGCAGGTCGAATCGATCACGAATTATCTCCCGGTCCTTATCTTCTGCATCCTCTTTGGATTGAGCATGGACTATCATGTCTTTCTGCTCAGCCGTATTCGGGAGCACTGGGATCACACTGGTGACAACACGGAATCGGTCGCGTTCGGCGTGCAGTCGACCGGTCGAATCATCACCGGTGCGGCGTTGATCATGGTGGCAGTGTTCTCATCGTTCGCGATGGGGCGACTGGTGGAGATTCAACAACTGGGCTTCGGGCTGGGTGTCGCGGTCCTGCTCGACGCCACGTTGATTCGTACCATCCTGGTTCGCGCAACCATGAAGGTGCTGGGCCGAGCCAACTGGTGGTTCCCTCGGTTCCTGCAGTGGGTCCCGAACCCGAAAATCGAAGGCGATCTCACGCCGGTGGTGTTGCGGCCCCGGACCGAGCGCACCTCGCCAGCACCGTTGCCGCGCAGCTGGGAGCCCGTCGCAGGCGAGTGATCCGCTGCGGAGCTTGGACGTCATCTAGAGAGGAAGAGATAGCGAGCGCCTGGCACGAATCTGATTCGTGCCGGGCGCTCGCCTCGCTTCGAAAGCGCGTTTGATTCCTTCATTGAGGGTGTCCCTCCTCGACCTTCCTTGTGGAGGGTTAGGAATCAACCACACGTCGCTGTGTGGGATACCTTCTGGCGGCTCGGTCATAGGCCTCGGCAAGCAATGCTTGTACTGTCTGGAATGTTTCGGCGCTTGGGTTCAGCACGCTGACCCAAAACTGCGGCGCATAGATGGGGTGCGGCAGCACTTGATCCAAGACCGTGAAGTCATAACCGGTGTCAGCCCCACCAGCCGTGCCAGACAGGGACGGTTGTGGACCGAACAGCGAGCGGTAGGTATCCCTACTCACACCAATGTTCAATCGAAACACGCCCGGGCGATCGAGATTCGAGGCGCGGTCAAAGTCACCATAGTCTTTGGTCACGATCGTGGCGAAGGGAAGCTGGTGCTTCGGGTCGAGGTTGTGATCTGGATCGTAGATAAAGAACGTATCTCCGGATGCGATCCCCTCTGTCGGGATGACGAGATCAACGCTCGGGAACGTGCCGCTGATGTATTGGGTGATGGAGCGTGAATCCATGTCCTAAGTCTTCACGTGACTGGATAGCAGCCACGGCGATAGGCGTTCAGCCCTCTCGCGGTCCTGCAAAGCCGCGATGGCAACCGCTATGACCCAAGGGGTTCCTACAATGGGCTGACACCCTTCGCCATGACCTTGGAATGGAGCTTGCCGGGCAAACACGCCTAGACGTAGGTGCCGAACCAGTTGAGTGTGTCCGCCCATGCGACGAGCGCCTGCTGCTCGTTGTAGCGTGGTCCCGTGTCGTTGTTGAAGGCGTGCTCGGTTCTGGGGTAGACCTTGATCTCATGTGTCACGCCGGCGGCGGCAAGTGCAGCCTTGAGTTGATCCCGGCCCTCATTCGCGAAATCAGTCGGATCGGCGGAATAGACTCCGAGCACGGCTGCCTTGATATTCGGAACGTCTTCGAGTGGCGGCGGTGGTCCGTAGAATGGCACCGCGGCCGTGAGCGACGCGATCCGCGTGGCCGATCGCCACGTGATGCCTCCTCCAAAACAGAAGCCGACCATCCCAAGGCGCGTGGCATCGATCCCGTCGACGCCCTCGTAATAGGTCACCGCAGCCTGGAAATCCTTGACGTGTCGATTGGGATCACCCTCGCTGAGGATGGAGGGGATCCGCTCTCGTCATGGGCGGCGGTTCCGCCATCGCGACTGACGAGATCGACCGCGACCGCCGCATAACCGACCTTTGCCAAGCGTCGAGTGACGTCCCGGATGTGATCGGTGAGACCGCGATTCTCATGACACACGAGGATTAGGGGCAGGCCATTGCCGGCGACTCGTGCGGCGACAGGCGTTGCCGCGGGAGAGGCTTCGACAACCGGGGAGGCAGCCGGCGTTGCTCCGGACGAATTCGCAGGTCGAGCCTCGTACGCAAATATGGTGGCTCCATCAGAATCGAAGGAGACATCCATGGCAGCGATCGCCGGATCGTCGGCCGCCACCGAGAGTGGGCTGCGGGGCTCGGTCGATCCCTGCCGGAACGGCTTCTGTTCGTCCTTTGCATCTGCTGCGCGGACTCCGAGCGTTGTCAGGGTCGTGGCAGCGGCGGCAACACCCCCGGTGATATGGATCACACGTCGCATCATGTCACGGCGGCTCATAACGCCATCGTTGTAATCATCGACGAATTCGTGAACGAGATACTGTTGGAACTGATTCAACTCACGCATGATTCGGCCTCCAGCCTGGCGAATGTAAGACACTTCTGCCGGGCATTCTTCTGGTGGTCTCCTCTCTCGGACGACTGTCAGCATGCATTCGCGTGCCTGTGTAACGTACGGAGTATGTACCGCAAATTTTAGCCCATCAATGCGACGAGGCGCCCCGACACGTGTCGGGGCGCCTCGTTCGATGAGCGGAATAACGTATCTGAACCTAAATCAGCGAGCGGAAAGAGCCAGAGGTGAACTGGCAGTCGAGGTCGAGTTTCGCGACATGGATTGTCGACTCGAACGGTAGGAAAGTAGTCGCAAGCTGAATAGCACGACGATGATCGTGCTCCCTTCATGACCGACCACACCGAGCGGAAGTGGAATCCCGATCGTCAGCGTCGTCGTGATCAGCACCGCGATCACAAGGAGGGCAAACGCAATGTTGATGCGAATGGTCTTTCGCATGTGACGGCTGAGCCCGATTGCGAATGGGATCTTCCCGAGTTCGTCGCCCATCAGAACGACGTCCGCGGTCTCGAGTGCGACATCCGTCCCGCCCGCCCCCATGGCGATTCCCACCGATGCCATCGCGAGGGCAGGAGCGTCGTTGACTCCATCGCCGATCATCGCGACATTGCCATCGCGTTGCAGTTCCCGAATGACATCGAGCTTTTGTTCCGGGAGGAGGTTCGACCGCACGTCATCGAGCCCGACCTCCCGGGCAATCGCCTGGGCCACTTCCTCGCTATCGCCGGTGAGCATTACGACCCGCTTGACACCGGTGCGCTTCAGTGCCAGAACGACATCGCGTGCCTCTGGGCGCACGCGGTCAGCCACCGCGACAATCCCGAAGATGCCACGCTCGTCACCCGCCAGCATCGTGGTTTTGCCTTCGTTGCGGAGGGTGGCGAGACGAGTACGCACGTTCTCCGAGATCGCCTGACCATCGATAAGGAAGAGCCGCTCGTTGCCGACCGCCACCGGATGCCCATCAACAGAAGCGCGGATTCCCTCTCCGCTGGTCGCCGTCAGACCGATTGTCTCGATCAGGTCGAGGCCACGTCCCCGAGCGCCTTCCACAAGCGCACTCGCGAGGGGATGCTCCGAGTACTGCTCGGCGCTGCCAACGATCCGGATAACGTCATCCTCCGTCATGCGGTGATCGAGAACGACGATGTCCGTGAGTTGCGGTCGGCCGAATGTCAGCGTTCCCGTCTTGTCGAAGGCGATCGTATCGATCGCGCCAAGTGCATCCATGGAACTTCCGCCCTTGACCAGCACGCCGTTGCGCGCGGAATTCGCGAGCGCGGAAAGGGTCGCGGCGGGAGTCGAGATCACCAGTGCACAGGGCGAGGCGACGACCAGCAAGGTCATCGCGCGGTAGAACGCCGAGGAGGGATCGACTCCGAAGAACATCGGGATGATCGCAACCAATGCCGAAACGGCCAGGATGCCGATCGCATATGGCCCTTCGAAGGCATCGGTAAATCGTTCCGCACGGCTCTTCTGCGCCTGGGCTTCTTCCACCAGTCTGACGATGCGGGAGAGGGTGCTATCGGCCGCGAAGGATGTGACCCGAGCCTGAATCGCTCCGGAACCATTGATCGTGCCAGCAAAGAGATGATCGCCGACCTCCTTGACGACAGGGACCGATTCGCCGGTTATGGCTGCCTGATCGAGCGAGGATCGGCCTTCGATTACCTCCGCATCTGCAGCAACTCGTTCGCCGGGACGGATCAGGACGATGTCCCCCGGTTTCAGATCGACCGCCGCGATCCGTTCCTGAACGTTGTCGACAAGACGGGTTGCTTCTTCCGGTGCCAGCTCCATCAGGGCGCGAACCGCATTGCGGGTGCGTTCCAGCGCGTGGTGCTCGAGAGCATTGGACGACGAGAAAAGCGCAAGCAGGATTGCTCCTTCCGCCCATGCCCCGATCAGTGCTGCACCGATCGCGGCGGCGACCATCAATAAATCGACGTTGACGTGCAGCTGCATGAGATCGACGAACGCAGTTTTCGTCGCGAGTGTGCCTCCAGCGAGGTAGGCCACGACGAAGAGCGGAATCGTGATTGACTGCGGCGTGCTTGTCCAATGACCAAGCGCCATCGCCGTGAGTGTGAAGACCCAAGCTCCGGCCGCACTGACGATCAGCGCCCAATTGTCGAGCCACTCCTGGAGCCAGACGCTAGCGGAGGATGAAGTGTGGGCGGGAGAGGTTTCGGACGAGGAAAGATTGGATGCAAATGGCGTACTCAACGTCAAAACCTTTCATTCCGCTATGGACAACAAGACTCATTCGCGTTCAGTTAGCATGGAAAAACGTGAAGCAATGCCTGCGTGGGTGTGTGGGATCGAGATTGGATCGCGTGATGAACCACATGAACCGCACACCGGTCATCGCCGACGGGTCGAAAGGGCCCAAGCGGCGCGGCCGACAAGTTTGGGACGAGCGATCGCACAGATGCGCTCGATGCCCTTCCAGTTCCCGATCAGAATCGTTTGCTGTCCGGCAAGATGGGTTTGTGCGATGGGCTTTCGAATCGCCGGTGACAGAGGAATGTCGAGCGAGGCGAACAACGGAACGACGCCGATGGCAATGAAACGTCCATCGATCCGCGCCGTAATTCCCAGGCCGGGGATCGCATCGATTAGCGTGCTACCGACGAGGAAAGCGCTCGCGGACGGCGCGTCTACGTGCCACGCAAGACAGGCCGAAGCATAATCGCGGGCGGTTGGCTGCTCGTTCGTAGGAATCATGGGTTTTCCTTCGACTTGGACCTGCCCATGTCACCGGCAGATAGTGATGAATCCAGAGTCAATGCGTCGGTATTGAGAATGATTCTCAATACTGGATCGATTGTAACAGGAGCGGTCCTGTTTGTATATGTGTTGTGATAATTATTCTCAGGAAGGAGTCTATGCCAGCTGGTCGGACGAAAGAGTGCACGCGTTCTGGCCTTGCCGGTGGGGTGAGGGGTCGCTTTCGAGGAGCAAGAGCGTTCCTTGATACTTGAATGTCCACCCACACGAAAACCACCGAGGATTGTTGTGCAAAACGCACCTGAAGGCTGGTTCTGAAACCCTCTCTGATGTGCGACAATTCGAAAATCGAATGAGTACGTGCACTGCATACTGACCGCCGCGTCGTCGGATACGACCTCACCAAGGAGCAAATCGGTCACAATGCTGATAATCACCGTGGGTGACCTGATGTTCGGTGCGACGTATGAGGAGGAAGCCGCGCCGGAGACGGTCGCGGCTTTCAAGAAGATCCTGCCGTTTGGACAGAAGCTGATTCAGGCACGGTGGAGCGGCGAGTCTGGTTGGATCCCGCTCGGGGACCTCAAGCTTGGCGTCGGGGTCGAAAACGCAACGAGCTATCCGTCACCGGGGGAGATTCTCTTCTACCCGGGTGGATTCAGTGAAACGGAAATCCTCTTTCCCTATGGAAGAGCGTGTTTCGCCAGCACCATGGGGCAACTTGCGGGGAATCACTTTCTCACCATTGTCGAAGGCAAGGAATTGCTGAGGGAGGTGGGGCGACGCATCGTCTGGGAGGGCGCGCAGCATATCCTCTTCGAGGAGGCACGGGACTAAGGTCTTTGTCGACGCGCGAGAACGCAACAGGAGATTTTGCGAAATGACCAACACCAATGAAACGACTGGCAAGATTGTTCGATTCAGCGATCGACGGATCGATCGTCGCCGATTCACGCTGCTGTCGGGTGCGGCTGTCGCGGCGGCTGCAACGGCCGGTGTCGCTCGTCAGGCCGCTGCCCAGGATCCGTTCAAGGTTGCATTCATCTATGTCGGGCCGGTAGGGGATCTCGGTTGGTCGTTTGCCCATGATGAGGGGCGCAAGTACATCGAGGCAAATGTACCGGGCGTCGAGACGGCGTTCTCGGAGAGCGTGCCGGAGACCGGTTCCGATGCCGAGCGTGTCCTTCGCGACTATGCGCAGAAGGGCTACAAGCTCATTGTGGCAACCTCGTTCGGCTACATGGATGCGGTCATCAATGTCGCCAAACAGTTCCCTGATGTTCAGTTCGTGCATATCTCCGGGTACAAGACCGCAGACAACGTCAGCACTGCCTTCGGGAAGATCGAAGAGCCCCGCTACGTCTCGGGTCTCGTTGCCGGCGGAATGTCCTCTAGCGGAAAGCTGGGCTACGTTGCGGCGAACCCGATTCCGGAGGTCATCCGCGGGATCAATGCCTTTACGCTCGGTGTTCGCAAGGTGAACCCGGAGGCTACCGTGCAGGTCGTCTGGACGAACACCTGGTATGACCCGCAGAAGGAGCGAGCTGCTGCCGAAGCGTTGCTGGACGGTGGTGCAGACGTCATCGCCCAGCACCAGGACACAGCCGGGCCGATGCAGGCAGCCGAAGCAGCTGGCAAGTACGGCGTTGGATATAACGCTGACATGTCTTCGCTCGCTCCGAAGGCCGTCCTGACCTGCCCGATCTGGCATTGGGGTGTCTACTACGCCGATGCCGTCAAGCAGATTCAGGCCGGTACCTGGAAGTCCAACCAATACTGGGGCAGTTGGAAAGACGGAGTCGTCGATCTCTCACCGATCGCGACGTTCGTCACCGCAGAGACCAAGACGAACGCCGACGCAGAAGAGGTGAAGTTCAAAGTCGGGACGGAGGACATCTTCACCGTCTTCACCGGACCGATCAACGATCAGGATGGCAAGGAAAAGGTGGCTGCCGGCACGGCCATGACCGCCGAAGACCTGCTCGGTATGACCTGGTTTGTCCAAGGCGTGGACGGCAAGATCCCGAGCTAGGGCCCGGGTTCAGAGTTCTTGAGTCGGAAGTCGCCAGTCGGCTTTCGACTCAACAGAACCCTGCACCCTGCCTGATCTGGATACTGTCGACCGCCGGCCTCCAGCCTCCGGCTGCGTCGAGGCGTCGTTTCCGGCCCGCGCGCCGTTCGAGCCAACGAACGCGCAGGTTGAACGCTCCTGTCCACCGGTGTTTGGTTTGTCAGGTTCGACCAGCGGAGACTGCCTGCCGCGGCCGACTCGCGTCATTATCTCTCTACGAAGCGGAGAACGGAGCGTCGGGAGTGCAGGGATTGAAACTGCCAGTCGAACGCGATGCTGCATTCGGAGAACCGACGGAAGCGGTTGGGTTGCTCCACGTCACCAAACGCTTTGGATCGGTTGTCGCCAACCGCGATGTGACGTTCACGGCCAACTGGGGAGAGGTTCATGCGCTGGTCGGCGAGAACGGAGCCGGCAAATCGACCCTCATGAGCATTCTGGCGGGCCTCTACCGCCCCGACGAGGGCACGTTGCGCATCGATGGCGCCGCCGTCGTGTTGAAGGCGCCTCGGGATGCGATTGCCGCAGAAGTCGGAATGGTCTATCAGCACTTCATGCTGGTGGAGTCGTTTACGGTCGCCGAGAATGTCTTGCTGGGTGAGGCATCGATCGGGTTGAAGCTGGATCTGCACCGGGTGGAGAACGAGCTCGCTCAGCTCAGCGCGAAATACGGCCTCGATGTCGATCCCCGCGCTCATATCTGGCAATTGTCCGTGGGCGAACAGCAGCGCGTCGAGATCATTCGCTCGCTCCACCGCGGCGCGCGCATTCTCGTCCTCGACGAGCCGACTGCGGTTCTGACACCCGCCGAATCCGATCAGTTGATCGCAACGCTGCGCGGAATGGCGGCGGAGGGCTTCTGCATCATCTTCATCTCCCACAAACTCGATGAGGTGCTGGCGGTCGCCGATCGCATATCGGTCCTCCGGCGTGGAGTCGTGACCGGCACGGTCGCAAGCGGAGAAACGACCCGCCGTGAACTCGCGCGCATGATGGTCGGGCGGGAATTGGCGACCAAGCTCCTGACCGAGGAAGAGGTGCCCGTGCAACGTACGGGCCCATCGATGCTCGCGCTCGACAATCTCCACGCCTTGGGCGACAAGGCGCTGCCTGCCTTGAATGGCGTGAGTTTCGAGATCCATGCCGGCGAAACGCTTGGTGTCGCCGGGGTCGCCGGCAATGGTCAACGAGAACTGGCTGAGACGATCGCCGGGATGCGGCCCGCGACCGGGGGATCGGTTCATGTTCAGGGAGTGGATCTCACCAATCGCCATCCCCGCGATGTCGCACGAGCGGGCGTCGCCCATGTGCCCGAGGATCGACTCGGGACGGGTCTCGTAGGGTCCCTCGATGTCTCGACCAATGCGATCGTTCGTGCCTACTGGCGCCCACCGGTCTCGCGCGGATCGGTACTGGTGCCGAGCGCGATCGCCCGCTTTACGGACCGGCTCGTCGAGGGCTATGACGTCAAGACGCCAAGCCGATCGACCAATGTCCGCGATCTATCCGGAGGCAATCAGCAGAAATTGCTCATCGCCCGCGAACTTGCGGGCGAACCGAACGTTATCGTGGCGGTCCATCCGACCAGAGGGGTCGATGTCGGTGCGGCGGAGACGATTCATGACGTCATACGCGCGCAGCGTGCTCGCGGTGCCGCGATTCTCCTCATCTCGGAGGATCTCGAAGAACTGCTGGTGCTGTCCGATCGGATCGCAGTCATGTACGAAGGGCGGATCATGGGAATCGTTCCGGCGCGTGGTGCCGACCTCGAGGTCCTTGGTGAGATGATGGCCGGCTCCAGGTTCGATGCCCTTGGCGAATCTGGATCCGTTCGAGTAATCGGTGTGGCGACGTCATGAACCAGGTGTCGGGTCCTGCTCCACTCGATGCCGGCGGCAATGCCATCGAACCGGGTCCCCGCTTCCGACTGGAGCGCGTTCAGACACCTTCGTTCCGGATGCAAGTGACGATCACCGTCCTCAGCGTCCTCGCCGGCCTGATCGTCGGCGGTCTGATCATGGTGTTCGCTGGTGAGAACCCGTTCGATGTCTACCGGGCGATGGCGACCGGTGCGTTCGGCTCCTACTACAACATCTCTGAAACGCTCGTGAAAATGATCCCCCTGCTGCTGACTGGGCTGGGGGTGGCGGTCGCCTTCCGCATGCAGCTGTGGAACATTGGCGCCGAAGGGCAGTTCTATTTCGGTGCAATCTTCGCAACGTGGGTTGCCATCTACGGGTTCGCCGACGTCGGGTCGTGGGTGGTGATTCCGGCGATGATGATCGCGGGCATGATTGCCGGTGCGCTATGGGCTGCGATCCCCGGCGTTCTTCGCGGGTATCTCGGGGTCAACGAGACGATTACCACGCTTATGCTCAACTACATCGCGATCCTCTTCTCGGAATATCTCGTCCATGGGCCGTGGCGAGATCCGGCCGGATACGGATTTCCAGGCACGGCCGCCTTCTCTGATGCGACCTATCTGCCGACATGGGGAACAACCCGCGTGCATCTCGGTTTGGTGTTTGGACTCGTTGCAGCCGTGATCCTGTTCTTCGTGTTGCGGCGTACGCGGTGGGGCTACGAGATCGGTGTGACTGGAGCGAGCGAGCGGGTTGCCAAATACGCTGGTATGCGCACTGCTCGCAACATCGTGCTCGTGCTCGCATTGAGCGGTGGTCTCGCCGGTCTGGCGGGAATGAGTGAAGTGGCAGGCATCAACCACTCGCTCCAGCGCGGATTGTCGCCGGGGTATGGCTACACCGCGATCATCGTGGCGTGGTTGGGACGGCTCAATCCATTCGGGATCGTGCTCGTCTCGTTCCTGCTGGCGGGTCTCCTCGTTGGGGGCGATCAGTTGCAGATCTCGCTGGGATTGCCGTCGGCGATCGCCCCGATGCTGCAGGGGACCATCCTTTTCTGTCTGCTTGGCGGCGACTTCTTCAGTCGCTATCGAATCGTCCGTGGCGTCGAGCAGGAGTCCGTCTGATGGATCAGGTCTTTACGCTCGGCTTTATGACCTCGGTCCTGGCAGCGGCGGTCGCATCCGGCGCGGCGCTCCTGTACGCCGCGCTGGGTGAGGTGATGGCGGAGCGTTCCGGCGTACTCAACCTCGGTGTCGAGGGCATGATGCTGATGGGCGCCCTGTCCGGCTTCGCATTCTGCTACTGGTCCGGCAACATGTGGGTTGGAGTTATCGGGGCAATCGTCTCCGGCGCCGCGATGGCCTCGATTCATGCCGTTCTGACGATATCGCTGCACGGTAATCAGGTCGTGTGCGGACTCGCGCTGACGCTCTTCGGGCAGGGACTCTCCGCCTATCTCGGGACGTCGTTCGTCGGGAAGCTGCCCCCGCAATCGTTTTCCAAACTCTCCGTCCCGTTCCTGAGCGACATTCCGCGACTTGGCACGATCCTCTTCAGGCAGGACGCGCTCGTCTACTTTGCCTACGTGATCGTGCCGCTGCTATGGTGGTTTGTCTATCGAACCCGTCCGGGGTTGAACCTCCGCGCGGTGGGTGAGAATCCGACCACCGCCGATGCGATGGGTATCAACGTTGCACGCCAGCGCTACGCCTACGTGATCCTCGGCGGAGCGTTCGCGGGAATCGGCGGGGCGGTTATCTCGTTGGCCACGAATCCAGGTTGGACCGAGAATATTACCGCCGGTCGCGGGTGGATCGCCGTCGCATTGGTGATTTTCGGAATGTGGAATCCGTCCCGCGCAGCGGCGGGCGCACTGCTTTTTGGTGTGGTCGAGGCAGCCCAGTTTCGGTTACAGGGCGTGAATGTGCCCGTGTCATCCTTCTTTCTCAACATGCTTCCCTATATCTTTACGATTATCGTACTGGTGCTTGCCACCCAACAGGGACGGTCCCTCCGTGTTGGCTCTCCGGCCGCGCTCGGCAAGGCGTACGTTCGAGAGGACCGGTGATCGTGATGTCGAACCTGCGGGGGTATCTTTTCATCCATGTCTGACAACGCGCCCGAAGCGAAGCGGTTACCACGTTACGAACGCCCGAAAGAATTGGCTCCGGTTCGGGCCCCGCTCGCCGATGGCGAGATGATTGACTATGCGGACCTTGATGCTGCGATGGATTTGTCGACGCTTTCCGACGGTGGTAAAGCCCTGTTGCGCGGGTTGTTGCGTCTTGGCAGGTCTGCGATGTTCCCGGGTGGTGGCGCCGGAATCGAATACGCCAGTCTGCTGAAGACCGCTGCCCGGCCGACATATATCGCGGCTCACGTTCAGGAAGTCGCCGCCCATCTTCACGCCCAACGCGTGGATGTGCTTGTCGTGCCGGGAATGTCCGGGTATCCGGTAGGGTCCATGTACTCGTTTGCCTCCGGCATTCCCGCGGTGCTGCTCAAGAAGCAGCGACATAACGACGACATGACGAGAAGTGACTACCCACCGGGAGCGTTCATCATTCCGTCCTACACGGGAGACGGGGACGTCCTGATGAGTGCCGATCTCGAAGCAATGCAGGACATCGTCGATGAGATCCTGACCGAGCAGATTCGGACACAGACCGATGCCGAATCGCTTCGCCTCACGATTCGGGTGGCGGGTGCCGATGACATCATAGACAAGGCGACGATGAGCCAGGCCGTAAGCGAAAGCGCACTGATCGTTGGCCGGAGCGCGATCGCCAGATTCGTCCGCCTGTATCGAATCGCTTCTGGAGATCAGCGTGAGATCGTCGATTCGGTGGAGGTCGTCGCTTGGGTGACACCCCTGATCAAGGGGTATAACCGGCCGCACGAACACCTGCAGCGCTGGTTCGGGGTGATGCCGTTTGCCGGGATCAATGTGACAAGCGTTCACCTTGATCCTGCTGCGATCGGCGTCGAAGGTGTCGGTATCGTGGGATTCGCGCCGTTGAAAGACATCTGACGAACGTGGGGCTCTCCCCTGGGCCCGGATACCTTTGTCGGCGAGCCTCGGCGCTGCTAGTAAGCCTCGAGGCGTTGGAGCCGGCAGTAGGCGATCGCCATGCGGATCACGGATCTCACTTCGTTCTTGGCTGCTGCGGAGAGCGTGGTTTCTCCGAGCACCTGTGCGAGTTCGATCAGCAGCGGATCATCCCAGATCTCGGATCGGAACCCGGCCGCCGCGAGTAGTCGGTCACGATCGGCCATCGGCAACGCCATCGCGTCGGCGAGCTGGATGACGGTCTCTCGCTCGGGGGCACGAGCGCCTTGCTCGAAGCGGGTGATGGAGCTTGGATCGAAATGCGATCGTTTGGCCAGATCGGCCTTGGTCCAACCGCGAGCGATCCGGAGATTCTGGAGAAGACTCGCAAACGAGAGATCACCCGTACGCGTGCGTGGTGATTCCAGCTCCGGCTTGTGCGGATGCTGGACCACGTCGGTCTGGCTCAGTATCTCATCGTCCATCGATTACGGTCCTTCCAGGGATTGTGACGGTTGCTATCTCAACCTTCAAGATACCCGAAAACGTTCCCATCGACAGGGTGTTTATTTGATGGCTTGCGTCGCAGACTATCATCTGGAAAGATTGAGCGCTTGTCGGCGATGATGTCGGTGGCCAAGCGATCGAGTCGAAGTCACGGCGACAGCATCATCCGAAGCCAACAACAGGAGTATCGAACGTGCCAATCAAGATAGCGATCTCGTCCTATTCATTCCACCGGTTTGGCGGCGGTCCGGAAGGCAAGGAGGCGCCATCGGTCGAATCGATGGTGGATCTCTGCGTCGATTACGGCGTGGATGGTATCGAGTTCCTGATGGAGCACCTGCGGTTTTCGGGGAAAACGACGCCGCTCGCCCTGCATCGACTCAGGCAATACATGGCACTACGAGGAATCTCGCCAGTCACGATTGCCGCCTCGCACAATCCGGTGCAGACAACCGCCGAGGAGCGCAGCGCGGAGCTGGACAAGCTTGTCTCGGCGATCGATGTCGCTGCCGAGCTTGGTGCTCCTTTCGTGCGGGCGCTTGGCGGTCGCTGGCACACCATCACGGATTTCGACGAGTTGCTCGCCAACAACGGCGAGGAGCCGGCGAGGCACGGGTACACACTGGACGAGAGCTACGCCTGGGCAACCGATGCACTGAAAGCAGCTGCCTATTACGCAGGTCTGCATGGTGTTACCCTCGTACTCGAGAATCACTGGGGTCTGACCGGTACCGCTGCCGGCACCGCACGCATCCACGACGGTGTCAATTCGCCGTGGTTGAAATACGTGCTCGACACCGGGAACTTCGTGCACCGTCCCGACCAGTATGCGGAGATGCAGGAGTTCTTCTCCGACCTCGCCATCCTGCACGCCAAGGTCTATCTCGGCGGCGGCATGGCCGTGACGCCAGTGCTCGATTACGCGAAGATCGCAGGCATGCTTGCCGCGATCGACTACAACGGGTACGTCTCGATCGAGTTCGAGGGCAAGGGGCATCCGTCCGAGGGCGTGCCCGACGGAATTGCGACGATCCGCCAGGCGTTCTCCCTCTAGGCACGAGTACTTCACAGTCCATCGCGCACCTCAAACGACCTGATGCTGACGGGTATCGATGCATGCTTCGATACCCGCTTTCGTTGTCAATAAGGCACCCGTTGCGTGCAACCGGGTTGCCCCTGACAATGAATCGATCGATACGCTGCGAAGTTGGTGTGAAGATCGCCAGAACCGGCCAGGAATCGCTCTCTGACGCATTGTCAGATTCGACCGGGCTGGCCGAGGTTCAACCGGCGCGGGGTGGATAGTGGGTCACGAATGTGATGCGCAGAGGGAGTAACGATGCAGCAGATTTACCTGGACCAGTTGCGGACGCTGTTCTCCTGGCGTGAGAAAAAGACCGGCACCATCGGGCCGGATGAGCGATTACCGTGGCCGAACACCATCGCGATGGGCATGCAGCATGTGCTGGCGATGTTCGGATCGACGGTGGTGGCGCCGTTGATCATGGGCTTCGACCCGAATCTGGCTATCCTGTTCTCGGGTATCGGCACACTGCTGTTCTTCGCCATCACGGCGGGAAAAGTTCCGAGTTATCTCGGGTCCAGCTTCGCATTCATTGCTCCGGTGGCCGTAGCGGTGGCGGGCGGCGGCGGAATGAAGGGAGCACTCGGCGGCATCATCGCCGCCGGCGTCATCTATCTGCTTATCGGTTTGATCGTGCAATATACCGGTTCCGGCTGGATCGATGCGCTGATGCCGCCGCTCGTCACCGGCGCAGTGGTGGCGATCATCGGACTGAACCTCGCCGGTGCTGCCCGCAATCTGGCCGCAGCCAGCATGCCGCTCGCATTGTTCACCATCCTGGCCGTTATCGTGGTCGCGATCGTTGGCCGAGGGATGCTCGGTCGCCTTCCGATCCTGCTGGGGACGCTGATCGGGTATCTGATCGCGATCCTTCTCGGTGGCACCAACACCGCCGGTCGTTCGATCGGCCCCATGCATATCTCGGGAGTCGATTTTCAACTGGTCAGGGATGCGGCATGGATAGGGTGGCCGAACTTCACTGGTCCATCGTTCAACTGGCACGCGATCACGCTTATCGCGCCGGTGGCGATCATCCTCGTCGCCGAGAATACCGGTCATATCAAGGCCGTCTCGGAGATGACGGGGCGAAATCTGATGCCGTTCCTCGGACGTGGCTTCATCGGGGATGGATTGGCGACGACGATCGCGGGTTTCGGTGGTGGAACCGGCGTGACGACCTATGCCGAGAACATCGGGGTCATGGCGGTCACGAAGGTGTTCTCGACGGCCATCTTCGTCGTCGCGGCGGTGACCGCGATCGTTCTCGGATTCTGTCCCAAGTTCGGTGCGCTCATCGGATCGATCCCGTCGGCGGTGTTGGGTGGCGTTGCAACGTTCCTGTTTGGGCTCATCGCGGTGACCGGCGTTCGCATCTGGGTCGAGAATCGGGTCGATTTCTCGAAGAGCAGCAATCTCTTCATTGCGGCGGTGGCGTTGATCGTGGGTGCCGCCGATTACACCGTCAACATTGGAGATTTTGCATTGGCGGGGATCGGCCTCGGGACGTTCGGAGCGATCATCCTCTATCAGGTATTCAAGGCGCTTGGGATCGAAGACGCACCTCTGGCAATCGACGGGCCATCCGGTGCGGTGTCGCATTCCGGGGGCGGACCTCGCGGGGGCGGACGCTCTCCGAGTCAGGCGTCTCAAGCCCAAACCGCGGAGGGCCTGAATTCCCGGGCACTGCGTCGCGCGTTCAGTGACAGTGGAAGCGAGACGGCAGTCGCGGTTAACGATCGATATAGTGATGACGTTCAGGACCATCACGGTCGTGATTCTGATCCTCCCGCGCGTTCAAGGACACCGCTGCAGCCGCAATTGCGCCAGCAACAACAGTCACGGCAGCAAGCGGGGCAGCAGCGACGGCAGTCGGGACCGGGGCAGCAAGCGGGGCAGCAATCGTCCCAACGACGGTCTCAGCCCGATCCGCGGAGGCAACCATCAGAAGATGAGCTGCGGCAGCCGCCGGTTCAGCCGGATGAGCAACGAGACCCTCGCTGGCAAACACAGCTAGGGCAGCAGAACGCCCAGCAGCGTCCGACCATGCCAGGAGGAGCACCGCCGGCGAGGTCCGGTGGTCAAGGCGCCGGCCGGCAGGAACAACGACCGGATTCTTCTCGCCAGCCGACATCGCGACCTCAACGTGCTGCTCCTGCGCCATCCCGGCAGCGAACCTCGCCCTCGCCCACGCCCTCTCCACGGGTCGATTCTGCATCGCAGCGCCCGGCGCCCGGCCGGAACCGAACCGGCCTGCCAGACCTTCCGGAGCCGGACGAAACCGAATGATTCGCCGCGACGTGACGGGCCTAAGGGCAGGTCAAGCATAACGAGACAGGGACGGGATCGAATCCCGTCCCTGTCTCGTGGCTGACGAATGTGGTGCAGGACTAAAGTCCGATTCTCGAGCGATATGGTGGTTTTCCTTTCGCGGGCAGCCTCACCCGGAAGAGCGAGCCGGCAAACATTCCTTCCGACTGATCGCGACCATCCGGTGCGGCGGTCGACACATAGGCATCTTCGAACCTGGCGCCACCGAAGGCGATGCTGGAAACCTTGCGAACGGGGAAGCGCACGCGCCCGGTGCATGTCCCGTTAGATGAGTGGCGGTAGACCGACTTGCCATCCCAGCGCGCGATCCATAGATTGCCATCGCTGTCGACGGTCATTCCGTCCGGGTAGCCTTCGCCAGGAGGATTCGCGATGAGGATCTGACGGTTGGCAAGAGAGCCTGTCGCTCGATCGTAATCGAATGCGTAGAGCCTTCGGGTGTTGGTGTCGCTGTGATACATCAGTGTTTCATCCGGGCTGAAGCCGATCCCGTTCGAGAGTCCAAGATCGTCGTAGAGCAGCTGTAACGAGCCGTCGCGGTCCAGCCGGTAGAGACGCGCGGGTTCGGTAGCGGTAGGCATCGTGCCACAGAAGACACCGCCTGGTGGATCAGCCTCGACATCGTTGAACCGGCTTTCCGCTTCCGCATCGATCCGATCCACGATCGTCCGGGTTTGACCGGTCACCGGGTTCAGATGAAGGATCTTGCCGAACGAGCAGAAAAGCAGCAGCGAACCATCCGCCTGCAGCGTCGCACCGCCTATAGCGGCATCGTGCTCGTAGACCAGGCGGTTGACCATCGACTCGGGGTCGAAGTGATAGAGACGACCGGGCGGGATATCGAGCCAGTACAGCACCTGAGCGAGGTCGTCCCAGAGCGGACCCTCACCGGTTTCGCAGGGCAGGTCGACTACGACTTCCGGTTCCGTCTCGACGGGAATCACGGGAACGGCCTGGTGATGGTCAGTCACGGCAACATGCCTTTCGTAACGAAACGGATGAGATCTGACGCCGGCCTATCTGGCCCATCGCAGGATCAGCGGATCACGGCGTCTGGCGTGGGCGAGCAGGCCATCCCGAATCTGGTATGGCAACGCCCCGAATGGGGCCCGGGTTCTATCGCTGGCTATGATGCCGCCTTCCATCATGAGCACCTTGGTTGCTCTGAGGTTGCATTGGCGGTTCTCGAAGTGAGTCATCGGCAACCAGGCTTCCCAGGTTTCGATCGCTCGATCACGATTCCCGCTCAGCCAGTCGCGAACGATTTCGCCAAGCACCTCGGGGATCGCGCTGCTTGGCATCGTACCCGTCGCACCTGCTTCAAGATCGGGAATGAGCGTGATGCTCTCCTCGCCGTCGAAGGGTCCAGACAGCGAATCACCTGCCAGGTCGATCAGGGTCTTCAGTTTCGAGGCAGCGTTCGCCGACTCGACTTTCACATACTGAACCGCCGGAATTTCCCGCGCGAAACGGGCGAGGAGATCAGGGCCGAGCGGTGTTCCGCTCATCGGCGCGTCCTGGATCATGATCGGAATGTCGATCTGATCGGCAACCGAGGCGAAGTAATCACCCAGCAGCGAGTCACCGACGCGCAGGGTCGCTCCATGGTAAGGAGGCATCAGCATGACCATCGCCGCACCCTCGTCCTGCGCACGGCGGCTTCGGGCGACGGCGATCCTGGTGCTGTAGTGGCTTGTCGTCACGATCACCGGTACTCGCCCGGCGACCTGTTTCAGGATCGCCGTCTGAAGGTGCGAGCGTTCATCATCGGTCAGCGCGAACTGTTCGGAGTAGTTGGCCAGAATACAGATACCGTCGACTCCGGCGTCGATCAGAAACTCGATCACCCGCTCCTGACCCGCAAAATCTATCTACTCATCCTCCCGAAATGGAGTCGGCGCGATCGGGAACACCCCACTCAGCGCCGTATCTGGCGTCGAGTCGGCGGAGAATACTTGTTCGTTCTGTGCGCTCATACCATCCTCACTGCGGTAAACCATCTATTCAAGCGGTGACTGTTGCTCACAGCATAACCTCACGCTCGTTGGAGTGAATCGTCCGAGGACGTCCATTGTGAAAAATTGTTCAGAATGTACAATAAAAAGTTGAATATTCGTTGGTGATGCACCTATTCCGCTGTGACCGTTATTCATAGACTCATAGTATTGCAGCACGAAGACGTGCGTATTTGTGCATTGTGCGCACACCCCCTGGAGCGTCGGTTGGGGAAGACGCATCTCGGATCTTTACGGTTACACAAGAGGGGTGACGTTCAATGGAGTTAGATACCGGGAATACAGCCTGGGTCCTCATCTCGGCAGCACTTGTCATGCTGATGACCCCGGCCTTGGGTTTCTTCTATGGAGGGCTCGTTAATCGCAAGAACGTACTCTCGACCCTGATGCACAGTTTTTTCATTCTGGCGTTGATCAGTGTGGTGTGGGTGCTCTGGGGATATACATTGGCGTTCGGTCCCGACAAGGGCGGCCTCATCGGTGGTCTCGATTTCATCGGTCTCAAGGGGATCAAGCCTGACGATCTTTATGGCACCTTCGGTATCCCTGTTTTCGCATTCGTTGCCTTCCAGATGATGTTCGCGGCGATTACTCCCGCCCTGATCACCGGCGCGTTCGCGGAACGAAAGCGGTTCAAGGCGTTCGTGCTCTTCTCGCTGCTGTGGTCTACCCTCGTCTACTCGCCGCTCGCTCACTGGGTCTGGGGTGGTGGCTGGCTGGCCAAGCTCGGCGCGATCGATTTCGCCGGCGGAACCGTCATCCATATTTCCTCGGGCGTCGCGGCGCTGGTTGCCGCCATCGTGCTCGGCAAGCGCAAGACGTTCGGCACCAAGGACGCCGATCCACACAACCTGACCCTGACCGTTCTGGGTGCTGGCCTGCTGTGGTTCGGATGGTTTGGTTTCAACGCAGGCAGCGCGCTCGCCGCCAACGGGTTGGCCGCATCAGCCTTCGTTGTCACGAATGTGGCAGCGGCGATGGGCGCCCTCAGCTGGATGACTGTCTCGTGGATTCGCCATGGTCACCCAAGTGTGTTGGGTGCGGCAGCAGGAGCGGTTGCCGGTCTCGTTGGGATCACCCCGGCAGCGGGCTATGTGGGCCCGGCCGCGGCGATCGTGATCGGTCTCGGAGCCGGAATCTTCTGCCCTCTGGCACTCGATTTCGTCAAGGAGAAGGTCGGTATCGACGATGCCCTCGATGTCTTCGCGGTCCATGGTATCGGTGGAATCTGGGGCGCATTGGCGACCGGGCTCTTCGCCCAGAAGTCCATCGGTGGATATGACGGTCTCTTCTTCGGAGCACCTGAACAATTGTGGTATCAAGCCGTCGCGGCGGGTGCGGCGATCGTGTTCTCGGGTGTGGCGACGTTCGTCATTCTCAAGGTGATCAACGTCTTCATTCCATTGCGGGTCGAAGAGGAAGCCGAGGTGCTCGGACTTGATTCTTCGCAGCACGGGGAAATTGCTTACCAGTTGTAGCTGATCTGTTGCAGACGCTCGAGAAGGTTCCTCGGGAACCTTCTCCGTCCTATCACCATTCGGCCATGCCGAAAAGGAGACTCAAGCCATGTTTCTGACCATCGCCTTCATCTCGTTCCTCGTGGTGCTTCTTGCAATGATCTTCGCTCCATCCGATTCCATTGCGATCGCGCCAGCGAAGTCCACCGAATCCGCAGAGGGATTTGTCCCAGCACTTCATGCCTAGCCGCCCAGCCGCTGTTCCTTTTCAACAGCTACTGACAAAACAACAGCGCGGGCATCACGCCCGCGCTGTTGTTTTGCCTCCTGCGTCAGGCGTGATCCCGGAAGGCGTTGTCAGGGGCAGGGATCGATTCACTCTGTGAAGATTCGAGCACGTCGCCGGTAATGACCATCCTCGAACACACGCTGTGCCTTGCGCCTTGAGCCTCGCCCGCTGCGAATCAGTCGGTCACTTGTGCATGAGCGCGAGGTGGGACGTGGCAGAGAGCGGAGGGGCGAGGTCCCCGGACCGCGTTAGGAACCATGCCTCCGCCCCTTGAAACGATAAGGCGCATCTCCGAATGGAGACGAACGTCTACAGAGCTAATTGGAAGCTCCGGATCCCGTCCGTGCAAAAGCCACAATCTTTTCGAAAGAGGGGTGGTAGCCATCGGTTGTGTCGACCGAGAGAAGCGGGATCGGTAGCCGCAGTGGCTCGAAGTCTCCCGCCTCGAGATGGATCTTCACCTTCTCCAGGTCATCCACATGCACGGGATGGCGATTTCCTTCCTCCGTGCGTTCGAGGTGTCGCTCCTCCAGTTCCCGCTCCTCGACCGTGCAGTGCACCTGCCGCATCATCGTCGAGTTCAGAAACGGCGCGAACAGTCGCTGGCCATCATTCGGACGGAAGTCGGCTTCCAGCACCATTCCAACTTTTCTGGAAACGAGTTCCGTCGCGATCGAGAGGAGCGAAGCCAGGGCAAGGTCGCTGATCGTCTGAGACAGCTCTGGGCTCGCGCTCATCTCGGGTCCATCGACAAGTGCATCGAAGAGTGTTTCCTTGAGCACATCCTTGCTGAACATGGGGAGGCCGAGGTCGTCGGCGATGGACGCGGCAAGCGTGGATATCCCGGTCGCAGGCGTCCCTCCGACCACGATCAGGAGTGGAGTCTGGGAGTGTACGGTATTCAAATTGGCTCCAGGCGAATGGCGATGATGGATACCAAGGTTCTGTCCATCCGATCCCAAGTATAACGTTGCCCGATTTGTCGCGAACCGGCAGGGGTGTCGTACACTGCATGAACCTCACATCAGTCGCTACACCAGTCACCACCACCAGTCGCCACCACCAGTCGCCACATCAGTCGCTACACCAGTCGCTGGCACAAGGGGCTCACACGTTATGGCACACGGAATAGTCGGGCAGGAACGCGTTCAGGAAGTTGCCGGTCGCATCATGGACGAGGTGGAGCGTGTGATCGTCGGAAAACGAGTGGTGATCGAGCAGGTCATGGTAGCGATCCTGTGCGAAGGGCACGTCCTCCTCGAGGATGTGCCAGGTATCGGCAAGACGATGCTCGCGCGTTCGATGGCCGCTGCACTTGGCGGCGAGTTCGGTCGCGTCCAGTTCACTCCGGACCTTCTTCCCACGGACATCACGGGATCGCTTGTCTTCGATCCGCGAAGTGCCGAGTTCACCTACCGCCCCGGCCCGGTGCTCGTCAATGTTCTCCTCGCCGACGAGATCAACCGCGCGGGACCGCGGACACAATCCGCCCTGCTGGAAGCGATGGAAGAGCGCCAGGTTTCAGTCGAGCGGGAACGAATCAGCCTTCCCCGTCCATTCTTCGTCCTCGCGACGCAGAACCCGGTCGAGCTGGAAGGAACGTTCCCGCTCCCGGAGGCCCAACTCGACCGCTTCATGCTGCGGACGGCCATTGGCTACCCGGAACTCGAGGACGAGCGCATCATGCTGCGCCGGTTCCGGACGGATTCGCCGCTGACCAGCGTCAGGGCGGTCACCTCGCCGGAGGAAGTTGGCGAGCTGATCGCGATCGTGCGTCGTGTGCACGTCAGTGTCGCCGTCGAAGACTATTTGTTGGCCCTCGTGCGTTCGACGCGCGAGACCTCGAACATCGAGGTAGGTGCCAGTCCGCGTGCGGCGCTCGCGCTCGTTCGCGCGGCGCAAGCGAATGCAGCCCTGCATGGACGAGGGTACGTTCTGCCAGATGATGTGCGAGACCTCGCCGTATCAGTTCTCGCGCATCGTGTGATTCCCACGGCCCAGGCAGATCTCATGGGTACCACCAGTGCGGATCTGGTCACGTCGGTCGTTGCCGAGACGCCGGTGCCGGTCGAATCCTTCAGCGCGGTGTAGCAACCATGGCAACCGGTGCGAATACCCTCGAATCTCTCCGCTTCGCGCGCTGGCATCGTTTCCAGGCATGGTGGAATGATCCTGACGCGGATATCAGTATCCAGCGCTGGATCGGTGTGGCGTCCGTCATTGCCGTTCTCGGGTTGTTCCTTCGACAGCCGCTTCTTCTCCTGCTGGCGTTTGCCGTTGCAGCTGCGGGCTTCCTCGCGCGACTTTGGTGGGACAACTGTTTTCGGAATCTTACGTTCGAGCGCTCGTTCTCGACTCCGCGCGCATCGTATGGTGACGACATCGTGATGGAACTCAAGGTGGTCAACGCCAAGCCGCTGCCCATCACCCGGTTCGAAATCACCGATGAGGTGACCACCAATGTCGACATCCTGCGGCAACCGCTCGAACGGTCCGAGCGGCCCGATCGACGCCTCATGAAGACCATCTTCAGCCTGGGAATGTATGAGCGAGTTGTCTATCGGTACAATGTGCGGTGCGTGCATCGGGGTTGGCATCGATTCGGTCCTGCGCAGGTTTCGGCAGTTGATCCGTTCGGTATCGTGGTCAGAAGGAAGCAGCTCCCTCAGTCGGATGGCTTTCTTGTCTATCCTCGGATCGTTCCGGTGATGGACGTGATCGTTCCCGCCCGGCAGCCTTATGGTGATTTTCGGCCAGCGCAGCAATTGGTCGAAGACCCGATGCGATTGGCTGGCGTTCGCGAATACGTTCCAGGTGATAGCCCTCGTCGCATCCATTGGCGGGCCACCGCGCGCACGGGCACGATGCAGACGCGCGTCTATGAGCCGATTGCGTCGCCGGTCGCCGCGATTTTTCTCGACACGATCACCTTCTCCTACCTGTGGGAGGGGCAGAACTCCGACCTGCTCGAACTTGCGATCACGGTGACTGCATCTATCTCAACGCAGTTGCTTCTGGATCGCCAGCAGGTAGGTCTCTTCGCGAATGCCCCGATTCCGGGTCGCTCTCGCACCGTCCATGTGCCACCGGGTCGTCGTCCCGGCCAGCAGGTGCGAATTCTCGAGGCTCTGGCTATGCTGACTCCCGCGTTCGGCGAGCGGATCGAACGCCTGGTCGTCGAGCAGATGGCGAAATTGCCATGGGGATCGGCGGTCGTGATCGTGACGTGCAAGGTCACGGACGGGATGCAGCGTTCGCTATTGCGCCTGTCGCGGGCCAGCGGTGCTCACCGGTTCGTACTCGTCGTGATCGGCGACGAACCGGAACTGGTTCCAGAGCTGCGGCGGCGAGTCGCGGTCTACCGGATGGATGGAAAGGAGGCGTGGGATGTCATCGAGCACATCACCTTCACCCGCTCCATCTGAACTGCCGTCCTCGACGATCAGAGGGCCCTTCACACAGGGAGACGGAGGGAAATCGCCGTCCGGGGGAAGGTCGTGGCCTGTTGGGGGTTTCTTTCCGATCCTCCTGGCCATTCTGATGGTCTCCGCGATCGCACCGTTCATGTATCTCTTCCTCGGCGAGAGGTTCGGACTGACCGGTGGCCGCCCTGCACCCTGGCCGTGGGGATTTGCCTTCGTTGGACTGATCGGATTCTGGGGAACCCGGCTGGTGCAGCGACTGCACGTGTCAAGCCGGGTGTATCCGATCTTGCTGGTGGCCTTCTGGTTGTTGGCGCTCATCCTCTGGTTTGCCGTCCAGCCCAACTACGACGTGCGCGATGTGATGACCGACCCGGTCTCGCTGGTCAAAGGGAACGCGTACTTTCTGACTCCGATCTTCATATCGATGTTCGCCTGGTGGCAGGGTTCCCGGTACGCGGGAGATTCTGGCAGGTTCGCACCTGAGGAAATTCGGGGCCTGGTCCAGCGATGCTGGCTGATACTGACGTTATCGATCATCTTCGCCGCGATGATCGGGGGAGAGGCGGGGCACTCTGCCATCAATGCAGCAAAATTGGCGGTACCCCTTTGCATGCTGGCGAGCATCGCCTTGGTTGCGGGGACCGAGGTTGAGGCCACCCGCCAACTCGCTCGTCGGCGAGGCGCTCATGTGCCGAGCTGGAAGCGCTGGTATCGCCTCGTGGGTGGGTTTGCCGTCGCGATTGTCGTCGTCAGCCTGATCGTCACGGTTCTGCTGGGTCCGGGCGCAATGCGTGCTCTGCTCGATGCCATTATCGTTGGCTTTCGCTCGATCGCATGGCTATTGGGGTATGTTCTCTATGCTCTTGTCTATGTCCTGTATATCGTCATTCGAGCCGTCGCCGCGCTACTGGAACTCATCTTTGGCAGCATGTTCGGTCCGATCAAGACCCCCGAGATGAAAACCGTTGCGCCCGTGGGCCCACCCCAGGCCATCGAGCAATCCCAACCGGATACATGGGAATACGCGGTTCTCCTGCGCTGGATAGCGATCGGCATCGCCTTGCTGATCGTTGGGATCATCGTGTTCCGGATCTCTCGACGCAACGTCGAAACCGAAGGCGATGGCATTGTTGAGGAGGAGCGCGACAGCGTCTTCAACGCCGATCTTGCCAAGAAACAGTTACGCGATTTCTTTCGGCTGCGACATGGATCCGCGGCACCCGAACGGCTCGATTTCGATCGTCCGCCCGCGACCGTCCGGGAAGCCATGATCTATCTCGAAGTTCTGGCCAATCGCGAGGGTGTCGCCCGCCGGAGTGACGAGACGCCCGCTGATTTCGCGATGCGATTGCGTGGAATCTGGCAGGGGACGGCTGGCGCGGTCGCGGATTTGATCGGAGCGTATCAGCGCGTGCGCTATGGTGAATCCGACGACCCGCCAAACGGCCAGCAGAGCGTTGTGACCGCATCTGCCTGGTCCCAGATCTGGAGACGGCGGAAAGCCGTAGCAGAAAATAGTCCTGGAAATCTGGGCGACCAGCGGGACGAGCGGCCGAAGCCAAGGAGTAGGGACTGACCGGCTCTATGCTCGATGAGTCGCTGCGTTCGTGATCGCAATCTTGTCGATTCGGGTGCCGTCCATGGCGATCACGTCGAACCTGTATCGCTCCCATTCGAACGACTCGCCGTCGACCGGAATATGTCCCAGCTGATCCATGATGAACCCGCCAACAGTTTCGAACCGACCGGCGTCTTCGCCAGGCAATTTCTCGATCGAGAGAAGTTCGCGAAGCTCGTGGGCGGGGAATATGCCATCGACCAGCCATGAGCCGTCAGGGCGACTGATGGCCCCTCTGATGTCCGTCATGTGAGGATCATCGATTTCTCCCACGAGATCCGAAAGGATGTCGTTGAAGGTAATGGTGCCTTCAAAGCCACCGTACTCGTCGATCAGCAGCGCCATTGTTTGCCGGCTCTGTCGCATCTGATCGATCGCGGCGAACACTGGAGAGAGTTCCGGCAGGAAGAGTGCCGGCAAAATCGATTCGCGGATTCCAGTAGATTCAGACGCGAGTTGCCATCGCCAAAGTTCGCGCGCGGAGATGATACCAATCACATTGTCCGGCGATCCGTCGCAGACCGGATAGATGTTTTGAGGGGAATCGATCATGCGCTGACGGTTCTCGGCGTCGGATTTTGTGACGTCGAGCATGTCGACGGTGTGCCGGGGCGTCATCAGATTGCCGACGCTACGTTCAGCGACGTCGAAAACGCCTCCGACCAATCGTCGCTCTGCCTCCTGAAACACTCCCGCCTCGGTGCCCTGCTTGATGAGGAGTTGGATTTCCTCTTCCGACACCTGATTGTCGTCGTGCCGGGAAGGACCGAACAGCTTGAGAACCGCTTCCGTCGAGATAGAGAGCAGGGTTGCGAATGGGCTCATCACCCGTGACAGAATCCTGAGCGCTGGCGCCATCAGCGATGCCACCGCCTCCGGACGTCGCAGGGCAAGTCGCTTCGGCACGAGTTCGCCTATTACAAGCGAAGGATAGGTGATCACGAGTACGACGAGGATCGGCGCGATCGCCGAACCGTACGAACCGATCGCTGGTACGGCGCCAAGTGCGGCTGCAACCGGAACTGAGAGCGTGGCACCGCCGAACGCACCGTTGAGAATACCGATCGGGGTGATGCCTATCTGGACGCTGGAGAGGAATCGATTCGGATCGGCGGCGAGTTCGATTGCGACTGATGAACCGCGGTTCCCGCGAACAGCCATCTGCTGCAGGCGTGCAGTTCGGGCCGAAACGATGGCCAGCTCCGACATTGAGAGAAAACCGTTTGCGATGATAAGGATGAGAACAACAACGGCTTCGATGCCCATGTGTAGAAAGCGAACCCTCTCTTTATAAGGAATGTGAAGTTGTTCACCACCGGCGTCGGTATGGAAAGCCTGGGGAATACACGCAACGTCGCTGTCCAACGAGCAGGTCGACGGGCGGCACAGGATACCGATCTGAAATAGGTCCTGTGGCGCAACTGCGCGCGTCGAATGTTTTGAAAAACCATTCGAACCACTATAGCGTACGAAAAGATGGGCCCGGTTTCTGGAAGGGTGGCGCATGTCGGCGCTCAGCCTTCAGCGGATCTGAGATGGTACGTTCGGACGACCTGCGCGACTGGAATTGTTCCTTTATATCCTGTCGAAAGATAGGGCCTTGGCTGAAAAAACGTGCGAATGGTATAAATTAGCCTACAGGCCGCGCTATGTCTGGGCACCACGCATTCACTTCCCCCAAGATGTGCTATAAACGGAGTATTCTTCGATCCGCCTAGGAATATCGGGTGGGATTATGGATGAGTACTAGGACCGAATAGATCGAAGTCTATGCAATTTCGTCGCGGTGCTGTCGATCAGGTCGATGACTGGGTCAAGAGAATTGCGCAATTGTCACAGAGAGGTAACTGGAAAATGGCTATTTCGATAGGAAGCGCGGGGGGTCCTGTGCGCCAACGCATCGGCCCCACGATCAAGAACCGTCGCCATCAGCACGATCTGTCGCTGAACGCGTTGGCAGATGTTGCAGGAATCTCGCCGTCCCATCTCAGCCGCATCGAGCGCGGGCTCACGGTCCCTTCCTACGATGTGCTCGATCGGATTGCCGATGCGCTCGGTTCGGATCTCAGCGCGCTTCGAAATGAAGAAGAGCATGCGCTCAAGGTCGATGGCGACCTCGACGAGATATTCGGACAGATCGGCCTGGATGACGATTCGCGAAGCGAATTGCTGTCGTTGAGCCACGAAACCCGCGAGTCGCTCGCGCGGGCGCTGGAGCGACTCTCCGCTCCACGCCTTGCATAGTACGCGGTGGCCTTCGCCGGGATGCCAAGAGATATCGTTACGCTTTGAGAGTCGTGAGCCAATCTTCCCTGGAAATCGCCAACTCGAGCACGTCGAGTTGGCGACGATGAGTCGCGACCCATTCCGCATGTCGGCCGGTTTGCCGGAAGCCAACACGACGATAGGCGCCCTGCGCCCTGAGGTTGTGCGCGAAGACCTCCAACCGCACCTGGTTCAATGCGAGCGGGCCAAAGGCCTGCTCCAGTACGAGCGCGGTCGCTTGTGTTCCATACCCCTTGCCCCACGCGGATTTTTCGCCGATCACGATTCGGAACAGGCAAGATCCGTCAGCGTGAATCTCGGTAACGGCCGTGGATCCGATGAGCTGGCCAGTGGTGCTTTCATGGATCGCCCAGCACGTTCCTCGCGCAGACGCCGGCAGGATGATGGAATCGAAATAGCTTCGCGCCCTCGCTGGTGAAAGCGGGGACAAATCGTGGCGAAGCATCTCCGCGATGTCGGGGTCTCCGTACCATTCGACGAACTGATCCCGATTCGCCAGCTCGTGCTCCCGGAGGTCAACGAGGCTGCCGTGGCGAACAAGCACACCAAGGTTCGCTAACGGGTCGAAGTCTTGGGAAGAATGGTCGAGTGACACGGAAGCACGTCCGATCGGAAACCTGACGAATGGCAGGAACGGGCAGGATACGAATTCTGGCGAAGCCTCTTGGCAGACAGGGCCACCAGCTTCAATCAGCGAGTATCGTACTCTATTTCATTTGCGCATCGCGTCTGTTTGGTGGTGACGCGGGACAGGAAGGGACAGACGCAAAAGAGGATGATCGGTCGTTGTACCGATCATCCTCTTTTTGACGACATAGGCGGTTTTCATGCTTGTTCGTGGCAATTCGTAAGGACTGCCGAAGCCGTGGTCCTGAGTTGAGCGATGTCCAGTTGCTTTCGCCCCGCAGGAACTCCACCCGGACCTCGATGTCGCGGGGCACGGTATTGGCCGAAGTTCGGACTACCAGCGATCGTAAGATGAGGTGGTCTTCTTGGCCTGGAAGCAGTCTCGGCAAAAAACCGGCTTGCCTGGCGTTGGATTGAAAGGAACCTCGGTCTGCTGGCCGCATTCCGAACACGTCGCCGGATACAGTTGTCGTGGGGCGGAGGAATACCCGCCACGATCGTTGCCACCAGAGGAGTACCCGCCGCCGTTGCCGCTATCGTTGCCATAGCCGCCGGAGGAGTATCCACCGCCGCCGCTCGAGTATCCACCGCCACCGCTCGAATACCCACCACCGCTAGACGAACCGCCACCGGAGGAATATCCGCCGCCGCCCGATTGGGTGCGCTGCGCCTTGCGGGATTGACGACATGTCGGGCATCGCTGAGGATCCGAGAACCCTCGCTGCTGATAAAATTCCTGCTCACCTGTCGTGAACACGAATTCCTGGCCGCAGTCGCGGCAGGTCAGCGTTCGTTCGCTCATTCCGATTGAACCTCTCTCGCCATGTTCGATCCATGGCACAAAACACAAATAAAATGCCTGCGCGAAACAATTCTCCGGACATGCCACGAACGAACACCGCCTGGGTCCAGTCGAGAGCTACCTTTGGAACGTCTCGTGTTCCTTGATTATAGCATGAATGCAGCAATGCCGATTATTTAACAGTCTCATTTGATGACCGATTTCACGTATTCCCCCACATATCCGGTGTACCGGCACAACGCCCTTCGTGCACCTCGCCCTTCCTGTCCAATAAGGACCTGCGTTCGCCTGTGGCAGGTCACTCATGCCCCGAAAACCGGGTGGCAAATCGCGAAATGTTTTGATCCTCCTGTGCTAGCATCCTTTATTGGAAGACGTACGCTGGCGTGGCCACGGAGTTTGGATGTGCAACAGAGACGTTGCCGATCCGTAGTCCAGTCCGGCAAAGGAGCAAGACGGCACATGAATGTCCATGAGTATCAGGCAGCGGACGTTTTGGCGCGGCACGGTGTCCCCGTCAACCCCGGTCGGGTCGCATTCACCGCGGATGAAGCAGCCGACATCGCACGAGAGTTGGGCGGCACGGTAGCCATCAAGGCGCAAGTCCATATCGGCGGACGTGGGAAGGCGGGTGGTATCAAGCTGGCCCACTCTCCAGAGGAAGCTCGCGCTGCCGCAATCGCGATTCTGGGCATGGATATTCGCGGTCATGTCGTGAGCAAGGTACTTGTCGCGAAGGGGGCCGAGATCGACAAGGAGTTCTATCTCGGCGTTGTGCTGGATCGTCCCAATCGCCAGATCCTCGTCATGACGAGCGCCGAGGGCGGAGTCGAGATCGAGGAAGTAGCGCGCGAGCGTCCCGAAAAAATCCTCCGAGCGCTGGGTGATCCCGAACTCGGGTTGCAGGCCTATCAGGCGCGACAGCTCGGTTTTGAACTTGGACTTCCCGCGGACAAGGTGAATGGCTTCGCCGCGATCGCCATGGCCCTGTACGATGTCTATCTCGAGGAAGATGCGACGCTTGTCGAGATCAATCCGTTGATCCTGACGACCTCTGGTGAATGGCAGGCGCTCGATTCGAAAATGAGTTTCGATGACAATGCGCTCGCTCGCCATCCTGCAATCGAAGCGATGCGCGATCTCGCCGAGGAGAACGCCGTCGAACTCGATGCGCGGCAGAGTGGGATTTCCTTTGTCAAGCTGGATGGGAACATCGGATGTATCGTGAACGGTGCCGGGTTGGCCATGGCGACGATGGACGCGGTGAAAATCCACGGCGGCGATCCTGCCAACTTCCTTGATGTTGGCGGTGGAGCCTCTGCCGATCAGGTCGCCAAGGCGTTCTCGCTCGTGACGGCTGACCCCAATGTCAGTGCCATCCTCATCAACATATTCGGTGGCATCACCCGCGGTGACGTTGTTGCGCAGGGCATTCGGGAAGCGATGGAGCGGGTCGGCGTGTCTGTGCCGATCGTCGTCCGACTCGCGGGCACGAACGCCGATGAAGGAAAAGCGATTCTGGCCGAGGCGGGATTGATTGCTGTCGACACCATGGACGAAGCGGCGATCGCTGTTGTGTCCGCCGCCCGCAGTGCCGCTGCCTGACCTGATACCGGCAGACCGATGCATGCAAACCAGCACAATCAACCGCTGAGGGGAGTTACCGTGAGCATACTTGTCGATAACAATACGCGCTTGCTGATTCAGGGGATTACGGGCCGAGAGGGCTCATTCCATGGCGCACAGATGGTGGAATACGGAACCAACGTCGTTGCCGGGGTGACTCCGGGTAAAGCTGGCGCGACCGTCGCTGGCGTGCCGGTGTTCAATACCGTCGCCGAAGCCGTGGCGGAAACGCAGGCGAACACGTCGATCATTTACATCCCGGCACGATTTGCCTCGGATGCGATCTACGAGGCGGTCGATTCCGGGATTTCCCTGGTGATCTGTATCACGGAGGGAATGGCGATCAACGACATGGTGCCCGTTTACGAGTACGTCAGGCGCAAGGGCGCTCGTCTGATCGGTCCGAACTGTCCGGGATTGATCACTCCAGGACAGGCCAAGGTTGGCATCATGCCCGGGTTCATTCACAAGCCAGGCAATGTCGGCCTTGTCTCTCGATCCGGCACCCTCACGTATGAAGTGGTCGATGCCCTCACGAAGGCCGGCCTCGGACAATCGACGGCCGTCGGAATCGGTGGCGACCCGATCATCGGCACATCGTTCGTGGATGTCCTCGAGCTCTTCCAGAATGATCCCGAAACCGAGGCGATCGTGATGATCGGTGAGATTGGTGGCAGCGACGAGGAAGATGCTGCGGCGTTCATCAAGACGCATGTGACCAAGCCCGTCGCGGGTTTCATTGCGGGCCGCACCGCGCCGGAAGGCAAGCGCATGGGTCATGCAGGCGCAATCATCTCAGGTGGGAGCGGGACCGCTGCCGACAAGATCGCGGTACTCGAAGCCGCAGGAGTTCGTGTGGCGGAGAGTCCATTCCAGGTTCCTGACTTGCTCAAGGCCGCCATCGCGGCTCACGACTGACCGAGTGCGGGCATGACTGAGGACGGAACGTGTCGCATGATCGATGATGGGATCATTCAGGTTCGACGTGGAGACATCACGCGTGAACGCGTCGACGCCATCGTCAACGCTGCCAATGAATCACTTCTTGGTGGCGGTGGGGTCGATGGTGCCATCCATCGGGTGGCCGGTCCGGAACTGTTGGCGGCGTGCCGCAAGATCGGTGGTTGCCCGACCGGCGAGTCGCGGATTACGCCAGGCTTTCGCCTGCCAGCACGCTTCGTGATCCACACCGTTGGGCCCGTCTGGCGCGGTGGCGATCATGGCGAGGATCAACTCCTGGCCAGGTGCTACCAGACCAGCATGCAGCTCGCGTCGATCCGAGGGGTGCGGAGTATTTCGTTTCCTGCGATCAGCACCGGCGTCTACGGCTTCCCTATCCTGAGGGCGGCGCAGATAGCGGTCCGCGAACTTCATTCGGCAGCTGCCCTGTATTCGGGAATCGAACTGATTCGGATTGTGGCGTTCAACGACGAAACGGTTGCCGCCTATGCAGGTGCGGTCGAATCCGGGCTCGAATAGCGCCGTGTGAAACGTGTGAAACGAGAAGGAGGATGGCTATACGCCCATCCTCCTTTTCTCGTCCTCGCTTGTGTTCGGACGAATACGACTCGAGGATCTACTGCGCGCCATCGGCAATCGTGCCGAGGTGGTCGATCGCAGCCACCGTCAACTCGTTCGCATATGTTTTCGCAGCACGCGCGTCGACCTTTGGTGTCTTGCCGAGTGCACGCTTGTTGAAAACGATGTAATTGATGCTGGCACAGACGTACGCCGCACTGAGGGCATTGGCGTCCCCAACCACGTTATATCCAACCGCACCCTCGGTGTCGCTCAGGCCACTTGCATCATAAAGGCATTCCTTGCTCGTATCGGTGCCGGCTGCCGGAGTAGAGGTTCCCATGATGTCACGATACTCCGCATCCGAGAAGCCATCTGGTAACGCTCGATTGCGCATCGGTGTCTGCAGACCGTCCAGCAATGCTGTTGGATCGGCGCTCAGGACGGTCTTCGCGATGGCGGGCACATCTGGCGGGCTGGTCTGAGCTGCGATCGTAGAGGTGCTCGCCAACATGAGGCTCATGATCACACTGAGAAAGATGAACATTCGTTTTGCCATGTATCCCGCGCTCCTCGTTGTGTACTGGTGCCTTGCGGCCCCAACAGGCCGCTCGCCTCACGGTTTGCCGACAGATCTTGTAACGTGCATAGCTTACACGACTCGCGATCTCGTCCACTGCCTGTTCTTGGGAAACGGCGCTGGACGTATGCCCGCCGACATGAATCCGCCACGGTCATCACCCAGTCGATACGCAGCGGGCCGTCGGTCGCGGTATTATCGTTTCCACGAGACCCGAGTTGTTCACGATTCCGATCACATGGTCGGCCGCCTTGAAATGGGTCCGACGTCCATCCTGGAGAGAGAACCGATGATATTTTGCCCCGATTGCGGCGCCGAAAATAGCGACAAGGCTCGATTCTGCGACAATTGCGGACGCCGCCTGGACGATGTGCAGGCTGTCGCCGATGTTGCCCGCGCACCACTGCATGGTGATCAGAAGGATGTTCAGGGACGGTTGCTTGCCGATGATGGCTTGCCGGTCGGCGACGATCTTGACGGGATCGAGGGCGGAGAACGCATCATCTGGCAAGGCCGTCCAAGCAAGCTGTGGTCGCCGCGCCTCGCGCTGACCAATCGCTACAAGCTCACCAATCAGCGACTCATCATGGAATACGGTTTCGTTGGGCGACGAACCGAGGAGATCGATCTCTTCCGGGTCAACGATGTCGGAGTCAAGCAGCATGTCTTCGAGCGGATCACCGGGATGGGTGACATCTTCATCGCCGCGAACGACTCGACGACGCCAAGCTGGTTCCTGAACAACATCCACGATCCCGATCACATCAAGGATCTGGTCCGCGAGGCTGCCCGCCAGGAACGTCAGCGTCGGCGGGTGCTCATCCGCGAAGATGTCTGATCACCGCCGTCCTGCGTCTGCCCCTATCGACGGGCGGGATATCCATGCTTCTGAAGACATGGCTGTTGTCCACCGTACAAACGCGTCAGCGGTAATCGGATTGTCCGTTCCTGATCCGCTCGGAGATGGACAAAGCGGTGAAAGCGCGTTCGTCACCATAGGACAACAGTGGTGAGCGAACAGCGCGCACATGTCAGTGCGCACCCGCATTCGCCACATAAGAGCCTAGAGCGGCTTGCAGAAGTTGTACCTACGTGACAGACGTGCGAGATGAAGCGCCCGCATGCCTCCGACGACGTCCGTGAGCGAGCACTGGCTGCCATTGATGCGGGGCATCCGGTTGCTGACGTCG
>JAABUN010000397.1_pt1 | contig 114527 bp, 103 predicted proteins | sample 5559311 | NCBI WGS metagenome assembly JAABUN01 (sample SAMN10711877, study PRJNA513370) | rock metagenome | isolation source: Antarctica rocks | place: Antarctica: Victoria Land, Siegfried Peak sud | reverse complement strand
AAGGCGTTCTCCTCCCCGTTCAAGGCTCTCGACGTCGATCACCAGTGTCGCAGCGTCGTCCGAGCAAGGCGAAGGCCGTCGGGCACGAGACGGGGCCAAGGTTCAGACCCTTCCTGAAAGATCGGGGCTAGGTGCGCGAGCTACTCGAACGCATCGCCCGCCGAACGGACGAAGCGCGCCGACCAACAACTGAGCGGCCAAGCACTCGGGACTGGCAAGTCGTCCAGTTGGCCCAGCACTCGGTGCAGTCCATCAGATAACTTTCGGGACGCAAGCGGAACTTTCTTACCGCCCACTGAGGGTGGAGGAGGCGGGCAGCTATGAACGCGACGAGCCAAGGCGAGAATGTGAGCCCGTGCAGCAGCCGCCGTCTCCGTCGGCCGCCCGCCGAGGCGCAGGGCTCGACAACGGGCCTGGTTGTTGGAGTGCTCCGGCTGCTTTCCGTAGCAATGGCCATCGGAATGTCGCTGCCGGCCTGCGGCCTCGGGGATGACCTCGCTCGGTCTGCCGACGATGCGCTGCGCGCCGGTACCAGGTCGGGTGCGCTGGACGATGCTGCTTTGTATGGCGATGACATCCTGCGATCGGTTCCTCGCGTCGCAGCGACATCCAACGTCGTCTTGACACGTATGAATGACCTGGTTGACGAGGCGACATCATCGCCGGACTTACGCGAGGCCGTGACTGCGCTGCTCTGGGACGTGGGATGTGACATCGTGACCGGAGAGGTGCCACGAGAACTGAACGAGGTCTCCGGTTGGTTGCTGCAGAAGGCGGCGTCCTTCGGGCTCCAGTTCGCGGACGACACCGTCGGTGCGGTCGGTGAGGGACTCCTCGATGCGCTCGACAGCGATTACAACGAGGCCACTGAACGATGCAGCGAACTTCCGAACTCCGGCTTCTGACGAGATCCGTACACAACGACATAGCGGAAATCGCCATCGCCTGCACCCCACGACGCCTATCGGCGCGTAGCGAGCAGCGTCGGCCACCAAGGTCACAGGAGCGCCAAGGCTGACACCGAAGCGATCGAGGGCGTTCAGCCCCGCATGGCGGAGGGCGGAATCTGTCATGGATTATGCTCGCCACCGTGCCGACGGTCGAGAACAAGAAGTGAAACCTCCAGGCCGCGAAGGCGGAGAACGTCTCGAACTGCCCGCTATGCGGTCAAGGTGCCGACAACAACAAGGTGCGGGTCTACAGCTCGTCCGTCGATTGCAACACCGGCTCGCTCCACTGGTAGAGGACGGCATCATGGGGTTTCTTGACAGATTGCTCGGCGCCATCGGCAGCTCCACCGCGGAGGTGTCAACAGACGACCAGAGTGGCGATTCCGACCAGAGTGGCGGGCGCCACGGGATGTGGACGAACCACGCAGGCGGGTATTACGTGTGCAGCCATGGAGGCTGTGCCAAGAAGGTAAACCGAACTATCAGCGATCACGACTGCTGCGGCCGGTGTCGGCCAGGGCGCAACTGCATGATCGCTGCTCAGGCGAACTACGCAGGACCTGGCCTCTTCGCTCATGCCTATACCAGCACGATCAAGGGCCGAAACCTCTGTGATGCTTGCGGCGAAGCGCCCGAAGACCACTGAGCGGTTCGCGGCGGCTTCGCTCACCCCTCACTTGCCCGACGGAGCGCCCGTTCCAGCTCTGGATTCGAAGACGGTCTTCCAGCAGCGCTCGGCTAAAGCCGGAAGCGCCACCTGACGGCACTTCTGTGCGGCACCGGCCGAACGCTGCCAGGATCAACTGCCTCGCTGCTCTAGACGCTGCAGCTCCGTGAGCGTGCGGGTCGTGTCTGGCAGATGGTCAAATGTACCTACGTGCCCTGGACGCCCACGTCCACGGAGGGCAAGGACCAGCCAGAGCACCGCCACCACGCCAACCAGTATTGCTACTGCGACAACAGCCACAGACCCTCTCCTTCTCGTCCTACCTTATAAGCCTACGACCACAGCTCATCAGAGAACCGGGACCTGCATGACGGGATGCTGATCGGAGGCCACCGCTGTGCGTCCACCCGCACAGAATGCCGGCTCGGCAGCTCCTGCGCCGCTCGCGAGTGGATGATCGGAGCGGCTGCCCGTCAGGCGGCTGAGGAGAGCGGGCCGTCAGCGCGAGCCGACTACCGGCACTTCGGCTGCAAGCCGAGAACGGTGCGGGAGGTGTCAGCGCCCTTGCAAGGTTGTGGCTGTGGAGCATGCGCTGCTGGGATCGAAGTCAGGGCTCTCGACGATGTCGCGTGGAAGGAAGGTGCAGACGAAGTAGCCGACGAGGTCGCCGTCGTCGTCGATGACGCGCTGCACCGGGAGGAGCCGGCCCTTGACGTCGACGGGCCCCGGTGTTGGGTCCAGGTACCCGACGGTGCCGTCCGGGCCGGCAACTGGAACGAGGTCGCCCTCCGACGGAGGCGTCTCGTCATCCCGGGGGATGGTAATTGTCGTGTTTGTGGTGGTCGCCGCTTCGGGAGTGACTGGGCGGAGAACGATGCCGTCGTCCATGTTCTCAATGCCACCCCATATGACCAGGATGCCGTCGGCCCACACGGCGGCGGGATAGGTCCGGCCCGGTCCGCCACCTGCCGGGGTGGTGGTCAACGTGCCGCTGTCGGGGTCGATGAGGATGGCGTCGTCACCGCCGCCCCACAAGAGGAGCTGTTTGCCGGTCCACACCGAGGTCTCCATCCCTTCTTGGCCCGTCGGCCATTGGGCGATGCCTAGCCAGGTCTCGGAGTCGAAGTCGTAGCGAGTGACGAGCCCACCTGCTGGGTTCGGAGTCACCCGGAGGAGGTCGTCACCGGTGAACGCAAGGTTGGTGAGGAAGGCGTCCTCCTGCCCGCTCGGCGGGAGCTCGCTCCAGCGGTTGCCGTCGGGGTCATAGGCGAACAGGCCGCCCGCCGTGTGCGCTGAAGGGCTTGCGTTGAGGTAGGCGCCTCGGATGATCATGTGGGTTCCGGTCCACACCGCCCGCATCTCGTGTGCCAGCGGTCGGCCCGGCACGGGAGGCGTTGAGCGCCACGTGTCCGAGGTCGGGTCGTACGCCGCTGCAGCGACGCTGTTGAACCCCGCGACAACAAGCATCTCCTCACCGGTCCAAACCGCTTGTGGCAGTCCGTCACTTGTCATGGGTGCCTTAGCGATGGACCGCCAGGTATCCCTGGCCGGGTCGTAGGCGGCCCCGTCGCGGCGCCCCCCGTCGTCGCCGTGTCCCCCCCACAGCAGGACCTCGTCGCCTGTCCACACCGCAGCCGGCGCATTGCGGGCGCTCAACGGCGACGCTGCGAGCAATCGCCACGTGTCGGTGGTCGGGTCGTACGCAGCACCGTCGGAGAAGAAGCCATCCGGGGAATCGCCGCCCCAGACGATCATCTCTCGACCAGTCCACACTGACGCCATCGTCGATCGCCCCTCCAGCGGGGACGAGGCCATGGTCCGAACCTCGCCTGGCGTCAAGAGCCCGGCGTTCCCGGTCCCCGGTTGCTGAAACTCCGGTTCACCGGCGGTGACTCGCGATCGTGCGTCGTCGCTCGCCCCGCGTAGTGCGCCGACCGCTACGACTGCGACAAGGACGACCGCCATGACGGCAACCACTCCTGCCGCCCGCTGCCGACGTGCTCGCTCGCGCACCACAGCGACGTCGGGAGCATTTGGCGCAACCGAACTGGTCAGTCGCTGGCGGGCGCGGAGCACTCGCTTCTCCAGGGTGTCGCACCCATCGGTTCTGTCGGCCTCAGTCACTGCGGCCACCTCCATCCTCGTCCAAAGAGCTCAACCCCAGGCGCTCCGCCACCGCCCGACGGCCGCGACGAAGATGCGTGCGAACCGTTTCCTCGCCGCAACCGAGCAGTTCGGCGATGTCAGCGACTGGACGATCTTCTACAAACGCCAAGGCCAGTACCTGCGCCTGTCGGCGCGGGAGGCTGCGCACGACAACCCACAGCTCGTCGTCCGCAACCTGTGCGTCGCCAGGCAGAAGGGGCCGCTCCTGGCGCAGCCGTGTAAGCAACCGAAGCTCGGTCACGTACCTGCGACCGGACGAGACAGACCGGTTCGTGGCCACACGCCGGACCCAGCCCGCCGGATCATCGAGCGCTGCGACTCGTGACCACCGCCGGTAGGCGGCCACGAACGACTCCTGCGCCAACTCCTCGGCCACATCCCTGCGACCCGTCAACGCCACCGCTAACCGCACGACTCCCGCGTACTCAGCCTCGTAGAAGTCCTCGAACGACCTCACAGCCGACACCGTCGCGAAATGTGGACCTGCAAGAACCGCCACACCCCCTTTACACGCACGGAGACGCTGATTCTGGTACAAGACGGAGGGGGTGCCCGGCAGGCGGCTGAGGCCTGACGCCGGCCGTTGGATCCGGGTGTCGCTCGCGACTGGTCGATCGGGGCGGCTAGCTAGCCGTCCTGGAGCACCTCGAGCAGCTACCGCCGACGACCGACACTTCGGTGCGCTTTCGACCCAGCGTTTGGGTGCAGGTGAGCGCCACCTCCAGGAGGCGCGGGGCGGCCTCAGCCGCAAGGATGCCGCCCGTGAGGCCGTTCCTGGCTGCAGGCTCGCGATGGGGGCGTGTTCTGTTTCGGCGATGCGCCGTTTCCGTCGGAGCGCCGACGGCCAGACCAGTTGGCGCCTCCTGACCTCGGCCAGGCAGCATCGATGAGCGGGGCCGCTTCGCCGGATCGCCGACATTGCCTCGGCCCAGCCCCTGGGAGCAGGTGACGCCCATTGGACAGCACCATGTCAACTGATCACCTCGCTCCTCCGTTTACGAGTTAATGGATGAGGGGGCGGACGAGAGCTTCGAGGCGGCGTTCGACGAGCTGTTCGCCCGGTCGGTCCGGTTGGCCCAGCGGATCTTGGGCGACGGGGCGTCGGCTGAGGACGTTGCCGCCGAGGCGCTGGCCCGGGCCTACGCCAGGTGGCCGCAGATCCAAGAGCTCCCGTGGCGGGACGGCTGGGTGCTCCGGGTCACCAGCAACCTCGCCATCGATGCCACCCGCAACCGCCGTCGCCCGTGGAAGGCCGTGACCTCCGAGGACGTCGGCGATGGCACCGACGCCATCGCCATCCAGCTCGCCCTCGTCGCCGCCCTGCGCGCATTGCCGCGCCGTCAACGTGAGGCGATCGCCCTGCGCTACCTCGCCGACCTCGGCGAGGCCGAGGTCGCCCTTGCGCTCGGCGTCTCCGCCGGGACCGTGAAGACCCACCTGCACCGAGGCGTCGTCACGCTCCGACGACGTCTCGGCACCACCTTCGAGGAGGACCACCTTGCCATCGACTGACCCCACCGACGAGCCCACCGGACGTTCCCGAGACGAGTTGCTCGACCGGGTGGTGCGCCGTGGCCGCCAGCTGCGCCAACGGCGCCAGGCCGGCCGAGCGATCGGCGCCGTTGCGCTCGTGGCCATCGTGGCCGTGGGCGCATCCCAGCTCGCTCCGGAGGAGGACGACCAGCAGGTGACGGCTGCGTCGACCACGTCCACGACGGACGATGAACCGCCTGGTGAGCGGAGCACGACGACGAGGGCTGACGCCGGGACGAGTACCACCACGACCGACCCCGCCGTCACCACCGTGCCAACGCCGACGACCTCAGGCACCGCCACGTCGTCGCCGACAACCTCAACGACGACCGCTGCCCCTACGACGACGACGGCCTCGTCGTGTCGAAACAGCATGGACGAGGCGTGCGGTCCGACCTACTGGGACCCTCCGCCCGGTCCCAACCAGCCGCTCACCGTCGAGGTCTCCTTCACGCCCGCTCAACCGCAACCAGGCGACGAGGTCACCTTCCAGGTGACGGTGATCGACCCCGATGCGCGCATCGACCAGGAGTGCAATCGCCGAGTCACCTACGGCGACGGCAACGACCCCAACCGCTGCGTGTCGTCGGCTTCCTGCGCCGCCCGGCACGGGCCCTGGACGCCACCAGAACCGACGCCTGACCGCTACGAAACCACCTTCACGCATACCTACGAGGGCACTGGCGACTTCACCGCGGTGTTCGCCTTCGAGTCACGAAGTGCGTGCTACGACGACCCCTACGGCAGCAGCGGCGAACGGCAGGTGACCGTCCCTATCCGGTCCAGCTCCTGAACGAAGCCCACACGTCGGACCACAGGGTGCAGGTGTTCATTGGTCCACCGCGTCGATCGCTTGACCGATCCCCTCGTCGAGGTCCTACCGGCGATGCCCGCCCGGGATTGGTCGAACGGGACCCGATTCAGTCAGCAGTACAGCTGGGCCGTCGTCTCCTTTCACGCCCAGCGTCGCCGCCACCTGCTTCGTTGTCGCCGTTCGCTTCACATCAGCAACCATGCCCATCTCCCGCACCCATCCAGAACGTCGGCATCCGATGCGAGCGCAAATGGTTGATCGGTCCTCCTGGCCGTCATCCAGCACGTCGAGCCGCGCCCGGGGGGATCGGCACTTAGGCGCGGTCGACGGCGTGCACCACGCCTAGCAGCACTCCTTCGGGAGTCGTGACCGCGATCGAGGTGACCGAACGTGTGCGCATCCGATCCAGGGTGTCGGCGAGGTTCGCGTCGGCTCGGACGGTGGTGGGGCCGGGGTGCATGGCATCCTCTGCGCGAGCGTCGGCGTCAAAATTCCGGTTGAGCCGTAGGAGGCCTAAGACCACGCGATCGTCGTTCAAGACGAGGCAGTCGCCACTGCCGATGGTCTTCGCGAGCTCCCTGACCAGAGCTTCCGGCGCACACGTCGGGAAGCCGGTGTCAAGCACGAGGGAGACTCGAGGTGCTGCAGGCTCCGCCCGCTCAGTCGGCAGCCCGGCGGCGAGCCAGTCGACCTTGCTGAGGACGTAGTCATACACCTCGAAGCCGAGTCGATTCGAGCCGACACGCGGCTCGGGGTGACATGTCTCAAAGGGCGTCCCAGCAGTAGACGATCACGGGTCGTTCAGGATCCAGAACGTGCGCTACGTCAGAGGTCAGCGACTTCAGCGGGAGATGGATCGCACCCGGCAGGTGCTCTTCGTCGTACTCGTCCCTCGGTAGGACCTCTGCGAGCTGGGCGCCTCGGGTCGCCACCATCTCCAACAGTTCCGCTCGGGTGACCGTGCCCGGCATCAACTCTGCCCCGCTCGGACCGTCCGCATAGTTACGACAGCGGCGATGAGCAACCCGGCGATGATGGGAGCCCACGCATGGATCGCAAGTCCAAGGACGGTCGCCCCCGCAGCGGTGGCAGCCAGCGTGGAGGCGCCACAACACGCGACTACGGCCACGGGCGCGAGCAGAACCCGCTTGTCCGAGCCCGTCCTCATCGACCCAACGCCTCGACGATGTCAGCCACAGAGGGGGAGTGCTCGCCGCCGCCGTACAACCGGCACGCTATGGTGACCTCCCCCGAACCAAGGAACCGGTCCTCGCCGTCCATCAGGATCGTCGGTGAACCGGAGAAACCGACCTCCTGCGCTTCCTCAAGGGTCTCGACACGCCGCCCTTCGACGATGGCGGCTGCTCCCACCACGCCGATTGCCTCCTGGGCCCGATCTCGCGCCAGCGTCCAGTTCGGGCAGCCGTCGAAGTAGAGCACCGTCACGTCCATGCCGAGCATCGTGCACCTTCCCCTGCAGGGGAAGGTCAAGTCCTACCTTGGCAAGGTGAGGATCAGCGAAGCCGCCCACCGCGCCGGTGTCACTGCAAAGGCCATCCGTTGCGCGGGCTTCCCGCCAGCACGAATGGTTGATCGGTCCTCTTGGCCGTCATCCAGCACGTCGAGCCGCGCCCACTTAGGATCGGCACTTTAGGCGTCAGGCAGGGATCTCCTCATCCACCGACGGCGGCTGGGCGGCAGTCGTGGACCTCGAGTTCCTGGGAGGTGAGTCCGCAGGTCGGGTCGACCAGTTCCCGGTCACCCAAAGGTGCGGCGAGGTCCACCACCGCCTTGTGCTGTGTCCCAATGTCATTGCAGTCGTTCGGCTCGGCCTTCGGCTTGACGAGGTGCGCCGCGACGACGATCTGTTCAGGGCTCTCACGCCGTCGATCGGGGCCTACGCGCTCCTTGTCGTGGTTGCAGCCACCGCCCTGCACGTAGATGACAAGTTGAGCTGCGGCAGGCTCCGGTGATTCCAAGAGCACCCAAGGGCGTAGAACGACCTTCTCGCCACCCTCGTTGTTCGACCGGATCCACAGGCCCGCCGACAGAAGCGCCGTGACGCCCATCACCGCCACAAGAATCCGCTGCCACCGTTGAAGCGGTTCGACCATCCTCGCCCCTCATCGCTGCCAGCGGGTCTGAAGCGTGCCACGGCGTCGGCAGGAACGGAGGTCGCCCAGGGGTGGCAGGCGTTGCTTGGAACCGCACCACGCGCCTACTGCCGGATCTTGATAGACGTCCGCACGCCGAACTGGATAGTCGGTGCGGTCGACGGTCCAGATGGCGGTCTCGCCGAGATCACCAACGAGCGCACTTCGGGCATTTTCTCTACCCCGGTCGCTCGACTTGACGTCGGGCCGTGAACGGGCCTGCGTGGAGCAACTTGTCTCCTTGGTTGGTTGTCTCGGTGCTGAAGAGTCCGTAGGCGTCGACGATCGGGTACTGCGACCGATAGAGATTCGGCTGCAAGGGCACGAGTCGGGCGGTGGGGCCGGTGTTGTTGCCGAAGGTGCGGACTGCGATCCTTGCGTGACCGTCGTCGTCTCTCATGAAGATGAAGGTGGCGTCGCGGGACTCGTAAGTGCCGAGGTCGTCGGGGTCGACGGAAACGGCGTGGTCAGCGGGGATGGCGCCGGGTGGCTCGATCCCCATCGCATCGAGGAACCAGTTAGAGATGTCGGACCAGGCGAACAGCGCGTTGGGGGTGGTGTTGGAGAGAAAGCACACCCCGGTCTCGGCGTCAGAGTCGAGTCGGGTGAACGAGGCTTGACCGGATGAGCCGCCGTCGTGTCCCCACAGAGGCGAAGACCCCCAGCGGTACAACTTCCAACCAAGAGACTGATGTGTCGCTGCGTCCCGCTCAGACGGCGGCAAGGCAATAGCATTGTCGAGGAGGACGGTGGGGTCGGCGGTCGCGAGTGCATAGCGACAGGCACGTAGTGTGTCGATGGCGCTGCCGAAGGCTGGAGCGCCGATCGGCGCAAGCGCTCGTTGACCGGTCGGGATGTCGGCACAGCGGATCCCGTCTCCGGTGGCGTAGTGCCCGTTCGCCGCCCCCTGGGGTGGTGAGGGTTCGTAGACCGACACTTGTTGGGCGCCCGAAGGTGCGAGGATCCGTTCGTCGATCGCGGTGGCGAAGTCCAAGCCGGTGAGTACCTCGACCGCGCGCCCGGCGAGAACATACGCGCTGTTCGAATAGGCCCAGCTCGATCCGGGCGTGAATATCAGGCCGAGTTCCGACGCGGCCGACGCATAGCGGGAAACGGCGTCCTCGTTGTCTCCAAATCCATCCCAGTACACGCCGTCGATACCAGCTTGGTGTCGAAGAAGCTGGCGAAAGGAGACCTGGGACAGCACTCCGTCGGCGTCAAGTTCGCCGACGAGCGTGGACACGTTCTCGTCGAGATCGACGCCCGCTCGACCAAGCTCATCGACGAGAACGGACGACGTCAGCACCTTCATGATCGACCCGATTCGGAAGCGAGTCGATTGCGTCACCGTCTGCAAATCCGAGCACACCGCCGACCCGACCACTGAACCCACGTCCTCGCCGTTCATGCGGACAGCGAGCGACGCACCCAACAGTTGATGTCGGTCAGCAACCTCGGCGAGCAGAACGTCGACATCCCCGGTGAGCGTCACAACGACCAGTCTCGCACCGCCACGGAACGGCGACCCGATCGTCGCGCCTATTGCCGGATTTTTAGCGGCTCGTCAGGAGGCACGTTCGCAGAGCACCTGCGCCGATTTGGGGTTACGGAGCGGCTAGCGGCAACGGGGAACCCGCCGACTCGTCTGGTCCAGGTCCACGGTGGACGTGGCGCGTGTCGACCGAGGGGCCTACAGAGCGAGGAGCCGATCTCAGAGCTCGAGGCCCGGAGACTCGATCTCGGCGCCGCGCTCGATCGTCCGTGACGGCGGTTGCAGGAACAGGCGGTCGATCCGGTCCCTCAACCGCGCATCGCTGGCGTCCTGCTCCGCCTGGCGTAGAACCTTGTCCGCTGCGTCGATCCGGACGGTGTGTGGCGCGGCGAGGAGTTCGAGGGCGTCCACCTTCGAGCGCGCTGCGTCGAGCACGCCGGACGCGGCTCCGAGCTGTGCGGTCATCCCTCGTCGCCGCCACCGTGGCGCATCGGCCAGGGCAGCGCGCTGCTCCCGTAGGGCGGCTTCGGCTGCTTGGGCTTCGGACCGGGCGGCGGCGAGCGGCTGGAGGTAGGGCTTTGCGCTTCGCTGCACCTGGTGTAGGGCGCGCCGTGTGACCGTGATCGCGTCCTCCTCGGCGCGAGCTTGCGGCACCTGACGGGCGAGGCTGCGGCGCTGGACCACGGCCGGGACGTCGGCGCGGTCGTTGGTGAGCACGCGCTCGAGCACTTCGCCGGCGGCCTCGGTGGCGGTGTCGTCGGTGACGACAAAGAGGCGGTTCTCCTGTCGGCCGCGGGTGGCGCCGACGTAGAGGCTGCGGTGGCTGGTGGCCTGGGTGACGACGACAAGGCCGATGTCGACGGTGTCGCCTTGGTGGCCGTGTGCGGTGGCGGCGTACCCGAGGCGGACGTGGTGGCGGGCGTAGTCGGCGGGCAGGGTCGTGGTGCCATGTCCGTTGAGGTGCGACACGGTGAGACTTCCATCCGGGTCGACGGCGAGGATGGTCCACCGGTCTCGGTTGCGCACGGGTTCGCCCCGGTCGGTTCGCAGCGTCCGGTCGTTGCGCCGGGTGACGACGAGGTCGCCGACCGACGCTGTCTCATTCACTGCGACGCCGACGGTCCGCTCGCCGAGGTGACCGCCAAGGCGGCGCTGCGCTTGCACCGCACCGTTGAGTGCGTCGACGTGCTCGTTCGTCTCCGCGACGAGGGCCACGGTCTGTCCTCGCCCGGTGTGGTCCATCCACCGGCGGGCGGCGCCGGCGGCCAGGTCGTCGAACGTGCCGGCGTTGATGCGGCGGTGAGCGAAGTAGGCGTCGAGGGCCTCGGGGTTGCCGGCGCGAAGCAGCAGGGTCGCCTGCTGCTCCCAGGCGTGGCGGAAGCGGTGGGTCGTGGCGAGCTCGTGGGCCCGGCCGGTGCGGCACAGCTCGTCGAACATGCCGCCGCGTCCGACGGCCTGGAGCTGGCGGGGATCGCCGACGAGCACGAGTCGCCAATGCTGCGACGCGGTGAGCTGGACGAGCTGGTCGAGGGCACCGGTGCCACACATGCCGGCCTCGTCGACGACGACCGTCGTGCCGGGGGGCAGGCGGTAGCCGTCGTGGGGCTGCCCGGTTCGCCACTCGTAGAGGAGCTTGGCGACGGTGTCGGCGGGCATGCCGGTCTCGTCGCGCAGCACCTTGGCCGCCTTGGCGGTGGGCGCCACGCCGAAGACCGGCCTGTGCTGGCAGCGCAGGTCTTCGCTGGCGGTGCGGAGGGTCCTCGTCTTGCCCGTTCCTGCCGGGCCGACGACGAGGACGAGGTCGTCGTGGCCGGCTACGGCCGCCGCTGCATCGGCCTGCAGGACGTCGAGGCGGTCCCGGTGGAGCGTGGTCGACGGCTCGGCCGGCCGGTCGTGAGCTTCGATGGCGAAGGCGAGGATGCGCTCCTCTTCGGCGAGGACGCGTTCGTGGGTGAGGTGCGGTTCGCTGGGGGCGAGCCAGATCGAGCGGCCGTCCGACGCCCGCACCGGCGCATGCGGGTCAGGCGGGTCGAGCGTGACGCAGGAAGCGATGACGTGGTCGGTTGCCTGCTCCACGGCGGTGGCCCAGTCGCGTCCCGGAAGCTGCGACACGGGTGGGGCGAGGTCGCAGACGGCTTGGAGCACGTCGGCGCGCGTCCAGGTGGAGCCGTTGGCCGAGAGCTGTCCGAGGACGTCGGCGAGGTCGATCGTGCCCTTCGAGGAGACGCCGCGCGCCGCAGCGCGCATAGCGTCGGTGACTCGGTCGGGTGTCCACCCGAGGTTGCCCGCTTCGTCGGCCCACTGCTCGTTGAGCTCGACAGTCGACGCATGGCTCTTGGTCGCTCGTGAGTCCTCGGCTGCCTGGCGGGTGAGTGCTGCTCGTTCCCACCGTGAAGGGTTGCGACCTTCACGGTCACGGAACTCGGCCACCTTGGCGGCGAGGAGGGCGTCGACCTGGGCGGTGCGCTTGGAGAAGGCGTCGAGCAGCTCGCGGGGCATGCCGTCGATCTCGGCCTGGCCGTTGACGACCGGTTGCCAGGCGACGCCGTAGCGGTGGGTGAGCTCGGCGCGCAGGACCGACTGGTAGAGCCCGCCGAGGGCGCGCTGCTTGCGCTTGAGGTAGCGGGCGTCGAGCGCCAGCCATCTCCCGTCGGCGGCCTTCACCTTGGTGGAGATCACGACGTGGGTGTGCAGCTGCGGGTCGTCCTCCCGCGACGTGGCCTGCCGGAACGTTGCCATCACCAGGCCGTCGACGTCGGGGTGCTGGCGGGCGCCGTTCACGCGCATGCGGGTGGTGGCGCCGTGCTGTTCGAGGTGGTCGAGGACGGCGCCCACGGCGAGGTCGTGTGCTTCGAGCAGCCCGGGATCGCCGGTGAGCCCCCACCACACAGACAGGGACTTGGGGGCGGAGAACGTGGCGTCGAACCCGGCGACCGCGGGGATGAGGTTTCCTTTGGCGTCGCACCGGTCGACGAGCGAGCTGCCGAGCCGTGTCCCCGTGACGGGGTCATGGCCGGAGAGGAGCGCCTCGAGATCGTCGGTCGACACCGACCCGGCGAGCCCGAGCCCGGCGGCCTGGCGCCCGACCCACTGGCCTTCGCCCTCCGGGCCGTCGTCGGCCAAGTAGCGGGTGTAGTAGCGGGCCGAGGGGCCGGCGGTGTTGGCGTGGATGGTGGTCACGCGCAGCACGGCACGCTCCTGTCGCCGCCCGCGGGCACTTGTCTGTCGTGCTGGTGGGTTCGGGGGTCGCGCGGCGGGTGGGGGCGCATGGTCAGACCGGGGGAAGGAGGCTGAGCTGCGCCGGATCAGGCGGCGTGGCGGAGCTCGCCCGCGTGCGACGTGCCGTCGGACCCGCAGCGAGGTCGCCGAGGTGGAGCCGATAGCCGCCGGGGCGGAACCGCCCGTCGATCGAGCGGTGCTGGACGGCTTCGGCGATCCCGGCGCGTACCAGCGCGCTGAGGGCTCGGTGGGCGGTGTTCTTCGCCACACCGAGCTCAACCGCCAGGGAGCGCACCGACGCGACAGCGACCGCCTCCTCGCCGGTGCGCTCGAGGAGGCACTCCAACGCGCACCAGGCCGTCGGGCCGAGGTCGCGTCGCAGTGCCGCCGTGCGCGGACCAGCCGGGAGCGTCGGGGTCACGCAGCAGACGGGTCGAGCTGGGTGTCGACCCAGCGCAGCAGGGCGTCCAGCGGGATGCGCTTCTGGTTGCCGAACCACGCGAAGGGGATGCCGGCGCCGCCATTGGTGCGCTCCCACTCCACGGTGAGCTCGTAGGTCTTGGAGCGGCCGAGCTGGAGCAGCTTCCCGGCCTGCTCGACGGTCAGGAAGCGGGGCAGATCAGCCACGTGTTCACTCCTCCGCGTTGTGCAACAATGCGCGTGACACTTATGGCACGATGTGGTAACGTTGTCAAGCACAACAGCACCGATTGAGGAGCGCCGGCATGGTTCGCCCCCGCAAGCGACAGCCGGAGTCGTCAACGCCGCCGGGAACGCCGGGCCTCGACGTGAACGCCGTTGTCTCCTACAACGTCAAGGCCATCCGGGAGCGGCGGGGCATGACCCAGCAGGCCGTCGCCGATCGGCTCGCACAGCTCACCGGTCACCAGCTCCCGCAGGCGTCGATCTCGGCCATGGAGCGAGGCTTCGACGGCGAACGGCGGCGGCGCTTCGACGCCCACGAGCTCTACCTGCTGTCGGTGGTGTTCGACGTGCCGATCGCCTACTTCTTCATCCCGCCGCCCGGCACCAAGACCGCTGAGCTGGCCGACACCCGCCGCCCCGTCGCCGAGCTGTGGCGAGCCACGCTCGGCACCGACGACCAGCTCGACGCCGTCGACGCCCGCCTCGCCGAGATCAAGATCCACGACCCAGACGCGTCCGACCAGGTCCTCGCCGCCATCTTCGGCCCCGAGAATGCAGCGACCAACTGGCACCAGCACTTCCGCACCTGGCGCAAGCACCGGCTGCGCGAGGTGGAGGTGGAGTACGGCGATCGCCTCGACGAGGTCGCGGAGCTCCTCGCCGAGTTCGCCTCCAAGGTCAAGGCGCTCGGACCCGCCGGCTACCTGCGCTCCACATCGCACCGAGCCGGCGAGCCCGTCGACACCGAGGACGAGGACGAGGAGGCGTAGTCATGGCGCAGGGACGGCGACGACAGCTCGGCGGTGTCGACCGGCTCCCGAGCGGCCGGTGGCGGGTGCGGCTGCTCGAACCCGGCGCCGGTCGTCGCGTCAGCATCGGGAGCTTCAAGACGAAGGCGGAGGCCGAGCGCGCCTTCGCCTCGGCGGTGACCGACCAGCAGAAGGGCGCATGGGTCGCTCCGGAGAAGGGCCGAGTCACACTCGACGACTACGCGTGGCAGTGGCTCGACACGCGGCTGACGGCTCGAGGCGAACGGCTGCGGCCCAAGACCCGCGAGCTGTACGAGGGCTTCCTCAGGCTGCACATCCTGTCGACCCTGGGTCCGCTTCCGCTCGGCCGGCTCACCACCGCCGGCATCCGCGCCTGGCACGCCGCCCTGCTCACCTATGGGCCGGGCGCCTCCTCGGTGGCCAAGTGCTACCGCCTCCTGAGGACCATCCTGAACACTGCGGTGGAGGACGGGCTCATCGTCGTCAACCCGTGCTCGATCAAGGGGGCCGGCGTCGAGCCGGCCGACGAGCGCCCGCTGCCGACCTTGGCGCAGGTGCACGAGCTCGCCGCCACCGTGCAGCCACAGCTCCGCACGCTCGTCCTCCTCGCCGCGTTCGGCGGCCTTCGCCGAGGCGAGCTCCTGGCCCTCACGCGGCGCGACATCGACCTGCTCCATCGCACCGTGACGGTGCGGCTGCAGCGCCAGGAGACGAAGGACGGCAGTCACTTCAGCCCGCCGAAGACCGATGCCGGCCGCCGGACCCTCGTGCTCCCTGCCAGCCTGATCCCCGAGATCGAGGCGCACCTGGACGTGTGGGTCGCCACCGAACCCGGCGCTCCGATCTTCGCCGGGGCCCATGGCGGACCGATCCGGGTGGCCGTGTGGCAGGCAGACTGGACCCGAGCACGGCGCGCGCTCGGCCTCGAAGGAACTCGGCTGCACGACCTCCGCCACGTCGCCGGCACGATGGCGGCAGCGACCGGAGCGAGCACCAAGGAGCTGATGTACCGGCTCGGCCACGCCAGCCCGCGCGCCGCTCTCCGGTACCAGCACGCCACGGCGGCGCGCGACGAGGCCATCGCCGACGGCATCGACCGCATCCTCGACGCCGCGCAGCGAGGGGCAGAGCCCGACAGCACGGTGGTCCGGTTCCGAGACAGCGTCCGGGACGCATGAGCGATCCACCAGGCCGCGATGAGCTGCGGCCGCTCCTCCGTGACGAGCGGCCGCCCTCGGATGCCGTGGTGATCGTCCGCGGCGGCCCGAGCTCCGTGGGCCGGCTCCGTCAGCATGCTCGACGCACCCACGACGCGTACGTGCTCGACGGCCAGCCCCTGTGGGGCGTGTCGGTGTTCTGTGCGCTCGACGACATCGGGACGGCGTCCATCGACGCGCTGCTTCGTCGCTTCGCGTCCTACCGCGTCGTGCACCTCCCGACGGTCGGGCAGCTCGCCGCCTCAGGCTTCGATCTGCTGCCGTCGTTCCGCCGACCGCACTTCACCGTCCGCCTCGTGGACGACGGCGATCGGAGCCTCACGCGCCTGCTCGATGCCCTGGGACCCGCCGGAGCCAACCCGTACCATGGGCGACAGCTGCCAGGAAGGAGCTAGCCGTGGTCAGCGTCGACATCACCTGCGACCTCATGGACGAGGACGAGTCCGGCTACGTCTGGACGTTCTTGCGCGAGGCGCGGGACCCATCGTTGATCGAGCCGGGGGCGATCGTCATCGCCGGTGACCCGGACGCGTCCGCAGTGGCTGAGATCGTCGACATCGTCGACAAGCCAGCAGGGCGCATCGTCCACCTGCGGGTGCTGCCGGGAGCGATCGAGGACTACCAGGCCCTCGTCCGCCGGGCGACCACGCCAGCCTGACGTCGGTCCACCGGGCAGCACACCGCTGCGACGGGTGTTCATCGACCGCCCCCAAGACCCGCCTTCCGATCGGGCCCGCCTGACGGCGGTTGGCGGAAGTGACGTCGCCGCTCACGTCTCGGGTGTCGCCGCTTCCTCGTGAGACCGGCAGCCGGAGCGGCGAACAGCAGCCCGGCAGCGAGCACGTACACCACCCGCCAGACGGGACGGTCGGTGACGGACACCAAACATTCTCGGCGTTTGGCGACCCGTCGGGGCCATCCGGAACCGCACAGAACGTGCTGATCGGTGGTCGACCGTGCTGGACCGGGTTTGATGCTTAGGTCACGCCAAGGTCACGTGGAGGTCACGCCGGCCTCCTCTGTGCCATCAGCGGGGCCCGAAAAAGGCTCTGACCTGCGGTTTGTCGTGGAGCGGGCGAGGGGAATCGAACCCCCGTCACCTGCTTGGGAAGCAGGAGCTCTGCCATTGAGCTACGCCCGCGAGCAGGCGAACCCTAGCGCCCGGTGCCGGAGGCGCCAGCGGTAGGGTGCCGCCCGTGATCCTGTCCGACCGCAGCATCCGGGAGGCGATCGAGGCGGGACGGATCGTCATCGAGCCGCTGGGGGAGGGGTGCATCCAGCCCAGTTCCGTCGATCTGCACATCGACCGGCTGTTCCGGGTGTTCAAGAACCACACGATGGGCCACATCGACGTGAAGCAGGACCTCGCCGAGCTCACCGAGCTGGTCGAGGTGGGCGACGACGACGTGTTCATCCTCCACCCGGGCGAGTTCGTCCTCGGGGCCTCGGCGGAGCGCATCGGGGTGCCTGACGACCTGGTCGGCCGGTTGGAGGGGAAGAGCTCGTTGGGTCGTCTCGGGTTGCTCATCCACAGCACGGCCGGGTTCATCGATGCCGGTTGGGACGGCCATATCACCCTCGAGCTGTCGAACGTGGCGAACCTGCCGATCACGCTCTACCCCGGCATGAAGATCGGCCAGATCAGCTTCCTGCAGATGACCACCCCGGCCGACCAGCCCTACGGGACCGGGTCCCTCGGCTCGAAGTACAAGGGCCAGCGGGGTCCGACTGCCAGCCGCTACTTCGAGAACTTCCGCTCCGGCGCCTGAGCTCGGATCACTCCTCCGTGGCGGCCGCCCGCCGTGGGGACCACCCGAGCAGGTCGGCCAGGGTCCGCCCTGCGACCCATCCGAGTGCCGAGCCGCTCGTGTTGAGCGCGATGTCGTTGAGGCTCACGTCCCTACTGGTGAAGATGAGGTACTGGCTCCCCTCGATGACGCCCGAGGCGACGAGGGCCAGCACGACCACGACCACCGGTGCCAGGGCCGGCCAGCGCAGCGCCAACAAGGCGCCGAAGGGCATGAAGAGCACGATGTTGCCGACGATGTCGAGCCTGCCCGGCAGCTGAGGTCCTGTCGTCAGCGCCACGACGCCGACTGCGTAGGCGCCGAAGGTGAGCCGTGCCAGGGAGCGGGGGACCTGCAGCGTCCGGGGGCCCCGATCGGGGGGAGCGATGGCCCTGCCTTCAGTCGCCGCCGGCAGGCTCGACGACCGGTTCGGGCGTCACCTGGGCCGCCTCACCTGCGAGGCCGCCGGGGCGGTGGGCGGTGGCGGCGTTGTGGCGGGGACCGAGGCCGTTGCGGGGCTCGGTCGGCTTTTCGAGCGCCTCGAGGAGGTGGATGGAGATGTCGGCGACGCGCACCTCGGACTCCTCCTTGCCGGCTCCCTTCACCCCGTCGTCGAGCATGATGTAGCAGAAGGGGCAGGCGGTGGCGACCCTGGTCGCACCGGTGGCGATGGCCTCCTCCGCCCGCTCGTCGTTCACCTTCTTGCCGGTCGTCTCCTCCATCCACATCCGGGCGCCGCCCGCGCCGCAGCACATCCCCTTGGTGCCGTTGCGGCCCATCTCGACGACCTCGACGCCGGCGATGGAGCCGACCACCTTGCGGGGGCCCATGTAGATGTCGTTGTGGCGACCGAGGTAGCAGCTGTCGTGGTACGTGATCCGCTCGTCGAGGCGGGCGCCCGACATGTCGAGCTCCCCGGTGTCGATGAGGTGCTCGAGCAGCTGGCTGTGGTGGATGACCTCGTACTTCCCGCCCAGCTGCGGGTACTCGTTGAGCAAGGTGTTGAAGCAGTGCGGGCACTGGGTGACGATCTTCTTCACGCCCATCCCGTTCAGGGTCTCGACGTTCTGCGTGGCCAGCATCTGGAAGATGTACTCGTTGCCCGAGCGGCGTGCCGGGTCACCGGTGCACATCTCGGAGGGGCCGAGGATGGCGAAGTCGACGCCGGCCCTGGCCATGAGCTTGGCGGTGGCCTGGGTGACCTTCTGGTTCTTGTCGTCGAAGCTGCCCGCACAGCCGACCCAGTAGAGGTACTCGTGGTCGAGCACCTCGGTGCCGTCCACGATGGGGACGTCGAGGCCCTTGGCCCACGCCGCGCGGTCGCCCTGGCTCATGCCCCACGGGTTGCCGGAGTTCTCCATCGACTTGTAGGCGTTGCCGAGCTCGGAGGGGAAGTTCGACTCCATGAGCGACAGGTAGCGCCGCATGTCGAGGATCTTGTCGAGGATCTCGATGTTGACCGGGCAGATCTCGTCGCACGCCTTGCACGACGTGCACGCCCAGATCTCCTCGGGGCTGATGCGCTCGAACATCGAGCTGGACTCGATGGTGATGTCGCGGTCGACGCCGATGGGGGGCGACACGGGGCCTCCGACGGCGGTGGCGGCCATGACCTCACCGGTCTTCAGGACGATCTCGCGCGGGTCGAGCGGCTTGCCGGTGGCGTGGGCCGGGCAGACGCTCGTGCACCGGCCGCACATGGTGCAGGCGTCGGTGTCGAGCAGCTGCTTCCAGGTGAAGTCCTCGATGACGTTGGCACCGAAGCTCTCGAGCTCGGTCTCCATGAGGTTCGGCATCGGCTTCATGGCGCCCTTGGGCCGGTCCCGGTCCGAGAGGTACATGTTCAGTGGGCTCGTGAACATGTGGCGCAGCATGGTGATCGGGAGGATCGCCAGGAAGAGGAAGAACGACAGGACATGGGCGATCCACCAGCCCTGGTGCCATGCGGTGAGGTTGGCGACGTCGTCGGCCAGGCCGGACAGCGGGTAGCCGACCCAGCTCCAGCGCTCGTAGGAGGGCCGGCCCTCGATGGCGATGCGGAACGCCTCGGCCCCGTGGCCGGTGACGCCGATGGCGAGAAGGGTGCCGAGGATGACGGCGTGCTCGGGCTTGGACTTGATGCGGATCCGGTAGACGCGCTGGATGTAGCGGCGGTAGATGGCCCACAGCACGCCGACGACGAAGACGACGCCTGCGGTGTCGCCGACGGCGGCGTAGCCGCGGTAGACGTCGCCGTGGAGGAACTTGAGGCCCGCAGGCATCTGGTGGTCGATCTCGAGCACCGTGGTCACGGCGAGGAGCACGAGGAACCCGAAGTAGATCATCGAGTGCATGAGTCCGGCGCCCCGGTCGCGCAGGAGCGTCTGCATGTACACGCCCCGTCGGAAGTCCTCCGCCCGCTTCTTGACGTTCTTGGACGTGGTGGCCCGCCGGTCGGGTGCGCCCCGCTCCCAGTTCTTCACCCTGAGGGAGAACAGCCACGCGCCCCAGATGAGCAGGAGCGGCGTGATCGTGTAGAAGGCGACCTGCAAGACGTCGGGGACGTTGAGGAACACCGTCCGGTGGACAGGCTCCTCGCCTGCGTTCGAGCCGACGGTCGCAGCCAGGACCCCGGAGAGGCCGGTGATTGCCGCGATGCCGACGCCGATGACCAGCGCCGCTTGGCTCGCCTTCACCTTGACCCGTCGCTGCGCCGGGGCCTGGGGATCGCCCGTGGCGCTCGCTGCAGGCTCCTCGGTCAACGTCGTGGCCATGGCCGGAACCTAGTCCTCACCTGGGGCAATGCCCATCCGGCGACGCACGCCGCCGGAGATCCAGCTCAGTGACCGATGGCGCGGGAGTCGGCCTCGCGGAGGCGCTGCGCCATCAACGTCAGGATCTTGTAGGCCATCCCCGGGATCGAGTCCAAGATGCCGACGAACTCCCGCTGGCCGAGCACGAGCACCCGCAGGTCGGTGTCGGCGATCACGCTGGCCGATCGGGGACCACGGTCGAGGATGGCGAGCTCGCCGAAGTACTGCCCGGGCCCGAGCTCGGCTGTCTTGCGGTTGTTGCGTCGCACGACCGCCGTTCCCTCGAGGATGAGGAAGAACTCGTGGCCCGTGCGTCCCTGGTCGACGAGGGTCTTGCCCGCCTCGAACGAGACCTCGGTGGAGGCCTTGGCCACCCGCTGGAGGTCCTTCTTGGACAGCGAGGCGAAGAGGGGGACGTTGGCGAGCTGGTCTGCAGCGGAGGTCTTGACGGCCATGGCGGCACGATAGCCACACTGCGTGGCGGCGTGCCGGATCTCGTGCCTCGCCGGCCGCTGCCGGTTCCCGACGGTGCCGGGTGGGTCTGGTCGGTTGCTGACGTTCATCGCTCGGAAACAGTCGCGAAACGCACCATCCCTAGGTTCGACCGATGGACGTCGTGCTCGTGCGCTGGCCTGCGGAACGACACCGTCGAGAACGCCTCCGGGCCGCGGGCGACCCCCGGTTGCTCCTCCTGGAGCCGGGGGCGGCGCCGCCTGTCGGAGGGGACGCCCTCGAGGACTGGATCCGCATCCCGGCCGACGAGGCCGACCTGCTGCACCGTCTGGCCGGCCTGGAGGCCAGAGCGGCAGCCAGCCTGCCGATGACTCCCGAGCTCGACGCTGACGGGGTGCTGCGCGTCGGTGGCCGCTGGGTCTCGCTCCCCCCGGTCGAGGCCCGGCTCACGAGCGCCCTGCTCGGACGGCTCGGCCTCGTCGTGAGCCGAGACGTCCTGGCACGCGCCGGTTGGCCCGAGGGTGCACCCGGGCGCAACGCCCTCGACGTGCACGTGTTGCGCCTCCGCCGTCGTCTGGCCGAGGTCCGCCTCGCCATCAGGACCGTCCGCTCGAGGGGTTACCTCCTCGAGCCGCAGCTGGCGACGGTGGAGGTCGTGCGGCGAGTGTCGTCAGAAAGCAGTCAGCAGGACGTGCACCAGCCGTAACACGGCAGCGACCGGGGGGAAACCGGCCCCTCCTAGAGTCAGGTTCCGTTCACTCGGTCCCCGCGATGGTCCAGGAGGCCACATGCAGCTCGTCACCGCAGTCATCAAGCCACACGCCCTCGACGCCGTGAAGGACGCCCTCAAGGCCATCGGGGTGAGCGGCCTGACCGTCAGCGAGGTGCGGGGGTTCGGACGACAGGGCGGGCACACGGAGACCTACCGGGGCACGGAGTACACGATCGACTTCGTGCCCAAGGCAAAGGTCGAGGTGCTCGTCGACGGGGTGGACGCCGAGAAGGTCGTCGACACGATCGCTGCTGCGGCTCAGAGCGGCAAGATCGGCGACGGCAAGATCTGGGTGACGGAGGTCGGTCGGGCCGTGCGCATCCGCACCGGGGAGCAGGGGGTCGACGCCATCTGACGCCTCGGCCCAGGGGCGCCGCACACACCGATGGTGATCCGACGAGGCCGGCCCGGCAGGGCCGGCCTCGTCTGCGTCCCGGGGCGAGGTACCGGCCAGTCGGCGTTCAGGATCGCGTCAGGAGGTCGTCCCTGAACGGGAACACGTCGGCCACCGTCGGGAAACGGGCCACCCGTACGGTCCCGACGTCAGACTCGGTCCAGGTGCCGGGTCCACGAGGGAGGACCACCATGCACGCTCTCGAGACGGTCGGCAGCTCCGCCTGCCCCACCGGTTCGTCCGGCACCCCACCACGGGCGGGGCGCCCCTGGCGTGGGGCCACCCGCGCCCTCGTCGGCGCAGCCGTGGTCGCCTCCGGGCTCGCCCTCGCCACCGGCATCGCAGGGGCCCAGGAGGCGGAGGTGACGGTCGACACGGTGGCCGAGACGGCCACCGGGCTCGGCCAGCAGCTCAACATCCTGTTCATCGTCATCGGGGCCATCCTCGTGATCTTCATGCAGGCGGGTTTCGCACTCGTCGAGACCGGCTTCTGCCGGGCCCGCCACGCCGCCCACGTCATCAGCACCAACTTCGCCGTCTTCGGCCTCGGCTTCGTGGCCTTCTTCGCCGTCGGCTACTCGTTCATGTTCGGCGGCTTCAGCTACGTCCTGCCTGGCTTCGACTTCGGCTACACCGAGGCCATCGGCGAGAAGCTGATCGGCTTCGGCGACTGGACGTTCCTGTGGGGCGGCGGTTGGGCCCTCTCCGGCGACAAGGCCAACACCGTCGCCGTCGCCGCCTACTTCCTCTACATGGTGGCCTTCATGGACACCGTGGCCACGATCCCCACCGGTTCGATGGCTGAGCGCTGGAAGTGGCAGAGCTTCGTGCAGTGGGCCCTGTTCTGCGGCGCCATCTACTACCCGCTGTTCGGTGCCTGGACGTGGGGTGGCGGCTGGCTCAACCAGCTCGGCAACAACCTCGAGCTCGGGTTCGGCTACGTCGACTTCGCCGGCTCGGGCGTGGTCCACGCCGTCGGTGGTGTCGCCGCCCTGGCGGGAGCCATCGTCCTCGGGCCCCGCATCGGCAAGTACGGGGCGGACGGCAAGGCCCGGGCCATGCCCGGCCACCACATCCCCATGGCGATGCTCGGGACGTTCATCCTGCTGTTCGGCTGGTTCGGCTTCAACGCCGCCTCGACCTTCGCGGCGACCGACTCCCGCCTCGCCACCGTGGCCGTCAACACCGCGATCGCCGGTGCGTTCGGCGCCGTGGCCGCCATGTTCTGGGTCACGAGGAAGACCGGCAAGCCCGACCCCGGGATGATGGCCAACGGCATGCTCGCCGGCCTCGTCGCCATCACGGCGCCGTGCGCCTTCGTCCAGCCCTGGCACGCGGCGGTCATCGGGAGCATCGCCGGCGTCCTCGTGATCACCGCCATCGGCATCGTCGAGCACCGCCTCAGGATCGACGATCCGGTGGGGGCCATCTCGGTCCACGGCGTGAACGGCATCTTCGGCGTGCTCTGCGTCGGGATCTTCGCCGACGGGTCCTACGGGGCCGGGTGGAACGTGACCACCGAGGGCGCCGCCGGCACCGCCACCGGCGTCACCGGGATCCTCTACGACCAGGGCAGCCTCGGCCTCGGCCAGCTCGCCTCCCAGGCGATCGGCGCCCTCGTCATCTGCACCGTGATCTTCGGCCTGGCCTTCTCCTTCTTCAAGATCCAGAACGCCCTCACCAAGGGTGGGATCCGCTCGGACAAGGACGACGAGCAGCAGGGCCTCGACCTCCCCGAGATCGGCGTCGCCGCCTACCCCGAGTTCACCCTCCACTACGGCGGCCCCTCCGCAACCGGCGTCCCGGCACCGGTCCGGGAGCGGGAGGAGGTCGACACGACCGCCTGATCCCACCCCCCGCAGCGAGCGCCCGCCGACCTCCCCCCTGGTCGGCGGGTGCTCCTGCGTCTGGGGACCCCGCCTGGCAAGTCCGTCCGGCGGCGCGTCGCCCGTCCACGCCGCGCCCCGTCCGCCGACCCGCACCCTCGTCCGAGCCCGCCCCGACCGCGGCCCTCAGCACCGCTGGCGTGCCGGGAAGCCTGGTCGGCGCTCCTGCCTCCGTCGACACCTGGAGCACACCCGTGACCACGACCATCGAACGCCCGGTGCGACCAGCCGACGGCAGCGACGCCCCCCTCGAGCTCCCCGGCCGGCGCCTCCCACCCGCCGTCACCGAGTTCCTCAGGACCGAGGTGGCCGGCGGGGTCGTGCTGCTGGCCGCCGCCGCCGTCGCGCTCGTGTGGGCGAACTCCCCGTGGCGGGCGGGCTACGAGGCGCTGTGGCCCACCGAGCTCACGCTGCGGGTCGGCGACGCCGTGCTGCGCGAGGACCTGCGGGCATGGGTGAACGACGCCCTGATGGCGCTGTTCTTCTTCGTGGCCGGCCTCGAGATCAAGCGCGAGCTCGTCGTCGGGGACCTGAAGGACCCGCGCACAGCGGCGCTGCCCGTCTTCGCTGCGCTGGGTGGGATGCTGGCACCGGCTGCCATCTACCTGGTCGTGGCCGGCGGTGGCCCCGGGAGCCGCGGCTGGGGGATCCCGATGGCCACCGACATCGCCTTGGCCGTGGGTGTGGTCGCCCTGCTCGGCCGGCGCGTGCCGTCGTCGTTGAAGCTGTTCCTGCTCACGCTGGCCATCGCCGACGACATCGGCGCCATCGTGGTCATCGCCGTCTTCTACTCGTCGGGGATCGAGGGCCCGGCGCTCGCGCTGGCGGTGGGACTGCTCGGGACGATCGTCGTCCTCCGTCGGGCCGGGGTGACCTGGGCGCCGATCTTCGGTGTGCTCTCGATCGCCACCTGGCTCGCCATGTTCGAGTCGGGGATCCACGCCACGATCGCCGGTGTCGCCCTCGGCCTGCTCACCCCGGTGACCCCCCGCTTCGTCGAGGTGGCGCCCCACCAGTGGGTGGGCGACGTCGACGCGGTCCACCCTGCGGCGGCGCGACGAGTCGCCGGCCTGGCCCGGGCGTCGGTCTCCGACGCCGAGCGGCTCGAGCACGTGCTGCACCCGTGGACGAGCTTCGTGGTCGTCCCCCTCTTCGCGCTGGCCAACGCCGGCGTCCTCCTCAGCGGGGACGCGTTCGACCCAGCGGGCGCCGGCACCATCGCCCTGGCTGTGGGTGTCGGCCTGGTGGTGGGCAAGCTCGTGGGGGTCACGTCGTTCACCTGGCTCGCCGTGCGCCTCGGGCTCGGGGCGCTGCCTACGGGCGTGCGCTGGTCGCAGGTGGTGGGGATCGCTGGCGTCGCAGGTGTCGGCTTCACCGTCTCGCTCTTCGTCGCCGGCCTCGCCTTCGAGCCGGGCGCCGGCCTGGAACCGGCGGCCAAGATCGGGATCCTGGCCGCCTCGGCCACCGCCGCGGTCGTGGGGTCCTCGATCCTCGCCCGCCTGCACCGCCGGGACGTGCACCCGGCCTGAGACACCTATCCTTGGTGGAAGGTGTGCCGGGAAGGCTGGTCGGCGTCTCCATCGACGACCCCCGGGAGCCGCCATGAGCACGTCCGCACCGCCGCCCACCGTGTCCGACGACTTCGGTGAGTCGCTCGAGCTCCCCGGCCGTCGCCTGCCGCCGGCCGTGGCGCACTTCCTCCACACCGAGGTGGCGAGCGGGTTGGTCCTGCTCGCCGCCGCCGTCATCGCCCTCGTGTGGGCCAACTCCCCGTGGCGTGGGGGCTACGAGGCGCTCTGGTCGACGGAGCTCACCCTCCGCCTCGGTGGCGCCGTGCTCACCGAGGACCTGCGCCACTGGGTGAACGACGCGCTCATGGCGCTGTTCTTCTTCGTCGTCGGCCTCGAGATCAAGCGGGAGCTGGTGGTCGGGGACCTGAAGGATCCACGCACGGCGGCACTGCCGGCCTTTGCCGCCCTCGGCGGGATGGCGGTGCCGGCGGCCGTCTACCTGGTCGTGACCGGCGGCGGCCCGGGCAGCCACGGCTGGGGGATGCCGATGGCGACGGACATCGCCTTCGCCCTCGGGCTGGTGGCCCTGCTCGGGCGACGGGTGCCGTCGTCGCTGAAGCTGTTCCTGCTCACCCTGGCCATCGTCGACGACATCGGCGCCATCGTGGTCATCGCCGTCTTCTACTCCTCGGGGGTCGAGGGCCCGGCCCTCGCCGCAGCCCTGGCCCTGCTCGGCACGATCGTGGTCCTGCGCCGCGCCGGGGTGACGTGGGCACCGATCTACGTGGTCCTCTCGATCGGGGTCTGGCTCGCCACCTTCGAGTCCGGCGTCCACGCCACGATCGCCGGCGTCGCTCTCGGCCTGCTCACGTCGGCCAGCCCACGGTTCGAGGAGGTGGCGCCTGCGCAGTGGGTGCAAGACGTCGATGAGGTCGGCCCCGCCGGTGCCAGGCGGGTGGCAGGCCTGGCGAGGGCGAGCGTGTCCGACGCCGAGCGGCTCCAGCACGCCCTGCACCCGTGGACGAGCTTCGGTGTGGTCCCCCTGTTCGCCCTCGCCAACGCGGGGGTGCTGCTGCGGGGCGACGCCTTCGAACCGGCCGGGGCGGGCACCGTTGCGCTCGCCGTCGGGCTCGGCCTGGTCGTCGGCAAGCTCGTCGGGGTCACCGGCTTCACGTGGCTCGCCGTGCGCCTCGGTCTCGGATCGCTTCCGCCGGGCGTGCGCTGGCCGCAGGTGGTGGGCATCGCCGGCATCGCCGGGGTGGGCTTCACCGTCTCGCTCTTCATCGCCGGCCTCGCCTTCGACCCGGCCACGGGGCTCGAGCCCGCTGCGAAGGTCGGCATCCTCGGCGCGTCCGCCGTCGCCGCCGTGGTCGGCGCCGGGATCCTCGCCGCCGCCCACCGCCGCACGCCCCCGGAGCCCGCCCCGGCCTGAGCTCGCCGGGTCTCCGCCGTACGCCAAACGTCCCGGGTGCGGAACCGAGCACATCCTGCTGAGATCTGCTCCCGGTTCGGGCGAGCGTCCGTTCCGGGTGCGGAGACGCACGTGCTGTGGATCTGCACCCGGTTCGCCCGGGGCGGCGGACCTCGGTCAGCCCGCCGGCTTCAGGCGGTGCCGGGGCCGCCGCTCGCCTGGGCGGCGACCGCCGCTGCTGCGGCCGCAGCGGCCTCGGGATCGCCGAGGTAGCGCGCTGCACCGGGGCGGAGGTCGTCGTCGAGCTCGTAGACCCGGGGGATGCCCGTGGGGATGTTGAGGTCGGTGATCTCGTCGTCGCCGATGCCCTCGAGGTGCTTCACAAGGGCCCGCAGGCTGTTGCCGTGGGCGGCCACGAGCACGGTCTGGCCGAACCGGAGCTGGGGGACGATGGCGTCGTACCAGTACGGCAGCACCCGCACGACGACGTCGGCCAGGCACTCGGTGGCCGGGATGAGCTCCGGCGCCAGCGCTGCGTAGCGGGGGTCGTGGCGGGGGTGACGCTCGTCGTCAGGCGAGAGGGCGGGCGGCGGGACGTCGAAGCTGCGCCGCCACACGTGCACCTGCTCGGCGCCGTGCTCGGCCAGGGTGGCCGCCTTGTCGAGGCCCTGGAGGGCTCCGTAGGAGCGCTCGTTCAGCCGCCAGGAGCGCTGCACGGGGACCCACGAGCGGCCGGCGGCGGCAAGGGCCAGCTCGGCGGTGCGGATGGCCCGGATCTGGAGCGAGGTGTGGCACACGTCGGGCAGGAGCCCGGCCTCGGCCAGCAGGAGTCCGCCCGTCCTGGCCTCGTCCTCACCCCGTGACGTGAGGTCGACGTCGTGCCAGCCGGTGAAGCGGTTCTCGAGGTTCCACGTGCTCTGCCCGTGGCGCAGCAGGATCAGCGTGGCCATGGGCGGACGTCCAGGGGGTCCGGACGACGGGTCGGAGGGCGTCAGCCCTCCTCGTCTTGCTCGCCCTCGGGTCCGAGCTCGACGTCATCCGACTCGTCGGTGGCGCCGTCCTGCTCGGGGTCCTCCTCGTGCTCGCCCTCGTCGAGCTCCTCGGTGTGCTCCTCCTCGATCTCCTCCGGGCCGAACGCCTGGGCGACGGCCTCGAGCCCGAAGGTGGCGGCGAGCAGGGCGCCGGTGACGACGAGGCCGGCGACGAGGGCCTTGGCGGTGTTCATGGGCCACACCTTCCCCCGCCGCCGGGAGCGGGTGCAACCCGAGGACCGGCGGTCGCCCCCAGCGGAGCGTCGGGTCGGTCAGCTCCGAGCACCACCTCGGCGCGCACGACCCCGGCGCGTTGGTGCCTGGCCTCGACCCGCACGACCGTCCCCGCCGGGCCGGTGACGATCCAGTCGATCGTGGCGCGGTCGTCGGTGGGGTCGGCGGCGCCCCAGACGGGGGAGCCCATCTTGTCGTTGCGCCCGATGAGCTGGCCCCGCTCGACCGTGGCCTCGCCGACCACGGCGGCCTCCCCTCCGGCCGGGAGGAGGAGCTCGGCCTCCAGGGGGCGGACGGCCTTGCGATCGAGCGCCCGGGCCGTCACGTTGGTCGGGAGCCAGCCGGCGTTGACGACCACCAGCCGGACGCGCCACGAGGCGCCGCCGTCGTCGAGCGGCGTCGCCTCGAGCGAGCGGAGCCGCAGTAGAGGGGACACGAGGGCGTGCCAGACGGCCCACTCGCTGTGCGGCGCCACCTCGGCCTCGAGGAGGTGCGGCGGCGGGTTTCGCCAGCAGTGGGCGGACCACCAGCCACCGAGCTCGACGGGGCCGAGCTGGGGGTGGTCGAAGGGGTACCAGTCGACATAGCCCTCGCCCCCGAGCTGCTCGTCGTTCCAGGCGAGGAGCTTCAGGTCGTCGTCGATCGGGTGGCGGTCGTACCAGCGGAGGAAGTCGAAGTCCTCGATGCCTGCTGCCCGCAGGGGGCTCCAGAGCTCCGTCGTCCAGGCGAAGACGCCGAGGTGCTCGTAGGCCCAGTCGTCGGCCACGCCGGTGATGACGTCCTTCGGGTCGTACCGGAAGCCGTGGTACACCGACACCGCCGGGTAGCCGGTGCGGGCCGTCGCCGCCTCCCCGATCACCTCGTAGGCCCGGAGGTCAGCCGTCGGCAGGCTGTCGTCGTCCTTGGTCGACGACGGCCTCAGGTGGACGCCCGACTGCGTGTGGTAGGCGATGTAGGCGCAGATGTTGGGTCGGTCGACGATCGCCTGCACCGCAGCTCGCACCTCGGGTTCCGACGTCGGGTAGGGGCCGGCGCCAGGTTGGTCACCGTTCGGGCGCCAGTCGATCGGCCAGTTCCGGTTCATGTCGAGGCTCCGCAGCTGGGGGGCGAGCGTGATGGTGGCGCCGTCGAAGCCCTGGATCCGGCCCTCGGGCAGCACGCGGTAGTACGGGCCGTCCCCCTCCTCGTGGGGGTCGCGGGCCACCAGCAGCCGGGGCTCGGACGGGAGCGGCTTCCAGGGCCCGTCGGGGTCCTCGACGCGCATGGAGAGGAGGCGACCGTCGCCGTCGACGTCTTCACGGATGAGCCCGTCCTGCTGGTCCACCCTCGGGTAGGGCCGGGCGCTCGACCGGAGCTCGATCGGCCGCTCCAACAGCGCCAGCTCGGCGCCGTCGGGGTTCAGCCGGGGAACGACGTAGAAGGCGCGGGTGTCGAGCGCCCTCGTCACGTCCGGGTCGCTGCCGTACCCGGTCACGAGCCGGTGCGCGAGGTGCAGGGCGGCGACGCTGCCCGTCAGCTCCGTGGCGTGGATGTTGGCGTCGACCCACAGCGCAGGCTTCTCCGAGGCGGGGCCGGTGGCGCTGTTGGTGATCGTGAGGAGCCAGATGTCCCGGCCCTCGAAGGAGCTGCCGATCGACGACGAGCTCACGAGGTCCGGGTGGTCCTCCTGCATCGCAGCCACCAGCTCCGTCAGCTCGGCGTGGCGGACGAAGCGGTCGAAGGGGGGCACGGGCACAGGCGGAGCCTACGACCGGCCCGGGAGGCGGTGCCGGTGGACGGTCGCCCCCAGGGCTCCGTGAAGTTGAGTGCTCAAGACTCAACTTCGTTGTTGCAGATGTTCCCCTTCAGGGTACGCTCGGCACCACATCCGATCGCAGAACCCGTCCAGACCCCCCGGAGGAACCATGGCAAAGGCCGTCGGCATCGACCTCGGCACCACCAACAGCGTCGTCAGCGCCCTCGAGGGCGGTGAGCCCGTCGTCATCCCCAACGCCGAGGGCGGGCGCACGACCCCCTCGATCGTCGCCTTTGCCAAGAACGGCGAGGTGCTCGTCGGCGAGGTCGCGAAGCGACAGGCGATCACCAACCCCGACCGCACGATCCGCTCCGTCAAGCGCCACATGGGCACCGACTGGAAGACGAGCGACGTCGACGGAAAGCAGTACACGGCGCAGGAGATCAGTGCCCGCACCCTGCAGAAGCTCAAGCGCGACGCCGAGGCGTACCTGGGCGACACCGTCACCCAGGCCGTCATCACCGTGCCCGCCTACTTCAACGACGCCGAGCGCACCGCCACCAAGGAGGCGGGCCAGATCGCCGGCCTCGAGGTGCTGCGGATCATCAACGAGCCCACCGCTGCCGCCCTCGCCTACGGGCTCGACAAGGAGGGCGCCGACCAGACGATCCTCGTGTTCGACCTCGGCGGCGGCACGTTCGACGTGTCGGTGCTCGAGATCGGCGACGGCGTGTTCGAGGTCAAGAGCACTCACGGTGACGTCCACCTCGGCGGCGACGACTGGGACCAGCGGGTCATCGACTGGCTCGTGCAGGAGTTCAAGGCCAAGGAGGGGATCGACCTCGGCGTCGACAAGATGGCCGCCCAGCGCCTCAAGGAGGCGGCGGAGAAGGCCAAGATCGAGCTGTCGACCACGCAGTCGACCCAGATCAACCTGCCCTTCATCACCGCCACCCAGGACGGCCCCAAGCACCTCGACGAGCAGCTCACCAGGGCGAAGTTCCAGGATCTCACGGCCGACCTGCTCGACCGGTGCAAGACGCCCTTCGAGCAGGCCGTGAAGGACGCCGGGCTCTCCAAGGGGGATCTCGACCACGTCCTGCTCGTCGGCGGCTCGACCCGGATGCCGGCGGTCGCCGAGATGGTGCAGTCGATCACCGGCAAGGAGCCGAACAAGGGCGTCAACCCCGACGAGGTCGTCGCCATCGGTGCCGCCGTCCAGGCCGGCGTGCTCAAGGGCGACGTCAAGGACGTGCTGCTCCTCGACGTCACCCCTCTCTCCCTCGGCATCGAGACCAAGGGCGGCGTGATGACCAAGCTCATCGAGCGCAACACCACCATCCCGACCCGTCGGACCGAGGTCTTCACCACCGCCGACGACATGCAGCCGAGCGTGGAGATCCACGTGCTGCAGGGCGAGCGCGAGATGTCGATGTACAACAAGACGCTCGGCAAGTTCCAGCTCGTCGACCTGCCGCCCGCCCCCCGTGGCGTGCCCCAGATCGAGGTGACCTTCGACATCGACGCCAACGGGATCGTGCACGTGTCGGCCAAGGACCGGGCCACCAACAAGGAGCAGTCGATGACCATCACCGGTCAGAGCTCGCTCGACAAGGACTCGATCGACCAGATGGTCCGCGACGCCGAGGCTCACGCCGACGACGACCGCCGCCGCAAGGAGGAGGCCGAGGTCCGCAACAACGCCGACAGCCTCGTGTACCAGACGGAGAAGGTCCTGCGTGAGCACGGCGACAAGGTCCCCGGCAGCGAGAAGGAGACCGTCGAGGCCGCCCTCGCCGAGCTGAAGGAGGCGGTGGCCGGCGGCAGCGGCGACGCCGACATCGAGCGGATCCGCAAGGCCACCGACGCCCTCATGGGCGCCAGCCAGTCCTTCTCCCAGAAGCTCTACGAGTCCGCTGCGGCGGAGTCGGGTGGGGCTGGTGGCAGCGCCGGCGCCACGCCGGGGGACGACGACGTCGTCGACGCCGAGATCGTGGACGAGCCCGAGGACCGGTCCGCATGAGCGGCCCGGCCGAAGGCCAGGAGCGGACAGCATGAGCGAGCGCAGCGAGCGGGGCATGAGCGGCCCGGCCGAAGGCCAGGAGCGGAACGCATGAGCGAGCGCAGCGAGCGGGGCATGAGCGGCCCGGCCGAAGGCCAGGAGCGGAACGCATGAGCGAGCGCAGCGAGCGGGGCATGAGCGGCCCGGCCGAAGGCCAGGAGCGGACAGCATGAGCGAGCGCAGCGAGTGGGGCATGAGCGGCCCGGCCGAAGGCCAGGAGCGGAACGCATGAGCGAGTCAGCAGAGGTGGCATCGCCTCCTGGCGGGCCCGCTCCCGACGGGGAGGCGCCGCTGCCCGAGGAGGTGCTCGAACCCGATCCGATCGGGGGTGACGTCGCTCGGGGCGACGGCGCCCTGCCGTCGGTGGAGGACATCCTCGGTGATCTCGAGCGGGTCACCGCCGAGCGGGACGAGTACCTCGCCCTCGCCCAGAGCAAGCAGGCCGAGCTCGAGAACCTGCGCAAGCGGGTGGCCAGGCAGCAGGCCGACGAGGTCACCAGGCGCACGGCGTCGGTCGTCCGGAACCTGTTGCCGGTGCTCGACGCCTTCGACTACGGCGTGGGCCACGGTGACGAGTCACTGCGCCCGCTCCAGGGCCAGCTGCTCGGCATCCTCGCCTCGGAGGGGCTGGAGCGGATCGCCGACGCCGACGCCGATTTCGACCCCGAGCGGCACGAGGCGGTCGCGCACGAGCCGGGGGAGGACGGCCGCCAGGTGGTGGCCGAGGTCATGCGGGCCGGCTACCGCTGGCAGGGCCACCTCGTGCGCCCCGCCATGGTGCGGGTCCGGGGTTGACCGAGCAGAGGTGAGCTGACGTGGCGCCGCAACGGGAGTGGTTCGACACCGACTACTACAAGGTCCTGGGCGTCTCCGCGTCGGCAGACCAGAAGGCGATCACCAAGGCGTACCGTAAGCTCGCCCGCGAGACCCACCCCGACACCAACCCGGGGAAGGGGGAGCGATTCAAGGAGGTCTCCGCCGCCTACGACGTCGTCGGCGACCCCGATCGGCGCAAGGAGTACGACGAGGTCCGCCGGCTCGGACCTGCCGCCAACCCGTTCGGTGGCGGCGGTGGCGGTGGGGGTGGCGGCGGACCGTCCGGCGGCGGGGGCTTCCGCATGGACGACCTCGGCGATCTGGGTGACGTCCTCGGCGGCATCTTCGGGCGGCGTGGACGAGGCGGCCCTGCGGCGCCCCGTCCCCCGGGCCCGCAGCGCGGCGGCGACCTCGAGACCGAGCTGCACCTCAGCTTCGCCGACGCCGCCCACGGGGTCACCACGAACGTGAACCTCACGAGCGAGGCGCCCTGCACGACGTGCCACGGCTCAGGTGCCGAGCCCGGGACCGCCCCGGTGACCTGTCCGGTGTGCTCGGGCCGGGGCGTGGTGGACGACAACCAGGGGCTGTTCAGCTTCTCCTCGCCCTGCGCCCGCTGTGGCGGTCGGGGGACCATCGTCGAACAGCCGTGCCACACCTGCGGGGGCACGGGCACCGAGCACCGCCCCCGGGCCGTCAAGGTGCGGATCCCCGTCGGGGTCGAGCACGGCCAGCGCATCCGGCTGAAGGGGCGCGGCACGCCCGGCCGCAACGGTGGGCCTGCCGGCGACCTGTTCGTCGTGGTCTTCGTGGCCGGCCATCCGCTCTTCGGGCGCCGGGGGAAGGACCTCACGCTCACCGTGCCCATCAGCTTCCCCGAGGCTGCGCTCGGTGCCGAGATCAAGGTGCCGACGCTCGACGGGCCGAGCGTCACGCTCAGGGTGGCGCCCGGGACCCGCTCCGGTCGCACCTTCCGGGTCAAGGGCAAGGGTGTGCCGGTCGCCCCGGAGGCAGGCGACCTCCTCGTCAGCGTGGAGGTCGCGGTGCCGACCGCTCTCAGCCCGGAGGAGCGCGAGGCGGTCGAGGCGCTCGCCGCTGCTGCGCCGGGTGGTGGCGCCTCGCTCCGTTCCCACCTGATCGCCGCCCAGGGGGCCTGACGATGCCCGTCCCGCGACCTGTCGACGACCGCAGGGGTGGCTGAGCCCGATGCCCGCCCGTGACCGCAGCCGAGACCATGCGGTGTTCATCATCTCCGTCGCCGCCGAGCTGGCGGGGGTGCACCCGCAGACGCTGCGCATCTACGAGCGCAGGGGCCTGGTCGACCCGGCCAGGACCGGGGGCGGGAGCCGCCGCTACAGCGAGATCGACCTCGACCGGCTGCGACGCATCCAGGACCTCACGAACGAGGGACTGAACCTCGCCGGTGTCAAGCGGGTGCTCGAGCTGGAGGCGGAGCTCGAGCACGCCAGGGCGGAGCTGGCCGAGGCCCAGGAGGAGGCGAGCCGGGCCCTCGAGCGGACCCGCCGTAGGTACCGGCGGGACCTGGTGCCGCTGTCCCAGGCGGTCGAGCTCTTCGGACGTCCGAGGTTCCCGGTCGACCCTCGGGGCGGTGCGTAGCGCCAGGAACGCTGTGTCATCACACCGTCACGTCCCGTCGACGACCCCGAAGGAGGCCACATGGCGATCGACCCCAACCGGTGGACGGTCAAGACGCAGGAGGCGTTCAACGCCGGCGTCGAGCGCGCCCGCGCCGCCAACCACCCCGAGGTCGGACCCGACCACCTGCTGGCGGCGCTGCTCGAGCACGAGGAGGGCATCGCCCGCCCGCTGCTGGCCAAGGTGGGGGTCGACCCCGACCGGCTCGCGGCAGCGGTGGCGGAGCGCCTCGGGAAGCTCCCCCGTGCCTACGGCTCGGAGGCGGGCATGGGTCGCGACCTCCGTGCCGTGCTCGAGCGGGCCGACAGGGCCCGCACCGACCTCCGCGACGACTACGTCAGCACCGAGCACCTCGTCCTCGGCATGCCCGACGTCGTCGGCGCCACGGTCGAGGAGCTGCTCGATGCGCTCAAGGCCGTTCGTGGTGGCGCTCGCGTGACCAGCCAGGACCCTGAGTCGACGTTCAAGGCGCTCGAGCGCTTCGGGCGTGACCTCACCCAGGTCGCACGTGACGGCAAGCTCGACCCGGTGATCGGCCGGGACGAGGAGATCCGACGGGTGATCCAGGTGCTGTCGCGGCGCACGAAGAACAACCCGGTGCTGATCGGTGAGCCCGGCGTCGGCAAGACGGCCATCGTCGAGGGCCTCGCCCGTCGGATCGTGGAGGGCGACGTGCCCGAGAGCCTCAAGGACCGACGACTCATCAGCCTCGACCTCGCCTCCATGGTGGCCGGGGCGAAGTTCCGCGGCGAGTTCGAGGAGCGGCTCAAGGCCGTGCTCAAGGAGATCGCCGACGCACAGGGCGAGGTGATCACGTTCATCGACGAGCTCCACACCGTCGTCGGGGCGGGTGCAGCCGAGGGCTCGATGGACGCCAGCAACATGCTCAAGCCGCTCCTCGCCAGGGGTGAGCTGCGCATGATCGGCGCCACCACCCTCGACGAGTACCGCAAGCACATCGAGAAGGACGCCGCCCTCGAGCGTCGCTTCGCCACCGTCACGGTCGGACAGCCGAGCGTCGAGGACACCGTCGCCATCCTCCGCGGGCTGAAGGAGCGCTACGAGGTCCACCACGGGGTGCGCATCCAAGACGCCGCACTCGTCGCCGCCGCCGTGCTCTCGGACCGCTACCTCACGGGCCGCTTCCTGCCCGACAAGGCGATCGACCTCGTGGACGAGGCCGCCAGCAAGCTCCGCATCGAGATCGACTCGATGCCCACGGAGATCGACGTGGTCGAGCGGCGCACCCGCCAGCTCGAGATCGAGCGGGTGGCGCTGGCCAAGGAGACCGACCCCGGCTCGGTCGAGCGGCTCGCCGCCCTCGACCGCGAGCTCGACGGGCTGCGGGAGGCGTCGGCGGGGATGATGGGTCACTGGAGGGCGGAGAAGGAGGCCATCGCCACGATCCGGTCCCTCAAGGAGGAGCTCGAGGCGAAGCGGGGCGAGGTGGAGCGCGAGGTCGACCTCGAGCGGGCGGCCGAGATCCGCTACGGCCAGATCCCCGAGCTCGAGCGCCGGGTGGCGGAGGCCAGCTCGGCGCTCGACGAGCTCCAGTCGGGGGAGCGGATGTTGAAGGAGGAGGTCGACGAGGAGGACATCGCCGAGGTCGTCGGCCGCTGGACCGGTGTCCCGGTGTCGCGGATGCTCGAGGGGGAGATCCAGAAGCTCCTCCGCCTCGAGGAGCACCTGCACGAGCGGGTCGTGGGCCAGGACGACGCCGTGCGCGCCGTGGCCAACGCCATCCGCCGCAGTCGGGCCGGGTTGGCCGACCCGCACCGGCCGATCGGGTCGTTCCTCTTCCTCGGGCCCACCGGTGTGGGCAAGACCGAGCTGGCCAGGGCGCTGGCCGACTTCCTCTTCGACGACGAGCGGGCGGTGACCCGGATCGACATGTCGGAGTACATGGAGAAGCACTCGGTGAGCCGCCTCATCGGCGCCCCTCCCGGCTACGTGGGCTACGACGAGGGTGGACAGCTCACCGAGGCGGTGCGCCGCCGCCCCTATGCGGTGGTGCTCCTCGACGAGATCGAGAAGGCCCATCCCGACGTGTTCAACGTCTTGCTCCAGGTCATGGACGACGGGCGCCTCACCGACGGCCAGGGCCGGGTGGTCAACTTCACCAACGTGGTGCTGATCATGACGTCGAACCTGCCGGGCGATCCCCTCACGCTGTTCAAGCCTGAGTTCGTCAACCGGGTCGACGAGATCATCCGGTTCCGCCCGCTGGCGGAGACCGACCTCGCCGCCATCGTCGACATCCAGCTCGGCCACCTGCGCCAGCGCCTCGCAACCCGCAGGCTCGAGCTGGAGGTCACCGAGGCGGCGCTGGCGCAGCTGGCCACCACGGGCTACGACCCCGCCTTCGGCGCCCGGCCCCTCAAGCGCCTGCTGCAGCGGGAGATCACCGACCCGCTGTCGATGGCGCTGCTGGAGGGCCGCTTCGGCGAGGGCGACACCGTCCGGGTCGACGCAGGCGAGGACGGCGTCGTCCTGTCCGAGCGCTGAGCGGCACTCGAAGCGCCGTCCTGGCGGCGTTTCCGGCCGGATGGCGCCCGATTCCGCCGCAACCTCGGTCGTGCTGCGAGACTCCCGCCTCCTGGCGGCGCTTCCGGCCGGATGGCGCCCGGTCCCGCCGCCAGTCGGACGGGGTGCGCAGCTGCCGGCGGTAGGGTTCGGCGTACCGTCACCCGACGAGGAGCGCTGCCAACATGCCCGGGACCGTGGTGGTCGGCACCCAGTGGGGTGACGAGGGGAAGGGCAAGCTCACCGACATCCTCGCCGGTGACATGGACGTGGTCGTCCGCTACCAGGGCGGCCACAACGCCGGTCACACCATCGTCGTCGGGGAGCAGAGCTTCGCCGTCCGCCTGGTGCCGAGCGGCATCCTCCACCCCGGCACGGTCAACGTCATCGGCAACGGCGTGGTCGTCGATCCCGGCATCCTCTTCGGCGAGATCGACGTCCTCGAGCAGCGGGGCATCGACACCTCCAACCTGGTGGTCAGCGGCAACGCCCACCTGATCATGCCGTACCACCAGCTGCTCGACGTGGTGTACGAGCGCCACCTGGGCCCGGCCAAGCTGGGCACGACCAAGTCGGGCATCGGTCCGGCCTACGCCGACAAGGCGGCCCGGGTCGGCCTGCGGGTGCAGGACGTCCTCGACCCGAAGATCTTCCGGCAGAAGCTCGAGGTGGTCCTCAAGGAGAAGTCGGCCGTCCTCAGCAAGGTCTACAACCGGCTCCCGCCCTCGATCGACGAGATGTGCGAGCAGTACCTCGACGTGCACGCACCCCGCCTGGCGCCCCGCATCGTCGACTCGGTGCACCTCGTGCACACTGCGCTCGAGGAGGGCAAGGAGGTCATGTTCGAGGGCGCGCAAGCCACGTTCCTCGACCTCGACCACGGCACGTATCCGTTCGTCACGTCGTCCAACCCCGTCGCCGGTGGGGCCTGCGCAGGTGCGGGTGTCGGGCCGCGCCACCTCGACCGGATCATCGGGATCACCAAGGCCTACCTCACCCGTGTCGGGTCGGGCCCGTTCCCCACCGAGCTGGTCGACGACGTGGGCGACGGGCTGGTGGACCGCGGCCGGGAGTACGGCGTCAACACCAGGCGCCGCCGCCGCCCCGGCTGGTTCGACGCCGTCATGCTGCGCCAGGCCGTGCGGCTGAACAGCCTCACCGAGATCTTCCTGACCAAGCTCGACATCCTCGACCCGCTCCCCACCATCAAGGTGTGCGTGGCCTACGAGATCGACGGCGAGCGGGTGACCCACATGCCGTACCACCAGTCCGACCTCCACAAGGCGGTGCCGGTCTACGAGGAGCTCCCCGGGTGGCAGGAGGACATCTCCGGCTGCACGACCCTCGAGGAGCTGCCGGCACGGGCCCGGGACTACGTGCTGTTCCTCGCCGAGCAGGGCAACGTCCCCGTCAGCTACGTCGGCGTCGGTCCGGAGCGCAAGCAGACCGTCCACGTGGCGTGAGCACGCCCCGTCTCGACTCGTGGACGCTGGACCACCTCACGAGTGGTGGATCGTCCAGAACCGGTGCCGGCCTGCGGGGTGGGCTCGGTTCCTCGACGCTGGACCACCTCAAAGGTGGTGGATCGTCCAGAACCGGTGTCGGTGCTCGAGGCGGCAGACCGCCCATCGATCGTGGGGGCTCCCGGTGACCCGCGTCTGCGTGGTCGGGGGCGGGGGGCGGGAGCACGCCCTCGCCTCGGTGCTCGGGCGCTCGGCTGACGTCGTGGTGTCGCCGGGCAACGCAGGCATCCCCGGGTCGGTGGCCACACCCCCGGAGGAGGTCGAGGCCGACCTGTTCGTGATCGGGCCCGAGGTGCCGCTCGTCGCGGGCCTCGCCCACCGGTTGCGGGCGAAGGGGAAGCTCGTGTTCGGACCAGGTGCCGACGGCGCCCGGCTCGAGGGCTCCAAGCGGTGGATGAAGGAGCTGCTCGTGGCGGCCCGGGTGCCGACCGCCCGCCACGTGAGCTTCACCGAGGTCGGGCCGGCGCTCGCGTTCCTGGACGAGCTCGGTGACCTGTTCGTCGTCAAGACCGACGGGCTGGCCGCCGGCAAGGGCGTCCTCGTCACCTCCGACCGGGCCGAGGCGGCGGCCGACGTCGAGGCCAAGCTCTCGGGCGCTGCGTACGGCGACGCCGGCCGCTGCGTGGTCATCGAGGAGGGGATGACCGGCCCGGAGCTGTCCGTGTTCGCCATCTGCGACGGCCGTGAGGCGCTCGCCCTGCCCACGGCGAGGGACCACAAGCGGGTCGGTGACGACGACACGGGCCCGAACACGGGCGGGATGGGAGCGTTCTCGCCTGTGGCAGGGATCGACGCGGGCCTGGTCGAGGGGGCGATGGAGCGGATCGTCCGCCCCACGCTCCGGGCGCTGCGGACGGAGGGCGTCGACTACCGAGGCGTGCTCTACGCCGGGCTGATGCTGACCCCCGAGGGACCGAAGGTCATCGAGTTCAACGTCCGCTTCGGCGACCCCGAGGCCCAGGTGGTCCTCCCGCTGCTCGACTCCGACCTCGTCGACCTGCTCGCCTCGGCGGCCGAGGGCGACATGCGGCCCCACGTCGAGGTGTCCTCCGACGCCGCCGTGACCGTCGTGTGCGCCGCGCCCGGCTACCCGGACGCGCCCCGCACCGGCGACCCGATCGTCGGGATGGAACAGGCGGCAGCCGTGCCCGGCGTCGAGCTCTTCTGCGCCGGTGTCGCCGCCGGCCCCGAGGGGGGCCTGCTCACCTCCGGCGGGCGGGTCCTCTCAGTCACCGGCCGAGGGCGGGACCTGGCGGCGGCCCGCGCCACCGCCTACGAGGGCGTGGGCCACCTCTCCTGGCCGGGTCTCCACTTCCGCACCGACATCGCCGGCCACGACCCCGCCTGACGTGGACGATGAGGCGGCACGCGGCGCCTCACCACCTGGCCGGTCGGCGAGGAGCAGGTGCTCGCCCCTCTGCGGCTACCACGGCGGCCCGATCCGGTGGCATGCGCCGGACGCGTGAGGCCGGGGGTCGGCCCCGAGCCGCAGCCCCCCGCCGCGTCCCGGTCACGTCGCGGCGCTGACCTGACGGCGACGGTGCCGGCGGCGGACGGCGGCGTCGTGCAACGCTCCCCGGCGGGCCAGACGCCGGGATCGACATCGGCTCTCCCGGGACCGGTCCGATCGGGTCGCCTCGTGGACCGACGTCGTCGCCTCCGACGGTGGAAGCCTAGGGTCCTGGCATGGGAGCTGGCGGGTGCACCTGGCGCCCGACCGGTGAGCACCACGATCGCCACCTCGCGGTCACCTTCAGGTGTGGAGCAGGGACGGCGACCCCCCCCCGAACCCGATGACGGTGGACGTCAGGGTCGTCGTCGGTCTGGTCATGGGATCCGACTCCGATTGGCCCACCATGCGGGCTGCCGCGGTCGTGCTGCGGGACTTCGGGGTCCCGTTCGAGGCGAGGGTCGTCTCCGCCCACCGGACGCCCGACCTGTTGTTCGAGTACGCCGAATCGGCGCGCGACCGATGTCTGCAGGCGATCATCGCCGGGGCCGGAGGCGCGGCCCACCTGCCGGGCATGCTCGCCGCCAAGACCACCGTGCCCGTGCTCGGCGTGCCGGTGCAGTCCAAGGCACTGTCGGGCCAGGACTCGCTGCTCTCCATCGTGCAGATGCCGAGGGGTGTGCCGGTCGCCACCTTCGCCATCGGCGAGTCGGGCGCCGCCAACGCCGCCCTCTTCGCCGTGGCCATGCTCGCCAACCAGGATCCCGACCTGCGGGCGCGGCTCGACCGCTTCCGCTCGGCGCAGGTCGCGAACGTGCTGGCCCTCGAGCTGCCCCCGCTCTGAGCCGATCCATGGGCGGCCATCGAGCGCAGGCACACCCCGAGGCGATCACCGCCCCGGCCACGCTCGGGGTGCTCGGCGGCGGGCAGCTGGGCCGGTTCCTCGTGACTGCCGCCCACGAGCTCGGCTACGACGTCTGGGTCCTCGATCCGGACCCTGGCAGCCCCGCCGGTCGCATTGCTGACCGGCACCTCGTCGCCGACTACGACGACCCCGCCTCGCTCGACCTGCTGGCCAGTGGCTGCCGGGCGGTCACTACGGAGTTCGAGAACGTCCCCGCCGGCACGCTCGCCGGCCTCGCGACGCGCACGATCGTCCGGCCGGGCCCGGCCGCCGTCGCCGTCTGCCAGGACCGCCTCGCCGAGAAGGCGTTCCTCCGGGAGCGCGGGTTCCCGTGCGGCGCGTTCGCGCCAGTCCACGATGAGCACGATCTGCGAACGGCCGACGCCAGGCTGTTCCCGGGCATCCTCAAGGTGGCGCGCTTCGGCTACGACGGGAAGGGCCAGGCGGTGGTCGCCGACCGGGAGGAGGCCCTCGCCGCCTACGCCGGCGCCGGTGGGGTGCCGAGCGTGTTGGAAGGGTTGCTCCACCTCGAGCGCGAGCTCTCGATCGTGCTGGGACGAGGCGCAAGCGGCGAGGTCCGGTGCTTCCCGGTCGCTGAGAACCGGCACGTGGGCGGGATCCTCGACACCTCCATCGCTCCGGCTCACGTCGACGAGGGCGTTGCCGCCGAGGCGGAGCACCTCGCTGCCCGCATCGCCGAGGAGCTGGACTACATCGGCGTGATGGCCGTCGAGCTCTTCGTGAGCGGCGGCCGGCTGCTCGTGAACGAGCTCGCTCCTCGACCTCACAACAGCGGCCACGTGACGCTGGACTCGTGCGCCACGAACCAGTTCGAGCAGCAGGTGCGAGCGCTGTGCGGCCTGCCGCTCGGGAGCGGTGACGCCCATGCGTCGGCGGTGATGGTGAACCTGCTCGGGGACCTCTGGAGCGCCGACAGCGGGTCGGAGCCGGACTGGGCACCCCTCCTCGCCCAACCGGGCCTCCGGCTCCACCTCTACGGGAAGCGGCAGGCCCGCGCCGGCCGGAAGATGGGGCACTTCACGGTGGTAGGCCATGACCGCGAGGCGGTGTTCGAGCGAGCCATGGCGGCACGCGCGGCGATCGGCATCGCCGACCCCTGAGCAGCGGTAGAAACATGACGTGGTCCCGAACGTGCTCGCCCAGCGCTACGCCAGCCCGGAGATGGCGGCGCTGTGGTCGCCCGAGCACAAGGTCGAGCTGGAGCGTCGGCTGTGGATCGCAGTGATGCGGGCCCAGGCCGAGCTCGGCGTCGAGGTGCCCCCCGGGACCATCGAGGCCTCGGAGGCGGTCGTCGAGCAGGTGGACCTCGCCTCGATCGAGGCGCGGGAGCGGGTCACCCGCCACGACGTCAAGGCGCGCATCGAGGAGTTCGCAGCTCTGGCCGGCCACGAGCACGCCCACAAGGGCATGACCTCGCGCGACGTGACCGAGAACGTCGAGCAGCTCCAGATCCGCGACGGCCTCCGGCTCGTCCGGACGCGCGTGGTGGCGACCCTCGCCCGGCTCGCCGATCGGGCGGCGGAGCACGAGGGCACGGCGCTCACCGGCCGCAGCCACAACGTCCCCGCCCAGGTCACGACGCTCGGCAAGCGCTTCGCCAACGCAGGCGAGGAGCTGCTCCAGGCCCTCCACCGCCTCGACGACCTGCTCGCCCGCTACCCGCTGCGGGGCCTCAAGGGCCCGGTCGGGACCTCCCAGGACCAGCTCGACCTCCTCGGGGGCGATGTCGGTGCCCTCGACCGGATGGAGGCCGCCGTCGCCGCCGAGCTCGGGTTCGACGCCCGACTCGACAACGTCGGGCAGGTCTACCCGCGCTCACTCGACCTCGACGTGGTCTCCGCCCTGCTGCAGGTGGCGTCCGGGCCGTCGAGCCTCTGCACGACGTTGCGGCTGATGGCCGGCGCCGAGCTCGCCAGCGAGGGCTTCGCGCCCGGCCAGGTCGGCTCCTCGGCCATGCCCCACAAGATGAACGCCCGCTCGTGCGAGCGGGTCACCGGCCTGACCCAGGTCCTCCGGGGCCATCTGGCGATGATCGCCGGCCTGGCCGGCGACCAGTGGAACGAGGGTGACGTCAGCGACTCCCAGGTGCGCAGGGTCGCCCTGCCGGACGCGTTCTACACCGTGGACGGGATCTTCCAGACGTTCCTCACGGTGCTCGACGGGTTCACCGCCTTCCCCGCCGTCATCGACGAGGAGCTGCGCCGGGAGCTACCGTTCCTGACCACCACGCGGGTGCTGATGGCGGCCGTCCGGGCCGGCGTGGGCCGCGAGGTCGCCCACGAGGCCATCAAGGAGCACGCCGTGGCCGCCGCCCTCGCCCGCCGGCAGGGGGAGGCGGGCAGTGCGGACCTCACGAGCCGCCTGGCAGGGGACGAGCGGCTGCCCCTCGGGCCTGACCGCCTGGCCGACCTGCTCGGCGACCCGCTGGCGGTGGTGGGCAACGCGCCCCGCCAGGTCAGCGCCTTCCTCAGCCAGGTGGAAGCCGTCGTCGCAGCCGACCCGACGTCAGCCACCTACACCCCGGAGCCCATCCTGTGACCGAAACGACCGTCGACCTGCCCCTCCTCAGCTCGGGGAAGGTCCGTGAGATCTACGACGCGGGCGCAGGCGAGCTGCTGCTCGTCACGTCGGATCGCATCAGCGCCTTCGACGTCGTGATGGCCGAGCCGGTGCCCGACAAGGGCCGTGTCCTCACCGCCATGTCCGCCTTCTGGTTCGAGGAGCTGGCCGATGTGTGCGGCAACCACCTGATCAGCACCGACCTGGTCGGTTGGCCCGAGGCGGCCCGGCTGCCCGAGCTGGCGGGCCGGAGCATGCTCTGCCGTCGGGCGGAGATGCTCCCGATCGAGTGCATCGTCCGTGGCCACCTCTCCGGTTCCGCATGGGCTGAGTACGAGGTCGACGGGACCGTCCACGGCATGCCCGTCCCCGCCGGACTGCGGCAGTCGGACCGCCTTCCCGAGCCCATCTTCACCCCCTCGGCCAAGGCCGAGTCCGGTCACGACGAGAACATCACCGTCGAGCAGGCCGCCGACGTCGTCGGTCGCGAGGCGGTCGACCGCGCCGCCGAGATCTGCCTCGAGCTCTACCGCCGGGGCGCCGAGCGGGCGCTGACGGCGGGCATCGTCGTGGCCGACACGAAGTTCGAGCTCGGGTTCGTCGACGGTGAGCTCATCCTCTGCGACGAGGTGCTGACGCCGGACTCGTCGCGCTTCTGGCCCGCCGACGGCTGGGAGCCCGGTCGAACCCCTCCGAGCTTCGACAAGCAGCCCCTGAGGGACTTCCTCAGCGGACTCGGCTGGGACAAGCGACCCCCGCCACCGCCTCTGCCCAGCGAGGTGGTCGCTGCCACGAGTGAGCGCTACACGACCGCCTACGAGCGGGCGACCGGTCGCACCCTCTCCGACTGGCCCGGCGCCTGAGGGCGCCTGGCGCCCGTGCGAGACTGCCGCGCATGGAGTTCGACGTGCTCATCGAGGTCCGGCCCCGCCAGGGCATCTCCGACCCGGAGGGCGCAACGATCGAGCGGTCGCTGCCGACGCTCGGGTACGACCGTGTCACCTCGGTGCGGGTCGGCAAGGCCATCCGGTGCACGATCGAAGCGGAGGACGAGGCCGGTGCACAGGCCGAGCTCGAGGACCTCTGCGCCCGGTTCCTCACGAATCCGGTGATCGAGGACGCCGCCATCTCGGTGCAGCCACGAGCGGAGGCGTGACCGCTCGCGTCGGCGTCGTCGTCTTCCCCGGCTCCAACTGCGAGCACGACGCAGTCGAGGCGCTCCGCTCCCTCGGCGGCGAGGCCGAGCTGCTCTGGCACGACGAGGCGGACCTGCGCAGCGTCGACGCGGTCGTGGTCCCCGGCGGCTTCGCCCACGGGGACTACCTCCGGCCGGGGGCAATTGCCCGCTTCTCCCCGGTCATGGGCGCCGTCTCGGCGTTCGCCGCCGCCGGTGGCCCCGTCGTCGGCATCTGCAACGGCTTCCAGGTGCTGACCGAGGCCGGGCTCCTGCCGGGCGCGCTGCAGAAGAACGCCGGGCTGAAGTTCGTGTGTGCCACGGTCGAGCTGCAGGTCACCTCCACCCGCTCGGCCCTGACCAGGTCGTGTGATGAGGGCGCCGTGCTGCGCGTCCCGGTCAACCACTTCGAGGGCAGCTTCACCTGCGACCAACCGACCCTCGACGAGCTGCGAGCCGAGGACCGCATCGTCTTGCGCTACGTCGAGAACCCCAACGGGAGCCTCGACGACATCGCAGGCATCTGCTCCGAGGGTCGCAACGTGGTGGGGCTCATGCCCCACCCCGAGCGGGCGGTCGACGTGCTGCTCGGCTCGGCCGACGGCGCCCCGCTGCTCCGCTCTCTGCTCGACACCGCCGCAGCGGGGTGAGGGCAACGGAGCGCCGGGACGGCGTCAGCCGCCGCTCGCAGCCTCAGCTGGCGCCGCGGCCGATGCCCGCCCGCTTGAGGATCGGAGCCGGGACGCCGAGCTCGCGCCAGGCTGCGTAGCTGATGCCCTTGCGCTCGCCGTACTGGGCTGCGACGTCGACGAAGTCGTCCTCGTAGGTCGAGAGGTCGACGTCGTTCTGGAGGGCCTCCTTGGCGGCGAGGAGATCGATCCGGTCCTGGATGATCGACAACCGGGAGATCGCGTTGGCCCGTGACAGCTTCTCGTCGAGCGCTGCGAGCTGCTTGTCGATCGTCTCCGGCGTCCGCTTGCGGCCGCGCTTGGGCTTGTTGGTCTCGAGCGCCTCCAAGAACGCAGCAACCGCCCTCGATTGGTCTCGTCCTGAGGCGATCGCCTGCTTGTGGTCGTCGCTCATCGTTCGCTTCTTTCGTTCTGCCATGGGAAAGGATTGCACGTCCACAACCCAAATGGCAACCTCAAGATTGGAGAATGCGCCCACTTTCTCGGCACGGCTCTTCAAGAATGACTGCCCTCCTCCTGTCCGCTCATCACCGGCCGCTACCGTCTGGCGCGTGGAGGAACCCGACGCCCCCGAGCCGCTGCACCGGGCCCTCGGTCTCACCGACGACGAGGCGGTCGCCATCGAGGGCATCCTCGGCCGGGAGCCGAACGGCCTCGAGCTGGCCATGTACGCGGTGATGTGGTCGGAGCACTGCTCGTACAAGTCGTCCCGCAGCCACCTCGGCAGGCTCCCGACCGAGGCACCCCACGTGCTCGTCGGCCCGGGAGAGAACGCCGGCGTGGTCGACGTCGGGGACGGCATCGCTGCAGCCATCAGGATCGAGAGCCACAACCACCCCTCGGCCATCGAGCCCTCCCAGGGCGCAGCGACCGGCGTGGGGGGCATCCTGCGGGACATCTTCACGATGGGTGCTCGCCCCATCGCCCTCATGGACCCGCTCCGGGTGGGGCCCCTCAGCGACGACCGGAGCCGCTGGATCCTCGAGGGGATCGTGAGCGGGGTGTCCGGCTACGGCAACGCCGTGGGCGTCCCCACCGTCGGTGGCGAGGTGGTGTGCGACGAGACCTACACGGGGAACCCGCTCGTCAACGTCTTGTGCCTCGGGATCCTCCCCACCGAGCGCCTCGTGCTCGGCCGGGCGTCGGGCGTCGGCAACCTCGCCGTGCTCCTCGGCAACGCCACCGGCAGGGACGGCATCGGTGGCGCCAGCGTGCTCGCCTCGGCGGGCTTCGGCGACGGCCCCGCGGAGCAGGCGAAGCGGCCGAGCGTGCAGGTGGGGGACCCGTTCGAGGAGAAGCGCCTGATCGAGGCGTGCCTGGCGCTGCTCGACGCCCGCCTCGTCGTCGGCATCCAGGACCTCGGGGCTGCCGGCCTCTCCGGCGCCACCAGCGAGACGGCCAGCCGCGGCGGCGTGGGGATGGACGTCTACGTGGACCGGATCGCCCAGCGGGAGGCCGGCATGGCGCCCTTCGAGGTGATGACGAGCGAGAGCCAGGAGCGGATGCTCGCCATCGTGGCGCCAGGGGACCTCGACGAGGTGCTCGCCATCTGCACCCGGTGGGAGGTCAGGGCGGGCGTGATCGGCACCGTGACCGGCGACGGGGGACGGCTGCGCATCTACGACCGCCTCGACGGTGAGGTCCTGGCCGACGTGCCGGCGGCGTCCCTCCACGACGACGCTCCCCGCTACGACCGTCCGCTGGCCGAGCCGCCGGCGCCGGTGCCGCTCCCCCCCGGTGCCGCCGCCACGCCCGTCGACTGCGGGGCCGACCTCCTCGCGTCGGCGATGGACACGTCGTGGGTGTGGCGCCAGTACGACCACCAGCTCTTCCTCAACACCGTCGCCGGGCCGGGTGCCCAGGCGGCCGTCCTGAAGCTGAAGCACCCGGTCACGGGCGAGCCCACCGGTCGGGCGCTCGCCCTCACCACCGACGGCAACCACCGCTGGTGCGCCCTCGACGCGCGGGCCGGCACCGCCATGGTGGTCGCCGAGTCGGCCCTCAACCTGGCGTGCGTCGGCGCCCGGCCCCTCGCCCTCGTGAACTGCCTCAACTTCGGCAACCCCGAGCACCCCGAGGTCATGCGCCAGCTCTCCGACGCCATCGACGGGATGGGTGACGCCTGCCGTGCGCTCGGGGTCCCCGTGGTCGGCGGCAACGTGAGCCTCTACAACGAGAGCAGGGGCGCCGACATCGACCCGACCCCGGTGGTGGGCCTGCTCGGGATGGTCGACCGGCTCGAGCGCAGGCCACCCGGGGCCATGCTCCTCGAGGGTGGGCGGCTCCTCCTCGTCGGCCCCAGGAGCGACGACCTCGGCGGCTCCCGCTGGGCCTCGTCGAGCCACGGCGACGGCCGTCCCGTCGGTGCGCTCCCCGCCCTCGACATCGCCCACCACCGCACGGTGTGCGACCTCGTGCGCGACCTCGTGATCGACGGCCTCGTCGCTGGCATCTCCGACGTCGCCGACGGTGGGCTCGCAGCCGCGCTTGTCGAGCTCGTGGCCGGGTCGGGCGTGGGGGCCACGGTGACCGGCCTCGGCGGTCACGGCGAGCTGTTCGGAGAGGCGGGCAGCCGTGTGGTGGTGTGCGTGGCCGCCCACGAGGCGTCGGAGGTCGAGCGCCGGTGCCGGGTGGCCGGCGTCGGTGTGGCCGAGGTCGGCGGGACCGGGGGCGACCGGCTCCGGGTGGACGACCTCGTCGACCTCGATGTGGCGGCGGTCACCTTCGCCTGGCGTCGGCCGCTCCCGGCCGCCTTCGCGACCGGCGCGGTGTCCCACTGAACGTCGCGCTCTGACCGTGGAGCGCTGGTGGTGTCAGGGGGGAGCGAGGTGATCCGAACCGTCGCCCTCGTCGCCCTCTGCCTGGGCGGTGCCACCGTCGTCGCCCTGACGGTGCTGTCCGCCGTGACGACCGTGGTGGTCCCCCGGGGCGTGCCCGTGCGGCTCACCCGGCTCGTGTTCCTCACCAGCCGCCGGCTCTTCGAGCTCCGGGCACGGGTCGAGGGCTCCTACGAGGACCTCGACCGGCTCATGGCGCTCTACGCGCCGCTCACGCTCGTGGCCCTCCCGGTCGTGTGGCTGACGGCGGTCCTGCTCGGCTACACGGCGATCTTCCGCGCCCTGGGCACCCCCAGCTGGAGCCTGGCCCTCGAGGCCAGCGGCTCGTCGATGACGACGCTCGGGTTCGTGCCCGTGTCCGGGGTCCCCCAGCACCTCGCTGCGTTCAGCGAGGCCGCCATCGGCCTGCTCCTCCTCGCCCTCCTCATCACGTACCTGCCGGCGATGTACGGGGCCTTCGCCCGCCGGGAGGCCCTGGTGACGTCCGCCTCGGTGGCCGCGGGTCAGCCGCCGACCGGTTGGGCGATGCTCGTGCGCTACCACGCACTGGCGGGCCTCGACCGCCTCGAGCAGAACATCTGGGTGCCGTGGACCGCAGGGTTCGTCGACATCGAGGAGAGCCACACGTCGCTGTCCGCGCTCCCGTTCTTCCGGTCGCCCCGTCCCGAGCGCTCCTGGGTGACGGCCGCCGGCGCCGTGCTCGACGGTGCCGCCCTCCTCCAGAGCTCGGTGCGCGACTCCCACTCGCCCCCCGCCCAGCTGTGCATCCGGTCCGGGTTCCTGGCACTCGGTCACATCGCCGACTTCTACGGCATCGCCCACGATCCCGATCCGGAGCAGGACGACCCCATCTCCGTCACCCGTGCCGACTGGGACGTGGTGTACGACGAGCTGGCTGCGGCCGGGCTGCCGATGGTCGCCGACCGTGACCAGGCGTGGCTCGACTTCCGCGGCTGGCGGGTGAACTACGACGAGGTGCTGCTCCGCCTCGCCCAGCTGACGTGGGCGCCGTACGCGCCATGGTCGTCGGACCGCTCGCCGGTGCTCGGTGGCCACGGGAGCTCGCCCGGACGGGTCCGCCCGCCCGTGCTGCGACGGCTGCGACGCCGCTGATCTGCGGCGATCGAGCGCCGCCATGGCACCATGGCCCGGTGGACGCCGAGCTGCACGACGCCCTCCACCTCGACGTGGCGCGCACGGGCGGACGGCCCGACCCCGACGCGCACGACGACCCCGACCCCGACGCCGACACGCCGAAGGAGGCGTGCGGCGTCTTCGGCGTCTACGCACCGGGTGAGGCGGTCGCCCACCTGACCTACCTCGGGCTCATGGCCCTGCAGCACCGGGGCCAGGAGTCGGCGGGGATGTCGGTCAGCGACGGCTCGGCCATCCTCACCGTGAAGGACATGGGGCTCGTGCCCAACGTGTTCGACGACTACCAGCTGGCGGCGATGGTCGGCCACATCGCCATCGGCCAGACCCGCTACTCCACCACCGGCTCGTCGAGCTACCGCAACGCCCAGCCCGTGTACCGCGACGTCGGTGGCGCCGAGTTCGCCCTCGGCCACAACGGGAACCTGACGAACACCGCGGCGCTCGCCTCGGAGGCGGGGATGCTGCCTGGCGTCGGTGCCGCCAGCGACAGCGACCTGGTGGCCGAGCTGCTGTCCGACGCCCTCAAGGCAGGCGGCGGGGAGCGCAGCGACGGCCGCGACCTCGAGCAGGCGCTGCTGGAGGTGCTCCCGCGCCTCGAAGGCGCGTTCTCCTTCGTGCTCGTCGACCACGGCCACCTCATCGGCGTCCGGGACCCGAACGGCTTCAGGCCGCTGTGCCTGGGCAAGCTCGACGGCGGCTGGGTGCTGGGGTCGGAGAGCCCGGCCCTCGACACCGTGGGTGCCCACTTCGTGCGGGAGGTGGAGCCCGGCGAGATGGTGGTCATCGACGCCGCCGGCTGCCGGTCGTTCCGCCCCTTCGAGGGGTCTCGCATCCGGCCGACGCTGTGCCTCTTCGAGTTCGTCTACTTCGCCCGGCCCGACGCCAGGCTCTACGGGCGCAACGTCCACCTCGCCAGGCGGCGGATGGGGATGGCCCTGGCCGAGCAGGCCCCGCTGGCGCCCGATGCAGAGGGGCGCATGGCCGACGCCATGGTGGTGCCGGTCCCGGAGTCGGGCGTCCCCGCGGCCCAGGGCTACGCCGAGGCGTCGGGCATCCCCTACGGCGACGGCTTCGTGAAGAACCGCTACATCGGCCGCACCTTCATCGCCCCGACCCAGGAGCTGCGGGCGAACGCCGTGCGGATGAAGCTGAACCCGCTCAAGGAGAACGTGGTCGGCAAGCGGCTCGTCGTGGTCGACGACTCGATCGTCCGCGGGACGACGAGCCGGGCCATGGTGCGGATGCTGCGCGAGGCCGGCGCCGCGGAGGTGCACCTGCGGATCATGTCGCCGCCGTACCGCTGGCCGTGCTTCTACGGGATGGACACCGGCGACCGCTCCGAGCTCATCGCCGCCAACCTGACGGTCGACGAGATCCGGGACTTCCTCGGGGTGGACTCCCTCGCCTACCTCACGCTCGATCGTCTCATCGGGGCCACCGGCGCCGTGGGTGCGGGCTTCTGCAGCGCCTGCCTCACCGGCGAGTACCCGGTCGATGTGCCGGTCGAGCTGCGCAAGGGCGTGCTCGAGCAGAACGAGGCACCCATCGGTGAGCTCGACCGGATGGTCGAGGAGGTCGTCGGCGACGTGCACCACGACGGCCCGCTCCTCATCGACGTGTCGGCGGCGGAACACGGCCGAGCCACCGATCAGGGCCCGCCTGCCGACGGCGCGACGATCGACGGCGCGACGATCGAGGGCGCAACGATCGAGGGTGCGGTGATCGAGGGTGCGGTGATCGAGGGTGCGGCGATCGAGGGTGTCTGATCCCCCCGACGCCCAGGTGGCGCCGCCGGGGCGTGGCCCGAGCTCTCCGGCGGGCCCGGCCGGAGGCCAGGAGCGGATGGGGGAGACCTACGCCGGCGCAGGGGTCAGCATCGACGCGGGGGAGGAGGCCGTCGCGCGCATCAAGGCCAAGGTGCGCTCGACCTTTCGCCGGGAGGTCATCGGCGACATCGGCGGCTTCGGCGGCCTCTTCGCCCTCGACCGCAGCCGCCACGAGCACCCCGTCCTCGTGGCGTCGACCGATGGCGTCGGCACCAAGGCGCTCATCGCCCAAGCCGTCGGGCGCTTCGACACGATCGGCCTCGACCTCGTGGCCATGTGCGTCGACGACCTCGTGTGCCAGGGCGCCGAGCCGCTGTTCTTCCTCGACTACATCGCGGTGGGGCACCTCGACCCCGACCACATCGAGCAGCTCGTCGAAGGCGTGGCCGAGGGTTGTCGGCAGGCCGGCGCAGCCCTCCTCGGCGGGGAGATGGCGGAGCACCCGGGGTCGATGGAGGAGGGTGAGTTCGACCTCGTGGGGTTTGCCGTGGGCGTGGCCGAGCGGGACCGGCTGATCACCGGCCAGCACCTCGCCCCGGGTGACGCCCTCATCGGACTGCCCTCGCCGAACCTGCGGAGCAACGGCTACAGCCTGGCCCGGAGGGTCCTGCTGGAGCGGGCCGGCCTGTCCCTCGACGGTCCCGCCTGGGACGGTGCCCGCCACTCCCTCGGTGAGGAGCTCCTCGCACCCTCGGTCATCTACGCCCCCGCCATCGTCGAGCTGCTCACCGAGGTCGACGTGAGGGCGGTGGCCCACATCACGGGTGGGGGCATCCCGGGGAACCTGGCGAGGGTGGTGCCGGCGCACCTCGACGCCGTGGTCCACCGGGGGGCCTGGGAGTCGCCGCGCATCTTCACCGAGATCCAGCGGCTCGGGGCCGTGGCCGAGGACGAGATGGAGCGGGTGTTCAACCTCGGCATCGGCATGGTCGTGGCCGTCCCTCGGCGCGACGCCTTCACGTCCATCGACCTGCTGCGCTCGGCCGGTCACCAGGCCGTCGAGATCGGTGAGGTCATGTCCGGCTCGGGTGCGGTCGCCCTCGTCCCCGGACCAGTGACGTGAGCCCGGTGCTCGACACGGCCCTGGCGCAAGGCTCCCTCGGGCGGGCGCTGGCCGACGCCGTCGTCGACGCCGAGGTGGGCAGCCGCCGCCGGGTGGTCGTGCCGGCGCTCTGACGCCGTCATCCGGGCCCGGCGCGACGTGACACCGGCTCGACGAGCCGTGCCTCAGCCGAGCTCGGACATCCGGAACAGGGGGCGCAGCTCGACGCCGACACCGGCGAAGGCCTCGGGCCCCCCCGCCTCCCGGTCGATGACGCACAGCACGTGGTCGACCACCGCTCCCCGGTCCCGCAGGTCGCCGCACGAGACGAGGGCCTGCCCGCCGGTTGTCACGACGTCCTCCACCACGGTGAGGCGGAACCCCTCGATCTCGCCGCCCTCCGCCAGGCGGCACGTTCCGTAGGCCTTGGCCTCCTTGCGCACGAAGCGGGCCGGCAGCCCCGTCACCCGGGAGAGCGCGGTGACGATGGGGATGCCACCGAGCTCGAGGCCGGCGAGCGCCTCCGTGCCCGCCGGCACGAGGGGGGCGAGGGCCACGGCGATGCGGTCGAGCAGCACCGGGTCGGCTTCGAAGAGGTACTTGTCGAAGTACTGGTCGCTCACCGTCCCCGATCGGAGGGTGAACGTCCCCGTCAGGTGGGCCACCTCGTAGAGCTCCCGGCTCAGTGCAGCACGCTCGTCCATACGGTCATCTTGGCGTGCCCCGCCGACGGCACCCGGCGCGCCCGGCGATAAGGCGACCCTCTGGTCACCGACCCGTTGCGGGCACGGACGCGCCCAGGCGGGAACCCGCCCGTGAGCGCACGTGGTAGCACCCGTGACATCGGGCGCGAGCGCGGCGACGCTGGTGCTGATGTCTCGCGCGTTCACGACGGACAGCGCACGTGAGGGTGACGAGTGCGGTCGGTTCACCATCCTGCAACGCTCGACCGGCGATCCAGAGGTGACGATGGTCGATGGCTGACAAGGGCCGTCCGCTGTGCGGCACTGGCTGCGCGCAGGTCAGTCGCACGTTGGTGCGAGCGGCGGCGCGCCAGCGGTGGCGAGGGTGGCTCGGCGCCGCCGTGCTTGCTGGCGGGCTCGGCGGCGCGCTGGTCGGCGGCGTGGCCGTGAGCCGACGGACCGAGATGGCCTATCACCGCTTCCTCGCTGCCACGAGTGCGTTCGACGTCCTCTTCACCAACGGTGGCACGACCGCCACGAACGTGAACGCCCAGTTCGAGGCCGCCGAGGTGGCCGCTCGACCGGAGGTCGCAGCGATTGCCGTGGTCCAGTACGACTTCCCGAGCGGTGAGGCGGGACGCCCGGTCGGACCGAGTGACCTGACCCCCCTGGCGAGCGCCGACGGTGCCTTCGGACGAACCCTCAACGCAGCGCGACCTGTGGCGGGTCGCCTCCCTGCGGGCGAGCACGAGGTCGCGCTCACCCTCGCAGCCGCAGGCTCGCTCCACCTGGAGATCGGGGACACGTTGGACCTCGCGCTCACAGGCCCGCGTGCGCGCAGCGCCGGTCGAGCCGGAACCAGAGCCGTTCGAGGTCGTCGGTGTCGTCGCGATGCCCGGAGGGTTCCCTCCGGTCACCGGCGGCCTTCCGCCACCCATCCTGCTGTCGTCCGCCTACGCCGTCGCCCACCCCGATGCCGCCGAGGTCTTCGCCGTCCGGCTGCGGGGAGGTCCAGGTGCGGTGGCGGCTTTCCAGGGCGTGCTCGATCGTCTCGGTGGTGGTGACCAGGTGGTGGCCACCTACCAGGGCGAGCAGACGTCGGTGGTCCAGCGGAGCATCGAGGTGGATGTCACCGCGCTCCGGATCGTCGTGGCGCTCGGTGGGGCCGCCGCCCTGCTCCTCGTGACACAGGTCCTGGTGCGCCAGACCGCCGCCGAGGCCGAGCAACACGAGGTCCTCAACGTGCTGGGCGTGTCACGCCGGGCTCTGCTCGGGGCGGGGCTGCTTCGAGTCGGGATGATCGCTGGCGGCGCAGCGGCGGTGGCCGTCGTGACGGCCTCGGCCGTCTCGGCCCTTGGCCCGGTCGGCCTCGCACGTCATGCCGACGTCGGACCGGTCATTGAAGGAGGTGCGGCGTTCCTTGCCACGGGGGCCGCTTCCGTGCTGGTCAGCGTTGCGACGATCGGTGCGGTCGCCGTGGCTTGGGCCACGCGGAGCGCCGTCACGTCTCGGGATGCTCCGGTTCGCCGACGGTCCAGGGGCGTCGAGACCCTGGCGCGCAGTGGGATGGCCGCGATACCGATGATCGGGGTGCGCTTGGCCCTCGATTCCGGACGCAGCCGTGCCGGGGTGCGCATGGCGGTGGCCGTCGCGACCGTCGGCATCGCCGTGGTGGCGGCAGTTCCGATCTTCACCACGAGCCTCGGCCACCTCCTCGGCGAGCCACAGCGGTACGGCTGGGGCTGGGATGCGCAGATCGGCGATGCCTTCGCCCCCGACCTCGGCGCAGCGGCCACGGACCTCGGTCGCCACCCGGCCGTGACCGAGCTCGCCACTGGGACCGTGGCTCGACTGCAGATCGATGCGCTTCGCGTCGACACGATCGCGATCGAGGGTGTCGTCGGCGACCTCCGACCGGAGGTCGTCGACGGGCGTGCGCCGACGGAGCTCGACGAGATCCTCCTCGGTGGGCGAACGATGCGCGAGCTCGGCGTCGAGCTCGAGGACACCGTGTCGGTCGGCGACGGTGGCTCGGCCCGCAGGATGCGCATCGTCGGCCGCGGGGTCCTCCCCGAGTTCGCCGGCGCCGCCAGGTTCGGGGAGGGTGCGTCCATCACTTTCGCAGGCATGCGCCGCATCGTGCCCGGCGCCGAGCGAGACGTCGTCCTCCTTGGTCTCGAGCCGGGTGCTGATCCTCGTGCAGTCGCGGCGTCGGACCCGAGCGTGGCGGGTGCGAACCTGTACCTCCCGACCAAGCCGTCGGACCTGGCCGACATCGAGCGGGTGGGTGGCACCCCGACGATCCTGGCCGGGCTCTTCGGGGTGCTCGCCATCGGCACCCTTGCGCATGCACTCGTCGTCTCGATCCGCCGTCAGCACCGCGACCTGGCCATCCTGCGGTGCCTCGGATTCGTCCGACGCCAGGTCCTCTCCACGGTGGTCGTGGAATCGGTGGTCCTGGCCGGTCTCGCTCTCCTGGTCGGCCTGCCGGCGGGCGTCGTCGCCGGTCGCCTGGGGTGGCGTTGGTTCGCCGACCAGCTCGGCATCCAGCCCGACGTGCGGGTCCCACTCGAGGCCATCCTCCTGGTCGTGCCGGTCGCCGCCGCCCTCGCCGCTTCGATCGCTGTGCTGCCCGCCCGCAGGGCCGCCAGCGACGACCCCGCCACGTCGTTGCGCCAGGAGGGACGCTGAGCGTCCGCGACGAGCTGGGAGGAACAAGGCAGCCCGTTCGCTGTTGACCCAGGTGCAGCCGGCGCCCACACCGGCGGCCGACCCGCCGTCCCCCAACCCCCGCCCGTCGAGGAGCCCCCGTGCGCGTCACCTTCTGGTTCGACCCGTCCTGCCCGTTCTGCTGGATGACCTCCCGGTGGCTCGGCGCCGTCGCGCCCGAGCGGGACCTCGAGATCGACTGGCAGCCCATCAGCCTGCTGCTCAAGAACGAGACCCCGACCGACAGCCCCTACTTCGCATCCGCCACGCGTGGTCACGCCCTCCTGCGCGTCGTGCAGGCGGTGCGGGCAGCGGGCGGGGCGGATCGCATCGGTGACCTCTACGCCGCCTTCGGCCGCCGCTTCCACAACGAGCGCAACCGGGACTTCGACGTCGTCGCCGTGCTCGAGGAGCTCGGCCTCGACCCGACCCTCGCCGCCGCCCTTGACGACGGGTCGTTCGACGACGGGATCCGGTCGGCGATGGCCGAGGGCCTCGAGCTCACCGGTGCCGACGTGGGCACGCCCCTCATCGCCGTCGGGACCGGCGAGGAGCGCGTCGGGCTCTTCGGCCCGGTCATCACCCGCTTCCCCGGGCCCGAGGCCGGTCTGCGGCTGTGGGACGGCTTCGTGGCCATGGCCGAGACCGACGGCTTCTACGAGCTGAAGCGCTCCCGCACCGGTGGTCCCGACCTGCCCCCCGTCTGACCCCGCAACCCCCCCGCGGTGCGGGGTCAGAAGGCGAGGAGCGACCTGATGCCGCCGGCGATGTCTTCGGCCTGGGGGAGGGTGGCCCTCTCGAGGGTGGGCTCGTAGGGGACGTGGTTGTCCTTGGCCGCCACCCGACGCACGGGGGCATCGAGGTCGCCGAAGCAGGTGTCGCCCACCCAGGCGGCAACCTCGGCGCCGAACCCGCACGTGAGCACGTCCTCGTGGACGACGAGGCAGCGGCTCGTCCGGGCCACCGACTCGGCCACCAGCGCCCGGTCCCAGGGGACGAGGGTGCGCAGGTCGATGATCTCGACCGAGGCGCCCTCGGCCTCGACGAGCGTCGCGGCCTGTCGGGATCGCTCCACCGTCGCCCCGTAGGTCACGAGGGTGACGTCGGTGCCCGGGCGCACGATGGTCCCCGATCCGAACGGGACCAGGTAGCCCTCGGGCGGGAAGGGGTCCCGGGCGTAGGGCTGGCGCAGCAGGTGCTTGTGCTCGAGCACGAGCACCGGGTCCTCGCAGGTGAAGGCGTAGCGCAGGAGGCCGGCCACGTCCCTCGCCCGGGACGGGAAGGCGATGAGCAGGCCCGGGATGTGGGCGAAGATCGACTCGCCGCACTGGCTGTGCCAGATCGACCCGCCGGTCAGGTAGCCGCCGATCGGCACCCGCAGCACCATCGGGCACGTGAAGGCGCCGTTCGAGCGCCAGCGGATGGTGGCCGCCTCGCTCTTGATCTGCTGCATGGCGGGCCAGATGTAGTCGAAGAACTGGATCTCGGGCGCGGGTCGGAGGCCGCGCACGGCCTGGCCGACGGCCCGCCCGACGATGTTCGCCTCGGCCAGGGGCGCGTTGTAGCAGCGGGCCATGCCGAAGGCCTTCTGGAGCCCGAGGGTGGTGCCGAACACGCCCCCCTTGCCCTCCACGTCGGCCAGCACGTCCTCCCTGGCGTCGGCCACGTCCTCCCCGAACACACGGATCCGTTCGTCGGCCGCCATGGCCTCGTGCAGGGCCATGCGGATGGCGTCGCCGAACCCGACCGGCTCGCCCGGCACCCAGCCCTCGGGGGTGTGCTCCGGGTCAGCCACGGGCGGGAGCACCACGACCTGGTCGCCCACCGTGGCCGGGTCGGGGCGGGGGGCGACGAGCGCCAGTCGGGCGGCGTCGGACACCTCGGCCTTGGCGCCGGCCTGGATCTCGTCCGCTTGCCCCTCGGTGAGCACCCCCGCCTCGACGAGCTCCATGCGCAACCGTGCGATCGGGTCGAGCGACCGCTCCACGTCGAGCTCGTCGCTCGACCGGTACTTGCTCTGGGTGTCAGCCGCAGAATGGGAGTACGGGCGGGTGACCGTGGCGTGGATGAGCGCCGGGCCCTCGCTGGCCCGGACCCGTGCGACGGCGACGGCCGCCCGCTCCCGCACCTCGAAGTAGTCGGTGCCGTCGATGCGGTGGACGGCCAACCCGCGGAACCCCTGCACGAGCTCGGCCACCGGCGCCGACTGCTGGTCAGACGACGGCACGGAGATCGCGTAGCCGTTGTCGGCCACCACGAACAGGACGGGGAGGTGGAGCGTGCACGCCGTGTTGAGGCTCTCCCAGAACTCGCCCTCGCTGGTGGCCCCCTCACCCAGGCTCACGTAGGTCAGCTCGTCGCCCTGCGCCGAGCAGCCCGGGAGGTGGGGCCGACGGGAGATGTAGCGCGCCGCCTCGGCGCAGCCGACGGCGGGGATGCACTGGCTCCCGGTGGGACTCGACTGGGTGACCACGTGCTTGTCGGCGAACCCCCAGTGCGACGGCATCTGCCGTCCGCCCGAAGCCGGGTCGGCGGAGGAGCCGACGGCCTGGAGCAGGATCTCGTAGGGCGTGACGCCGAGGCCGAGCATCAGCGCCTGGTCCCGGTAGTACGGGAAGAACCAGTCGTAGCCGGGTCGCAGCAGCCGGGCCAGGCCGAGCAGGAGCGCCTCGTGGCCGGCCCCCGAGATCTGGAAGAAGACCCGGCTCTGCTTCTGCAGGCCGATCTCCCGGTCGTCGATCGCCCGGGAGGTGCACGCCAGGCGGAAGTCCTCTCGCAGCTCCACGTGGGGCACGCCCCGGTACGTCGCCTCCCCCGTTCCTCCGCCCTCGATGGTCGGGCCCTCGGTGAGCGTGGTCACGGGGACCTCCGTCAGTCGTCAGCGGGATGAAGGAGCGGCCACGATCTGCCAGCGCCCACCACGTCCTGAGGAACATAGAGCACGCGACCGTGCGCGGGACGGCACCATCTGCCTCCTCCGACCGCTCGGCCGTCGAGCGAACTGCGCAGTTGCGGTAGGGGCCGGGTCGTCTGCCTGCGCCCGTCACGGACCCGAGCCGTGCGGACTAGTCCGCGCGGGACACATCAATGGTCCAGACGGGCCATGGTCAAGCATTCCGGCCACACGTACCTTCCGGGTAGCAACCGGACAGACCCGCCAGGGGGGCGCATCGCACCCAGCACACCTCGCAGTGTCGTTCGCCCCCCCAGACCGGAGACCCGATGGCCCCGAACGACCACGACGACGCCCCCGAACGCCTGCTCACCCCCTCCGAGGTGGCGAAGATGTTCCGGGTCAACCCCAAGACCGTCACCCGCTGGGCCCGCGCCGGCAAGCTCAACGCCATCCGCACCCTCGGCGGGCACCGCCGCTTCCGCGCCTCGGAGATCGAGCGGCTCCTGCGTGAGATGTCCACCGGGGAGGAGGGGTCCCCGCCGACCCCGTCGTAGACGACGTCGCTCGGTCGTGCCGGTTCCTGGCCCGGGTCGTCGTCGGTAAGTTGCCGACATGGCAGCGACGAACGCGGCGTACTCGGTCCGGATCCGCGTGGAGGTCGACAACGAGCCCGGCTCGCTCGGTCGGCTCGCCACCGCCATCGGCACCGCCGGCGGCAACATCACCGCACTCGACATCGTCGAGGCGTCAGGCGCCCGGATCATCCAGGACGTCAGCGTCGACGCCCGGAACGACGTCCACGCCGACGCCATCGCCGAGGTCGTCCACGCCCTCGAGGGGATCCGGGTGCGAAGCGTCCGGGACCGCACCTTCCTGCTGCACGACGGCGGCAAGATCGAGGTCCGATCCCGCATCCCCCTGAAGGATCGCGCCGACCTCTCGATGGCGTACACGCCCGGCGTGGCACGGATCTGCAACGCCATCGCCGTGGACCCCGACGAGGTCCACAAGCTGACGATCAAGAAGAACAGCGTCGCCATCGTCACCGACGGCACCGCCGTCCTCGGCCTCGGTGACATCGGCCCCGAGGCCTCGCTCCCGGTCATGGAGGGCAAGGCGCTGCTGTTCAAGGAGTTCGCCGGGATCGACGCCTTCCCGATCTGCCTCCGCGTCGACCGGAGCGACGACCCCGCAGGTGCCCGCGGCGCCGACCAGCTCGTCGAGGCGGTGGAGCGGCTGTCGCCGGTGTTCGGCGGGGTGAACCTCGAGGACATCGCCGCCCCCCGCTGCTTCGAGGTGGAGGAGCGACTCCAGGCCAGCCTCGACATCCCGATCTTCCACGACGACCAGCACGGGACCGCGGTGGTGGTGCTCGCCGCCCTGCGAAACAGCCTCAAGATCGTCGGCAAGGACATGGCCGACCTCAAGGTCGTCATCGCCGGCGTGGGTGCAGCCGGCGTGGCCATCGCCAAGATCCTCCTCCAGGCAGGGGTGGCGAACGTGATCGGCGTCGACCGCAAGGGCGCCGTCTACCAGGGCCGGAGCGACCTCAACGCATCCAAGCAGTGGTTCGCCGAGCACACCAACCCCGAGCACCGCACCGGAGCGATCCACGAGGTCATGCCGGGAGCCGATGTGTTCGTCGGGGTCAGCGGCCCCGGCCTGCTGCTGCGCGACGACCTGCGGGTGATGCACAAGGACCCGATCGTGTTCGCCCTCGCCAACCCCGATCCGGAGATCCTGCCGGAGGCGGCGGCGGGCATGGCGGCGGTGATCGCCACCGGACGCAGCGACTACCCGAACCAGATCAACAACGTGCTGTGCTTTCCCGGCATCTTCCGGGGGGCGCTCGACGCCGGCGCCACCCGCATCACCGAGGGCATGAAGCTGGCGGCGGCCGACGCGATCGCCAGCGCCGTGTCCGACGACGAGCTGTCGGCCAGCTACATCGTCCCGAGCGTGTTCAACAAGCGGGTGGTGGAGCTCGTGGCCAGTGGCGTGGCGGCGGCCGCTGCCAGCGAGGGCGTCCTGCGCTCACCGGGCACGCCCACGAGCTGAAGCCGGCGTCCGAGCCCGACGGCGCCAGTGCGGTGGGGGCACCTATCGTGCTCCGGCACCGACCGACGATCACGAGTGAGGCCCCCGCATGTCCATCCCCGCCACTGGTTACGCCCACGTCCGGCTGACCGTCACCGACATCGTCCGCTCCCGCGCGTTCTACGAGGACGTCTTCGGCTTCCCGATTGCTTACGAGGTCCCGGCCGACGCCGACGATGCCACCAAGGAGGCGTTGGCCTTCCTGTTCGGCGGGGTGATCTACTCCCTCGGAGGGGGCACCTTGTTCGGCCTGCGCCCCGTGGCCCCCGGTTCGGACCGCTTCGACGAGGACCGAGTCGGCCTCGACCACGTCAGCTTCGCCCTGGCCGGACGCAGCGACCTCGAGTCGGCGGTCGCCGCACTCGACGAGCGGGGCGTCGCCCACGGCGGCATCAAGGACATCGGCGGCGCCTCCATCCTCGAGCTCCGCGACCCCGACAACATCAGCCTCGAGCTCTTCGCCCCCGATTCGTGAACCGGAGCGGCCAGACCGAACGGCGGTCGGCGGCGGTACCCTGACCGAGCCGGCACGACTGCTGGCCGCAGGTGCGCACGAGTGCCCCGGACCATCCGTGGGCAAGGCCCATGTCCTGTCCGGTCGGTCGCAACCGCGCCCACCGAACGTCTGAGGCCCCTGGTCCCGCAGGGTGCCGTCGTCCACCCTGGAGCAGAGTCGTGCCGAGACCAGTGCAGCGCTACGAGCACGTGGTCGTGAGCGGCCTTGCTCACGTCGACGCACCGATCCGGGTGACGTCGGCCGAGCTCGAGGCCCGGATGGAGCCGACGCTGGCCAGGTTCGGCCTGTCGGGGGGCACGCTGGAGACGCTCTCGGGCATCGTCGAGCGGCGGTTCTGGGAGCCAGGAGCCACACCGTCCTCGGTGGCCACCGAGGCGGCCCGTCGGCTCCTCGCCACCAGCGCCGTCGACGTCGGCGACATCGGTGCGCTGGTGAACACCTCGGTCGACCGCGACTTCGTTGAGCCGTCGACGGCGTGCATCGTGCACGCCAACCTCGGCCTGCCCCCCGAGGCCATCAACTTCGACGTCGGCAACGCCTGCCTCGGCTTCCTGAACGGCATGGCGCTCGTCGCAGGGATGATCGAGCGGGGCGACGTCGACCACGGCCTGGTGGTCGACGGCGAGGGCAGCCGCTTCGTCACCGAGGCGACCCTCGCCCGACTGGCCGATCCTGCGGTCGACAAGCGCACGTTCAAGGAGTCGATCGCCACCCTGACCCTGGGTTCCGGGGCGGCAGCGATGCTCCTGTCACGTTCGGACCTGGTCGAGGGCGGGCACCCGTTCCGCGGGTTCATCAGCCGGGCCGCCACCCAGCACCACGAGCTGTGCCGAGGCCAGTTCGACGACATGCGGACCGACACCCGCCGGCTGCTCTCGGCCGGCATCTCCCTCGCCCGTGACTCGTACAAGGAGGCGATCGAGGCCTTCGACCTGAGCAACGAGGCCGTGGCCCTCTACGCCATCCACCAGGTGAGCAAGGTGCACTCCAGGCAGGTGGTGGAGACCCTCGGGCTCGACCCTGACAAGGTGCCGCTGCTGTACCCGAACTTCGGCAACATCGGGCCCGCGGGCCTCGTCATCACCCTCTCCAAGGCGGCCGAGGCAGGACGCCTGGTGGCCGGCGACCGGGTGGCGATGATGGGCGTGGGCAGCGGCCTCAACGCCGGCCTGGCCGACCTCGAGTGGTAGGGACCGCCACGCTCGACCTCGACGGCCTCGCATACCACTACGTCGACGAGGGTGCCGGCCACCCCGTGGTGATGGTCCACGGGAACCCGTCGTGGTCGTTCATGTACCGCAAGCTGGTCCTCGCCCTGCGTGAGGGTCACCGCACGATCGCCCCCGACCACATCGGCATGGGTCGCTCCGACGCTCCGTCCCGCTCGGAATACCCCTACGACCTGGCGCGGCGGGTGGAGGACTTCACCCGCTTCATGGCCGCCCTCGACCTCGGCGAGCCGGTCACGCTCGTGGTGCACGACTGGGGCGGCATGATCGGCCTCGCCTGGGCGGTCGAGCACCCCGACCGGGTCGCCCGGCTGGTCCTGTTGAACACCGCAGCGTTCCCGCTGCCCGCCCACAAGCGGCTGCCGCTTTCGTTGCAGCTCGCCCGGGCCCCGTTCCTCGGTGAGCTCCTCGTGCGGGGCGGCAACGCCTTCGCCATCGGCGCCACGGTCTTCGGGGTGCGGCGGGGGCGGATGTCGAGGACCGTGCGGCAGGGATACCTGGCGCCGTACACGTCGTGGCGGCGGCGCCTCGCCATCAACCAGTTCCTGCAGGACATCCCGGTGGGGCCCTCGCACCCCTCCTACCCGGTGGTGGCCGCCACCGGCGAGCGCCTGGGCCGGTTGGCGTCGATCCCGACGTTGATCTGCTGGGGGACGAAGGACCCCGTCTTCGACCTCGACTACCTCGCCGAGTGGGAGCGCCGCCTCCCTGGCGCCGAGGTGCACCGGATCGACGCCGGCCACTTCGTCCTGGAGGACGCCCCCGACGTCGTCGTCCCGCTGATCGAGGGGTTCCTCGCCCGCACATGACCCGCATCCTCGACGGGCTCGAAGAGGCGGCGCGGCTGCGGCCCAACGTCGCCGCCACGCTCCTGCCGACGGGTCGCAGCGGGCGGGGCGCATCGGGCTACTCGGTCACCACCTTCGGCCAGCTCCACCAGCGGAGCGACGTCCTGGCCGCGGGGCTGGCCGCCGCAGGTGCCGCCGCAGGTGCGCGGGTGGCGCTGCTCGTCCCACCGGGGAACGACTTCTTCGCCCTGAGCTTCGCCCTGTTGAAGGCGGGGGCGGTCCCGGTGCTCATCGACCCGGGGATCGGCACCGACAGGCTCAGGCGCTGCCTGGCCGAGGCCGAGCCGTACGCCTTCTTGGGGTCAGCCAAGGCTCACGCCGCTCGAACGCTGCTGCGCTGGGCGCCCGGGGCTCGGCGGCTGTCGGTCCGGCGTCTCGAGCGCGCCGGTCGGGCCTTGCCCCCTTACGTGGCGACGCCCCGACCCGACGCCGAGACAGCGGCGGTTCTCTTCACCACCGGCAGCACCGGCCCGCCCAAGGGCGTCGAGTACCGCCATCCTCACTTCGCGGCGCAGGTCAGGTCCCTCAGGGCGCTGTACGACCTGCGAGCCGACGAGGTCAGCCTGGCCACGTTCCCCCCGTTCGCCCTGTTCGGGCCTGCGCTCGGGCTCACGACGGTGATCCCGCGGATGGACGCCACCCGCCCCGCCTCCGCCGACCCCCGGGAGATCGTGGAGGCCGCCACCGCCTTCTCCGCCTCGGTGATGTTCGGTTCACCCGCCCTGCTGCGCACGCTCGGCCGCCACGGCCGACGCACCGGCGAGCGGTTGCCCGACATGCGCACGGTCGTCTCCGCCGGCGCCCCCGTGCCCGAGCAGGTCGTCGCAGACGTGGTGTCGATGATCGGGGAGGGCGGGCGGGTGGTCACCCCCTACGGGGCCACCGAGGCGCTCCCCGTCACGTCGATCGGGTCGGCGGAGCTGCTCGGCCTCCCACCCCGCCCTCGGCGGGGTGTCTGCGTCGGGCGGCCGGCACCCGACATCGACGTGGCCGTCATCCCCGTCTCCGACGGTCCCGTGCCGGTGCTCCCCGAGCCCGTCCCGGTCGGCACCATCGGGGAGATCGTGGCGCGCGGCCCGGTGGTGACCGCCGGCTACCTGGACCGCCCTGAGGCGGTGTCGCTGGCCAAGACCGACTGGGGCGGCCGCCTGGCGCACCGCATGGGTGACCTCGGGTGGTTCGACGACGACGGCCGGCTCTGGTTCTGCGGGAGGGTGGCCCACCGGGTCGTCACCGCCGAGGGGACCCTGTACCCGCTCCCGTGCGAAGAGGTCTTCACCGTCCACCCGCGGGTCGCCCGGGCCGCGCTCGTCGGGATCGGCCCCCACGGTCTGCAGCGACCCGTCCTCTGCGTCGAGGCCGAGGCGGGCGAACCGCCCGACGGGCGTCTCACCGAGGAGCTCCTCGCCCTCGGCGCCGGCCACCCCGACACCCGCAGCATCCGGACGATCCGGTACCACCCCGGGTTCCCGGTCGACGCCCGCCACAACGCCAAGGTCGGCTACGAGGAGCTGGCCCGGTGGGTGGCGGGACGACCGTGAGGGCCCTCGTCACCGGCGGTGGCGGCTTCCTCGGCGGCGCCATCGTCGGGCGCCTCCTCGACAGGGGATGGGACGTCCGCAGCCTGGCCCGCGGTGCCTATCCAGGCCTGGAGGCCCGGGGGGTCGAGGTGCGCCGGGGCGACATCACCGACCCGGCGGCGGTGGAGCGGGCGGCGGCGGGGTGCGACGTCGTCTTCCACGTCGCTGCGCGCGTCGGCGTCGGGGGTCCCTCGGGTCCGTACCGCGCTGCGAACGTCGGTGGGACGAGCAACGTGATCGCCGCCTGCCGGCGCCAGGGCGTCGGTCGCCTCGTGTTCACCAGCTCCCCCTCGGTCGTCCACGCCGGTGACGACCTGGCCGGCGCCAGCGAGTCGCTCCCGTACCCGCGCCGCCACCCGGCCGCCTACCCGGCCACCAAGGCGAAGGCCGAGCGACTCGTGCTGGCCGCGGACTCCCCGTCCCTGGCCACCACCGCCGTGCGCCCCCACCTCGTCTGGGGGCCGGGTGACACGCACCTCGTGCCCGCGCTGCTGGCCCGGGCCCGCAGTGGGCGCCTGCGCTTCGTGGACGGCGGAGTGGCGGTGGTCGACGCCACCTACGTCGACAACGCCGCCGAGGCGCACCTGCTGGCGGCCGAGCGGCTGGCGACCGACGGTGCCCCTGCCGGGCGCGCCTACTTCGTCGCCAACGGCGAACCGGCGCCACTGCACCAGCTGGTCAACGCCATCCTCCGCGCCGCCGACCTGCCCCAGGTCACCGCGTCCGTCCCCCTTCCCGTGGCCTACGTCGCAGGGGCGTTGGTCGAGCTGGCGTGGCGCCTGGCCCGCCGGAGCGACGACCCGCCCGTCACGCGCTTCGTGGCCCGCCAGCTGGCCACCGACCACTGGTTCGACCTCACCGCCGCCAAGCGTGACCTCGGCTACGAGCCGCACGTCAGCACCCGGGAGGGGCTCACCCGGTTGGCCGCGTCCCTCCGGGAGGGCTGATCGCCGGGCGCACGTCCCTCTTCTGCGGCGGGACGCCGCCGGTCCGAGGTGGGCCCCCTCGTGGTGGCGATCGAGGAAGACTGAGGGGCAGCCCCGCTCGCCTCTCGTCGGCGTCGAACGTCTCGAAGGACCGACTGGTCACCACGTCCCCCCGGGCACTCGATCGCAGTGACCGCCACGATCACCTACACGCACCACCGGCCCGTTCCTGTCACCGAGAGCTGGCGGACCTGGACGGGAGTGGTCTCCGCCGAACGGTCGGCTCAGGACGCCCGTGTCGCCGACAGGGTGAAGGTGAGCGGCACCCTCGGGCGATCTGACGGGGGCCCCCACCGGTGGTCGGGCGTCTCGATCAGCCACGGGAAGCGCGGCCACACGGTCCAGTCGTGCTCGACCAGGGTGTCCACGCGGAGACCATGGTCGATCACTGCAGTGACGATCTCGCCGAGGGAGTGGTTCCACTCGTAGGAGCGGGCGTTGGTGAGGCGCCTGTCGCCGTCGGTGTAGGTCACGTCGCTGTCATCGACGTGTGGCTCCGCCTCCTCGAAGAAGGAGTGCTCGACCCGCAGGTCGTCCTCTGCGAGCGCCCAGGCGAGCGGATGGCCGTCATGGAGGTACAGGCGGCCCCCCGGCCGGAGCAGCGCAGCGACCTGCGCCGCCCACCGGCTGACGTGTGGGAGCCAGCACAAGGCCCCGAGGCTCACGTACACGAGGTCGTAGGTCTCCGGCGCCAGGGCCACGGCCGCATCCAGGACATCCGCCTCGACGAAGCGGGCGCGACCAGCCAGACCGGCACGATCCGCGAGCGACCGGGCCTCGGCGATCGCTGCGGCGGAGAAGTCGAGTCCGGTCACCCGGGCACCGGCGTCCGCAAGTGCGAGCGTGTCGAGCCCGAAGTGGCACTGGAGGTGGACCACGTCGAGTCCTGCGACGTCGCCGAAGACCTCGACCTCCCACGGCCGGAGTCCTGGCCGGTCCCTCATCCAGGTCTCGACGTCGTAGAACCTCGACGCGACGTGGATGGGCACGCGGTCGTCCCAGTTGGCCCGGTTGAATGCCAGACGATCGGACGTCTCGTCGGCACCCATGCGAACATGTTGCTCTCCGACGGGCACACGTCACGCCATCCGGTCCGTCCGCCTCGCATGTCAGGCGTGCTCGTGCATGGCTGGCCCTGCGGCTCCGAGGCGGGTGGTCGGTCTCTAGCGTTGTCCTGGTGGCGAGGACCGACCTCCGCAACCGGTCGAACGCAGCGGGGGAGTGGTTCGTCGACACCCGCGGGCTCCTGGCCGTCCCCGTCCCCGGGCACACGAAGGGATCCGTCGTCTTCCTCCTCGACGATCGCTGGCTCTTCACGGGCGACTCGCTGGCGTGGAGCCACGAGCGCCAGGACCTGACCGCCTTCCGCCAGGCCTGCTGGTACTCGTGGGCCGCCCAGACGGACTCCCTGGCCGACCTCGCATCCCACCACCGCTTCGCCGCCGTCCTGCCCGGTCACGGTGCACGCCACGTCGGCGACCCTGACGACCTCCACGACCGCCTCCTCCGCCTCGTCGGACGCATGCGGAACTGAGGGAATCAGGCGGTCGTGGGCCGCGCCGGACCCGAGGGGCCGGCCGGCCGGGGCCGGCTGCGTGCGCTGTCGGTCAGCCTCCTTGATCGCCTGCGGGCAAGGTCGGCGCGTCGCCTTGTGCGTCCTGGGGATCGACGGCCGACGAGTCGCGCTCGTCGGAGGTGCCCACCGGTCGCCCGGCCTCGTCCGTCCCCACGTCCTGCCGGCCAGGCTCCTTTGCCGTCGTCGTCGACCATGTCCTCACCGCGACGGGGTCGTGCTCACACCGACCCCCTTCAGGGACGAAGGTCGGTGTGGGGCGTCGAGACGTCAGCGTGTCGTCGACGGGTCTTCCTCGAGGGTCACCCGGCCGACGGACGTCCCCATCGTGGTGGTCAGTCGTGCTGGCCCGGACGCTCGATCGAGGCGGGGCGGCCCTGGCCGACGACGCGGTCCCACATCTCGTGGTCGGTGTCGCGCTTGGCGACGTAACGGTTGTCGTCACCTGCCTCCTGGTCGCCCATGGCCTTGAACGGGCCGTGCTCGAGGGCGTTCAGGTCGACGTAGGTGCTTCCCTGGTCGAGGCGGGTCCCCACCGTGAGGATCGACAGGCGCTTGAGGTCGTCGGCGTCGAGGTCCGGCAGCTCGGAACGGAGCTCCTTGTCGTCTGAGGCCAGGATGCTCTCCTCGACGTGTCCCCCTGTTGACTGCTCGGCCACGAGATCAGCAGCGAAGTCGTCGTGGTCCTCCTTCGCCTTCGGCCTGGTCGCCTCCTCCCGTTGGACGTCATGGGTCTGCGCGTGGTGGGCAGCAGGTCCGCCCTCGTCCGAATACGGCTGGCGGGCGTCGCCTGAGCTGTGGTCGTCGGTTCTGGGCATGTGGTTCTCCCTGGGGTGCCGGTGGTCCCGGCACAGGCTGGAGCGGTCGTTGATCGACGTCGAGCGAGCGGTGACCCACGTGGTGCAGGATCTGCTCCGGCTGGTGCGCGTCGGACGTCGGACGGAGCTCGGTTGGACCGTCCGACCGTACAGGGGCGACCGGGTAGGGGTCGAGGGCGGGAAGGCATGCCGACGGATCGAGCCGCCGTTTCAGGACGGGCCCTTCTCCTTCGGGACGACCGGGGATCTCGTCGCCGAACACGGGCGGCTCGTCATGCGACCCCAGCGCCTCGAAGACCGCGCAGCGTCCGCGTGCTCACCGCCCCACCGAGTGAAGGTGCACAGCACCTGCACCTCGGCCTGACCTCCGGGCCGCTGCGCGCCAGGAGCCGCCGACGGCGCTCGCGTGCCAGCCGATCCCTGATCGCTCGCAAAGGAACCAGGGCGGCGGGCCACCCTGACCTGTCACCGCAACCGGCTGCCGGGGTCAGGAGGTTAGGTTCCCTCCGTGTCCTCGCACGCCGGGCCGTCGGGCCAGCCCGCCGCCGGCCGCCCTGCCGCCCCTCCCGCCGAGGAGCCGGCAGACATGCTCCGCGCCCGCGGGGTCCACAAGACCTACCGCACCGGAGCGGAGTCGGTCGTGGCACTGCGCGACATCGACCTGCGGGTCCCGGCTGGCCAGTTCGTCGCCGTCATGGGCCCGTCGGGATCAGGCAAGACCACGTTGCTCAACTGCCTCTCCGGCCTCGACGACATCGACGCCGGCGCCATCGAGGTCGACGGGGAGCGCATCGACGACATGACCGACCGCCGGCGGACTGCGCACCGAGCTGCGTCGATGGGCTTCATCTTCCAGGCCTTCAACCTGATCCCGGTGTTCACCGCCGCCGAGAACGCCGAGCTCCCCCTCCTGCTCGCCGGCACGTCTGCCCGGCAGGCCAGGAGGGCGGCGGTCGAGACCCTGCAGCGTGTGGGCCTCGGCCACCGCCTCGATCACCGGCCACCCGAGCTGTCGGGGGGCGAGCAACAGCGGGTCACCGTCGCCCGCGCCTTGGCCGGCCAGCCCAAGATCGTGTGGGCCGACGAGCCGACGGGGAACCTCGACAGTGAGACTGCGGCGACGGTCATGGACCTGCTCGACCAGCTCCACCGGGACGGGCTGACCCTCGTCCTCGTCACCCACGACGACGACATCGGCGCCTCCGCCGAGCGTCGACTCACCGTGCGCGATGGAGAGATCGTGGGTGATGAGGTGCTGCGGTGAGCACCCTCGTCGATCGCCCTCCCTCCACGCCGGCGCCGCCGCCATCGGTGCCGGCCCGGCGCCGGCAGGGCCTGCTCTCGGTGCTGGTCGTCGCCGGGCTGGCCGCTGGCGCCCTCCTGTATCTGCTCGTCGGTGTGGCGCTGTGGGCCGTCACCGCGCAGCCCATCGCATTGGTGGTCTGGCTCTCGCTGCCGTTCCTCTTCGTGCTGGTGGCTCGACCCGTGCTCCGTCGGCTGGCCGTGCGCAACGCCACGCGCCGGCCGAAGGAGGCCCTCCTCGTGGTGCTCGGCTCACTGCTCGGCACCGCCATCATCACCGGCTCCTTCGTCGTGGGCGACACCCTCGACGCCTCGATCCGGCGCGGTGCCGAGACCCAGCTCGGGCCGGTCGACGTGGCCGTCGTGGTCGAGGGCACCGAGGCGTCTGCCGACGTCGACGCCGCCCTGCGCGACCTGCCCACCGAGGATGTCGACGGGGTCCTCAGGGCCACGACGGTCACCGCCGCCGTGGCCTCGACGGGAGGCGTCCGCCGGGCGGATCCGTCAGCCTCGATCGTCGAGCTCGACTTCGACGATGCCGCTGCGTTCGGTGGCGACCCCGGAGCGACCGGCATCGACGGACCCACGCCGGCCGAGGGCCGAGCCGCTGTCGGCCGGGACCTCGCCGACACCCTCGGCGTCACACGCGGTGACACCGTCGAGCTCTACGCCTACGGTCAGCGCCTCGAGCTCTCCGTGGAGCGGGTGCTCGCGCGCCGGGGTCTCGCCGGACTCCGGCTCGGCTTCGGTGGCAGCGAGTCGCCCAACCTCTTCGTCGCTCCCGGAACCATCGCCGGGCTGGCAGATGGGGCGGGGGACGACGCAGCACCGCCGGACGGGCTCGTGCTCGTGTCGGCGGTGGGCGGGGTGTTCGACGGTGCCGACCGCACTGACGCCGTGGTGGAGGAGATCGAGGCTGCGCTCGGTGACCGACCGGCATCGGTGTTCGAGGCGAAGCGGGAGACCCTCGACGCCGCTGAGGCGTCGGGCGAGGAGTTCACCACCCTGTTCACCTCCATCGGCCTGTTCAGCGTGCTTGCCGGGATGCTCCTGCTCGTCAACATCTTCGTCGCGCTCGCCCAGGAGCGGAAGACGCAGCTGGGCATGCTCCGAGCCGTCGGTCTTCGCCGCTCCGGCCTGGTGGCGTCCTTCGGCCTCGAGGGCTGGCTCTACGCCGTGACCGCCGCCGCCGCCGGCACGCTCGTCGGACTCGGTCTCGGTCGACTCATCGTCGTCGTGGCCTCCGGCATCTTCAGCCAGGGCGACGCCTCGCTCGAGCTCGGCTTCGCCGTCGACGCACCGAGCCTGGCCACCGGCTTCTCCGTCGGCTTCCTGATCGCGCTGGTGACCGTGCTCGGCGCGTCGCTCCAGATCGCCCGGCTGAACGTGATCCGGGCCATCCGGGATCTGCCCGAGCCGGTCGCCGACCGGCGCACCCGCCTCGCCACGGTCATCGGAGGCGGGCTGCTGGGCTTGCTCGGAGCTCTGGTCACCCTCAGCGGTGCGGTGGGTGACGAGCCCTTCTCCATCCTCGGCGGCCCCGGCCTCATCGGACTCGGCCTGGTGCTCGCCTTGCGTCCGGTCGTGCCCCGACGGCTGCTCGTCACCGCCGTCGGGGCAGCCGTCATCATCTGGTCGATCGTCGTCTTCGACCTCTTCGCCGCTGCCTTCGGCGGCGCCGACATCCCCATCTTCGTGCTGCAGGGCGTGCTGCTCACCGCCGCCTCGGTCGGCGTGGTCTCGGTCAACCAGGACGTGATCGGCGCTGCGCTGCGCCGAGTGGGTGGGGGCTCGGGCTCCGTGACGCTGCACCTCGGTCTCGCCTACCCCCTCGCCCGACGCTTCCGCACCGCCATGATCCTCGGGATGTACGTGCTGGTGGTGTTCACCCTCACCTTCATCGTCTCGCTGACCAACCTGTTCGCAGGCCAGGTGGACAGCTTCACGGAGGACGTGGCTGGCGGCTACGACCTCGTGGTCGAATCGAACGGCGCCAACCCCGTCCCGGTCGCCGAGCTGGCTGGGCGAGACGACGTCGAGGCGGTCGCCGAGCTGGCCGTGGTCGGCGCCGAGTTCGAGGTGGCGGGTCGCACTGACGGCTTCGAGGCCTGGGGCCTCGCCGGCATCGACGCCGCCTACTTCGATCGGGGCCGGCAGGTCTCGGAGCTCGGTGACCGCTACGCCACGAGCGACGAGGTGTGGGACGCCGTCATCGCCGACCCCTCGCTCATCCTCGTCACGGAGTTCTTCCTCCAGGACGGCGGTGGCGGCCCTCCCGCGGCCGGGTACGAGCCAGGGACGACCCTGCAGGTCAGGGACCCCCTCTCGGGTCGAGAGCGCACCGTGACCATCGCCGGCGTGCTCGACTCGAGCTTCGGCAACGACCTCGCCTTCGTCAGCCGGGAGGGCTTGGACGACCTCTTCGGTGAGCGCACCACCGGCAACGTCGCGCAGGTGGCCGCCGCCGGGGGAGTGGACGGCGATGCACTGGCCGACGAGCTCAACGGCCTCTACCTGGCCAACGGTGCAGACGCCGAGACCTTCCGGTCGATCGTGGAGGAGAACCTCAGCATCCAGATCCAGTTCTTCCGCCTGATCCAGGGGTACCTGGCCCTCGGCCTGCTGGTGGGCATCGCCGGCCTCGGTGTGGTGGCGGTGCGGGCGGTGCGGGAGCGGCGGCGCCAGGTGGGCGTGCTGCGCTCGCTCGGCTTCTCCTCCCAGGCGGTCCGCCGGGCCTTCCTCACCGAGTCGGCGTTCGTTGCCCTGGAGGGGATCCTGCTGGGGGTCGTCCTCGGCCTCGTGACCGCGTGGCGGCTGATCGGCAGCGACTCCTTCGGTGAAGACTCGCCGTTCTCGGTGCCGTGGCTGGAGCTCGCCATCCTGGTCGTCTCTGCGTTCGTCGCGTCCTTGCTGGCCACCGCCGCTCCTGCCCAGCAAGCCTCTCGGATCCGCCCGGCTGTCGCCCTGCGCAGCGAGTAGTGGGCGGCCCTGACCGTCTCGGCCAGATGGATGCCGACGGATGCCCGGCGATCCGTCCGTGCGACGTGGCGGCACCGATCCGGGGCAGGGGCCAACGACGCCGGCTAGCGGGACGAACGCAGCTGCGAACCCGGAGCCGGCGAGCCGGTGAGCCCTGCGGTGACGCTCGCGGACGACGATGCGGGCTTCGACCCGTTCCGCCAGGTCGAGCCGGGAGGTGGTGGTCGGCCCGCTCGTGCAACTGTGGCGAAGGGTGTCCTCGAAGCCGGTCCTGCGCGCCCTGTTGTCTGTGGCGTGGAGGGGTCCTCGGGCGACCTGACGACATGGAGGGGCACCGTCGGTGTGGCATGGAAGTCGAGGGCCTCGGCAAGCCAGAGGCCATCTCGCACGTCGACGGTCGATGATCAGACGTCGTCCTTCAGGACCTTGTGGGCGGCGGCGCGACCGGGGGTGCCGGCGATGCCCCCGGCGGGGTTCGTCCCTGCTCCGGAGATGTAGAGCCCGGTGACGGGGGTCCGGTGGTCGCCGAGCGCCTTGGTGGGGCGGAAGGGGCCGAGCTGGTCGAGTGCGAGGTCGAGGTACATCGGGTGCCCGCCGGGCCAGCGCTCCACGGACTCCATGAGGTCGGGGGTGGATGCGGCCACGCCCCGTACCGACGCTCGGAACCCGGGCGCTCGGGACTCGACGATGTCGAGGCTGCGCTCGACGAGCTCGTCGGTGCGGGCTGGCCACCCGCCCTCGACCGTCGACGGCGCTGCCGGGCATGCCAGGTAGACGGTGTGGTGACCGTCTGGGGCGAGGGTGTCGTCCAGGGCGGAGGTCGTGAACGCGTACAGCGGGAGTTCGTCGGGCAGGCGACCGGCCTCCGACTGCTTCCACGCAGTGGTCAACGTGTCGAGGTGGTCCACGTAGCTCTGCAGGCCGTTCCAGTCACCGGGTCGGGCCTGCGGGTAGGCGGGGAGCCGGTCGGTGGCGACGTGGACGAGTGCCTGCACCACGTTCCCCCTCCGGGCGGCAGCGAGGTCCGTTGCGACCTTCCCCTCCAGTGAAGGTTCGAGCAGCTCGAGCAAGGCCGTCTGCGGGTCGATGGCGGTGACGACCGTGCGAGCCTCGATGCGCTCGCCGTCCTCGAGGACGACCGCACGGACGCGGCCGCCGGAGGCGTCGATGCGAGCAACGGGTGCCGAGCAGCGCACCTCACCTCCGAGCCCGGTGAGCCTGGCCACCAGCGCGTCGGTGAGACCCTGTGCGCCGCCGACGGCGTGCCACTGGCCGAACAGGTGGTATGCGGCCTGCCAGAAGGCGAAGAGCGAGCCGCCGGGCAGGGTCGGTCCGACACCGGCGTGGGCGGCGAAGGCGGCGACCGGTCCTCGGGTGAGGTCGCTCGGCAACCAACGCCGGAGCAGCGACTCGTAAGGGCCGACAACGTCCCGCACCGTCGCCATCGGCTGCGAGCGCAGCACCCGGGCGAGGTTGAGGAACCGGGTGGGGACCTCGTGCACGGACATCTGGCCACGGATGGCGGGCAGGATCGTCCGCACGATGGGTACCGCCTTGGCCATGAACGCCTGGTAGGCGACGGCTTCGAACCGGTCGTGCTCGGCGATGGACGCGACCGTCTCGTCGACGGAGCGGTGGAAGCGCACGATGCGACCGTCGTCGAACACGGCGACGGAGAAGGGGTCCATCTCCTGGTAGCTGAGGCCGGCACCGGCGAGGTCGAGCTCGGCAGGGATGTCGGTCATGTTGATGATGTTGTGGGCGACGGAGTGCAGGTCGAACCGGTAGCCCGGCACCGTCTCCTCAGTCCTGGCACCGCCGCCCGGTCGGTCGAGCTGCTCGAGCACGATGACGTCCCGCCCGGCCATCGCGAGGTAGCAGGCGGCGACCAGCCCGTTGTGGCCGGCGCCGACGACGATGTCGGGGGCGCTCACGCCAGCCGGCCAGGTTCGACAGTGGTGTGGGTCGCGGTCAGCTCGACGCAAGGACCTGTGGCACGTGGGGATGATCGGTGGGGGCGCACCGTCCCATCCTGGCCGTGAAGCGCTCGACGGCCTCGGCACTCGGCGTCGATGACGCGCGGGTCGAAGGTGGGCCGCCACGGCAAGCCCCTGGCGAAGGGTTCGGTCGCGCAGGCGTACCGGACGCTCAACCGCGTCCTCGAGGCGACCGTCGCCGACGAGCTGCTCGGCCGGAACCCGCTGTCGGGCATCGAGCCCCCTCCGCCCGACACCGACTTGATGCGGTTCCTCTCCCACGTCGGTGCCCTCGCCACGGCGAAGGGTCCCCGCTCCCGCCCCCTCGTCCTGGTCGCGGCGTACACGGGGCTTCGCGCCGGTGAGGCGCTCCGGTGCTCCGGCGGTCCCGGATCGATCTGCTCCATCGCACGATCACGGTCGTTGAGCAGGTCCAGTCGATGGCGGGCCGGCACATCGTGAGGGCGCCGAAGACGGCCGCCGTGCGCCGCGGATTTGCCGCCCTGCGGCTGGTCGTCAACGCGCTCGAGGACCATCTCGCCTCCGACGCCGAGCCTGAGTCGACGGGCTGCTGTTGCCGCCGCCCGAGGGCGACCTGGAGCTCATCGCGCTCGGCTGACGGCGAGAATCGCACGCTGCGTGCCGGCTGGCGAGGTGGGTCTGCGCCCCTGTGGAGATCGCTGGCGGGCTCTTCACCGGATGCGCACTCCGGGAAGAGCGAAGCCCTGGCCCAGCAACGCTTTGACCAGGACTTTCGTGGTGGTCGAGACCGGCGTCGATCCGGTGACCTCGCGCTTTTCAGGCGGGCCAGCGAGCGTCGATCCCGGACACTGGTCGGGTGTCCCGGGTGAAGAACACCTGCTCAGAGGCACTTTTCGACGCGCACGACCTGACCGAGGCAGCCCGCAAGTGACCGTCATTTACCACTGCTTAGGGCACGGTTAGGGCACGCCAGGCGTCGCGCCAGATGGTCATCGCGGGGAGGGCGACGACACGCTGACCAGATCCTGCCGCGCCGCAGGATCCACGACGCCCCTCGATGCGTCCTCAGGAGGTCCCGCTCACGGAGCCCTCTGATCGCTGCGTCGCCACACGTCGTCAGCGGTGCGATGGCGACGGTGGAGGTGCGCCTGGTCCCCGTGCCGGTCGAAGATCGAGAGGACTCGACGCGCGGGTGGCCTCGGGTGCATCCGGACGCGCGAACGAACGAGCCGGGGGTGTGGGCGGCGGTCGACATCACTGATTTCGAGGCACAGGTTGTGGTGGCGGCTGCGGGGGGGCACGGCGGTGGCCGCTCAGATCAGCGCCGGCCCTGTTTCGCTGAGGACCGCCGACACGCCATGGTGACCGTCCGGTAGCGGCCATTCGCCGCTGGTGGGACGACCTGCCTCGACCTGTCGGCGAGTCGCCTCCAGTGATTCCGGGAGAGTGAGCGCCCGACAGCCGCCAGCCCGCAGGCGCTCCGTCACTGCGGCACGCGAGAGGTGGCACCCAGAGATCGGCCTACCGATGCGTGAAGGCCGATTCAGGACCAAGCATCAAACAGACGAGTGCATTCAAGCTTCCGGGAGTCCTCCCGGGAGTCCGCCGGTGATGCGGGCGACGACGTTGAAGGCGTCGGGGGAGACGCTGGACCGGTTGCTCGACTACTACGCCGGGTTGGCGGAGGACCAGCAGCGCCGGGACGGCGCTGGCCGGGGACCGGTCGACTACTACCTGGATCCTGGCGAGCCGCCGGGACGGTGGTGGGGGGAGGGCTGCCCGGCGGTGGGCGTGGCGGGGGAGGTCGCCCCCGAGCAGCTGCGGGCACTTCTCGTCGGCCGTCATCCCGGCACGGACCGGGTCCTCGGCCGCCGTTTCGGTGACAAGTCGGCGAGGGCGTATGACGCCACCTTCTCGGCGGCGAAGTCGGTGTCGTTGCTGTGGGCGTTGTCGTCGGACCCGTGGGTGAGAGCGGAGGTGCTCGCCGCCCACGACACCGCTGTCGAAGTGGCGCTGTCCTGGTTGGAGCTCCACGGGGGTGTCACCCGCCGGGGGACCGACGGCGTGGACCAGGTCGACACCCAGGGGCTCACGGTGGGGTTGTTCCGCCAGCACACCAGTCGCACCGCCGACCCTCAGCTCCACACGCATGCGATCGTGTGCGCCAAGGTGCAGGACCCGACCGGGAAGTGGCTGTCCCTCGACGCCCGCTTCCTCAAGCGTCAGCAGCGCACCGTCGGCTGGCTCTACGACGCCGCCCTACGCGCCGAGCTCACCGCCCGCCTCGACCTGGAGTGGGAGCCTGTGGTCGACGGCCGGTCCGACCTCGTGGCCGTGCCCGCCGAGCTGCGGGACCTGTTCTCCCAGCGCAGCGCTCAGGTGGAGGCCCAGCTGGCGGAGGTGTTGCGCCGCTGGGTCGACGACCACGACGGGGCCGAACCGGATCCTCGCATCGTCGCCCGCCTCGAGCGCGCCGCCGTGCTCGACTCCCGGCCGGCCAAGCAGACGGCCGGGGACGCCGACGCCCTGCGGGCCGAGTGGTGCCAGCGCGCAGACCAGGCCGGCCTCGCCCTCGTCCAGGACGACGGTGACCGTCAGCTGCCGCGGACCGCAGGGTGGAGCCGCGAGGCGGTGATCGAGGAGGCCCTGGCCCGGGTGAGTGAGCAGGGCTCGACCTGGCTGACCGCAGACGTGGCCCGAGAGCTGAGCACCCTGGTGCCCCCCGGCGCCGCCCCCTCCGCCGAGGCGTTGGTCGACCTGGTCGACGACCTGGCCGCCGAGGCGACCGGTCGGTGCGTCGAGCTGCACCCACCGGCACCAGCCGGCACCGCGTGCCGGGCCGACGGACGCCCCGTCACCGAAGCGGTCGTCGACCGCCTGCTCAGCACCCCAGCCGTGTTGGCCCAAGAGGCCCGCCTGTCCGACTGGGCGGCCACCGCAGCGGACACCGGCCGACACCAGCCGGTGCTCGACGACACCGGGTCCCTCGATGATGAGCAGGCTGACGCAGCAGCGGCGGTGGCCGGGTCGGCTTCGCTGGTGCTCGTGGTCGGGCCGGCGGGAACGGGCAAGACCCGCACGCTGGCCGAAGCGGTGACCGAGCTGCGACGCCAGGGTCGACCCGTCCTCGGGTTGGCGCCCTCCGGCAAGGCGGCCGACGTCCTGGCCGCCGAGACGGGCTGCTCGGCGGTCACCATCGCCAAGCTGTTGCACGAGCCCGACCCCCGGGTCCCCGCCGGGACGACGGTGCTGCTCGACGAGGCAGGCATGGCCGCCACCGACGACCTCGACCGCCTCGTCGCGCTCGCCCGCCGCCGGGGTCTGCGACTGGTGTGCGTTGGTGACCCCGACCAGCTCCCCGCCGTCGGGCGGGGCGGCATGTTCGCCGCCTGGTGCGACACCCTGCCCTCCCACCGCCTCGAGCAGGTCCGGCGCTTCACCGAGGCGTGGCAAGCCAACGCCAGCCGAGGCCTCCGGGCCGGTGACCCCGAAGCGGTGGCCGCCTACGCCGCCCACGGCCGCCTCGCCTCCACCCACCCCGCGCTGGTGGCCGAGCGGGTCGCCCGCCAGTTCCAGGTGCTGGCCGCCGACGGCGCCTCGGTGGCCGTCACCACCGCCAGCATCGCCACCGCCCGAGCCGTCAACCTCGCCATCCAACACCGCTCCCGCCACTGGCACGCCAGGACCTCCGCCCGCCTGGCCGACGGCACCCACGCCTATCCCGGTGACCGGGTCGCCACCCGCCGCAACGTTTCCCTCGTCACCGACCAGGGCGCCCCGGTCCGCAACCGGCAGCAGTGGACGGTGACCGCCGTCGGCGCCGACGGCTCCCTCACCGTCACCGACACGGGACGCGGCACTGCGACCCTCCCCGCCGACTACGTCCGGCGCAACGTCGAGCTGGGCTGGGCGGTCACCGGCTACGGCAACCAGGGCGTCACCGTCGACCACGCCATCTGCGTCGTCGAACCAGCCAGCACCCGAGCCGGGGTCTACGTCGGCATGACTCGCGGACGGCACCACAACGCTGCCTGGGTCGCCGACCCCACCAGCCTCGCCGACCCTGAAGAGGTGCTCGCCGCGGTCCTCCAGCGGCACGGCAACGCCGTCACCGCCCACGCCACCCGACAACGGCTCTACGACCAGCACGACCTGGCCGTGCCCGACGAGCCACCGCCCTCGGTGCCCCCGCCCGAGCCCCAGCGGCGGGCGGTCCGCCGCTCGGCTCCCGGCCTCGGTCTGTGAGAACGCCGGTGTGCTGCGGCCTACGGGTGCGCAACCGAGTACCTGGAGGTCACCCCCAATGCCTGAGCCCGCCACCCACACCATCCGCCCGCTCCTCGACCTGGCAGCCGTCGCCGAGCGCCTGAGTGTCAACCACCGCCACATCCGCCGCCTCGTGGCCGAAGGCCGCATCCCGTACCTGAAGTGGGGCCACCTGCTCCGCTTCGACGAGGCTGAGATCGAGGCGTGGCTGGACCAGTCCCGAAGGAGTCGCTGAGTCTGCGCTCGTTCGCGCCCTCGGTCCCGACTCGGGGATGGCGCTCCGATATCGGGGGCGCCTGATCGCAGTGCTTCAAAGATTAGCGTCGTTGTCGAGCCAGGTGCCCACGACGAGCGACAGAGCCTCCGGCTGGCGGCGGAACCCGAGCGACTCGTAGAGGAGTTGGGCATCGTCGGTCTGCAGGCCGATGTGGTGGCCGGGAACCGTTGCGGCGAGCTGTCGCACCATTCGAGAGGCGATGCCACGCGGCGGTAGCGCAAGTCGGTCCGTACGTCGAGCAGGTAGCGTTGCAGACACCGTCAATGAAGAGGCGCGCCATACTGGCGAGTCGGTCGTCGGTCCAGGCGAGAGCTACGTGCTGGGACTGCCCGAAGGAACGGCGAAGGGCGTCAGGGCTGCGCCCGTTGTCGAAGTTGTTGAGCGCCAGGCGTTGCTTCGCCACGGCCCAGCGACTCGGGCAAGTGCGTCGTCGATATACACCGTCACGACGTTCATCATGACTGGGACCACCCAGTTGAGACACGGAAGGTGCGTCGGGGTGCGCGTCCTCGTTTCGTCAAGGCCGACGTTCGGTGGGCGCATTCTGTGCGTCCAGCGACGACGGGACGGGCGAGTGAGGTCGACTCCACCTCGGACGGCGAAGGGCTAGAGCAGCCGGCGCTTGTCGTCCGGGCGGACGAAGCGCCGGAGGAGCAGCGTTCCGCTGGCGGCGCCGGTGCCGATGGCGGCGAGCGGGATCTCGAATCGACTGGGCCCAACGTCGACCCAGCGTTCGGCGAGGACGACGAGGAGCCCGCCGGTGGCGCCGGCCGACAGGGAGGCGAGGAGCTGAACGATGGGGAGGCGGGTCAGGAACGGGTCGGCCCGGTTAAGCCGTGGGAGTGGAACCTCTACGCTCGTCCGATGAGCAGGCCGAGCCGCAACGACATCCGCTTGTCGGCGCAGCGCTTCGCAGGGGAGTGGGCGGGGGAGACCCAGGAGCGGGCAGAGGCACAGACCTTCTGGACGGAGTTCCTTCTCATCTTCGGGGTGAACCGGCGCGGGGTGCGGGCTGCGTTCGAACGACACGCGCGGCGTGGGTCCACCGGTGGGGCGGGGTTCATTGACCTCCTCTGGCCGAACATGCTCCTGGCAGAACACAAGTCAGGCGGGCACGACCTCGACAAGGCGATGGACCAGGCGCTGGACTACATCGACTCTCTGGAGGACGTCGAGAAGCCCCGCCTGCTGGTGGTGTGCAATTTCCATCGGATGCGGGTCCTCGATCTCGATGATCAGGAGCCGGCAGGTGGACCGTTCGAATTCCTGCTCGACGAACTGCCCGAGCACATCGACCGCTTCTTAAGCCTAGCCGGCTACTCCACGCGCCGGTTCGACGACGAGGACCCGGTCAACATCGAGGCGGCCGAGATCCTTGGCCGGGTCCACATCGAGTTGGAAGCGAGCGGCTACCCGCTTCACGAGCTCGGGATCGTCACAGTGAGGCTGCTCTTCGTGCTCTTCGGTGACGATGCCGGCTTGTGGCCGCGGAACCAGTTTGCGGACTTCCTTCGAGATCGCACAGCGGAGGACGGGTCGGACCTCGGCATGTGGTTGAACCGGTTGTTCGACGTATTGGACACGCCCGACGCGCAGCGCACGCGGAGCCTCGACGAAGACCTCGCAGAGTTCCCCTACGTCAACGGCGGCCTGTTCTCCGAGCGCGTCCTCCCGACGGACACCACCAGGGCTACCCGGTCGGCGCTCCTGGAAGCTTGCACGTTCGACTGGTCGCAGATCTCCCCCGCCATCTTTGGCTCCATGTTCCAGTCGATCATGGACCGGAAGGCGCGCCGCCAGATCGGCGCGCAGTACACGGCCGAGCGCAACATCATGAAGGTCATCGAGCCCCTGTTTCTCGACGACCTGAGGGCTGAGCTTGCGGCTGCGGGTAGGTCGCGCCAGCGTCTCACCAAGCTCCACGAGAAACTCGGTGGGCTGACGGTCCTCGACCCAGCATGCGGATGCGGGAACTTTCTTGTCATCGCCTATCGGGAGTTGCGCCGGATCGAGTTGGAGGTCCTCGACCGCCTGCATCCGGGGAACGTTCAGCAGGTCACGGACATCCAGGCACTCCGCAAGGTCGACGTGAGCCAGTTCTTCGGCATCGAGATCGAGGAGTTCCCGTGCCGGATTGCGGAGACTGCGATGTACCTCGTGGATCACTTGGAGAACGAGCGGCTCGGCTTGCGTTTCGGCATCAACGTGGTCGACCTGCCTCTGCAGGCAACTGCGACGATCTCCAACAAGAACGCGCTGCTCATAGATTGGAACGACGTCCTGTCGGCGGAGCGTTGCGCATTCGTCCTCGGGAACCCTCCGTTCGTGGGTAAAAAGGCGCGCACGCCGGTTCAGAAGGACGACATGACGTCCGTGTTCGGGGCGACGACGGATCTCGACTACGTGGCGGCCTGGTACATTAAGACCGTCGAATACCTCGGTCGGCGAGACGGGCGGGCGGCGTTCGTCTCGACCAACTCGATCGCACAAGGCGAACAAGTGCCCGAGCTGTGGTCGCAGATCTTCGACGCCGGGTACCGAATCGACTTCGCTCACCGGACCTTCAAGTGGGTGAGCGAAGCTCGCGGACGCGCGCACGTCCACTGCGTGATCGTAGGGTTCTCGTACGAGCGGAAGCTCGACCGCCGCATCTACGACTACCCGGACGTGGCCGGGGATCCGATCGAGCGTCTCGTTCCGAGCATCAACCACTACCTGTCCGAGGGTCCCGCCCCGTTCGTCCCCCCGCGTCGTAAGTCGTTGGTGGGGGTGCCGCCAGCGTCCTTCGGGTCGATGCCCAACGACGGTGGTCATCTTCTGCTTCCCGCTGGGCAGGTCGAGGTGCTCACAGAACTCAAATCCGATGCAGTGCAGTTCGTGCGCCCGTTGGCGTCAGCTCGGCAGATGGTCAATGGGGAGGATCGGTTCTGCCTCTGGCTCGTCGGAGTCGAGCCGTCGACGATCAAGGCCTCGTCGTTCGTCCGCGAGCGAGTCGAGAAGGTGAAGAAGTACCGCGAGGCGAGCACGAGGCCAGCGACCCGCCGGTTGGCCGCCACCCCCGCGCTGTTCGGCGAGATTCGCCAGCCCAGCGTTCGCTACCTGTGCATCCCGCGCCACACCACGGAGACTCGGACTCTCGTGCCGATGGCCTTCTACGACCCCGAGGTGATCGCCAGCGACTCCACCTTGTTCGTGGCTGGCGCAGATTTGGTCCTCTTCGGCTTCTTACAGTCGGCGATGTTCAACACCTGGCAGCGCACGGTCGGCGGGCGCATCAAGTCGGATCTCAGGGTCTCAGTTGAGATGGTCTACAACACCTTCCCGTTCCCAGAACCGACCGCGGTCCAGGCGGCCGCGATCGAGTCAGCCGCACAGGCGGTGCTCGACGCGCGCGAGTCGTTCGACGGGCGGAGCCTCGCCGAACTCTACGACCCTCTTGCAACCCCGCCTGCGCTTATCGCCGCCCACCGAGCACTGGACGTCGCCGTCAATCGCTCTTTCGGCAAGCGCCAGGCCCTCGTCACCGACTCCGAGAGGTTGGCGGTGCTCTTCGCCCGATACGAGCAACTCATCGCCGACCGTGAGCTGCCTGGCCTCGGTCCTCGCCTCAAGAATCGTCGACGCACATAGAGCACATTGCCAGAGCGATAGTTCGTCGTGTGACGTTGCAAGCAACTCCTGAGACATCCAAATCCGCCGTGATAGTACGGAATGGGCGTTGTTCCGCTACACCGCGCGCCTCGACGAGAACCCGCTGGGGCTCCGGCCCGGCGCTGCAGCGGTTAGCGGGCAGCGGTGGGGAGCCTGATCAGTTCGACCGTTATCAAGGTGGATCACCTCCTCGGTCTTGCCGCCTTCCCAGCCTGAACCGATAGCTGCGAGACATCTCACCCAGCTCGTCGCCGGTCAGTCCGTGTAGCTGAGCCCACTCGCTCCGGGCGGTGAAATCGCCGTCCTGGAGCCATACACCACCAAGGTCGAAGAACACCGCCGCGATCCTGCGACTTGAATCGACGCTCATGGCGACCCCAACACGACCTTTTGTGTATCCCGTACTGTCGTGGCCTGCAAGTTGCGCCCTTAGGTACCGCGGCTTTCTATCGTCGACGGCCTCAGCGAGGTGAGCGTATCGCGAAACCATGCTCGGCTCGAGGAGTGCGCCGCCCTGTGCCGACGGTTTCGAGCGCTAGTAGCGCTACCGCTCGCCGCGCCTGCCGCGAGAGTCAGTCGACGCTATAGGTCGGGCAGAGCTGCGTCAATAGTAATGTTCAAGGCAGGCTGGAACGTGCGATGTACGAAGAAGGCAGAATCCGGACCCAAGTTCGCCAGATTGCTTGGGTAGGATTCGATTTCGTACGAGAACGTTGGACGGTGCCCCCGAGATGGCGCTACGCCTATCAACCCGATGTTGTAGAGGAACGAAGTGAAGGGCCCGTATTGATCGGCCCACTCGTCGCTTATCGATGATTGCCATACGGGCTCCGCCATCTCGGTAACCCACAGGACGCCCCGGAATGTCGGATCAGCCATAAGAAGAATGGCCTCATCGACCCGTTGTCGAAATTCATCTCGCGACATCGGAAGCGGCGCTTTACGGAAAACCTCGATCACGCGGATAAGGTCTGGATAGGTGGGTGACCACTCGTCCCGCAACGCTAGAAGACGATTCTGCGAGTACGGACGTTCCGCCGCAACCAGTTCAGCCCAAGAGATTCGCGTCTTGCCACGTGATAAATTGAGAGCCTCATTCACGAACGCGATTGCATCTCTCGGGCGCATGAGCGTGCGATCGAGGATGAAATCAACTGGGTTCCCTCGATTCCGATTCGCTGTAGGCAGCAGATCAGCCACCCTGTCGATGTTAGGGACGGATCCAAGCTCCGCTGCCGCACGAGTTCGTTCGTCGAGCATCGACTCTAGATCGTGCTTTGTCCAACGCAGGGGAAGAACAAGAGCGCGAAGTTTCTCCTCCTGCCCGCTTGCTCGTTCAGAGAAGCGCAACTCTTGAAAGATGTTCGTTCGTAGCGCTACGAGAACCCGGAGATTGCGCACGCGCTTCAGGTCGAGAACGGTTCGGAACAGACATCTTATGAGATCGTTTGCGACTCGTTCGTCCACCCAGTCACGGTCAAGGTCGTCGATTATGACGTAGGTGTAGTGCTGCGGCTCGTCCAGGATGTCTTCATTCAGCACAGCGATCATCTTGTTGAGGCGGGCCAACTGAGTGTTATTGACGATGCGCTGGTACCTTTCGGCGTGCTCGGACCGGACCTCGGTCGATAACAGCTTGCCATGTGTTCGACCTACCTCCACCCCTGCACTACCGAGTGAGAGTTGGCCCTTCGCAACGTTGTCGATCTGTTCTTCGAAACGCTGGGTGATCTCCCGGACCCGTTCATCGGTCTCGCACCAGAATTTGCCCTCGTACTCGTCGAGGTATTCGAGAGCAGCCGCCTTTGCCGGGTCGCGCTTCACCTTTTCCCGGAGCGTCGCTAGGAAGTTCTGCTTCGCAGCGGGCGAGTCGATGTTGTATCGGTGGCGAATGACCTCTACGAGCAGCACATGCTTCCACAGCGCAATGAACAAGGAGTCAAGGTGCACATCAAGTGAATCGAGGTGGCGGATCACGCTTAGATCAGTGATGTACGGCAGGGACAAATCTTCGGGAGTTATCCGGATAACATGGTCATGGTAACTGTCCTCGAGGTGCTGCAATGCGGCGGACTTGCCGCCGCCGGTGCGGCCGATGATGAAGCATCGCGCCTGAGCTCGTGACTCAATAACTGAGTAGTCGCCCGACTCATAGAACGCTGCTTCTAGCAGCGGATCCGCTTCAGCCTGTTCAGCCCCCAGGCTGAAGTCGGCACCGATGCGGCCGCGTGTCCGCTTCGGGCCTGCGCCCTTCTTGGATCCGTCGTTTGCCATCCGTGACCCCCTTAGCCGGCTCATCCTCCCATGTGAGGCGGCCATGCGCCGGCTACGACACGAGCGACCGGAGGGACCAGGGCGCCACCCGCCAGTCACAGTCCGTGGCGCTCCCCCCACCGACGTGAACCCCCACGCTGACGCATCTTGTCGGCGCTCCCACACAGCGAAGAGCGCACCTAACACCGTCTTCTGCCACCTGCGCGCCTCCAGCCGAACCGGCATCGATAGGCAGTTGCGTCGCGCAGTTCGAGGACCGGGCACACGCGCTCCCGGGCAACCTCTCGTGGTCGTCGAAGCGGCACAACCTCGCCGGCGTCACCACAGGACCGTGCCTCGATACGCTCACTCTGGCGTCGCCGGCCCGCTTGGCCGTGCCTACTGGCAGGACGGGTGAGCCCGTCGAGGTTCCAGGAGCGGACGCATGAATCGGCGACGGCACTATGGCACGTTGCGCAAACTCCCCTCGGGGCGGTGGCAGGCCCGGGCGGCTGGCGAAGGAAGGGCGACGGCGCCGAGCACCTTCGAGTCCAAGGCGGATGCCGCACGTTGGCTCGCCAGCGTCGAGACCGATCGGGCAAGGGGCCTCTGGGTCGACCCGCAGGGCGGCAAGATCCTCCTGTCGGTCTACGCCTCATCGTGGCTGGGTGGCAAGGCCCGCCTCGGCCCGAGGACCAAGGAGATCTACGCCGCCCAGCTCCGCCTCCACGTCCTCCCGTCGATCACCGACGAGCTCCCCGCTTTGGGCGATGTCCCCCTCAGCGGGTTGACGCCCGGGCTCGTCCGGGCCTGGTACGCAGCGCTTGCGGACGAGCGGAGCTCGTCGGTCGCCGCCAAGGCGTACGTTCGGCTGCGCCAGATCCTCACCCAGGCTGTCGACGACGACCAGATCGGCAAGAACCCCTGCCGGATCGACGGCGGCGGAGCAGAGCGGCATCCCGAGCAGCGGTTCGCCTCGCTCGCCGAGCTGTACGGGCTCGCCGATGCAGTCCCCGAACGCTCGCGAGCGCTCATCCTCACCGCCGGCCTCGCCGGGTTGCGCCAGGGCGAGCTGTTCGCGCTTCGTCGCCGTGACGTCGACCTCCCCGCCGGCCGACTCTTCGTGCGGCGCAAGCGCCTGCGGCTCGCCTCCGGAGAGGTGATCGAGGACGGACCGAAGAGCGCTGCGGGGAACCGAACGGTCTCTCTGCCGAAGCCCCTTGTCACCGACCTTGAGCAGCACCTCTCACGCTTCGCCGGCCGGGAACCCGACGACCTCGTGTTCACCTCGTCCTCGGGTGTCGCGCTCGAGCGCAGCAACTTCCGATACCGGGTGTGGGGGCCGGCGACCGTGGAAGTCGGGCTGGCCGGGCTTCGGTTCCATGACCTCAGGCACACGGCGGGCACGCTCACCGCCCGAACCGGTGCAACGACGAAGGAGATCATGGCCAGGCTCGGCCACGCCAGCCCTCGGGCGTCGATGGTGTACCAACACGCCACCGAGGACCGAGACCGCCTCATCGCCGAGCGGCTGACAGCAATGGCGGAGGAAGCAGGCCTCGTCTCAACGCGCCAGGGCGGCCATGAGCGGGCAGGGATGGGCACGGCCGCAAGATCGGGCACGGATCGGGCACGCCGACCCGTCGAGAGGCCAACTGACCGGTGGATAACGCCCTGACCAGCCATTTCGTGGTGGTCGAGACCGGCGTCGATCCGGTGACCTCGCGCTTTTCAGTTCCTCACGGGCGTATCCGGCAGTGTCCGCCCGTACCCGGTAGTTGCCGAAAGTCCTGCTCAAGCGGCCTGTGCGATACGAGCCGGCACGAGCCGATAGGCACCGTACGCGGGACGCTCGCGGGATTTTCGCGGGACGCGTCCTCCTCGGCCTCCTCACGTTCAGTGAGGCTCACTCATCGTGGCCGATCCATCTGCATGTCGCACGGCGTCGTTCGGGCAGGCGCTCCCCCGACTTCGCGCGGTGCCATTGACCGGCACATCTGGAGGTAGCCGAGAGCCCAAGGGGGCCCCGGTGGCCGCTCCGTAATCCCAGCTCGGTCCGATGGCTCTGCCAATGCCCCCACCTGACGAGCGCTGAAGAACCGGCACTATGTGCGCCGCTGATCGGCACCTGTGGGGCGGAGCGATGAGGAGTTGAACTGCGGTCAGCCGACTCGTCGGCTCAAGGCTCCAGCCGCAGCCTCATGAGGGGCTCGCTCCCGCGGAGTTCGCCGTCCCAGTTGAAGCCAGCCGCTCGGTAGGTCCTGTGAGCCGGGTGGTTCTCAGGGTGCGCGGAGACCGCCAAGGCGACACAGTCGCTGTCACGGCGAGCCGCCCAAGCGATCACCGCCTGAGCAGCGGCAGTGCCGATTCCGCGCCCCTGGAACGCCGCGTCGATGGCGAAGTTCCTGATCTCGCATGCGTCCGCTGCTTTGTGTTCGAGCGCAAGCACACCGACGACGGCACCGTCGTCGGTGCGAACGAGCAGCGGCTCCCATCGATGACCACCTTGCTCCACGTAGCTCTTTGCCAGGATGACCAGTGCCACCGGCTGGTGATCAGCTACGAACGGAAGCTGCTCATCGGTCACCCGAACCGCGAGGGCCTCCCGCCAGTTGATGGCATCGATCGGCTCGAGCTTCACGTTCGGCACGTTCTCATTGAACCTGCTGGCCCTGAACGACGTCAGCCGTCGCCGATCGTCCGTGCTCCACGCGCGGTGGCTGCGTCCCCAAACGCCGGGTCGAGGGCGCGCCTATGTGCCGATAGGGCAGGAAGGCTGGCGAGCCGGGCAACGGGCCCTGGTTGCGCCTTGGCGTTCTACTTGATCCTGGGAGGGATCACCTGAGCACAATTTCTGTCGTCGCCGTCAGGCTCACAGCCCGCAAGTTCCCGCTCCCCCAGCGCCTCGGAGAGGCGGAGCTCGAATGACTCGTACACGTCGTCGGCCGTACACTCACTGGCTCCCGAGAAGGTGACGATGGCGAGAACTTCCACCTCGTCGGTCGCCTCTTTCACCTCCCAGTCCTTGAACTCGGTACAGGAACTGCCACCGAAGCGAGCTCTCAGCTTGTACGTGTTTTCGACGGGCTCTTCGACAAGAGCCCACTCAACTTCCCGGTCGCCCGCAGCCGCACTGTCGTCCTCTCCGCAAGCTGCGAGCGATACCGCTGCGAGGAGCGTGACGCTGCCAACGGCCACGCATCTCATGTGGCGTCTGACGCTGGGGCAGGGTCGCTGGTTCCCGAGGCTCATGGGCAGATCATGCCTTCCAGCAGCGGTACCTATGTGCCGGTAGTCGGCTCGCTACGGCGGCCGGTCCGACACGGCCGCCTGACGGCCAGCGGGCGTCCAAAGAGCCGGCAATTTCCAGCGCCCCCGACCGGCACTGCGAGGACCACCCGGGCCGGCGGCGAGCCTCGTGGTTGCGGCTCTTGGGGGGTTCGCACGTGTCGCCTCCAGTCCATGCTGGTGACCCCGGTGTAGCGAGGGTCTGGGTACGGCTCGTCGACGATCGACTGCACCGGGTCGTGTGGTCGAGGGGGTCCGTCTCGTCCGCTTCTGTGGCCGTGGCACGAGCGACTTGACCGGCGCGAGGATCCGGTGTGCAGGATGTTCACCTCGGCCCTCCAACCCCCCGGTCCTGACCTCCCGTGAGAGGCGCTGGTGAGGCCAACCCCTCGAGACGAGCCCTGCTCGACGCTGCGGTCGCGATGCTCGATGGACGAGGCCTGGACGGGTTCACGATCGATGAGGTCCTCGTCGAGTCCGGGACGTCGTCGAGTTCCCTGTACCACCACTTCGGGAGCCGGCACGGGTTGCTCATCGCTGCGCAGGAGGAGAGCTACCGTCGCACGGCCCGCGGCGAGGACCGGCGCAACCTCGATGGCGGCCGCAGCGCAACCACGACCGAGGAGTTCCTGGACTACGTCGCCAGCCAGCTCAGACGGATCGTGACCGACCCCGCCACCCGGTCCGTGCGCCGGAACAGACTCGGGGCAGCAGCGCGTTCGCTGGCGTCACCCGAGCTCGCGGCTCAAACGGCCGCGGTCCAGGGAGAAGATGCTCGACGCCATCGCCCTCATGTTCGACGACGCGCAGGCCCGAGGGCTGATCAACCCACGGCTCGACACCCGTGCCTACGCCGCCTGGTTCCACGGCATGACGCTCGGCTGGACCGTCACCGAGGCCGGCTCCGTCGACAGCGAGGCGTGGCTCGCGGTGGCGATCCCTGCGGCGCTCGCTCCGCTGCGACCACCTGCCCACGCCTGACCTGCGATCTCGTCCGCACGAGCACGGCGGACCTTGGCGCTGGCACATCGACCAGAGAACCTGAGATGAGGCCCCGACGCACGCCCGACGGGCCCCAGCAGACGCTGCTGCTCGGGTTGCGGGCCGGCGTGACGCTTGCTGGTCGCCCCCCACCCGGCCACGATCCTGGGTTTTTCCTCCATCGATCATGTGGTTCGCTGCAGCCAGAGTCGGCGGTCCATGGTGGGCGTGAGCGTCGATGATCCGTCCCACGACGAGATGAGGCCTCACGATGCACCGGTTCATGCGTTCCCGAGCGGCGACAGCGGTCGTCGCCGCGTCACTCAGCGCAGTCGCTGTCGGTGGCGTTGCGTCTGCGACGCACGACGCGAACACCATCCATGCATGTCTCAGCACGACCGGTGTGCCGAGGATCGTCGCAGGCGCCGGCGACTGTCGACGAAGCGAGTCGTACGTCGACTGGAACAAGCAGGGCGCACAAGGAGCGGTCGGGTCGCCGGGCGCGACCGGTGCGACGGGACTTCAGGGACCCACCGGGCCGCAGGGACCCGCCGGGCCAGAGGGACTAGATGGTGAACCGGGCATACCAGGACCGCAGGGGGCCACTGGCGCTCCGGGTGTCGCAGGCCCCCAGGGGCTGGTCGGCCCAGCAGGGGCGCAGGGCGCCCCCGGCCCACAGGGCGCACCAGGACCGCAGGGCCCCGCTGGTACGAATGCACCGCAGACAAGGTGGGCGTTCGTGGCCTTGGGCGGCACGGTCGTGGGGAGCAGCGGCCTCCAATCCGCTTCGCAGCCAACGACCGCCACCTACCAGCTGGTCTGGGACAGGAACGTTTCGGGGTGCGCGGTCATTGCAACTACGACGTCGTCCCAGTATGCGAGCACGCTCTCGTCTGGCAACACGACGACGGTGTCCCTCTGGCACTCGGGCGGAACTGCCGGCGGAGGGACCAGCGTGCATGTCGCCGCTCACTGCCCGTCCTGAGGATCGCGATTCTCGCCGCCCTCAGCCCTAGTCGGGCTCGCACCGGCTCCGATCATCCAGTCGCGAGCGGGTGCCGGAGCTGGAGAGCCGGCAATCGGTGGCGCCCCGACGGCGGTCGAGAACGGTCGACAGTTCGAGGTCAGTACTTGAACTCGACGATCCGACAGGCGCTGCACCGGTACGCTTCCGCCACCGGCGGTCGCAACTTCGTCCAACTGCGCCTAGAAGTTGGTCATTGTCGAACTGCCCATATCCACGAGGAGCCTTGGCCCCATCGGCCAGCCAGCGGATCCATCTCCCGCTGTACACGCCCCCGTGCTCCATGGCGCGGCGACAGCTTCGACAGAGGATCTCTCCCATCGCACGATTCTGGCACTTGATGAAGAGGTCGCTGAGCGTCGTCGACCGCCACGAAGCGGGCGCACCGATGTGCCGATCCTCGCCGGGCGCGGCCCGACGTGCTGGATGACGGTCAGGAGGACCGATCAACCATTCGCGCTCGCATCGGACGCCGACGACCCGGCAATAGGCGCTGCTCGGGCAGGGCGAAATGCGACGGTAGAAGCCGATGACTGGGAAGTTCCCTTGAAGAAGCCTTCGAACCCACCGAGTGAGGCAGTATCGGGTCATGAGGCCATCTCGGCTCCGCATGGTCGTCGCAGCCCTTGCGGTGGTCGCCATCATCGGCGCCGTCTTCGCCCTGCGCTCTGGTGAGCCCGCGAACGTCACCCTGACCATTGACGGCGCGGACGGACAATCGGAGGTCTGCGCTTCGTTGCAGACCGTCACCGGGGATGAGGATGTCGAAGTTGGCGGCGCCTCCGTGGTGGGTCCACAGTGGCTCAAGACGGTGGACCGCACGACGACCGCTCGGGTCGTAGGTTCGGGAACCGACGTGGCGAGCGCCGCAGCCCAGAGGGTGACATTCGTGGCTGAGGACGGATCGGTGATTGGCCGAAAGCGGCTGGGTGACGACCCGTCCGCTCCGTGGAGTGCTGCCCTCGTGGAGACGGCTCCGAGAGACGAGAACCTCACACGGGTTGTTGCCAGAGACGGCTGCTGAGTCCTGGCGCCGGCGACGGGGATCGGAGGGAGTAGCCGCGCCGACATGCCGGTCTTCGCGTAGCTACGAGCGACCGGCGGTTGCCACGGATGAGGACGGGGGGAGCACCGATCGTCCAATTGCGAGCGGCATGGGAGCTGGCGACCCGGCACTATGAGCGCAGTGCCAAAGGACGATGTGCCCCGTGAGTTGCCCCCGTCCGACTCCCGAAGGCCCGAGCGGTCGCGACGGTTCTGGGGCACCGAGGAGCAGCCGGGTTTACTCCGCAAGGCTTGGTGGGTGCTCCGAGAAGCAGTCGGGGCGCCGCTGTGAGCTGTGGCCCGACCCCGGCGGTTACCTCAAAATCTCGCCCACTTGGTCCAGTCCTGCTCAGCCCGCCTAGTGATCGGCCGACGGTCGGAGCTCCTCGAGCGCTCGCTGGACCTGATCGATCGCATGGTCGTCTGCGACGTGGAGCTGGCGGGCTTGCAGCGCGAACGTTCGTGCGGCGTCGAGGAGCTGGCGGTCTCGGTCGTGGGGGACCGGCGCGCTTGATGGGGAGCGGGTGAACGTGCCGTTGCGGCCTCGGGAGACGACGACACCGTCGGTCTCGAGCTCTCGGTAGGCACGCGCAACGGTCCCGGCTGCTACTCCGAGGTCCCCTGCGAGCTGACGGATCGGGGGGAGGCGTGAGCCTTCCGGCAGCTCCTCGCTGATGATCGCGGTGACGATTTGACGGCGGATCTGCTCGTAGGGCGGGGCCGCTGCCTCGATGTCGATGCGGAGGATCACCGGGGCTGGCGCTCGGGTCGGCGTGAGACGTGCCATCGCCAGTCGTAGCCGCTGAGTGACTGGAAGGCGACGATGCCGAGCACGAAGAGAAGGGCGCCCGTGACGGGGCCCGTCCATCGCAAGAGCTGGAGGTTGCTTTCACTACCGAGCTGCATGACCTGACGACTGAGCACGAAGAGCATGCTGGCGAGCAACGCACCGACCACGGCGTGCGCTGACCAAGACCTGAGGGCGTCGTCGGCGGTGAGGAGGTCGGAGGAGTGGAACGGCTGGGCGTGGCGGACGACTATGCGAGGGAGGATCTCGGCGGCGACGAGCAGCGCCAGCACGACCACCGTCCCCAGGGCGAACCCCCCGGCATCGGGAGACCCCCCTGCTGGGCGCTGTGGGAGCAGTGCGTTGGCAGCGGTGGCCGCCACGGACGCGCCAGCCACCACGTGCACCCACTTGCGTGCGGCAGTGGGCAAGTACCGCTCGACGTCTCGAACGGACAGCTCCGCCGCTCCGGACGTCGAGCTCCGACGGGGGGAGGAGAGCTCGGCACAGAGAGCTGCGACCACGTAGCCGACCAGGGTGAGGTAGCCGAGGCTCGGCTGGTCGAACGCGCTGCGGGTCAGCCAGAGGTGGGCGTAGGGGGCGAGCCAACCCAGGGTGAAGCCGACGGTTCGCCACCGTCGTGCCCTGTGCAGGCGAGCTGTTACAGAGGGGCGGGTCTCGTCGGTCAGCGGTACGCCGCGCGCCTGCGCCCACACGTCGATTCGCGCTCCCATCGGCTTGAACCCCCACCACAGGAACAGGATTGCCGGGACCAGGGAGAAGACCGTCGTCACGACCAGCGTCGTTGGGTCGAGTCCATCGATCGCCGTCATGGTTCAAACGTACCAGCACTATTGATACAAAGCCCGAACAAGTCGGTCGCCGGATCGCACAGCAGGTTTGAGCCCCGACCCCGGGCTGGCGAATCCGCCGCCTGCGCCCGACGGTGGGGATCGTCGTGACCGTTCCTTAAGTGCCGGTAGTCGGCCCGCGCTGACGGCCTGCTTCCCGCAGCCGCCTGACGGGCGGCCGCCCCGATCATCCGCTCGCCGGCGGCGCAGGAGCTGGCGACCCGGCATTCTGGGCGCGTGTTGGAGATGCCGGACGAACTCGACGCTCGTGCTCCAGGGATGGGTGCAAGCGACGCGATCCTGGTCTTCGGGACTCGCCTCGAACGACCGGCAGAGGTTGCCGCTGAGTTGTTCCACGCAGGGATCGCTCGCTTGATCGTCCTCACTGGTGGCCCATCTCGGCAGGCAGACGGACGCTCAGAGGCGCGCCATCACGAGGCGATCCTCCTAGGAATGGCCGTCCAACCAGACGCAATCCTCGTCGATGACCGCTCATCGCACACCGGCGAGAACGTGGACTTTGCGCTTGCGCTCATGGGCAGCCACGGCATCGTCCCCCGTACGGTCGCAGTCGTGGCCAAGGCGCATCACAGGCGGGCTTTGATCACGCTGGCTGATCGGTCACCTTTGACCGACACGATCTTTGCGGCGACCTACGAATTGCCACTCACCGACGAGCGGCGTTCGAAGGAACTGGACTACTTCTCCGACTTCATGCGGAGGGGTATCGATCCACTCGTGCGTACGTCGGCGGGTTGGCGGCGAACTTCGCCGCACGGCAGCGCTCAGTAGAAGTAACGCCGTTGCCTGGTGGTCGTCGAGGCCGCACCGAAGTGCCGGTAGTCGGCGACCGCCGCCCGCCCACCCGCTCTGGCCGTCGGAGCACCGAACGTCCGGTCGCGAGCGGCGCGTAGGCTGACGAGCGCAATAGGGGCGGCTGTAGGACACCGGAGATGCTGGCCGTGGCGAGGCTTGGTCACTCGATGGCGCGCTCGACAGTCGTCCGGTGGCTCGGGGTGCCGTGGGCTCACCGCCGCCGTGTGATGACCGCGAGGAACGTGCACCCATCTGGCGAGCTTGGTTGGTGAGACGAGCCGGGCCGGTTGTGGATGAAGGTTCCCGGGCCCGACCTTTGGTGTTGATCGACGAAGGTCCCTGAGACGACGTAGAGGTACTCGTCGTGTACGTGCTCGTCCAAGCGCGAAAGCTGGTATCCGGCGTCGTACTGCACGAGGACGATCCGGGTGCCGGCATCGCGGTCGTCCACGAGAGTGGTTCGCCGATAGCCGGGTTCCACCTCCGTCCAATCGGTCTGCGCTGTGTCGATGTAGGTCATCAGCCCGTTGATGATCGCGCTTTCGTTCGCTGTCACGGCTCCCCCGATCTGGTGCCGACCTTGGTGGTCGCGCCCGTAAACCGTACGCCGGCCAGGTCCTACAGATCCCGCCGGCGCTCTCGCGACATCCCAGGGTCTGACTCGGCCATGCGCCCGAGGTGAGGGTGTTCGTGCTGAGGGGCGCTGTCGCGACGAGCCGGGTAGCAGCGTCGTCGAGAGCGGCAGCCAGCCAAACGGGCGAGGAAGGTCGGGGCGCTGATCATCCGGTCGCGAGCGGCACTCGAGCCGACGAGCCGGCCTTCGGGGGCCGCACGTCCAAGCCTCTCGAAGCATGGGCGACGCCGGGCACGGTGCGCTTAGCGCCCGGTCGCGGACAGGATGAGCTCGGCTGTAGCCACCGGCATGTCCCAGAGCGGGAAGTGGCCGCTGTTGCGGAAGAGGTGGAAGTCGGCGTCCGGGAACGCCGAGCGCGCCCGTTCGGCCTGTCGGCGTGGGGGCGTGACCCGGTCCCGGCGTCCCCAGGCGATCATCATCCGGTTCGGGGCCGTGCCGGCGGGCATCCCGCCCTGGCGTGGCCCGTGGACGAGATCGTGCAGCACCTCGGCAAACACCGCAGTGCCGGCGAACTTGCGCAGCTCGGCCAGGGCGAACTCCTGGCTCAGGCGCCACGGCCGTGCCGATAGCTGCACCAGCAAGGCTGACCGGGTCACGGGGTTGGCTGTGAGGGTGGGAAGGAAGCGGTCCAAAGCGCCAACGGCGCGAACGCTGGCGCCTAGCGTCCATCCGATGTAACGGGCGCCGGCGTTCTCCCAGAACCCGCCGGGGTCGAGTGCTACGACCGCCCCGCCATGGCCCCGCCGGGCCAGCTCGAGCACGAGGCGGGCGCCGACGGAGCTGCCGACCAGGTCAGCGCCGATCAGCCCGGATTCGGCCAGGAACGCCACGAGGGCGTCGGTGAAGGTGGCGATGGTGTTGACCTCGAGGGGCGGTGTGTAGCCGTGGCCCGGGAGGTCGACGGCGATGACCTCCCGCTCCGCTGAAAGGAGATCCCAGACCGGGCGCCACGATCCCGAGTCCGATCCGAGGCCGTGCACCAGCACCAGCGGTCGTCCCCGGCCTTTACGGATGGCGTGCATGACCCACGGCCTTCCCAAGAGAAGGCAGCCTCAGACGTCAGCGGACCGACGCTCGCCTTAGGGCACGAGGTCCCACCACGTGTTTCGCCGCTGCGCTACCCGGCTCGCTCAGGGATGCCGGTCGGTACGACGATCTTTGATGGTCGTCGTACCGCCCCTACGTGCCGGTAGTTAGCTCACGCTGCCGAGCCCGCTCCCCGCAGCCGCCGGGCGAGGTGCCGCTCCGATCAACCAGTTGCGAGCGGCATGGGAGCTGGCGGGCCGGCGCTCGGTGCGGGCGCGAGCGCTGCAGGCGGAGGTTGTGGAAATCTGGCTCTTGTCAGGCGCCCAGCGCCGACGTGGGGGCCAAGGCGTGGGAACCAGAACTTGTGTGGGCGACGTCAACATCAGGGTGCGACGCGATCCTCTGGTGGCGGTCCTGCTCGTCGTTGCTTCGGTGATGGCAGCGTGCGGAGGCGAGTCCAGCGTCAGCGGGCAGGGTGACCAGCGAGCAGCGACTGTAGAGACGCGTGACGCGAGTACGGCCGATTGGGCGAAGGGTGGCTGGGAGGAGATTCCTGCCCCGCCCGAAGGCGTGACGGGTCGTTCGCCTGGGGTGTGGACGGGCGAGGAGTTGGTCGTGTGGGGCTCGCCCTCGGCCGCGTTCCGGCCGGCGGACCGTACGTGGAGATCGTTGCCTCCGGCTCCGATCGGCGACCGGCAGAGGATGGCGGGTGTGTGGAGCGGGACCGAGGTCCTCTACTGGGGTGGCGACTCCCTGAGCAGCAACGAGTTCTTCGCCGACGGTGCTGCCTACGACCCGGGCACCGACGCTTGGCGGGTCATTGCGCCCAGCCCCCTGGAGGCGCGGGGCGGACCCGTGGCGGACATGGTGGGAGAAGTGATGCTGGTGTGGGGCGGCGTGACGCAGTGCTGTCCCATCGACAGCGTGATCCACGACACGTCGGCGGCTGCGTATGACCCGGTGACGGACTCGTGGTTCGGACTGGGTGACGTGCCGGCGCCGTGGAGCGGTGATGGCGGCGGCGAGGTGACGATGATGGTCGGTGACTCGCTCTACGTGTTCCGAGGGCAGCGGCTCGGCCGGTACGACCCTGTTGGCGACGAGTGGCGAGAGCTGCCCCCTCTGCCGAGCTTCCCGGACCCTCGGTGCGACATGACGGGTGGACCGGCCGGGATCGCTGAGGCGTCGGGTACCACCATCTTCACCTGGTCTGGTGGTTGCGAGCCTGAGCTGGGTGCTGCGTTCGACGTCGCTGCCGGGGAGTGGCGGCGCACCGCTCAGGCGCCGCCCAGCGGGTCAGCATGGAGGTCTCCGACCAGCAGCAATGACGACGTCGTCTTTTTGATCACATCGACGACGGGCGGGCCGGAGGAGGCAGCCGTGCACGCCTATGTCACCGGCGACGACCACTGGGTCGGCCTGCCCCCGATGCCCGCCGGCACGGTCGGATCGGGTGTCCAACTCGTGTGGACCGGATCGGAGCTCCTGGCTTGGGGCGGATGGCAAGAGTCGGGACCGGCGCTCTCCGGTGCCGTCTACACGTCGGCGGGGAAGCAGGGCTCCTCACCGTCGGGGGCCAGCACAAGCACTCTCCTGGCGCCGACCTCAGGCGAGATCACCACTGCTCGTGCCCACGTGGCTGCCGGTGAGGTCGTCGAGCTGCGATACCCGAACGACCTGGAGCGTGGAGTGGTCTTCACCTTGAGCCCGCAGCGACCGGGGATGCGGAACGACCCGTTGTTCATGCTCTACTCCGACGCAGGTTCAGAAGGGGGAACGCCGTCATGGCGGGCCGTCGGTGAAGCACTCGACGCTACCGATGTCGGGGTTGGGGGGCCTGGTCCCGATCGACTTCTCCTTCCGCCAAAACTCGAACCGGGTGACTACAGGGTGTGCACGGCCAATGCCGCCTACAACTGCGTCAACCTGAGCGTCACGGGCCCCGGCTGACGGCCGCACCGAAGTGCCGATCCTCGGCGGGCGCGGCTTGACGTGCTGGATGACGGCCAGGAGGACAGATCACTCGTTCGCGAGCGGCAGCTGAGAGCCAACGATCCAGGCCGATGCTGTTGTCTCTAGCCGCGCTCGAACCCAGCTGCGTCACATGCGGCCGACGCGTCGCCTCCGAACCGGCTTCGACGACCGCTGCGATGGGTGCACTCGAAGCGCCCGATGGAGGATCTGGTGGGCGTTAAACGTTGTTGTAGGGGGGGTTCACCCGGCGGCTCGTAACCTTCTGGAGGGTCAGGGGTGTGTACTTCACAAGTGCAGGGACCGGATGACTTCGCAGCGCTGATGGAGCGCGAGTACGTACCCCTGGTTCGCGTTGCTGTCGTCATCGTGGGTGACGAGGGCGTTGCAGAGGAGGTCGTGCAGGAAGCCTTTGCGCGGGCGTTCGCCAGATGGCGTCGCATCTCCCGCTACGAGCGGCCGGGTGCGTGGGTGCGCCTGGTGACCGTGCGTCTGGCGGTACGTGCCGCTGCCCAAAGGAAGCGCAACAGCAGCGGCCCGTTGCCCGAGCTCGGCATCGAAGACCGTCGACCGGACGCCGCCCTTGCCATGGCGATCGCCGGCCTGGGCGAGGAGGAACGTGCTGCTGTCGTCCTCCACTACTTGTGCGACCTCCAGGTCAAGGAGGTCGCTCAAATTCTGCAAACCAAGCCCGGGACCATCCGAGTGCGTCTACATCGTGCGAGGACGAACCTGGCGGCTGCGATGACCGAGGAGGTCAGCGATGGACGAACTCGATGAACTCGCAGATGAGCGGATTCGTGCCGCTCTGCACAGCATCGGCGTCAGCGACGTTGACCCATCGCGTGCGCTGCGGGCGGTGCTTGCGCGAGGAAGGGCGCGCCGCGCCCGGATTCGAGCTGCCGTTGGTGCCACGGCGACCGCGTCCGTCCTGCTCGCTCTCGTGGGTCTCGCCCTTGCACCCAGGCAACCAGGGTCCTCGGTCTCAACCGATCCCAGCACCCCGGTCACTGCAGAGGCCGCCGTCTCATACGGATTCGAGGCATCGAAGCCGCTCGTTGACGGTGTCCTCCCGGTCGCCCCCAAGACGACGCTCGCTGTCGTGGATGGTCACACTTTCTCAGCCGAGGTGACTGCAACGGCCCTGACCTACAGCCTTACTGACGCAACGGGAGGAGGCGGCGGCGCATCGGGCGACCCGCAGACAATCCCGGCCCTGACGTTCAGCGGGCAGGGCCCAGCGTCCAACGATCCGTCACCGGCGACCTACATCATGGGCGTCACCAGGTTCGAGGTCGCCAGGATTGACCTGATGCGGGGGGACGACGTCGTCAGCGTCCAGACAATCGCAAACGGTGCCTTCCCGGACCTCCGCTTCTTCATCATCGCCGACAAAGAGGGTCCGTGGGCCGGCAGCGACGCTGCGATTGGTGTCCCGCTGCTCGTTGCGTACGACTCGCAGGGCGAGGCGCTCACCGATTCCGAACGAGTGCTTGCTGCGCAGCGCTCCGTCCAGCAGGAGGAGGAGCAGCGGCAACCGCAGGAGGGCGTCGTCGCGGAGCCTTACGGAGAGACCGCCGTCTGGAGCATTGACAGCGACCGTCAGCCGAGCCGCGTGTCGGACTCGTTCACTGCGATGGTGAGCCGGCTCGGGTGTAGCGGGGGCGAGACCGGCGAAGTGACCGGCCCCACCATCACCGCTGAGGAGGCGCGCATCGTCGTCGAGTTCACCGTCGAGCCGTTGACAGGAGACTTCTACTCCTGTCAAGGCAACGATGAGGTGCCGTATCTCGTGGAGCTCAACGAGCCGATCGGCGACCGTGAGCTTGTCGACGGTGCGTGCCTCTCCGGGGAGGCGGCGTCGACGTCATTTTGCGCTGACGGAGCCGTTCGGTGGCGTCCGTGAATTCGAGCCGAGTGCCGTTGACCAAGCGTGTCCGCTTGGTTGTGCTCGACGGAAGCCGACCGCACCGATCATCCAGATCGGCGTGCAGACGGCCATCAAGATCCGGCAATTTATGCGGCTTGTCGCAACACCGCAGCCGGGGCTGCGGTCGGCATCCTCGGCCGCCTCGTCCGCCGCCCGCCGCTGTGGGCACCCACCAACGGCGCCTCGGCGGTGTCGCTCATCGGCCGGGGCACGGCCCAGCTCCGGCCCGGCGAGGTGTCGCTCGCCACAGCGGGCGAGAGTCAATGTTGCTTGGACCGCCCCCACCGAACCTGGGTTTTTTTTCCAACGACCATGTGGTTTGCTCCGGGCACAGCGTCGGCCGCCCGGCTCGTAGTGGTGGGGCTGCTTCCTGTCGGCGACCGCCGAACAGGTCCTCCAAAGAGAGAAGACACACCCGTGAAGCGAGCACTCGCAGCAGCACTGCTGGTCGTCGGCCTGATGGGCGCGTCGGCTCTCCCGGCAAGCGCGGCAGGCACCCCGAAGTCCCCGACCAAGTCCGAGGCGAAGCCGACGACCAACGGTGGCTGCACCAGCCGTGACCCGTCCACGCCCCGCAAGGGGGCAACGTGCCCCACGGCGACGGCGACACTGCCGACCGGGCCCGTGACGGGAACTGAGTTCTTCGACTTCGGGACGAACGGCTGTTCGTTCGTCTTCCAGGAGTTTTCGTTCACCATCAGCGGCACGACTCCCGGCACGCTGGACCTCGAGGGGTGCGTCGGCGAGCAGGAGATCGGCTTCACGTTCGACGGAACCTTCGTGCTGACGGACGCCAACGGCACGAAGTTCACCGGCACAGCGACTGGGTCTATCTTCGAGTCCGAGGCGGTCCCGCTGGACCTGACCCTCACCGTCGTGACAACCACCAGCGCCGACAAGAGCCTGGTGGGCAGCCAGCTCAGCCTCACCTCGCCCGACTTCGGGGGGGACGACACCCGCACCCTGACAGGGACGCTCGCCAAGATCTAACCCCTAAACGGGGATCACGGCTCGACTAATGGCAAGTCGCGAACCTTTGGAGTTCGTTATGGAGGTTCGAATCCTCCCCGTGAGCAAAATGAAGCCGTGACGCCGGGGTGGCTGTACTACTCCGGCGGTCGGGTCGAGAGGGGAGGCTGCGAACCTCCTCTCGACGCTGGCGGGGGCCGGCTCCGACTCAAGACCCCCGTTGTGGGTGGAGCGCAGCGACCCGGCCACCCCGCTCCTATGTGCCTGATGGAGGATCTGGTCGGGCGTTGAGCTTCGGCTCGTAGCGTCTGCGGGTCCTGTCCGGTTGGCTCTTTAAGTGCCTGCCGCTCGATGTTCGGGTTGGCTTCTGAACGAAGCGCCAGCCGGTCGGGGCTCGGTCACGACGTGGCTCGAAAGAGGCGTGCTACCCCTTCATCAGGAGTGCCCGTCGTGACGTCCCACCACGTTCACAAGGAGGCACCCGCCATGTCCATGACCATCGGGATCGACCCCCACAAGGCGACCCACACCGCCGTCGCGATCGACGGTGACGAGCGGCCAGTCGCGCAGCTCACCGTCACCGCTGACACGGCCCAGACGCAGCGCCTGCTGGCGTGGGCGGAACCGTTCGGTACCGACCGGACGTGGGCGATCGAGTCCGCCACCGGGCTCGGTCGGCTGCTCGCCCAGCAGCTCGTCGCCGCCGGCGAGTCCGTCGTCGACGTCCCGCCCACCTTGTCGGCGAGGGTCCGGTTGCTCGGTGCGACCAAGGCGTCGAAGAACGACCCCAACGACGCGCTCGCCACCGCCATCGCCGGCCTGCGCCACTGCGGGCTCCGCGCCGTCACCACCGATCACCACGTCGCCGTCATCCGTCTGCTGGTCGACCGTCACCAGGCACTCACCTCATCGCGAACCCAGGCCGCGTGCCGTCTCCACGTGCTCCTCCGAGAGCTGATCCCCGGGGGTGCGCCCGTGCGGCTCAGCGCGGACCGCGCCACGATCATCCTCCGCGGGGTCCGCACCGGCGACGACATCGTCGCCGTCGAACGCAAGCGTCTCGCCCGAGACGTCCTCGTCGACATCCGCCGCCTCGACCGAGACCTCGCGGATGCGAAGCAGCGGATCACCGACGCGATCCTGGCGTCGGGCACGACGCTCACCGATCTCCACGGGGTCGGCCCGATCACCGCCGCCCTGATCCTCGGCCACGTCGGCGACCCGACCAGGTTCCGGACCCGCGACCAGTTCGCCTCCTACAACGGGACCGCCCCCATCGAGGCGTCGAGCGGGCCGAGAGTGCGTCACCGGCTCAACCCTCGAGGCAACCGGACCCTGAACCACGCCATCCACATGATCGCCGTCACCCAGATCCGCAACGACACCCCCGGCCGCGCCTACTACCTGCGCCGCCAAGCCGAGGGCAAGACCCGCAAGGAAGCCATCCGCGCCCTCAAGCGCAGGGTCAGCGACGCCGTGTGGCGCCAGCTCCAAGTCGACCTCCAGCAGCGCTGACAGCGGGCCCGGGAGGACACCCAGGAACGTCTACGAAGTCCAGCGTGACCGGCTCTACATCCTGAACGGCCGGCTCTTCGGACAAGTCACTTCCCGGACCCAACACCACGCTACGCCCGCCCCGCCAGCCCACGCTCGAACGCGCCCCGAACCGCGCTCTTGACACAAAGAGGCTTCGGTCTCTGGCGGTCACCGCCAGATGTGCTGGCCGACGGGCAGCCGCTCCGATCAACCAGTCGCGAGCGGCACCGGAGCTGGCGAACCGGCATTCGGTCCGCCCGATGTCGCGCCGAGAAGGAGCTCAGTTCCGGATCCTCTGCTGTGCGAACGTGGACCTCGTGGGGGGCGGCAGATCCGAGGTGGGACGACTCGTGGTGATCACCGGACTTCCTGGCAGCGGGAAGACCACCCTCGCACTCGACCTGGCAGCGTCTTTGCCTGCGGCTCGGATGTGCCCGGACGACTGGATGATGGCGTCTGGGATCGACCTCTGGGATACGGATGCCCGGGCCCGCATCGAGCGGTTCCAGTGGGAGCTTGCGCTCACCCTCCCCTCTGCTGGCGAGAACGTGATCGTCGAATGGGGTGTCTGGACACGTGACGAGAGAGACGCTCTAGGGGCCGCTGCCCGAGTCGTCGGCGCTCTTGTCGAGTTGCGCTACGTGACTGCCCCGGTCGAAGAGCTGTGGAGGCGGATCGTCGAACGCGACCTCGAGGGGAAGTGGGCGTTGCGCTCGATCACTTGTGCGGAACTCAACGAGTGGCACGGCAACTACGAGGTACCGACGGACGAGGAGGTGGCGACCTACGACCTACCGACGTGACGAACCGCACGCGCAACCGAGTGCCGGTAGTTGACTCGCGCTGACGGCACGCTGCCGTCGGCCGCAAGACGGCCAGCCGCTCCGATCATCCAGTCGCGTGGCGGCGCCGGAGCTTGCTCGTGAGGCGGCACTGTGGGCACGGTCGGCTACCGACGGGCCGCTAGGCCAGCTCCCTAGGAAGACTCCGAGCGAGACTGCGCAACTGCTCAGCAAGTGGGGAGTCTCTGTCGAAGCCGAGATGCCATCGGTCGGCCGGGTAACCCCAGTAGCGAACATCAACAACCCGCCACTCGGGCATCGCTTCGACGTCAACCACAAGGTCGACGCACCCGTCATCGACAGCGTCGACAAAGCCACGGCAGAAGATCACCTGCCCGCGTCCCTCCTGGGAGCCGATCTGGCCAGGAGCGAAACCGAGTGGCCGTAGAACTGGGTCGAGGCGCCCGGTGACCTGCTGAAGGTCTTCCCCACCAGCATCTGCGTCTGGATAGGAGGTGGGCGTCATGCTCGCATGCTCGCATGCCCCCGGCACTCGCCGGCGAGGCCTGGCACCGAAGTGCCGATCCTCAGCGGGCGCTGACGGCCCGCTCCCCTCAGCCGCTTGACGGGCAGCCGCTCCGATCGTCCACCTGCGAGCGGCGCGAGAGCTGACGAATCGGCAATCTGTGACGGACCTCGGTACGCGGCTCCAGGTTCAGGGTCGCTGCGCCTCGAAGAACAAGAAGCGGGGCTTGGTCGAAAGGCTCCGGTAGGCGTCGGGGAACAGCGCCTCTGCGCTCGGGTCCGGCTCCGGCTCGTTTACCTTGATGAGCCTGAAGCCCGCCGTGTTGAAGGCCCCGAACATCGCCCGCAGCGGGCGGTGCCAGAAGCTCATCGTCACAGGTTCGTCGCCGTGGTTCCACTCCTCGGTGATGAGGTACGTCGCAAAGTAGTCGTCGTTGTCGGAGATCGCGTGATCCATGAAAGGGTGGTGCGTCGAGGCGATCAGGCGCCCACGGGGCATGAGGACGCGGTGCAGCTCCCGCAGTGTCGGCTCCCAGTGCTCGAGGTAGTGCAAGACGAGGGAGGCCAGCACGACGTCGAATGAACCATCGGCGAACGGCAGCGGTTCAGCGAGATCTCCCTGGTGGAGTGCGACGCCGGGCCCCAGCCGCTCCCGCGCGATCTCCAGCAGGCCGGCGCTCATGTCGAACCCCGTGACGGTCGCTCCTCCAGCTTGCAGCTCGCGTGCGTGGGCGCCGGCCCCACACCCGGCGTCAAGCACCCGGAGTCCATCGGCGTCACCCATCATCCCGAGCGCGGCTGGCCGCTCGTAGAGGGCGTTCCACGGGCTCGAGTCGTTGTGCGCCGTGTAACCGGCTGCGAAACGGTCGTAGTCGTTGACCCTCGCGTCCGACACAAGACGATGATGTCACCTCCCAAACCGGACGCTCGTCCATCAGGCGAACCTCGATCTCGACGAGTTCTGGCGCAGAGCGGGGATCGCGCACAGTGGCCTCGTCCGTAGCTGGTTCGCGGCAGGTGTCGACGTCGTGATCGGGCACGGTCCGTTCTTCGAGTCGAGCGGCTACGACTCACTCTCCGGGGCAGCCCCCGCAGATGCGATTATTCGTCACTCCTTCTTCGTACGTCATTCAAGATCGCTCTGGATCGTGTCCTCGACGATCCCGGTCGCGGGCCGAACGCCATCTCGGCCGATCCCGAGTTCCTTCGAGGAAACCATGAGAACTTCAGCAAGGTGGTGCCGTCGCTCCCTCACGTCGACCACGAGGTCGATACATCCGTAGTTGCCGCTGCAGACGTGGCTGACCTCCTGTTCGGTCATCTCGAGATCGCAGTCCCGGCCCGCGCCGAAGTGCCGGTAGTTCCTCCGAACTGGGATTGCCTCCTACTTGTTCCGCGCTGGCCTGCACTGTGCAACCCTGTTTCTAATGTGGTTAGCGCGGGCAGCGACCATCGAGTTGTCGGACCCGCCGCCTCCGGCCGTAGGACGCCGGCCGCTCCTGTCAACGAACGGCTGCACCGTCCGGGTGACTTCAATCAATGGTGCCGAGGGCTTCGATGAGCCCCCGGTGGACGAGACGAGGGTGATGTGGTCGTTTGCTGGCGAGGCCGCCGTCGTAGGCGTTTCGGTGACCGTCGGGACGGGGCCTCCGGAGATCATCGAGGGCCGCCTGCGCGTGCCTGTCGAACCTCGTCGGCGGGCGGAGGAAGCGATTGACGAATACGCGGACCTCCTTGCCGTGACGTACCAGTGCCGGCGGATGGTGCGGTCCCCGATGGCCGGTTGCGTCGCCATGGCGCCGGCAACGGACCAGGAGCGAGCAACACTCGAGGGCGTCATCGAGGTGCACGTTGACCACCACGAGAAGTACCCACTGCCGAGGCTCCTGCCCACGATGGCGCCTGGTGAGCTCCAGGAACTACTCGCCGACCGACCCGACGGCGTTGCGCTTCTCGCAGACGCACTGTCGGAGCCGAACCCCGCTGCACGGGTGAGGGAGTACTTCCGCCTCTTCGAGCGCGCGTTCGGGAAGGCGAGCAAGGAGCTCATTAACCCTTTGAGCGAGTTCTTGATGGGCCATCCCCGGCACGACGCCCTCGGCTACACGCGAGAAGAGGTGAAGCACTGGCTCCAGACGCTCAGGCCCGAGACCGTCCACGGTGACGAGCGTCCGCAGGTCGCCCGAGCCGCAGACGTCCAGCCGTACCTCGGCCGGCTCGAGGTCGCCATGTACGACGTCGTCCTGAACAAGACGTACTGGCATCGAGGCGACACGCAACGTCGACCCGGCCCGCCATTGCTCAGCGCTATCACCCCGGACCGCACCGGGGCGGTCCTCCTCGATCCGCGTGCAAGCAACCGCATCACCTGGACCGACCATTTCGGCCGCTACCCGACGGACTGGAACGCCCGGCTATCAGTGGGTCGGGAGTGGATCTGGGCGGGGCCTGGGCAGCGAGACGACTTCGACCAGGACAAGGCGGCGAAGGCCGGCTGGGATCTGCACTGAGGGGTGCGACGAGTCAAGCTCTGGTGAGTGGATCTGCGGGCTCCAGGCACCAGCGTCATCGGTCATCTGAATGAAGCGAGTGTGTCACGCCCTTAAGGTGCGCGCGTACGTACCGGTAGTAGGTCGCGTGCTGGGCGGCCCCTTCTCTCGCCGCTTGACGGGCATCCGCTCCGACCACCCACTCGCGAGCGGCGCAGGATCCGGCGAGCCGGCAATATCGGCGGGTGCTCGTCGCTCACGCTAGGAGGCCACACCGACCCTGACTGTCCCTGTTGCCGTTGGCCTCGAACGGCAGGTGCCGGTACCCTGAAGTACCTCCCAGCCGCCTCGGCCAGGCCGATGTCACGTTCTAGCGGTTCCCCTTCTCCGCCTCGGACCGGCCGAACTCGGCGTGGAGGAAGTCGCGCAGGCGCTTGGGTCGACGTTTCAATTCCTTTGCCAGCTCGCGTGCTGTGATCGGACCATGCTGCCCTTGTGGGAGGTATCCCCACTTGCGCGCGCCGAGGCGATGACCTGGCCCGCCACCGCGGTTTAGCGCTCCGAGCGGCGGGCCTCGAGCCACGCTCGACCCGATCGCAAGGCATCACCGACGGGACGGGGGATGGCGACGGTTACTTCGTAGACCTCAGCCAGAGCACCGGCGAGAAGACCGAGCTCGTGAGCGCAGTCGAACAGCAGCGCGTTCGCGTGGAATGGCGTGCGTGACGGTGTGAGCGCTAGCGCGCGGTCCGTCGGCTCGACGGGAATGTGCGCCGGCGGACTCCAGAGGTGTGCGACGGTGAAGCTCGTCGCGTGGGCGTCCTTCGAGAACAGTTCCCACGCCTCCAGCTGATCGTGGCGAGCTGCCATAGATCGTGGTCCTCGGCCCCGGCCTTCGAGCCATTGACGTGAGGTTTCGCCGCTGGCGTCGCTCGTGATCGCCGCCGCCCTGTCCACGCACTCGTCCGTCCGGCGCTTCAGGCCATGTGCCTCGGACTCGTAGCCGGCCTCGACGAGCGTGATGACGCCACAGGTACTGCGCAATGCGAGCGCAGTGAGCTGGAATGTCGCCGCTCGCCGGCACTCCGGACCCGTCGGGGGTTCGCTGAGGGCAACTTCCGGCAGTTCGTGCAGGAGCTGCGCGATAAACTCCACCATCGGTCGGACGAGCGGGAGGAGTGCGAGGTCGAGAGCCGCCGAGGCCCTCAGCGAGGCCTCCCGCTGTGCGAACTTGTAGGCCTCCGGAATGAGTGGGCCCTCGGGCTTCACTGCTCTCGAGCGCGGGCTGCCCGCTCGGCCTTGACCCGAGCATGCCGCCGCCGCAGGCTCTTCCCATTCACGCCAGGCACGTTCACGTCGTCAAACCGCCAACGTCTCGTTTGAAGAGGTGGACTTGGCTATCGCTCGGATGGTACTCCCGTCAGGATGACCACCGGCTTTCACGTTAACGACTCCGCAGTTAAGTTACAATTGGAACGCAGGAATTTCAGGCCCACCAAACTCCGGTTACCAATACACCTATCGGTCTTCCGGCGGCCTCAATTATAGTAATGACTGGAACGGGCAGCACACCAGTGGACGTGCCTATCCACGTGGGACCTATTTTGCTAGCGTGTCGTCAAACCTCAGCCATGCACTGCTTTGGTGGGGTGGCATCTGCGTTAGTGGAGGCCCCACTTCCTCAACGAACCTATAGGATTCGCCGTCACAGCACCGGACAGAATTGAAATAATCGGGCCGCGCGGGCGCCAATGATTCTCATGCGACTAACACCAGGGGTGGTGCGGGATTTCCAACTGACCCGTTCGTGATTTGGGGAGTGGCCAGCTCGTTAGAAGGTAGGGTGCAGGTTCTTGGCACGGTCCTTCCCTCTTGAAGGACCGTGCCAAGCTGGTTTGCGACGCATGGCAAGGGGGACAATGTGAATAGCAACGGCCTGTACCGGCTTCCACGATCGTTCTTGGCTGCTGCTGAGGCGTCAATTGAGTTGGCCTTCTCTAGCTCATCTTTACCCCTGTTCGGTTTGCCCAGTAGCTGGGTGGGATTTCGGTCGCTCGGCGCTTCCCAACTCATGCGTGGGGTTGGCGTGTCGATCGAGCAGGGAGTGAAACGCGAGTGGGAGGATCGATCGGAGTCATTTGAATTAATCCATGGATTTTATCTCGATGGTAATACGCCGTTCCTGGCGGTCGAATCTTCGTCTGCGCCGATCGCAGATCTGGTTGACCTCAAGAGCAAACTTCGAGAGTGGGCGACTTCAGACCACGTGGGCGGTCCTGGCACCTCAACCAGCCGGACAAGCCTGGTATTTGCAGTTGACGGTACCGACTTACGGTTTGTCGGGTATGAGGACGGTGAGTCCTTTGCTGTACGTTGCTATCTTGATGAACTGGTGATGACCATCGTCGGCCGACGATGGTCATTCCAGCGTGACTTAATAACGATCTCCAGTCTGGAGGAGTACTTCCGTGGACGCCGACGGATTGTGCTTTGACATACGTCAATGGCTGGCGCGTACGGTTCGCATAGAATTCAGGCTCTTCTCAGCCATCCTATGGTTCCGGCGTAGAACATTCACCTCTACACAGCGTTCTCTTAGGACTTGAGCGGATAGGCGCCATCAGGTGGTGCTCCATCTGTCTCGGTAGTCGATGAGTCGCCCGACGATGAGCACGGTGGTGGCGAGGCAGAGGGCAGCGTGGCGGTGCCGGCTCCGCCGGTCGGTGTTGCGGCGGAGCTGCCCGTAGTTCGACCACCAGGAGTTGGTCGCTTCGACGATCCAGCGCAACCCAAGTCGCACGGGCTGCTTCTTGCCGGGGACCTTCGTGCCGCGCCGTTGGATGCTCAGATCGTCGAGGCCGAGCTCGCCCAAGCGTGCGCGGACCACGGGGCAGTCGTAGCCGCGGTCGAGGTGCAGGGTCTCGATGTCGACGAGGAGGCCGTGGGCGGCAACGGCGTTGAGGGTCGGCTCGAGGAGCCGGACGTCGTTGCGGTTGGCGCCGTCGATCGCCCACCCGATCGGGATGCCGCCACGCTCCGACGCGACCGACCACTTCCACCCCAACTTCCCACGATCAGTGGGGTTCGGGCCTGTTCCCTCGCCCCCGTAGGGCGCCTTGTGGAGTGACCCGTCGAGGCTGACCTCGGTGAGATCGAGGCCGATGACACGGTCGTAGGCCGCTCGTGCTTGAGCTTCGAGCTGGTCGAACACCCCGGCGTCGATCCACTCGTCGCGCCTGGCGCGCAACGTCGTGTCCGACACTCGGTGCTCGAGAATCGCCTCGATGTCGACCCACGACGAGCCGGTGGTGAGGCGGATCATGATCCCCCAGAAGCACAACCGGTCCGGGACCCAGGGGCCGGTGACACCCGAGCGGATGCTCGTCGCGAGCCGGCGGGAGGAGACCCTCCACCGCGGTGAAGACGGCATCGAACAGCTCAGGCTCGAGCGTGCGCATGATGTGGGTGACCTCCACTGGTCGTCGTCTGGTGGGTCGCACCCGGCATGAAAACCGGGCCGCCACGACGACCGGTGGATGGTCAGATCAGCGCCCTATCCGCGCGAGTCCTAAGTGCCGTTGTCCGATGCCCAGCTCCAAGCCCCACCGATCATGCCGGTGCTCGGAGAGTCTCGTAGTACAGCTTCTGACCGGGGTAGTAGTCATCGAAGCTCGGTTGCGGCGTCCCTTCCCGGGACGACACCAGAAGGTCCAGGTAGTACTCCCAGCCAGGTCCCATCTCGCCGACGGCATCGAGGTCGTTCAGGTGCTGGACCAGCGTCAGCTCGGTGGCACCCGCCCGTTCGACGAGACGCGCCTCGAGGCGCATCGTGCCGTGCTCTTGGACGCTGCTCACCAGAAGCAACGAGGGTGGCTCACAACGTTCGATGAGCATCTCGCTCTCCGGGGCGTCGTCGCCCTCGAACACCATCCGGTACTTGATCGTCCTCCCGGGCCCGGGCTCGCCCCACCATTCTGCGAACCACCGCTTCGTCCGTTCCGGCTCAACGATGCTCCTCCATACGTCGTCCTTCGATGCCCGGAACGTGCGGGTCAGCACGAGTTCGGCGCCATCGAGGCGGCCGGTCGGAATAGGGTTCATGCGATCTTCTCCTGAGAGGGTTTCCGGCGGCGGTCGCGGCCGGTGCGGTGGACCTCGGTCTCGAGCGCGTCCAGCGCCGACCCGAGGGATGGACGGCGGAACCCGGCTAGCCAGGCGTCGAGTTCCGCGAGCGGTGTGACGTCCAGCCGGTAGTGACGTTCCCGCCCGACCGATTCGACGACGACGAGTCCGCACTCGCGGAGGACACGAAGGTGCCGGCTCACCGCCGGACGACTGACTGGAAACGCCTCGGCGATGCTGCCGGCCGGGAACGGTCCGCCGCGCAGCATCTCAAGTATCGAGCGCCTGACGGGATCGGCAACGGCGGCGGCAACCTTCACGAGAAGTAGCGTAACGTATCGGTTACGCGTACAACTAGCGGACCGCTCCGCCCCAGCGCTGGCCCTTTATTGGTTTGCCAGGAGGTTGGGTCTACTCGACCGGCAGCTTCTCGACGGCCTGGAGACGCACAGTGGGCCCAGTGTGTTGACTCCCCCTCCGCACACCCTCGTCGAACCCGATGCGTACTCCTCGTATCTCGATTGAGCCCACTTGCAGTGGCACGATGGTGATGAAGAGGTAGGAGTCGTCTCCGAGCTCAGCGAGATCTCGCCCGATCGGGCTCGTGACGTTGGCACAGACCTCGGCGAGGTTGCTCGGAGCCGAGCGAGCGACCCCACTCCAGGCCGTCGCTGACACACCGAGATTGAGGCTGCAACCGGAACCGACCCGTCGGTCAACACGACCTCTGCGCTGCGGACGTCGACGGCTGGCTGGGTAGCCAACAGACCCACGTGATACGGAACCCCAACGACGGCGAGCCCCTCGAAGGTGGGGGTGGGGAAATTTGACGTGAAGGGGGCCGGATGGACACGCCAGTAGTTGATGAGCAGCACGGTGCAGGCCAAGGCGAGGACCAGCCGCAGCGTGACCGATCGTCGAGGGACAGGGGTCTGCCGCACGTTCGGTTGACGGTGGTTGTGACTGATCATGCTGCCTGCTCGTCGTCTTCGAGGCAGGGTGGCGGGGTGAAGGCGAGTTCGAACTCGACGGGGGTGAGCCGGCCGAGAACGCGTTGCCGGCGACGGCGGTTGTAGGTGTGCTCGATCCAGACGACGATCTCGTAGCGAAGCTCGGCGCGGGTCATCCATTGGCGCCGTTGATTGAGGACGTTCTTCTGGAGCAGCGCGAAGAACGACTCCATAGCAGCGTTGTCGCCGGCGGCTGCGACGCGGCCCATCGACCCGTTGAGGCCGTTGGCTTTGAGGGTCGCCCGGAAGGCCCTGCTTCGAAATTGACCGCCCCTGTCGGAGTGGACCACGACGGTGCCGGTCGGCTGGCGGCGGGCGACCGCGGAGCGCAACGCCGAGACGGCGAGACCGGCGGTCATGCGCTCGCCGATCGAGTAGCCGACGATCCGGTTGGAGAACACGTCTTTGATCGAGCAGCAGTAGAGCTTGACTTCCATGGTCGGGTGCTCGGTGATGTCGGTCAGCCAGACAACATCGGGTGCTGGTGCCGAGAAGACCCGCTTGACGAGGTCGTCGTGCACGGCCGGGCCGGGGGTCTTCCCGCTGCCCCTGCGGCCTTTCCTGGTGGTGGTCGACCAGACCCGCTGCTGGCGGCAGAGCCGCCAGACCCGCCGTTCGCAGCTGCGATGGCCCTGCTGCTCAAGCTCGTCGGCGATGAACCTGTAGCCGAACTCGGGGTCATCGGCGTGCACGTCGAGGATGGCGTTGGTGATGTGGGCGTCGGCCCAGTCGCGGTCCGAGCACGGGCGGCGCTTCCACTTGTAGAACGCCTGGGGCGAGAAACCGAGGAGCCCGCACGTCAAGGTGACCGGCACGCCCTCGGCGGCGAGATCAGCGACGAGCGGGAACATCATTTTGTGCCCCTATGCGGTTGTCAAGCCGCAGCGACGTGATCCTGGTCGTAGAGCGTGCCGTCGCGCATCATGGCGTAGAGGACGTCGCATCGGCGGCGGGCGAGTGCCATGAGCGCGTGCTGGTGGCTCTTGTTCTCGGCTCGCTTCCGGTCGTAGTAGGAGCGGGACGTCGGGTCCTTCAACGAGGCGAATGCAGAGAGGTAGAGCGCCCGCTTGAGCCGACGGTTCCCTCGTGTTGGGCGTCGCTCACCTCGGATCGAGGTGCCGGAGCGTCGGGTGACGGGCGCGAGCCCGGCGTAGGCAGCGAGGTGAGCGGCCGTTGCGAAGTCGCGTCCGGAGACCTCCACCAGGATCCGTGCTGCGGTCCTGACGCCGGTCCCGGGCATCGACGTCAGGACCTCGGAAAGAGGGTGCGAGTCGACCACTTGCTCGACCTGTTCAGCGATCTCGCTGCGTTGGCGCCGGAGCACGATGAGCTGCTCCGCCAGTCGCGGCATCACCTTCGCTGCCGCGGTGGTGCCGCTGACGACGACGGTCTGCTCGGCGAGAGCGGCCCAGACCTCAGCGGCGATCCGGTCTCCGATCCGAGGGGCGAGCTTCCGCAACCGAGACTCAAGTCGGGCCCGCCCGGCCGATGCGAGCAGCTGAGGTGATGGGTAGCGCTCGAGGAGATCGAGGACCGCTGGATGGTCGAGTCGCGGACCCAGGACCCGCTCGAGCGCTGGATGGGTCTGCGTGAGCAGGCCTCGGATCCGGTTCGAGACCTGGTTGATCTGACCGGCGAGGTCTTCGTCGAACCCCGACAGCATTGCCAGCTCGGCTGTCACCTCGTCGTCTCGGCGGAGCGCCCGCAGCGCATGCGGCATCGTCCGGGCGGCCTGGGCGATGATCGCTGCGTCACGAGCGTCGGTCTTGGCCTCGCCCGCATGGAGGTCTGCGATCCTGCGCATCGCCAGCCCGGGGAGGTAGCCGACTTCCACCCCCATCGATCGGGCGACAGCCAGCGGCAACGCCCCGATGGTGGCGGGCTGGTCGACGACGAACAGCACCCGCCCACGCGTCTGGAGCTCCTCGATTAACTGAACGAGCCGGCTCTCGTCCTGGGGCAGCGACCGATCGAGCAGCACCCGGCCGCCGACGTCGAGCGCAACCGCATGGTGCGCCGACTTGCCGACGTCGACCCCGACGAACACCTCAATCGGTCCGTCTACACCTTCGTCCAATTGACTCACCTTCCTGTCAAACTTGCTCGGCTCGACACGGTGATGAGTCCCGGCATCCACGTTACGGCGACCTCGAAGAGAACGCGGTCTTGCCCCTATCAGCGGTCACCCATCACCCGAACCCTCCGGTGACACCACAAAATCCATCATCAACGACAGGAGACGTAAGTCATGCCGGAGGGCTCGAGCCGAGGTCGCTGAGACTGTCTCTCAGCGACCCGAAGAAGGTAACGGGGCGGCGTCCTTAGCGAAGTAAGCGGTCGCTCGCCGCAGGATCTCGACTTCCATCTCCAGGCGCCGCTTGTCGCGGCGCAGCTGCACGATCTCGGACTGCTCGGCGGTGGTGAGCCCATCCTTGATGCCATCGTCGATGTCGGCCTGGCGCATCCAACGCCGGATCGACTCCGGTGAGATGTCGAAGTCGGCGGCGACCTCGGCGACGGTCAGATCACCTCGGCGGGCCACGGAGACCACGTCACGCTTGAACTCGGGCGGGAACTTCTTCGGCACGGGGAACATCCTTCCGCGGGCTCGAGGCCCACGCATGGGATGTCAACCAGACGTGCAGCAGACCCCAGATGCCGTGTGCCCCTGTGGTTCCGGACGTGCAGGCGGAGCGGCCACAGACATTGCGACAGTGTGGCTCTCCGAACAGTCCCGTGGCTGATCGCCTGGTCGGCGGCGGCAATAGCGGCCGTCAGCAGGTACTTCGCCCGGCGCGTCCAGCCGCCCTTGCCAGGGAGGGCGTGCCTATGTGCCGGTAATCGCGTCGCGCCGACGGCCGGCTCCCCTCAGCGGCACGACGGGCAGCCGCTCCGATCAACCGTTCGCGCTCGCGTCGGACGCCGACGACCCGGCATTATGAGCTCGTCATGAGCGCTGCGGACGTCGCTGAGGGCGAGCCTGGCAATGTGAGTGGTCGTGCCGCTCGAAACGGAACCAGATTACCGAAGAGGATGTAGATGCTCGTGATGACCCGTCGCACGGTCCTCCTCGTCTCACTTCTGTTGGCGTTGGCCGGGGCGGGGTGCGGTGCGTCGCCGCCACAAGCCTTCGAGGATCGGGAAGAACTGACGGACTGCGGCCTCGTCACGCTTGACGATACGCCTCCGTCGCCTGCGGAACTGGAGGCGGAGCAGTGTCTGCGGACCGCTGTCGCCAACCAGACGACCGTCGAGATGCGCCTTGTCAGCTTCACGGTGGAGGGCGACGAGATCAAGCGCTACGTCCGTTCGGTGTCTGGAGGACTGGGCCCTGTCGAGATCTTCACCGATGCGACGTCTGACAACGGAGGCAAGTGGTACCACTCGCGATGCCGGGGACTCGACGATCGCGACCCTACGGGCATCGGATGCCAGCCCGTAGAGGGATGACGCAGCGCTACCTACTTGCGGGGCAAGAGGTCCTGCTGAGCACGCAGGGACGCCGCTCCTACGTGCCGATCGGTCCGACACGGAACCTGCCGACCGCGGCGCGAGGCGCTGACGCGGCAGGATAAGCAAATGGGTGGAGTCTCGTGAAGTGGGCGCCTTCGTTGAAGGTGGCCGTGGCCATGCTTGTCGTCGCCGCCCTCGCGACGATGGTGCTTCTACGAGTCGCCAGATCCGAATTTGCGTCGCCCTCGAAGCAGAACGACGCGATCGGCTTCGATGACGTACAACGCCTGCTGGGGTGCACAGACACCGAGCCGCTCGACCCTCTTGTAGGCCCGATTAGGGGAGGAGCCGCCAACCGCGGCGTGAGCTGCACAACGGGCGGCGCCACCGTTCACATTTTCGAGGCCGCGCAAATCGGCAAGTTTGGCAAACTCGACTATCGGGACGAGGTCGGCCTGGGCGACATCAACGATCCGGTCCCACCGGCCTGTCCGGCTCAGGTCACGGTCGGACGCGGCCTCATCATCGTGTCACCAAGCGAAGAGGTCGCTCGTCACGTTGAGGATGTCGTGGGCATCGACTCCATTCCGAGCCCCGTGTCGTACCCACCGGCGAGCTATGAACTGCCGTGTTGAGCAAATCCTTTGAGGGCCGTCCCCGCCGGCCCTTGACGGCTCTTCGGATCTCAGCGGGGTGTGACCGTGGCGAGTAGGTGCCAGTTGGGCTTTCCGGCGTAGAGCAGGGCGCGGATGCGGTAGTGGGCGAAGCGGCGGAACCCGAAGCCGATCCGCTTGATCC